>PVMK01123110.1_pt1 | contig 14977 bp, 15 predicted proteins | sample 1853481 | NCBI WGS metagenome assembly PVMK01 (sample SAMN08533507, study PRJNA380276) | Marine sediment metagenome, whole genome shotgun sequencing project.
CGGGTTCTTGATCTCGTGGGCGACGTCGTCGGCGAGCTTTCCGGAGCACTCCGAGATATGACCGAGGCGCTGTGGACGCGGCTCGATGCCATCGAAAGCTTCGCCGCCGACGTCGCCCATGAGATCAAGAACCCGCTCACCTCGCTGCGCAGCGCGGTCGAGACCGTCTCGCGGATCGAGGACCCCGAACAGCAGCGCAAACTGATGTCGATCATCCTCGACGACGTGCAGCGCCTCGACCGCCTGATCTCCGACATTTCCGACGCCTCGCGCCTGGACGCCGAGCTATCCCGGGCGCACACCCAGCCGGTCGACCTGGTCCGCTTGCTGTCCGCGCTCACCGAAGCACACCAAACAACCGCGGACGAGGCCGGCCCAAAACTGCGCTTCGAGACCCGCGGCAGCGGCAGCCTGGTGGTCCAGGGCATCGAGGAGCGCCTCGGCCAAGTCCTGCGCAACCTGATCAACAATGCGGCGACCTTTTCTCCGCCCGACGGCACCATCGAACTCGCGGCCTGGCGCGAGGACACCTGGGCCGTGATCTCGGTGTCGGATTCGGGCCCGGGCATTCCGGAGAGCGCGCTCCGTGCTATTTTCGACCGATTCTACACCGAGCGCCTCAAAACCGAGAAGTTCGGCACCCACTCGGGCCTCGGCCTCAGCATCTCCAGACAGATCGTCGAGGCCCACGGCGGCAGCATCCGGGCGGAGAATCGGCGCGACGGCACCGGCGCGGCGATCGGCGCGCGCCTGGTCATTCGCCTGCCGCTGGACTAAGAACACACGCCATGAGCCTGAAACTCCTGCACGCCACCTGCGTGGCACTCGATGGCCGCGGCGGACCGTTCGGCGTTTTGCTGCGTGGTCCTTCGGGGGCCGGCAAGTCGGACCTGGCGCTGCGCTTGATCGACCGAGGCGCACGCCTGGTCGCCGACGACCAGTGCGAAGTGGCGCGCGAGGAGCGCGCCGCCGGGGCCCGGTTGATCGCGCGCGCGCCGGCCGAAATCGCCGGCGCGCTCGAGGTCCGCGGCCTGGGCATCACCGAGATGCCGAGCCTGGGCCAAGTGCCGGTCGCGCTGATCGTCGACCTAGTCGCGCCCGAAGCGATCGAGCGCCTACCCGAGGCGGCGCGAGAGGAGATTCTTGGCGTCGACCTGCCGCGCCTGGCGCTCAACGCTTTCGAGGCCGCGGCGCCGGCCAAGCTGGACCTGGCACTGCGCCGCGCCGCCCAATCCGTCGCGCCCCCTCCCACGGTACCCGGGGCCGACCCCGAGGGCCCGCGCCCGGTGGTGCTGGTTACCGGGCTGTCCGGGGCCGGCCGCTCGACCGCACTCAAGATTCTCGAGGACCTGGGTTACGAAGCGATCGACAATCTGCCGCTCGATCTTCTGGGCTCCATGGCCCAGGAGGGTGACCCAATCGCGCTCGGCATCGACATCCGAAACCGCGGCTTCTCGGCCACGACATTGCTCGACCAGATTGACCGGCTCGGCGCGAGCGGGCAGACCACCTTATTGTTTCTCGACTGCGACGACGAGGTGCTGGAGCGCCGCTTCACCGAAACCCGCCGGCCGCACCCGCTGGCCGCCGACCGCCGGGTCGCCGACGGCATCGCCGCCGAGCGGCGCCTGATCGCCCCATTGCGGGCGCGCGCCGATCTGACCGTCGATACCACGGGCCTCAACGGCGCCGAGCTGCGCCGTCTGCTATCGGGTCACTTGGGGCTCGGCGATGGTCCGGGCATGAAGATCTTCGTGACCTCGTTCTCCTATCGCGGCGGGCTGCCGCGCGAGGCCGATCTGGTGTTCGACGCGCGCTTTCTCGCCAACCCCCATTACGATCCGGCGCTGCGGCCGCTCGACGGGCGCGACCCCAGGGTCGCCGACTACGTCGCAAGCGATCCGGCCCATGCCGCCTTTTTCGAGGGCCTGACCGCGATGCTGGCGCCGCTGTTGCCGCGCTACGAGCGCGAAGGCAAGAGCTACCTGACCATCGCCGTGGGTTGTACCGGCGGCCAGCATCGCTCGGTGGCGGTCGCCGAGCGCCTGGCCGCCTGGTTCGCCGGTCTTGGGCGTCCGGTCGAGCTGGCGCACCGGGAGCTTGGGCCCAATCCAGCGCTGGCCCACAACAAACGTGATTCGCAAGTCGATTCGCGCTAGAACCGCAACGTGTCAATTCAAGGACGGTCCCATGATCGGAGTGGTTCTGGTCACCCACGGGCGCCTCGCCCAGGAATTCATCGGCGCGCTCGAACACGTGGTCGGGCCGCAGGAGAACATGGCCGCGGTCTGCATCGGCCCGGACGACGACATGGAGCGGCGGCGGCGCGAAATCGTCGAGAGCGTCGCCAAGGTAGATGGCGGCCGGGGCGTGGTGCTGCTGACCGACATGTTCGGCGGCACGCCCTCGAACCTGGCAATCTCGGTACTCGACCAGGGCCGGGTCGAAGTGGTCGCGGGCGTCAACCTGCCCATGCTGATCAAGCTGGCCAGCCTGCGCAAGGAGGAGCCGCTAGCCACGGTCATCGCCGAGGCCCAGCGGGCCGGGCGCAAGTACATCAACGTCGCCTCCCAGTTGCTGGCCGACAAAGCCGGGTGAGGCTCCTTTGTATAGGTGAGACCGCGACGCTATGACGGAAGCCGTCGTCCAAACCATGGTCACCATCGTCAACGAGCGCGGCCTGCACGCCCGCGCCGCGGCCAAATTCGTCAAGTTGGCCGGCGCCTTCGAGGCCGAGGTCACGGTGGTCAAGAACGGCACCGAGGTTCCCGGCTCCTCGATTTTGGGCCTGATGATGCTGGCGGCGGCGCCGGGTTGCGAGCTGGAGCTGCGCGCGCGCGGTCCGGCGGCACAGGCAGTCATTGGCGCGCTTCGCGAACTGGTCGAGAAAAAGTTCGATGAAGACTGATCGCAAGGGCGGCAAGAGCAGGCCCAATGCCGCCAAAAAGACGGCGGCCAAGGCGCGCGCCAAGGCCGAAACCAAACAGGCACAGCGCACCTTCGAGGGGCTCGGCGTCTCGCCGGGCGTGGGCATCGGCAAGGTGCATCTGCGCGAGAGCGGCGACATCCAGGTGCTCGAGTATCAAGTGCCGCCGCGCCGCGTGCCCGAGGAGATCGAGCGCTTCCACGGCGCGGTCACCCAATCCCGGCGCCAAGTGGGCAAACTGGCCGCCAAGGCGGAGCGCTACCACGGCGCCGCCGCCGAGGAACTCGGCTATTTGCTCGAGGCACACCTGCAGTTGCTCAAGAGCGCGAGCCTGATCGGTGGCATCGAGCGACGCATCGAAGCCAACCGCTGCAACGCCGAGTTTGCGGTCATGGCCGAAATCGGCGCGATTGCCGAGAACTTCGCGGCCATGAACGATCCCTATTTGAGCGCGCGCGGCCAGGAAGTGCGGGAAGTCGGCCTGCGCGTGGTGCGCAACCTGACCCAGGCCGGCTACGCGAGTTTCGGCCAACTCGAACCCGACAGCGTGATCGTCGCCGAGGAGATCACCCCGGCCGACACCGCGCTCATGGACCCACAGCAGATCCGCGGCTTCGCCAGCGTGCTCGGCGGCGCCGAGGGTCACACCGCGATCATGGCACGTTCGCTCGGCCTGCCGGCGGTGCTCGGCGTGACCGGACTGTTCGGCGGCGTGCAAAGCGGCGACACCGTGGTGATCGACGGCTCCAACGGCCGGGTCATCGTCAACCCGACCGCGCGTTGCCTGGCCGATTACAAGCGCCGGCGCCAACAAATGGCGCGCGAGGTCCGGTCGCTGGCGCGCCTGCGCAAGGTGCCGGCGGTGACCCGCGACGGCACCCCTATCAATCTGCAAGCCAACCTGGAACTGCCGCGCGAGCTGGCCCAAGCCTTAACCGCCGGCGCCGAGGGCATCGGTCTTCTGCGCACCGAATTCCTCTACATGAACCGCGACGACCTGCCCGGCGAGGAGGAGCAGTACGCCGCCCTGCGCGAACTCGTGATCGGCATGGCCGGGCGCCCGGTCACGGTGCGCACGCTCGACGTCGGCGGCGAGAAGCTCGCCTCCTCGCTTGGCCCGGCGGGGGCGGAGGGGCTCAACCCGGCGCTCGGCCTGCGTGCGATCCGGCTTTCGCTCAAGCGGCCTAAACTTCTCGAAACCCAGTTGGCGGCCGCGCTGCGCGCCGGCGCCCACGGGCCGCTGCGCATCCTGTTGCCAATGATTTCGACGGTCTCTGAAGTGGTCGAGGTGCGCAAGGCGCTGCTCAAGGTAGCCCGCCGGCTCAAGCGCCGCGGCGTCAAGATCGCCGACCCGTTGCCGCCCTTGGGAGTGATGATCGAAGTGCCGGGCGCGGCCCTGTCGGCGGACTCGCTCGCCACCGTTTCCGACTTCTTCGCCATCGGCTCCAACGATTTGACCATGTATACCCTGGCCATCGACCGCGGCGAGGAGCAGGTCGCCCACCTCTACAACCCGCTGCACCCGGCGGTGTTGCGGCTGGTGCAGTTTTCCATCGAGGCGGCGCTGAGGGCGCGGATTCCGGTCTCGGTCTGCGGCGAGATCGCCGGCGACCCGCGCATCACGCCGCTGCTGCTCGGCCTGGGGGTGCGCGAGCTCTCGATGACCGCCAACGCCCTGCCCCGGGTCAAGAACCGCATCCTGCGCCTCGACATGCAAGCCGCCACCCAACGCGCCCAAAACATCATGGACCAGGCCGACTCAGGCCGCATCACCGCCCTCATCGACGACTTCAACGAGGCGCTGTGAGGCGCGCACGCCGGGCCGTGGCGCCACGAAGATGTTCGTTAATCTATTGTAATATTGAGAAAAACTCCAAAATAAAGGGGACAGTCCCCTTTATTTCTCATTAAATTACTATATATCAATATGTTAAATAGCAGTGATTTATAATTATTTGATATTAAACAATAATCATTGAATTAAAGGGGACTGTCCCTTTTACCCTTCGTCCCCTTTACCCCTTTATTGGGGGCCGCTGCCTTAGGGGGCGTTGCGGGCGCCGGGGCGGAGGGCCACGAGCTTACGCAGCAGGCCCTTGAACGAGCGCCGCGCCTTGGGCTTGGTCTCGCCCCCGAGGCCCCCAAGGCCCCCAAGGCCGCCGAAGCCGACGACGAAGCCGGCGCCCATCATGTTCGCCAGATCGGTGGCGCCCAGGCTGGGCGTGGTGGTGTCAGCGTTGAAGCGATTGTTCGTCATGGCTCTAGCTCCTTGTCTCTCTGGCTCAGGCCCTTCCGGGGCCCGCCAGCCGTGGGATTACGTTGTGTCCTGAGCCGAAACATGGGCCTCTCCGCGACCGAAGACCATTGCCCGATTTACATCCGCGCCATGCAAAAAGCACATGGCCCGGGTTCGGGATTCGTTAAGGGTCGGGCGGGGGTTTGGACGAAGATCAGCGCCGGGGCTAACCGGCTAGCTCGGCCAGGTCCTTGTAGAGCTCCAGTGCCTCGGGGTTGGCGAGCGCCTCGAGGTTCTTGACCGGGCGGCCGTGGACCACCTCGCGCACGGCAAGCTCGACGATCTTGTTGTTCTTGGTGCGCGGAATGTCGGCAACTTGGAGCACCTTGGCCGGCACGTGGCGCGGCGTGCAGCCCTGGCGGATGCGCGCCTTGATTCGCTTTACCAGCTCGTCGTCGAGCGCGGCGCCGCCGGCAAGCCGCACGAACAGCACCACGCGGACGTCGTTCCGCCACTCCTGGCCGATCACAATGCCCTCCTCGACCTCGTCCATGCGCTCGACCTGGCGATAGATCTCGGCGGTACCGATGCGCACGCCGCCTGGATTGAGGGTGGCGTCGGAGCGGCCGTGGATCACCACCCCGCCGTGCTCGGTCAATTCGATGAAGTCGCCGTGGTGCCAGACATTCGGGTAGGTCTCGAAGTAGGCGGCCCGGTAGCGTTTTCCCTCGGGATCGTTCCAGAAATAGATCGGCATCGAGGGAAACGGCTTGGTGCAAACCAACTCGCCCTTCTCGCCCACGATCGCGTTACCGTCCGCATCGAAGACCTCGACCGCCATGGCCAGGTGGCGCTTTTGGATTTCACCGCGCCACACCGGCCCGATCGGATTGCCGCCGACGAAGCAGCCGATGATGTCGGTGCCGCCGGCGATCGAGGACAGGCAGAGGTCGTCCTTGATACGCTCGTAAACGTAGTCGAAGCCCTCCGGGCACCAGCGGCGAGCCGGTCGAGGTCAGGGTGCGCACCGAGCCGAGATCGTGGGCTCGACTTGGGATCGAGGCCGGCGTTGTTGAGCGCATCGATGTACTTGGCCGAGGTGCCGAACAGCGTGCAGCGCTCCGCCTCGGCGAAGTCGAACAGGGCGTTGCCGTCGGGGTGAAACGGCGCGCCGTCGTAAAGCAGCAACGTCGCCTCGCAGGCGAGCGCCGAGATCAGCCAGTTCCACATCATCCAGCCGCAGGTGGTGAAGTACAACACCCGGTCGTCGCGCTTCACGTCGCACTGCAGGATATGCTCCTTGAGGTGCTGGATGAGCGTGCCGCCCTGGCCGTGGACGATGCACTTGGGTTTTCCGGTGGTGCCGGAGGAATACATGATCACCAGCGGCGCGTTGAACGCCATGCGCTTGAACGGGATCTCGCGCGCCGCGTGGGGCGCCAGGAAATCGCCGTAGGAAATCGCGCGATCCAGGCCCGAAACATCCGGCGTCTCGGTCAAATAGGGCACCACGACGATCCGGCTCAGGCTCGGGATCTGGGCCGCGAACTCCCGCACCCGCGCCAGCGAATCGATTTCCTTGCCGTTGTAGTAGTAGCCGTCGGCGCAGAGCAGCACCTTGGGCTCGATCTGGCCGAAGCGGTCGAGCACGCCCTGGACTCCGAAATCCGGCGAGCACGACGACCAGACCGCGCCGATGGCGTTGGCCGCGAGGATTCCGATCACGGTCTCGGGCATATTGGGCAGGAAGCCGGCGACCCGGTCGCCGTCACCGACGCCCGCCGCCTCCAGCGCCTGGGCCAGACGCGAAACCTGGTCGTAGACTTGCGCGCAAGTAAGCCGGCGCCGGACCCGGTTCTCGCCCCAGAACACCATGGCGTCGGCTTGGTCCCGGCGGCGCAACAGGTTCTCGGCGAAGCTGAGCCGGGCATCGGGAAAGAAGGCGGCGCCGGGCATCTTGCCGCCGTCGGCCAGCACCCGCGTGCCCCGGGTTTCGGCAACCACGCCGCAGAAGTCCCAGACCGTGGTCCAAAACTTCTCCATCTCGCCGAGCGACCAGTCGTAGAGCGCGTCATAGCCGTCCAGCTCGACGCCCCAATCCCGTTCGACCCGGGCCATGAAGGCAGTGAGATTGGCGGCCGCGATGCGCTCGCGGGAAGGTTGCCAAAGGGGCGCGGTCATGGGGTCGTACGTCCTGGTTTCGGTCTCGATAGCCGTGCGTGGTAGTATTACCGAGCACGACCCGCCGCGCCAAGCCCGCGCGTGCGATCCGCGCCGGCCAGCAACTGCCCCGGTTGCGCCCGGACGCCGGCCTGCCGCGTTTCCAGACCACCGGCTACGACAGCGAGCCGCTGCCGTAGCGCGAGCTCCTATCCGCACATAGCAGGGTTGCGCGCGCACCGGCTGGCGGCGGCGCCCCGTAACACTTAGAATTGCCGTCATCATGGCAAGTAGAGACGACCTGTTGGCGCGCCTGCGCGCGATTCCGGCGCCTGTTCAGGGTGCGCTCATCATGACCGCCGCCGCGTTCTGCTTTTCGGTCATGAACGTCTTCGTGCGCCTCGCCACCGAGCAGATGGCGGCGCTCGAGGTCGCCTTCTTCCGCAACTTCTTCGCGCTGGTGTTCATGCTGCCCTGGCTGGCCCGGGCCGGGCTCGAGCCGTTGCGAACCAAACGCATCAAGCTGCACTTGGTGCGTTCGTTCTTCGCGCTGGCGACCATGATCGCCTGGTTCAGCGCACTCGCGCTGCTGCCGTTGAGTGAAGCGGTGGCGCTCAACTTCACGGTGCCGCTGTTCGCCACCGCCGGGGCCGCGCTGGTGCTCGGCGAGGTGGTGCGCGCGCGCCGCTGGACCGCGACCGTGATCGGCTTCCTGGGCACGCTCATCATCCTGCGCCCCGGCTTCACCGAGGTGACGCCGGCCATGGCGCTGCCGGTCGTGGCCGCGCTGACCATGGCCTGCGCGACGCTGACGGTGAAGTCGCTGTCGCGCACCGAAAGCGCCGCGACCGTCGTGCTCTACATGACCCTGATCCTGACCCCGCTGTCGCTGATCCCGGCGCTGTTCGTGTGGCAGTGGCCGGATTGGCCGACGCTCGGCTACCTGATCGGCCTGGGCGGCTCGGGCGCGCTCGCTCATTTGCTGCTGACCATCGCTTACACCAAGGCCGATGCCTCGGCGGTGATACCCTTCGATTACGCGCGCCTGCCCTTCGTGGCGGTCATCGCCTTCTTCCTGTTCGGCGAGGTCCCGGATATTTGGACCTGGCTCGGCGCCGCGGTGATCGCGGCTTCGGCGATCTACATCGCGCACCGCGAAGCCCGGGTCGCGAGGCCGGGCACGACGAGTGAGTCGGTGCGGGCGCGGCCATGACCGCGCCGACCGACGCGCCGCCTGCCGCAAGCCCGAGCCAACGGTCGAAAATCGCGCGCCTGCGGGCCGCCTGGCGCGTCGTGCCGGGTAACCATCGCGGCGCGATCTGGATGCTGATCTGCGCCACCGGATTCACGCTCAACGGCGCGCTGGTCAAGCTGCTCGGCGCCGGGGGCATGCATCCCTTCGAGATATCCTTCGTGCGTTCGCTGGTCGCATTGCTGGCGATGCTGCCGTTCATCTGGCGCGCCGGCCCCGGCGTGCTGCGCAGCAATCACCTGGGCATCCACCTGACGCGCGGGACCGCCGGCGGCATCGCCATGATCTGCGCCTTCTACGCACTCACCAAAATCCCGCTCGCCGACTTCACCGCGCTGTCGTTCACGACGCCGTTGTTCATCCTGTTGCTCGCCGCCCTGCTGCTCCGCGAACGCGTCGGCCCGCGGCGTTGGGGCGCGGTCGCCGCCGGCTTTCTGGGCGTGCTGGTCATGACCCGGCCCGGCGCCGGGACCTTCGATCCCAACGCGCTTGGAGTTTTGGTCATGGCGCTGGGCATCGCGATCGCCGTGGTGCTGGTCAAGCGCCTGCCGCCGAGTGAAAGCCAGGTCACCATGCTGACGTATTTCTGCCTGGTCTCCATGGCCATATCGGCGCTGCCGGCGGCCCTGGTCTGGCGCGCGCCGACCGCCACGGAGGCGCTGTTGCTGGTCGCGATCGGCCTGCTCGGCGTCGGCTCCCAATCGTTGGCGATCCGCGCGTTCCGCGCCGGGGAGGCGAGCTTCGTCGCGCCCTTCGAATATAGCCGCCTGCTGTTTGCCGCCGCGCTCGGGTTTTTCCTTTTTGCCGAGACGCCGGACCCCTGGTCTTACCTGGGCGCCGTCATTATCGTTGCCGCGACACTTTATGTCGCGCGCCATGGATCGCGGAGCGGCTGAACGTTCAGTCGTCGTCCTCGGGTGCGATGCTGTCGAGGGTGCGGCGCGCCTTGTCGCGGTGATGGTCCTTGATGTGCGGCGCGATCATGCGCAGCGCGGCGTAGAACACCACCGCATCGTCGGTGTAGCCGAGCGACGCGATGAAATCCGGGATCATGTCGGTCGGGATTACGAAGTAGGCGAGCGCACCCATGATAATCGCCTTGACCTGGAGCGGGGTGTCCGGATCGACGGCGCAGTAGTAGGCGCCCACTGCCTCCTCGAGAAACGGCACCCGGCCCAGGGTCTTGCGCACCTTGGCCCAGAACCCGGACTCGACCCGGCCACGGTCGTCGGCGTAGGTCTCGGGGTCGTAGAGGGTAACTTCCGTGCCCGGTTCGGCCTCGCGGCGGCGATCCTCGTCCATTCAAACAATATGGGGCGGCGCGAGGGACGGCGCAACGCGGGGGGGCAACGCCGGGGGGGGCAACGCGGGGGGTAATGCGCCATCCTCGCCCGTGACCCGGTCATCTGCTATAGAGCCAAGCGATTTGGCGGAAGGCATCTCGGGAGGCGGAAAATATGGATGTATCGGGTCATGGCGCCATCGTCACCGGCGGCGGTTCGGGACTGGGCGCGGAGACCGCACGCCACCTGGCCAAGGCGGGCGCCAAGGTCTGCGTACTCGACCTCGACGGCGACAAGGCGGCCGCGGTCGCGGCGGAGGTTGGCGGGCTTGGCATCGCTTGCGACGTGGCCGGCGCCGAGGCGGCCGAGGCCGCTGTCGGGCAAGCTCGCGAGGCCCATGGGCCGGCGCGAGTCCTGGTCAACTGCGCCGGCATCGCGCCGGCCAAACGCATCGTCGGCCGCAATGGCCCGATGCCGCTCGACGACTTCGCGCAAGTCATCCGAATCAACCTGATCGGCAGCTTCAACCTGCTGCGCCTGGCCGCCGCCGATATGACCGCCGCGGAGCCGCTCGACGACGGCGAGCGCGGGGTGATCGTCTCGACCTCCTCGATCGCCGCCGGCGAGGGCCAGTTGGGCCAGGCCGCCTACGCCGCCTCCAAGGCCGGGATCGTCGGCATGATGCTGCCGGCGGCGCGGGAGTTCGCAAAAATCGGTATCCGGGTGTTGACCGTCGCGCCCGGCCTGATCGGCACGCCGCTGTTGCTCACCATGCCCCAGGAGGTTCAGGACAACCTGGCCGCCCAGGTCCCGTTCCCGCACCGCTTCGGAAAACCGGAAGAATTCGCTGCCCTGGTCATGCATATCGTCGACAACGTCATGCTCAACGCCGAGGTGATTCGCCTCGACGGCGCCATGCGCATGCAATAGGGCCCGGGTATTAGGTTCCGCTAACGCGGACCGCGCCCCGGACCGCGCCCCTTGTGCTAGAATTCGCCCGCCAACGCCTCGATCTTCTGGGCTAGTTGGATGTCGCGCTCGGACAGGCCGCCGCAGTCGTGGGTGGTGAGGACGATCTCGACCCGATTATAGACGTTCGACCACTCCGGATGGTGATTCATCGCCTCGGCCGCCGATGCGACCCGCGACATAAACGCCCAAGCCTGGTTGAAGTCCTTGAACCGGAAGGACTTTTGGATCGCGTCGCGGCCCTCGACGGAGCGCCAGCCGGACAATTCGGCCAGCGCCCGGGCACGCGCCTCGGCGTTCAGCTTCTCGACCATGGCCAACCCTCTTTTTTTGCGCTATGGAAACGATGACTAACCGCTGGTTTCAAGACTGGGCGGGCTGTGGTCCGTGGTCAAGCGGCGCGGCGGCGCCCGTAATCGATCCGCCAAGGAGACCCATGGCCCGCATGCACGATACCTCGCGATTCGCCATGCCGCCCGATCTGGCGGATATGGAGGCCTATGCGCGCGAGGCCTTCGCCACCATCCCGGCCGAACTCCGCATTCACGTCGGCGACGTGTTGATCCAGGTCGAGGATTTTCCGGACGACGAGATCTTGGAGGAGATGGAGTGCGAGTCGCCGTTCGATTTGCTCGGCCTTTACGCCGGCGTCGACATGGCGCGGCGCAGCGTGACCGACGTGCCCGAGAACGTCGACATGATTTTTCTCTACCGGCGGCCGATCCTGGACTATTGGTGCGAATCCGGCGACGACCTGATCGAGGTGGTGCGCCACGTGCTGATCCACGAAATCGGCCACCACTTCGGCTTATCCGACGAAGACATGGAGCGCATCGAAGCCGAGGCGTGAACCCACCGACCGACGGCCCGCTCACAACCTACTGTAAAATAATATTAAACAGCGAAATATAGGGGACAGTCCCCTTTATTGACCCGATATTTTACGGGGCCGTTCAATCTTCGCGGGCGACGAAGTCGAGAGCCTGGCGGGCGCCGCGCAGAGTGAACTTGCGTTTGATCGCTGTGTTCTGCAGGCGGTTGAACGCGGCCAGGAGATCGGCCCGGGGCCCCGCCTCCCGGGTCAGCGCGCCACTCTCCAAATCGGTCTCCGCACGCACCGCCATGAAGGTCTTGAGCAGGTGGCCGGAGAGGATGTACTCGGGCTGGCCGTGATCCAGCAAGCGCGCCGCCGCGGCCTCGAAGAACGCGGCCGCCTCACCGTCGATCCGCCAGTCGGCCACGTCGAGGTCCGGATCGACAAAAGGCGCATTGCGGCCCAGGAAACAGGCCATCTGCAGCAACCCACGCGGCCACAGACCAGGGTGGCGCGCACAGAGCACCCCGACCGCGTTGCCGAAGGTGACGGCGTGGGTGAAATCGAGCCAGTTCACGTTGTCCTGCACCGGCCGGTCGTTGCGCGCCGTCATCGCGGCGTCGAAGTGCAGCATCTGCCAGCCCGCCGCGCCCAGGAGCGCCCGGTGCAGGCCTGATGGATCGGCGGCGAATTCGCCCGCGCGGGCCAGCGCGGCCGGGGTCGCCAGGCCGACGAAATCCTCCGCGCGCGGCTGTGGTCCCGACGGCGGCGGCCCGGACGGCGGCGGCCCCGACGGCTGTGACCCCGACAGCGGCGGCGCGTCGGGCCAGGCTTCGAGCGCGGGACCAAGGGCGCGAAACTCTGGGATCAGATCCTCGCGGAAGGCGAAGGTCAGCGAGCGCACCAGGGCCAGCAACAGCGGCTCCGCCACCGCCGGGCCGAGGCGTTCAATCAGCGCTCCGGTCTTGACCACGAAGATCGCCGAATGGCCGAAATCGGCGTAGTGGGCCAGGGCCGCTTCCGCCAGCGGTGCCTCCAATTCAGCGAAACCGAGCCCGGCGGCGAGCGCGCCGCGGACCTGGGCGAGCGCCGCAGCCTCGTCCTCCGCCTCGATGGCGGCCACCAGGGCGGCGGGCTCGTAGGGCGCCCGGCCCTCGGGATAGGGATAACGCGGCTCGCGCAGGCAATCCCAGGCGAAATGGCCGATCACCTCGGTGAGAATCGCGAGATTTGCGACCGGATCCCCGGCCGCCTTCCAGTCGCGCAGATCCAGCCAGTCGGCGGCCGTGGCGACCGCGTGGCTGGTGCCGAACTCGAGCCGGTCATGGGCCCAATGGACGGCTTGACGCACCGCCTCGAGCGGGTCCCCGTCCGCCTTCATGAAACGCGCCAGCTCGCGCGTCATGTGTTCGTACTCCCGGAACCGATCATGGCGCTCGAATGCCGCGCGTAGCCCCTCGAGTGCGGCCTCGGCGCGGGCCGCTGGCGGCGGATCGGCGAGATCGAGCCAGACCTTGCCGTCTTCCAGGCGCACCGGATAGCGGCGCAGGTTGTCGCTGCCGACCAGAGTCTCGCCGGATTCCAGATCAAACTTCCAATTGTGCCAGTTGCAGGTCAACAGGCAGCCCCGGCCTTGAGATCCCGCGCTCAACGTGCCCTCGCTCAAGGGATAGCCTTCGTGAGGACAGCGGTTGTTGCAGGCGTAGACCTCTGGGCCGGAGGCGAAGAGCGCGATCTGCTTCTTGCCGTGCTTGACGACCATGACCCGGCGCGCGCGCAGTTTGTCCAGATCGGCGACGGCGACGAAACCGGCCCCGGCCTCTGGCGCCGGTGTTTCTGAAACCGTAACTTCCGAAGGCGGCATGGCACGGCCCTCCCGTTCTCCAAAGCCTCTGCTCTCAAAATCATAACAGAAAGGGTTTTCTTTTGTAAAGCTTATCCTTTATAAAATAATCATGAGAGAGAACAAGGAAACCAGAACCACCCCGAGCGGCAGCCGCCGGGCGCTGCTCGACCGCTTGAAACGCGCCGGGCCGCGGCAGGCGCGCGACCTGGCGACCCACCTGGGCGTCACCGCCATGGCCGTGCGCCAGCACCTCTACGCACTCGGAGCCGAAGGCATCGTCGTGGCCGAGCAACAAGCCCGGCCGCGCGGCCGCCCGATCAAACTATGGCGCCTGACCGGGGCGGCCGAGCCGTTCTTTCCCGACGGCCACGCGGAGCTGACCCTGGGGCTGCTCGACGCCATGACCGAGGCCTTCGGGGCGCGCGGGCTCGACAAGTTGGTGGCCGCCCGAACCACGGCCCAACGTGCCGCCTACGGCGCGCGCATCCAGCCGCGTTGGCCGCTCAAGCGGCGCGTCGAGGCGCTGGCGAAAATCCGCGCCGAGGAGGGCTACATGGCCGAAGCGCACCCTGGCGGTCCGGATGACGGGCCCAACGGGGGACGCGGCGTTTATCTGCTGGTCGAAAACCACTGCCCGATCTGCGCCGCCGCCCGGGCCTGCCGCGGCCTGTGCCAGCGCGAACTCGAACTGTTGCAGGAGGGGCTGGGCCCGGAGGTCGAAGTCAAGCGCCTCGACCACCTGCTAAGCGGCTCACGCCGCTGCAGCTACCGCATCCGCCGCACCCCAGCGCGTTGAGCGGGGGCCGGAAATCCAAGCGGCCTCAATAGCACAGTCCTTAGTCCACTTCTCTCAATTCTTCATATGAAAGCATCACGTGCTCCTGGAATGCTGGCCTGACGCTCAACATATCGTAGTACCGCCGAACGTGCGGATGCTTGGTGCGTTCAATATCGATATCGTAGTAGCGGAATAGGCAGTGTCCGAACTGTATATCGGCAAGTGTCAAATGCTCCCCCACGAGATACGGGATTGTCGCGAGCCGCGTCTCTGCAATGTCGAGAAATTTGTCCAAATTGCCCAGCGCATCGGCAATGGCAACAGGATCTTGCTTGGAAGGCGGCGTTCGAACGACCTTCCAGAACACCGGACTCGTAAAATTTTGCGCAACGTTTATTTTCGACCACTCCGTCCATTTGTCAACATTGGCTCGTGCTACAGGTTCCGCGGGCCAGAAACTATCGGGGCCATAGCTATTGGCGAGATAACGCAAGATCGCGCCAGTCTCCCACAATGGCGGATTATCGCCGTCCCGCAATGTGGGAACCGTGCCATTCGGATTCATTGACCGATACGCCGGGGTATCGACGAGCCCGTAGATAAAACCAGCGTCGATACGCTCGTAGGCGAGTTTCAATTCCCCGATACACCACATCAAGGCCTGAGCGTTGGACGAGGATTTGCGCCCCCAGATTTTAAGCAGAGCCATTCTT
>PVMK01114961.1_pt1 | contig 14975 bp, 15 predicted proteins | sample 1853481 | NCBI WGS metagenome assembly PVMK01 (sample SAMN08533507, study PRJNA380276) | Marine sediment metagenome, whole genome shotgun sequencing project.
GCCTCTGGCCAAGCAGGGAATTAAAGGGGTATTCTACCGCAAATATGATCTGTCCTTGTGCACGTATTGTTACGGCGCCAACGGCCTGATGCTCGGGGCGGTCCGTTCCGCCTGGAAGGGTGAGCCATGGGACAAGGTGGAGGTCCTGACCGGCAAAGCCATGCAACCCACCCCGGGAATGAAAAAAACCATTTTGTTTGGCAAATGCATCTACCAGGCCCATAAAGACAATGCGGATATTCAGGAGATGATTCCAATCAAGGGCTGCCCCCCAAGCCCCAAAGCCATGCTCAAGGCCCTTCACCAGGCCGGCATAGATGCTGATCCGTCATTATTCGAGCACAAGGACGAACTGCCGGGATTATTTATGAGACGTTATGAAGGTAAACCCGAATACGATGAGACGTTTTTTCAGGTCAAATGAGAAAACGGAAATTATTTATGCAACCACAGGGTAAAGCCTAAAAAGGTATAATTGATACTGCGTTGAACCAATGACCGGCTCTTAGAATTCTTGAACCTGATAAAGGAGAAAAACAAATGAGTGACAGGGATGTCGTAATCGTAAGCGCCGTCAGAACACCTTTTGGCCGTTTTGATGGGATAATTAAGGATATACCGAGTATTGATCTTGGCGTTATGGTGGTAAAGGAGGTGATCAAAAGGATTGGCCTGGATCCGGCATCAGTCGATGAATTGTATTATGGAACCTGTATTCCTGCCGAATATGCGCCATTTCTCAACGTGCCCGCCCGACAGATTACCCTTCTCGCTGGACTGCCGCCCGAGAATATTTCCATGACTATCGACAGGGCCTGCTGTTCATCCATGACCGCTATCAGACTCGGCTACCGGGCGATCAAGGCCGGGGAAGCCGACACGGTAATTGCGTGCGGAGCCGAAAATATGGGCAATACCTGTCTGCTAGTCAATGCAAAGCAGGGGCGCTGGGGCACCAGACTGGGCCATGTGCAAATGGAAGATGTTCTTTTTGAGCTTGGATACGCGAAAAAAGGATTTAATCCTGTTGCTGTCGACGCCGGTGAAGTTGCACTGGAATACGATATCTCCAGGGAAGAGCAGGATGCATGGGGCCTCAGAAGCCAGGAAAAATGGGCGCAGGCTAACAAAGACGGCAAATATAAAACCGATGAAGAGATTTTGCCGATAGAAATTCCTCAGAGAAAAGGTGATCCGATCCTTATGGAAAAGGATGAACCGCCCCGTGAAACATCACTGGAAAGACTGGCCAGACTGGGAACGATTTATGGAAGTCCTACCGTAACAGCGGGAAACGCCCCGGGATTGAATGCCGGTGCCTCTGCAATCGTCATTATGAGCAGGGAGAAGGCCCTTGCACAGGGTCTGAAACCGCTTGCCATTATCGAGGGAATGCAATGGGCCGCTGCAGAACCAAAATACATGGCAACCTTACCGGCAAAGGCCATCGAAAAACTTCTTGCAGGCATTGGCAAAAGCATTGATGACATGGACCTTATAGAGATTAACGAAGCCTTTGCCGCAGTGACCCTGGTTTCTCTCAAAACGCTTGCAGGCATGAACGAAGAAAAATTTACGGTTTTAAAAGATAAGGCCAACGTCAACGGCGGAGCCATCGCAATCGGACATCCGGTTGGAGCAAGCGGCGCCCGCATCACCATGACCATGATGTATGAATTGATGCGAAAAGGCGGGGGTTTTGGTGTTGCTGCCATATGCGGCGGCCTCGGCCAGGGAGAAGCCCTTGTATTAAAAGTATAAATTAAACAGACAGGAAAAAGAACAATGGCTGACACATCAATGACAGGTAAAACACTTCCTCCTTATACCCTGAATGTCGAAGGAGTAAAAATCAAGGAACTGGTTAGTGCAATCGGAGACAACAACCCGATATTTCACGACAAGGAAGCCGCAATCGGGGAAGGGTATTTAGACACGCCTTGCCCTCCCACCTTTTTTACGTCCGCCTTCCAGGAATTCACGGGGGCCTATCTTCTGGCATTTGATGAACTGGGTGTGGCACTGTCAAGTGTACTGCACGGTGAGGAAGAATATGAATACCTGAAAGAGATATATCCGGGCGACACCCTCACATGCAGTATGAAGATCGAATCAATCGTTGAAAAACAGACAAAATCAGGGACAATGAACCTTATTACACTTCGTACCGGTTTTACCAATCAAAACGGTGAACCGGTTGCCAGGGCAAGGTCGCTGATTATAGAGAGAAAGTAAAAAACCACAGGGTGATATATGACAAATCAATACGTAGATATAAGGAAACTGGTACAGGGAGACGCCTTCCCGGAAATCGCATACCCCCCTGTCACCAAGACCCAGCTGGTACGTTATGCCGGAGCGTCAGGTGACTTCAACCCGATTCACACCGATGATGCAGCTGCGGATGAATCCGGTTTGAAGGGTGTCATTGCCCAGGGACCTTTGGTCATGGGATTCCTGGGTCAGGCCATTGTCCGGTGGGTTCCTAAACGAACTCTGAAAAAATTTAAAGTCAGGTTCAAAGGAATGACCTTTCCCGGTGATATTATAACAATTTCCGCTACTGTTGCGGAAAAACTGGAAACAGAAGAAGAAATAAAAATTATTTGTGATGCTGCAGCCAAAGACCAGAACGGGGAGGTAAAGATTTCCGGCCAGTTTGAGGCGGCAGTACCCTTAAAATAAGGAGGAAAATAATGCGGATTAAAGATAAAATTGCTATCGTGACAGGTTCAGGGCGTGGTATCGGAGAGGCTATCGTAACGCGTTTCGTTAAAGAAGGCGCAAAAGTGGTCCTTTGTGATGTTGATGAAAATGCCTTAAAAGACGTTGAAGGAAAACTGAAGGAAATGGGCGGAGAATGCATTCTTGCTGTGGGCGATGTTTCCGATCCTGTAGTTGTAAAAAACATGGTTGATGAAACCGTGAAAACTTTTGGCGATCTGGACATAATGGTGAATAATGCAGCGATTACCCGTGATGCGATTCTCCATAAAATGAGTGATGAACAATGGGACCAGGTAATGGCGGTCAATCTCAAAGGAAGCTTTAACTGCCTTAAAAATGCGGCCGTTCATATGAGGCAGCAGGGCAAAGGCACCATAATAAATATTTCATCCACCGCGCGATACGGCAACATCGGGCAGCTGAACTATTCCGCATCAAAGGGCGGCGTAGTGGCCATGACGAGAACAGCCGCAAAAGAGCTTGCCCGCAAAAACGTAACCTGTAACTGCATTTCCCCCGGTACTATCTGGACGGACATGATGAAAACAGTCCCGGAGAAAGTTCTTGACCAGTTTCGAGCCGGGGTCCCGCTTGGAAGGTTCGGAGAACCAAAGGAAATAGCAAACCTTTGCCTGTTTCTCGCTTCTGATGAAGCATCCTATATTACCGGTCAGACCATTAATTGCGACGGTGGATCATTTCCGGACTGATGAGTCGGATATTTCAACACATTTAAGGAGTTGGAAATATGAGCATGGAGATTAATTTTGAAGTGCAATAGGGCAATAAAAATTCGAACAAAATCATGAAGAGAGGGGTAACACGACTCTCCTGTTCATTGGTGCTCAGGAACTGGCAGAAAAGTTCCCATCTATCAGACTCGACTCGAGGTATAAAGAAGATAAAAACAGGAGGTGGATAGTGGCGGTAAAATTTGTTAGTGAACGAAATATAAAGTTTTTATTATAAGAGGTTTTTGACATTTTATCTTTGACTGATCACGATTACTACAGCGCCCACAACAAAACGATGTTTGATATGGTCCTGAAGGAGGCCGTAAAGCTGGCAAAAGATCTTTTGCTGCCCAGTTTTCAGGAAATGGACAGGACCCCGCCCGAGTTGGTAGATGGAGAAGTCAGGGTCCATCCGTCCGTCAAAACAATATTGAAAGAGTTCGGTGACGGGCGAACTTTAGCGAACTTTAGCGAACTTTAGGGACGGGGATGAAATTATGCGTTTCTCGTACTTTGATATAAGAGCAATTGAGGCGGTTGAGGATTATTTCTTTAACCGCCTTTTTCTTTTTAAGGGAAAGAGCTGGTAAAGGATGACAGCCATGTATCTTGGCCTGATCCCCAGGGGGATATGGGGGACGATGCTGAAAAGTTGCCATATTTCAACGGACCGTCTGTACAGAAAGTTTATGGCGGTCAAATATTTAACGTCATGAATTCGGATCAACACCATTGATTGTAATGCAGCTGCTTATCTGATTATCATAAAAAGCGATCTTCTTTGATATCAATAAAAGCTCTCAGAATATCAACCGACTGGAAAACCGTGGATATGTCTGACATATTGTTACATCTTCACCATTGCAGATAGCTGCCATGATCCTTCACATATCAGATAGCTGAAATTTTTTTTTATATTTCAAACATATCACAATCCAAATTGGCTATTGATTATCGGTTTTTTGCCAGACCCGCTACCACAGACTACGACCATTAGTCCTCATATAATGGACAACAGCAATTACAAGGAATTTCAAAAATATTACTCGGTCGACCTTTTATTCTTTAAACTCTTCAAGAGAGGGTATGGAGCTGGTTAAGATTAGCTAACGCTTTACACTAATTTTGAAAATTGCATCTTTCGGCTATGAATCTTCAATCCAAAATTTATATGGATATCTTATTCAAATCTAAAAAAATTCTTTATCTAAAAAGTGTGGATATTATCTTCCCTGTAGTAACTACTGGAAGTTTGGATTTTTCCAATTTTGAAAATGATTGAAAGATCCGGATAACTTCAAGCGTCTTTCTTGATACCCGGGAATTTGGTGGTGAGCACCTTTCGGTTTTTGGTCGCCGCGTCTTTTTTGCGGACCGACCAGGTCCGCACTTTTTTAAGCACCTGCGCTGCCAGTTTTGGGAAATTGTCCGGCCGGTGTTCCTCGATAGCGTTGGCTTTCGCTTCGGCAAAAATCGCCCGGCCGACAGGGGTGCGGGTGATAACGGTTGTCCAGCCCTCATCGGCGCCGATGCCGCCGAAAGACACATCGGCGTATTCGGAGGAATAATCCGGGCAGAAATAGCAGGCGAAGCGCTTCATGAACTCCAGCTCATCGAGCATCATGGTTTTGATTTCCCCGCTGTTGAGGTGCACGATGAGCTCTTCTTTGATATTTATTTTTTTGACATCTTTAAATTGAAATCCACCGATCTCGCCGATTTTCTCCTGTTCTTTTTTACCGAAAACGAAATTGCCCGAACAGAACAGGCCCAGGCAGAATTTAATCGAATCGGACGGAATGATGCCCAGGGACTGCATGCGGCGGACGGCTTTGATCTGACAGGGGGTGCCCACAAAGGCCACGCGATGCAATTCTTTTTTGATCAAAGGGTCAAATTCTCTGATCTGCGAATAGGTTAGATAATAATCGCTGAAACTGGGCATGCCGTGGGATGTGTCGAAGGAAAAACCGGCCGCGTTTAGAATATCTTTTTCAGATACTGCCAGAAACGGTATGCGTTGAAACTGACCGGCCTGTTTGGTGACAATGGCGCCGTCAATGCGGCCGCGTCTAAACAGATGCACCAGCAGGGCCGTCACCACGCCCCCATCGGTGGCTTTTTTGCGGATTTTGGGATCCGTAGCCCGGGCAATGCTGATTTCGATCACCCGTCCGATGGGCGGTTTCCAGCCCAGATTTTTTTTGGTTTCCGCATCCAGATCTTCGATTTCCGGACAGATGGTATGGCATAGCCCGCATTCGATACATTTGGCCTCATCGGCATAGCGGGGTTTACCTTCGGAATCCAACTCCAGGGCGCCGTAATTAATGGCGGTGCAAAAGGTCACGCATCCGCCGCAGCGATGGCATAACCCCGGTTTTTGAACATCTTTAGTCAAGTCGGTAAATGTCTTCATTCGGTCACCCGTCTTCAAATGATTGATTATCATTTGGATTGAATATTGACTATTGTCTATTGACGATTGAATGTATCCTATCGATTTTAAGATTACAGCAGAATTCCTTAAATATTCAATCATCAATTAGAAAACCTGTATTCATTTAGAAATGGTAGATTTTGTTCCAAGACAAGGCCGCAGGCTTTTTTTGACCACAGGCGTAGTCAGACTACGTCGCGGATCGAAAAAAGCCGAGAACGCAGTATTGGGGCAAAAGATGCCATTTCTAAATGGATACTAGCTGAAGGTTGTTTCAGCTGGCGCTTCATCAAACAAACAGCTCTGAATCATGGCCATAATCTGACCCGTGTCGAAGCCTTTCAGATGAATGGCTCCTGAGCGGCAGGAGGCCACGCACAGCCCGCAGCCCTTGCACAGAGTGGCTTGAATTTCGGCCTTGCCGGTGTTTTCGATGAAGTGAGGCGCCGAATAGGGACAAACCTCCACACAAACCCCGCAGCTGCTGCAGCAGTTCGGATCCACCACAGCCACCGTGCCGCTGACCGAAACCTCCAGTGCCGATAAAATCGTCACCGCCCGGGATGCGGCTGCCTGGGCCTGGGAAATGGATTCCTCGATGGGTTTGGGCGCATGCGCCAGGCCGCAGACGAACACGCCGTCGGTGGCAAAATCATTGGGCCGCAGCTTGACGTGTGCTTCGACAAAAAAACCGTCGTCATTTTGAGAGACTTTATACATTTGCGCCAGGGGGTTGCTTTTTTCGGGCACTACCGCGCTGGCCAGAACCAGAAGATCGCTGGTAATTGCCATTTGCCGCTTGAGCACCCGATCCGAAAACGTAATTTCCAAACCCTTTTGGGCTGAACCGACCCCGATTTCTGAGGTGTTGTCATAGCGGATGAATTTGATCCCCCGGGTGCGCGCTTCGCGATAAAGATCCTCTCTAAAACCATAGGACCGCAGATCCCGGTACAATATGAAAATATCCATAGCGGGATTTTTGGCTTTGAGGCTCAAGGCGCTTTTAATTGATTGGGTGCAGCAAACTTTCGAACAATACGGGCGCTGGGGAATGCGCGAACCCACACACTGGACAAATACGGCCGTGCGGCAGGCATCAAATCCGTCTCCGTTTAAAATTTTCTTCTGGAGCTCCAGGCCGGTCAGCACCCGTTGATCCTGGCCGTACAGATAATCATCGGGTTTAAACTCTTCGGCGCCCGAAGCGATCAGGGTAACGCCGTGTTCCAGAACCTGACTGTCACCGTCGGATTGGATGGTGGTTTTAAAATTTCCGATAAACCCATCGCCGCCGGTGACGCGGGCATTTAAAAATACCTTGATGTTTTCATCGGCTGTGACGTTCGCGATCAAATGATCCAGAAACGGGCCCACAGGTTCCGACTGCCAGGTTTCATTGAGATTGAGGGCCTGGCCGCCCAGTCGTTCATTTTTTTCAACCAGAAAGGTTTTATATCCCTGTGCGGCCAGGGTCTGGGCGGCGGTCATGCCGGCAACGCCGCCTCCGATGATTAGGGCGGCCTGGTTGATTTCCATCCTGGGTTCCACCAGGGGTTCATGCAGCGCGACCTTGGCCACCGCCATCTGCAGCAGGTCTTTGGATTTTTCAGTGGCCCGGTCCATGTCGTCTTTGTGCACCCACGAGCATTGGTTACGGATATTGGCCATCTCGAAAAGATATTTATTCAAACCCCCGTTGGTCAGGGTTTCCTGGAAAAGGGGTTCGTGGGTCTTGGGGGTACAGGCGGTCACCACAACCCGGTTGAGCCGGTGCTCTTTAATCGTTGCTGAAATCTGGGTCTGGGTATCCTGCGAGCAGCTGAACAGGTTTTGCTCGGCCTAGACCACATTCGGCAGGGCCTTTGGCGTACTCCACCACCGCGGGCACATCCACAAATCCGGCGATATTGGTGCCGCAGCAGCAGACAAAAACACCGATTCGCGGGGGCTCGCCTTTGACATCGATCTCTGCGGGCAGCTCTTTGGTTTTCGTCAGGGTCCATCTGGCATCCGCAAGCCGGGTTCCGACTTTTCCGGCAGCGGCACTGGCATCGATGACCGAAGTCGGAATATCTTTCGGCTCCTGAAAAGCACCGCAAACATAGATGCCGGGTCGCGAGCTCTGGACCGGATCAAAACCCCCGGTCCCGGCAAACTGATAATGGTTCAAATCGACATCCAGTTTTTTTGCCAGGGAGACGGCCTGCTCCTGGGCCCCCAGGCCCACCGACAGCACAACGATATCAAACGCTTCAGCCTGAGTATGGCCGGCGGCATCGACATAGCGAATAATGTGCTTGCCGTTATCGTCCATGGGCTCGACATGGGTGATGCGTGATTTGACAAAGCGAACGCCCAGATCGTCTTTGGCCTTGTTATAGTAGCGCTCAAAGTCTTTGCCGAAGGTGCGAATGTCGATGTAGAAAATGGCGGTATCCAGACCGTTGCTGCTGTGCTCTTTGGATAAAATGGCTTCCTTGATGGCATAAGTGCAGCAGACGCCGGAACAGTATCCTCTGGCGCCGATATGGGTATCTCTAGAACCCACGCATTGCAGCCAGGCAATTTTTTCAGGCTCGGTTTTATCCGACGGCCGAACCAGATGCCCGCTGTAGGGTCCGGAGGCCGACAGGATTCTCTCGAATTCCAGGCTGGTAACAATATTGGCCGATTTTGAATAGCCGAACGTGTCGTAGGTGGCCGGATCAAAAGCTTCACTTCCCGAGGCCAAAACCACAGCGCCCACATTTAACGCGATGTCCTTTTTCCGGTCTTCGAAGTTGATGGCACCGGTGGGACAAAATTTTTCACAGGCTTTGCACTTGCCTTTGAGGAAATAGATGCAGGTATCGGCATCGATCGTGTATTTGAGCGGCACCGCCTGGGGGTACTGCACATAAACCGCCTTGCGTTTGCTCAGGCCGCCGTCGTAGGCGTTGGAAACTTTCTTGGGGCATTTTTCCGCACAGGCATTGCAGGCGATACACTTGTCCATGTCGACGTAGCGGGGGTTTTGGGTCAATTTGACTTCAAAATCGCCCTCTTCGCCGCCAATACTCTGCACTTCGCTAAGCGTCAGCAGTTCAATGTTGATGTGCCGGCCGACCTCGACCAGTTTCGGCGATATAATTCACATCGCACAGTCATTGGTGGGAAAGGTTTTGTCCAGCTGCGACATCATGCCGCCGATGGAGCTTGAGCTTTCCACCAGGTAGACATAGTAGCCGGAATCGGCAAGATCCAGAGCTGCCTGCATTCCGGCGATACCGCCGCCGACCACCATGACCGCACCTGTAACTGTTTTCGGCATAATTACTCCGTCATTAAGAATGATGTAATACCGGAAAGGTCAATTTCATTGTTAGAAATACCCAGGGTTTTTTCATCGATGCCCATGCACAAACCCAGCAGTTGCGGATACAAAATGGGTGCTATGGGCTCACCGTTATCGGAAGCAGCTGCCATGCGCATTTGCACCCCGTCGAGCTGAAGCTGGGTATAGGGGCAGGCCGTGCAGATAAAATGCGCGCCGGCTTGCCGGGCACTGTCTATTTTTTTCTGGGCCATATCCATGGCCAGCTGATCATTGATGCCGGTCAGGGGAGCGCCGCAGCAATCCAGTTTGCGGGCCCACTCCACACTGAATGCGCCGGTGGCCTCCACCAGTTCGTCAAAGATTTTCGGTGAAACCGGATCGTCAAACTCTGTCACCGTGCTTGGCCGCAGGGCATGGCACCCGTAGCTGACCGCTATTTGAAGGCCGCTGTATGCTTTTGAAATATTTTCCTTTAAACGCTCAAGACCCACATCATGATAAAGGACCGACAGCAGATGTTTGACGCCGGTCTTATTTTTATATTCCAGATTTTCTTTTGCCAGGATGCGGTTGATGTCGGCTTTTAAGTCCGGATCCTGGTTTAAAAAATAGGATGCGTTTTTTAAGCTGCCGTAACAGCATTTGCACATCACCAGCATATCCAGGCCGGCTCGTTCGGCCAGGGCTAAATTTTTGGCGGCTGAAAGGACATAGGCGCGATGATCCGCGTTGCGGACCGGATATCCGCAGCAGTTGAAGGCGGTCATCTCAACCAGTTCGAGGCCCAGCCGGGCACACACCGCTTCGGTGGCATCCGCATACTGCTCGACGCGCGCTGGAATGTTGCAGCCGTGGAATAAAGCATATTTCATACAGTTTTTCCTATTAGAAAAATGCCTAAAGTTAATGTATTCTGCCCGTCGAGAGCCTCAGGGTCGAACGATCATTTAAATATAAAAAAGTTCGCAATAATTATCTATTCGATTAATGAATAACGAATAACCTTTAACTGATAACCATCCATCGAGCGTTAACGCTCGATGGATGCTACAGCGGTGTTCTTCAATCGATATAAAACGTCACACACCTCGACCTGCTGCGGGCAGTTTTCCTGGCATTTGTAACAGGTCAAACAATCCCAGATCATGCCGGCACCGCAGGCCATCTCGGTTAATCCCAGGCCCAGACTGCACATGATTTGATGGGGCAGCAGTCCGAGCACCTGCTCGGGGTCATCATAGTTCTCGACCACCGGACACACCGTTGTGCAGCTCTGGCAGCTAAAGCAATGGGTATAGGTGCTATCTTTTATGGCCGCCTGAGTTTCTGCGGTGGTCTGCGTGTTTAGCGGGATGGGGGTGTCTGGATTCATCAAATTGACAAACCGGCCGCCGACCACCCGGCGTGCATTTTCAATCGGTTGGGTATAACTATCCGCCGGGAGGTTTTCCTGAATGATTAATCCGCGTGCGAAAGAAAAGGGGCTCAAAACAAGCGGCAGCGGCGGCCCGCTTTCCAAAAGCGCCTCGCGGACACTGTACCACAATTCCTTTAACCGGATTCCGGACGGACAGTGCACGGTACAGCGGTCGCAATTGGTGCACAGATAAACACCCTCCTGGATGGCCCGCATCTGCGCATCATCGAGTTTCTTGCCGGAGGCCAGCTGCTTGAGCAAGGTCATTTTTTCGGAAGGCAGAATGTATTCGTTGCCGATGGCCTCAAACACCATGGCCGCAGAACAGTTCAGGCTGCAGCTTCCGCAGTGGGTACAGGCGTCCAGTTCCATAACCTGACGGGTGAGGATGTTGGCCGGCAAAGATCTGGCCGGATCCATGACCCGGTTGGTAATCAGGCTCAAGGGGGTGGCAATCAGGTGAAACATCTTACTGAAAGGCAGATAAGCCAGCCCGATAAAACAGGCGATGAAATGAATATACCACAACAGGGTGACACCGTCTTTTTCGTCCAGCCATAACGCTACCGGTTTGATGAGTTTGGCCGCGGCAAAGCCGTTAAACGCCCATTTGGCAGATGCATGGCAATCCATACAGTTGCTCTCGTGCACTTCACGGCCGGCCTCTATGAGCTCCTCGTCAAAAGGCGTTTCGACGTTGGGTGAGACCGTACCGTAGTCTCTTACCCAGACCGCCTCAAGGGCTTCAATTTCATCTTCATCATCCAGGCCGGCATAGTCTTCAACCATTCTCATAAATTCGCTGTGGGAGGCAATTTTAAGACCTTCCAGGGCGATTCCGGACAGCATTATCACTGCCACGATCATGATGGCATAATGATCCATGCCGCCGGTTCGAAGCCGCTGCGGCTTTGCAAGGTAGCGGCGAACCGCAGCCAGGATCACACCGGCCAGCACCATGACGCCGAAAAAATCCCTCAAAAAGAAAAACGGATTTACCGTTGAATAATACTCGCTAAATAACGCTTCGGATACCACGGATTGCAGGGCATGCATGAGCAGCAGCAGCATAAATCCGTAAAATATCAACATATGCGCTAACCAGCGGGCAACGCTTTCTTTTAAAATGCGGCGTTGAAATAAGACATCCAGCACAACGGCTTTGAGGAGGGTGAGGATTTTAGAGCTGAAAATTACATTTATGATGCCTCTAACGGCTGACTGCACCCGTTGCGCAGCCGTGATATCCTTTCCTAAGATCCCGATTTTTTTGGTAAACCAGGTTGAAATCTTATAGATTAAGCCGAGGAGAAAAACAATAAGAGAGGTGTAGAAGAGATAGTCGAACATTATCCGGCGACATCCTTATTATATATTTTGACACGAAAGATATACAATTCCCAAAAGCGCCGGGTGTCTCAGACCAAACTCAAAGCGGAACGACACGAAGGCGGTGGATCAGAATGATATTTTATACCGCTTTCCATAATAATGTTTCGAATTAAGGAATAGGGGTATAAGTGGTTGTAGAAAAAAACGTTTGAATACCGCAATTTTTTTTTGACAACCACTATAAGCCGTGACGACATGAGAAAAATGCAGAACAGGGCTTTGTTGCTTTCCGATGGATCCGGGGCGCTATTTTTGAGATGCCTTTTGGGCCCAATCTTTTTCCATTTCTTTTTTCCACTTGGGACTGCGCTTGCGTTTCTCTGCTTTCTGGAGCACTTCCGGAATCAGCTGCAGCAGCCGCTGTTTGTCGACCGGTTTTTCCATAAAGGTGTCCGGTCGGAAATATTCATAATCCGGCCACTCGCTGTAGTTAATATCCAATTCATCTCTCATGCCGGAGATGCCGATGATGGGAATATCCTTCAGGTCATCATCGGATCGGACCTGCTTGCAAACCTCAAATCCGGAGAACAGGGTCTCCATCATGATATCGAGCAGAATCAGGTCGGGGCGCTCTTTTTTGATTAAATCAAATCCCTTTTGACCGTCATCAGCCGTTTGCACCTCAAAACCATTTCTTTGAAGAAAGGTTTCCATGGTAAAAAGGAAATCCGTGTTGTCATCGACTATAACGATTTTGAGGTTTTTCCCCATGGATTGCTCCTTTTTTAGTGGTTGTCAAAAAGACGTTCCGTTATTTAAACGTTTTTTTCTACAACCACTTATGCCCCTATTCCGCAATTCGGAACATTATTATGGAAAGCGGTATAAAATAATGATGATATCCCGGAACCCGGATCCAGCCAAAGCTATACTATAGTTGTACTCTAGTATCTTAGTTGTTATTTTTGTGCATTTTGTGGCAAAAAAATTGTATTGGAATATTTTCACTGTCTTGTAAAGATTGAATATTTTCGATTGAATATTGAATATTTAAGGAACCCCTATCAATAGTCAATCCAAACGATCTTCAATTTTCAATTCCCCGATAAACCGGGATTTCCGCTTCGCCCCAACCGGCTCGTCCGGGTTAGGAAATATATTATTAATCGTAACATTTCGTCAAGCGAATATGTAGATACTCGTCGGTTACTGTATCTTAAAAATAACTTTAAATTTAGTGCCTTTTCCTGGCGTTGAAGTCACCTCGATTCTGCCGCCGTGGCGGTTGACAACCCTTTCCACCACCGCCAGGCCAAGTCCGGTTCCTGAACTGCCTTTGGTTGAAAAAAATTCTTCATAAATATTGCGCTGGGTGTTCGGATCCATGCCGCACCCATTATCCGCGATTTCGAACATAAAATGATCATCATCTACCCAGTCTGTTTTAACGCTGACAAGATGATCTTTTTTTTGCTTGTCATTCAGACATGCTTCCAGCGCATTCCAGATCAGATTGTTTAGCATCCGGCGAATGCTGGCAATGTCCAGACGGACCTGGGGCACCGATGGATTAATTTGGTGTTTAAGCTCGATTTTCAGGCCGGCGGCTTTTTCGCGGAATAAGGCCAATGAATCTTTGGCCAGCTGTCCGGGCGATATGCGCTCGTATTTAAGCGGACGATCCTTTGATGAGTACAAAATATTTTGAACCACATCGGTAATATCAAAAATATTTTTATTCACAATATTCCAGCCCTTTTGGGCCATTTCGATATCTCCGTCCTTGAACCCTTCGTCAACGACATAAGCACCACCCTGCAACCCTTCCAGTATGTTTTTAATTCCATGGGATAACAGCGCGATGGATTGACCAAGGGTGACCAGCTCCTTGCGGTCTTTTTTTAGCTGGGTGATGTTGGTGGCCAATTCAATAACGGCAGTGACAATGCCGTTCTTGTCGATAATGGGCGACGTTTGAATGAGAACCTGCGAAATGCCCCCGTTCCCCAGCGTTACCATCTCCTCGGACAGATGCGCGCGCCTGTCCTCGAAGGTCTTTTGAACGGGACAGTTGGGGCATATATCCGGTGAGCATTTATAAACCGCGTGGCATTTTTTGCCGACTCCGTCGCCAAAGTCCTTTTTAAATTTTTCATTAACAAAGAGAATTCTTAGATCGCGATCTTGAATAGAAATGTAGCAGGGGAGATGGTCGACCAGATGATTGAGATTCAGCCCTGGAGTAGCGGTGGGTGCTGAAGACTCATTTTCAGGGCGCTTCTTTTTTTTGACCATGATCAGATTCAACCGGAGGAAAAAATGCCGTAATCTATTGTAGCGTCCCGCAAGTAATTTACAAAACACGGATTCGTTTTATTGATCTTCCTATTGCAAGGAATAGCAAATTAAATTCCAAGTTCCAAGCACCAAATTACAAAAAAATCTCAAATCTCAATTTTTCAATGACCAAAAGTTGATGGCTTCGTAAAAAGTCCTATCGCCAGTCATTGCGAGGAACGAAGTGACGAAGCAATCCCATGATTTCAGAGACCTAGCTCGATAGAGATTGCTTCGCTGCGCTCGCAATGACAGCTCGGCAGACTTTTTACGAGTAAATCAAAGGTTTGATATTTTGAATTTCGGCCATTGTGATTTGCCTTTCGACTTGGCTCAGGGTGGTGAGCTTGTCGAACCATTTGATATTTGTATTTTGTGATTTGGGATTTACCGATTTTGGTGCTTGGAATTTTTTTAATTAATGAACTCAATTGGACAAAAACATACCACACGACTTTTGTAATATATTTGTGGGACATGACATTATGGTCGTTTTCAAAAACATGTTCAGACGGATTGCGGTTTCAATATAACGAAAAGGGCCTGATAAATCAATTCCAATTAAAATGAATCCTGTTTGCCAAAAAGATCTTGAATTATGTTAAACTATATTTTAGGTATCATTACGAACTTTTCGGTTGGTTGCAGGTAAGCAATATTGATGGT
>PVMK01188656.1_pt1 | contig 14973 bp, 13 predicted proteins | sample 1853481 | NCBI WGS metagenome assembly PVMK01 (sample SAMN08533507, study PRJNA380276) | Marine sediment metagenome, whole genome shotgun sequencing project.
ATATTGTTTGTGGTTCATATGTTACTGTTTTTTAATAATTTAATACTTACTGATTTTAGTTTCTAAATCTATTTTTATGTTTTTGCAATAAGGCACAACTTGTAAATAAACACTATTAACTGCGTTTATTCCTCTTTATTAGGGGTATAAATACAATTGCATTTATTTGTCTTTCAAATATAAGTAACAATCCTTTGTATTTACTTTTCACAATTATTGATGCAAAAACTTTATTTAAATCTTATATCATAAAACGAAGTTATCTTCCAAAGGTCACGACTTTTTTCTGAAATTCCCAAAAAATTAGTGTATGTTATTATAACAGGGTTTACTATATTGCTATTAGGGGGGTATGGGGTTTGTTTTAAGCATAACCCATCGACCAATTAGAGCGTTATACAGTTCTATGATAGTATTTGGTTAGATAAAAATTATCGTTTGTGTTTTGGGAGTTTGTCAAGTGACTAATTAGAAACTATACACGTTGTTGTGTACAGTCTTTTAATTTAACTCTATATTGATTTTGGAAATTAAACTTTCGATATTAGACAAAACTTCAATTTCATAAGTATTTTTCATATTCTTATGTGAGTATTGTAAATTTATTAAGCTGATTTTAAGCTTGTTAATTGTCATTGAATTGGGTTCTTTAAAAATTGTTTTATTATTTTCTACAACATATAAATCACTAATTTTTTCATCAAAAAGAATACAGATACGTTTATGATTATTTTCGGCTTCAGTTATGATCTTATAATCTACATTGTATAATTTTGTAATACCATGTCTAATTTCATCATTTTTAATTAATTGAAAACCAATAGACTTTAACGACTCATAGCTTGACAAATCGGCAATTAAATACGTCCAACTATATGACAAACCAAGATCGCTTTTTAAAGTATCAATGCTTTGAGTTTTATTATTTAATAGCCTAACACAAGATTCAATTCCGTTTTTGTGAGTTTGAATATTCGAAAGCATATCTTCTCTGTCAGAGTTCAATGAAACTACAAATTCATGCAATATTTTAGATTCCAAATTTCTTGCTTTTCTTTGCTCGTTTAAATTATTAAACCATAATCCTACATTAATTGCAATTACAATTAATAAAATTTCAGATATCAAGTATTTCCATCTAACTTTTTCATTTCGCTTTTGTATTCTTAATCTCATTTCTCTCTTATCTCAGATTGTACACAACTGGTTATATGTGTACTAATATAGGCATTATCCCTTATTATTTTTTGGCTATGAGGAACTTTTGTTCCACTTTATCACCCTTTTAATTTAAGATTTCCAAAAAATTAGTGTGCTTCGTTATAACCATAAATCGTCTTTGGCTCTTTCGGGGGTATGGGGTTGTTTTAAGCCTTACACATTGACCAATTAGAGTGTTTTAGAGTTCTATGATGGTATTGGCTAAATGGCAACGAATTGAGATTTTATCGGTAACCTAATGTACCCTCTCAACACTCTCAACATTCATAGCACCCATCACCTCATCTAAATTTAAGGTATTGATGCTTTCGGCAAAGGCGGCAGGAATAACAGCTACCCTGAATATGATATTGTCAGTATATAAAGGATCAAGACTGTTAAGATCTATGGTACCATCCAGAAAGAAACGAACATCGAAAAAGGTATAATCGTATCCATACAATAAAATTTCATTGCCAAAGAAAAGGGTTTGTGGCAGTGGTTCCCAGATATCAACATCATTGTCTACTCCAGACAGAATATAGGCCATCACTACATCGGTATCAAACACTTCAATAGAGGTAGGAATATCTACAAAAAATTCATATCCGTCGGGAGTAAAATCAGCTTCCACCTCAAATATGGAACCTATAAGCCCATCTGCGCCATCGAGGCCGTCGAAGCCATCAAAACCTGGAGGGCCTTGTGGACCGATGTCTCCACCACAGGAAGTTAATATGCCAACGAACAACAAAACGAGAATACTTATTTTTTTCATGATCTTCTATTTTTTTAGTTAGAACTGCAACTATTGGGCCATAACCCTATGTGGAGTTTTTTTTTGATGATAGCCTAATAATAAAGTTAGTTTTTTTATAATTCCTTTTCAATTTGATTTATCAAAATCATCACATCACTTCTTATACTCTTATGAATAAATCCCGAAATTGCTAACCATATTTCCACATCTTTAATCACAACATGTATCTCATTATCTTCTTTTAAAAGAGCGAAGTTTCTATTATTTCAAAAAAACTCAAAATCAATTAAGGTTTTGACACTGCCTTTAATAATAATCGATTTGGGCATAAAATCTAAAGATAAGTTTTCAGTACAATAATATGGTTTCATACCATTTTCTAATGAATGAAGATTACAATCCATTTAAGCATTACACATCGACTAATTAGAGGGTTTTACAGTTCTGTGATGGTATTGGGTTAGATCAAAATTATTGTTCTTGTTTTGTGAGTTTGTCGTCTTTTAATAATTGGAGAGTATTGGGGTCTAACGGTTTGAATAAACGCCTGTTTTAATGGCGTTTATTTTTTGTTAGCCATCGTTTCATAGCTTCATTAATTTGTTACTTTACCAATTTAGTCTTTTTTTTATAACTCAATTTAGAGAGTGCTAAATAAACATTGCCAAACTTCTACTTGTATTGCCTCAACCTTAGCACTCTAACCTAGGGTATTTACATCAAATTAAGAGGCAAGCAACTCAGACAAGATTATAAGTATTCATGAACAATCACTAAATAAATATTGATTTTTTACAATGGCCAAAAATACAATATCAAGGGTGTACCTAGTATAACAATCAGAACCTCCAATGGTAATCCCATTCTCCAGTAATCAGAAAACCGATAACCCCCTGGTCCAAGTATCAGTGCATTGCATTGATGACCAATTGGTGTAAGAAAAGCACATGAAGCCCCTACGGCTACACTCATTAAGAAGGGGTCAATACTAACACCCATAGCTATTGCAATTTCAACTGCAATTGGTGCCATTATAAGAGCTGTGGCTGCATTATTGATTACATCCGAAAGGGTCATAGTAATAATCATAATTAAAGCCAAAACAAACCAAGATGGTAGATTGTGGGTCATATTTAGCATGAAATTAGCTATTAATTCCGTGGTAGCTGTTGTTTGAAGCGCATTGCTAACAGGAATCATAGCACCCAGTAATACAATGATTGGCCAATCTATTTGTTTATATAGTTCACGAATGGGTAAAATACCAGTAAAAATATACATTAAAATTGCTCCTACAAAAGCCAGTGTAATAGGGAGAATGCCAAACATGCTTAATGTAATGGCAGAACCAAATATTAATAATGCTACACTTACTTTAGAAAAAACACCTACTGTAACATTTCTTTCTGCTAAAGGTATAAGTTCCAGAGAACTGATATTATCATCAAGGTTATCGATGTTGCCTTGCAACAACAATACATCTCCTACACGAAAAATAACATTTCCAAGACGTTTGCGAATGGGTTGTCCTTGACGTGCAATTGCCATGAGTATTAACGTATTTGAGGTACGCTTACGTAGATAATTCCGATTTTGACCCTCCAATGGTGATTCAGGTGTAATTAACACCTCCCTAAAAAAAGTTGTATGTTTGCCTTTTAATTGGTCTATACGTTGACGCATTATTTTTGTAAGTCGCAAATTATATTCATTCATCATTACCCTCAGTTCTATAGGGTCTGCTTTAATTTGAAATCGATCTCCTTCTTTAATAATATCATCATTGTTTGGTGAACGAATTGTTTCATCCTTAGATATATGGCCAAAAATTGTGAGCCGGTCTTTAGTGAAATTCTCTATTTCGCTAATCTGTAGTCCAATAAATTTACATTCTTTAGGAATACGTACCTCGGTTATGTATTCATCAATAGAAAAAAGAGCCCCCTTCCCGGATTTTTTTAAGGATGTTTTAGGAATTAATCTCCAACCAATTAAAGAAACAAATAATACGCCCATTAATGCTATTGCACCTCCTACAGGGCTAAAGTCTAACATACTAAACGCTTCTGGTTCAAATTGTGCAATATCGATATTTTGATCAGTAAAATATTTAGTAGCAGAAGAGTTGAGGTCTTGAAGAGCCCGTACTTTCAAATCTATAAGTTGTGTTTTACGTAAAGTAGAGATTATAATGTTAGGAGGAGTACCAATCATGGTTACCATTCCACCTAAAATACTGGCAAATGCCAGTGGCATTAGAAGTATGCCGGGTGATCGTTTTTGTTTTACGGAACCTTTAAGTGCTACCGGTAGCATTAAAGCAAGTGCACCAACATTATTCATAATAGCTGAAAGAATCGCTACTACTCCGCTCAAGCTCGTGATATGAGTAACCTTATTCTTAGAAAAAGGAGCTATTTGACGAGAAATTAGATCAACTACCCCCGAATTTCGAAGTGCTTTACTAATAATAAGTACCAGAGCTACAGTTATGACTGCCGGATGCGCAAAGCCTATAAATAAATTGGATCCGTCCAGAATTAAATTAGATTTTTCACCTCCAAGTAATTCGTCAACTATAAATAAAGCACCTAAAGCTATAATCGAGACAATATCATATCGCAAACGTCCCCAGATAAAAAGGATGAAAGTCATTGCGATAATTAATAATATAGCAATTTGATCAATGGTCATCATTTTTTTTCAATAATACTAATACCCTGATTTTAGAGCATAATTTATTATTTCTAAAACATCTCTAAATTTGATTAATGCTGGCTAACGGTTTAGCTAAAAATTGGCGGGCATTTCAACGCACAAACTTTCAAGTCTATAATATCGATTATTTAATATAATTCATTTTATATTAGCACTTTCCTCCCGCTTGTTTTTGAGCCTTTGTTGTGTGGCGTTGTCATTCATTTAGTCAATATCTCTGTATTATTTGATTTTAAATGTAAATCAATTTGAGGAAATGGAATAGTTATATTATTTTCAATAAATTTTCGATTGATTATTATTCTAATTTCAGATTTCACATTTTCTATCCGAAATATATTTTTGCTAAAAAACAATAATTCAAAATCTAAAGAGGAATTTCCAAAATTTAAGAACCGTACATTTATTGATGACCCATCTTTAATTTCTGGATGTTCCAATGCACTTTTTTGCAGTATTTCTATTACCAAATCAACATCACTACCATAAGCAACTCCAACATTAATTCTAAACCTTGTTTTTTTTGACTGATGGCTCCAATTAATAACTTTATTTGTTGTGATTAAAGAATTTGGAAGAATTGTCACTATGTCATCTCTGTTCATTCCTTCAGAAGTTCTCAGTCCAATTCTTTGTATTTTCACAACGTCATTGTCTATCTCTAAAATGTCTCCAATTTTTATTGAGCCTTCAAAAAGTAAAATTATTCCAGAAATGAAATCATTAAATGTGTTTTGTAAACCAAGTCCTATACCAACAAGTAATGCGGCAGAGCCAGCTAATAAAACGTTAAGTTTTAATCCAACTGTGTCTAAGATTATTAATATAGCAAAAATCCAAATTACATACTTAATTATCTGATATAATGAATGTAAATTTCCGTCTTCAAATCTTTTAAGATTTTTTTTACGAAATATTATTTTTTTCAATATCCACAATGCTACCTTAGTAAAGATAATTGCAAATAAAACAGTTAGTAATATTCCCACGGTAAGCGAGTATTTCCCAATCTTAAAAAGTTCAAACTCTATAAAACTATTTATTGTATCCATATTTTTTATCTTTTATGCCACATAACGTTTTTGTGTATGAATAGTAGTGGCTTTTGAGACGCTAACTTTTCGGTTTAACACTAATCCTTTTTTTATGTTTTTCTTAGTTTAAGCCCCTAATTCCGCTATTATTTATACACGATGTTACCAGCAGTTAATCCATTGTTTTCTATTGGTCGTTACAAATTTCATTCATCTTTTAAAGTTAAATGAATAATGCTATTTCATAATTTACCTATTCGGGTCTTTTCATGGTGTCAATAATTCCATCATTAAACAATGTTCTCCTTGGCCTATCTGGATTGTTCTCATATCCAAGAATGACAGAGTTATACATTACCATATTTTTGAAATCAAAAATGAAAGTCATGTAATCCTTTTTCCCAGTTTCATGCCAATTCACTAGATATAAATCATCACCGATTCTACGAGAACGGTATGTTATATCTTTATTACTATTCCCTTTCGCAGGACCTGCGACCCAGACATACTTAACCTTGCCATCATAAAATTCAATGTGTATTGCACCACCATTGTGATAATGGAAATTCATCGAGAAACCATCTAATAAATTTTCTAATTCAACATTTTGATAAGTTTCATTTTCGACTGATGTGGTGTTTTGAGCCAAACATGTCCCTAAGTTTATTAATAAAACTGACAATAGTGTTAATGTTCTTTTTATCATTTTTTTAGATTTTAATTAATAAGTAAAAATAATTTATTATGGATAATTTCTATTTGCATTATTCAATAAAGAACTATCTATATTGCTGGTAATGGCAAATGGTGTATGACGAGTGAGGCGTAGCCTCAAGGAGTCGTCATCACTACGCCTCATTGGTTATACATAATTGTTAAGTGGAGTTGTTCCACTACTCACGCAGTAAGTTAGCAAAAAAACTATTGCCAGAGACAATGAGGTGTTAGTGACCATTTGCCATTAAGGTGTGATTAGCAGGTGAGGGTTTTTATCAGAGATAAAAATTCAACTGCGTGACGAAGTCAATTACACCTTAACGTTAGTATATACGAACTTAGTCATATTAGTGCTTATAACCAACTAAAATAGGTGGTTATAACTTACCTTTTCTACAAGTATTGAATAACCGAATAAAAAGAGGATATGTTGCACCTTTTGGGTTTCAAAAGGGTTCTGCAATCCATTTCAAGCCTTACACATCGACCAATTAGAGCGTATTACAGTTCTATGATGGTATTTGGTTAGATGGGAATTATTTTTGGAGCTTACTTGTCAAGAATATGACCTGTTTTAAAACTCCTTACTTCTGTAATAACATTCTGCTCTCCATCATAAACAACCTCAACAAAAAACTTATCTATTAAATATAAGAAGAATAAATGTACCTAACGCCATTAGAGTAATTTATGATATAAGTCAGTTTAACAAATAAAGTTTTGTTGCAACAAGGCTGGAATGCGCTTGATAACTAAAAGAGTGGTAGTATAATTATGCCACAAGGATCTTTTGACTTAAACGTGTCATTCTTGCAGTGTGAATATGCTCTAAAAGAGAATTAATTTCTCTAAAAGTTGGTGTAAGTTCTGTTAAATGACCATTACTGTTGGTGGTTAACTGTTTTTTACAGCACTTACAAGTGTATTCTTTAACATGACTTGTAACTTTTTTTGTAACATCGTACTGATGTCCAAATATATTGCAGTACATTATGGAAACTGGTCCTGCTCTAGAAGTAGTTGTTTTCATAATTAAGTGGTTTTAGATAATAATTATAATATAATCCATCACATATTTAAAAGAGGAGATATAGGGAGCTTTGGAGAGTTGATTAATAAATTTAAAGTATAGAAAACCGAATAATCTAACCTATAAATTTAAGGAATGTTGAAGATATTAAGCATGATGTAAGTTCTATGATTAGAATGAGAAATTTCGTATCTTGTTAGATTGTTTTATTTATTAAATTTCATTAAAAAAATATTGATTAATCAAATTCCCTTAACCATTAAGCATTCTATGTCGGAAGATGTAAAGCGTTCGGCTCTATTAATTTTCCCCATTAACTTCAAATAACGCTTTGTAGGTTTGCCCTATAATGCGTTTTAAGCCTCACTTTATCAGAAGATCGTGGAAGGATTTCTTTCTTCAATTCCCAAAAAATTAGTGTACGTCATTATACCACCCTGGTGTCTTTCGCTTTTTCGGGGGCATGGGGTATTGTTTTATGCCTTACACACCGACCAATTAGAGCGTTTTAGATTTCTATGATGGTATTTGGTTAGATGAAAATTATTGTTCGTGTTTTTGGAGTATGTCACATCATTGATTACTTACAAGTTCTAACTGCTCAACTCTTTTAAGAAGTTTTTCATAGTTCTTGTTTTGCTCCTCAATAATCCCCTGCTGTTCCTGTATAGCTTTAGTAAGCAGAGCAATAAAATCATTATAACGTAAGCTCATTAGTCCTTTATCATCTTTGGTCAAAAAGCCTTGGTCATCGTAGCCAATTTTAGCTAATAAGGCTTGTACATCTTGTCCTATAAAACCTATTTCACGAGTTTTGGTTTCGTCATTTTTACGTAGGTAATCAACAGGTTTTAATTGCATAACCATATCAATTCCATAAGGCAATACACGTATTTCTTCTTTCCATAATTTATCTGAAGTAACTGTCCAGGCAACTTGAATACCTGCATACCTGATATAGTTATTACCTATACGTACTTGATTATTTCGAGTACCATAAGGGACTCGAGCATGATACCCAATAGCAATATTACCAGTTCCTGTGGTGTTTCTGAGAAGAGCATAATTACCAATAGCAATATTACCACTTCCTGTGGTGTTATTGTGAAGTGCAGAGATACCATTCGCCGTATTATCATTTCCTGAAGTGTTATTATATAGGCTTTGATACCCATTTGCCGTGTTATAATGTCCTAATGTATTGCTGTAAAGTGTCTGATAACCATTTGCTATGTTTCCAAATCCTGTTGTGTTGCTGAAAAGTGATTCAAACCCAATAGCCGTATTGTCACAACCTTCTGTATTGTAACGCATTGCCGTAAAACCACTGGCGGTATTATTGTTACCTATGGTATTATTGTTAAGTGCTTGAAACCCATTTGCGGTGTTAGAACTTCCTGTTGTATTTCTGTAAAGTGCAACAAATCCAGTTGCGGTGTTATCAAACCCAGTGGTATTACTAAAAAGCGTATAAGAACCAATGGCAGTGTTATTGCTTCCATCGATATTTTTATAAAGTGCTTGATACCCATTTGCCGTGTTATTATGTCCTAATGTATTGCTGTAAAGTGTCTGATAACCATTTGCTGTGTTAAAGCTTCCTATGCTATTGTTATAAAGTGCATTAAATCCTATACCGGCATTTCGATTATCTGAACCATCGTCGTTAAGCCCTGTATTTACACCAAGAAATATCGAAGAGCCATTTTTACTGCCATCACTATCAGTTTTTCCGTCATATAAATCGTTTATTCCTATTTGTGCAGATATATTAAATGCCAATAGTATTAGTGTTAATGTCGAGATGTGTTTTAGAGTTTTCATAATTCGTATTATTAAGTATGTTGTACTAATATTTTCATAACCTTTTATGCCAAATACTAAAGATTCAGCGCAAAGCATTTCAATGGTACGAATGATAAAATCGAGTAGAAAATAGTATCAGTTTAGTTACAACTGATTTCTATAAAGATACTTAAAAATTAATTAACCTTTTTTTATTTAAATCTTATATCATAAAACGAAGTTCTCCTCCAAAAAGCTCATAGCCGATTTAAGCCTTACACATCGAACAATTAGAGCGTTTTACAGTTCTATGATGGTATTTGGTTAGATAATTTATTGCTTTTTGGGTATTTTTAATAAGATTAATAAAAATATAATTGATATAAGTAAAAAAGAACTTATCTGCAATCCACCGATAATATAATTGTAAGCGTCACCGCTAACCCATTGCCTATCTGTGAAGCCCTCAAAGGTCATCATTAATATTAGAGAGGCAACCAGGAAAGCGACTGAAATTAGCCTTAGTCCGTAATACAAAATTGTCTTGCCATTCATAATTTAGGATTATTTTTTATGAACTAAAAGTAACTTCCTTAAAATGACTGTCCTATGATTATTATCATATTAGTAAAAAACACTTTTTCGATGAACTGTTCAAATTATGGTAGGGAAATGCCTCAATTTAGATTATAGTTAATTCATTGACATACACATCGACCAATTAGAGCGTTTTATGGTTCTATGATAGTATTTGGTTAGATGAAATTATTGATTGTCTTTTTCTTTGAGGGTTAAAGAGTTAAATTCATACAAGGTCATTTAGTCATATTGCTTAAATTGAAAAATCATATAAATTATTTATTACAAAATGTCAATACTTTTAATTTCGAAGAAATTTTTTCTTATGATATTTCCGTCTGCAGTTAAAATTTGTGCTGTTCCCGGAAGATGAGGAAGATTTGCGGTTAAAGTACACTTAGTTATTACTCCTTCAATTACCTCTGTAATTTCATCAGATTTCGTATTTCCAATTCCAATTTTAAGAGGTTTGTGCATTATTTCTTTTAAATTCTCTTTTCTGTATTCTTGTGGGCGTCTTTTCATTTCGTTTTTATTAATTGCACATAATTTGCATAATTATTAGGATTTAGCACATAAAAACAGTTGTTAAAAATCTGTGGCTTTCTCCAATATATAGGAGTTATTTTAAGGCAGCATTTTCAACGACCAAAGGATAAACATAGCCTTTGCCATATTCTTTATCTAAGGCCACAACACCTTCAAAAGTAACAATATCACCAACACTCACTTCTTCTTGAGTTGTAAAGGTTAAAACCGATTTTCCAGCTTCGCTAGTGCCATCCTTAATATGCACCCAATTTCGATCCATAATAGCATTGTTTATTTTAACTACCTGGCCTCTTACGATTACTTTTTTATTAGCATAGTTATTTCGATTTTTATAGAGATCTGCAATGGTTATCCCATTTAGTGCTTTTTCTACGTGAATATCTAGTGGTGGTTCTTTTTCTTTAGTTGTACTGTGATACAAAGGTGATTTGGTTTCTTGTTTAGTGTTTAAAGGCAAATATTCCTTGTTTTTGTTGTTGCAAGAAACACATAAAACTATACTAATAACTAATACGAATAGACGTTTCATAATAAATAACTTTAACATCAAAAGTAAATCAATAAATGTGAGTGTTTTATGATATAAGTCACAACTTGAAACTATTTATAATTTCGGTGAATACTTGTAAAGACTATGACCATATTTAAACTCCTTACTTCTGTTATTCTATTTTGCTCTACAATCCATTTTAAGCCTTACACATTGACCAATTAGAGCGTTTTACAGTTCTATGATAGTATTTGGTTAGATGGGAATTATCGTTTGTGTTTTGGGAGTTTGTCAAGTGACTAATTAGAAACTATACACATCGTTAGCATCTGGCATTAATCAGAATCTATTGCATAAACACCATCAGAAACAATATCTGTTGAGATAAGAAGTTCATCTACATAATCTCGATATTCATCAAAGAATATAGATTGCCGTGATTTCCAATAAAGTTTGAATCCAGGTTGGTCCTTCACACCATAGATAACTTGATTTAAGGATTTTGGAATTCTTTTATCAAGTGTGCCTTCCAAAGAAAGATAATAGCTATTTTGAAAAGCGAGAAAAAGTCCATGAAAATTATAAATGTGTTGTAATCGTTCTTCTTTAGTCATGGATTCTGGATTTGCAAGAAATCTATAAAAAGATGCACTAGTCTCTCCATTTGCGCCCATAGTTACGTACCAATTTGTCATTATATCGATGGTTGCAGTAGCAGTTGCCGATCGTGTTGCTTTTGTATTTTCCCTGAATTGAAACCCAACAAAAATTAAGGTAACTAAAATGGCAATACCTCCAAATATTTCAGCGATTAATGCGAATTTCTTTAATTTAAATTTCATCTTCTTTATATTTTAAATTGATGCTCACGTTAGTATATACGAACTTAGTCAAAATGGTGCTAATAGACAACTGTAATAAATGGTTATTCGGTACTTTATCTTTGTTTACAGAATAACTACAAATTAAGAGGTTATGTCGCACCTTTTGGATTTCAAAAGGGTTCTGCAATCCATTTTAAGCATTGCACATCGACCAATTAGAGCGTTTTAGAGTTCTGTTATATTTAGTTTGAAGAATTTAATCAATTCATCAAATGCCATTTGCAATTCGGGAACCCCAGTGCCGTTACCTATTGGAACATGCCACATACCATCGCTCACTAGTAGTGTGACATCAACGCCTTGGTCGCGCGCGTTCGCGGCTACCCTAATCGCGTCGGATCCGACTATTTCGGCAGTACCGCAGAGGAGAAACATTGGGGTCATGCCAGTAAAGTCACCAAAGACAGGTGAAACAAGTGGATCCTTTGGATCTGCCTCGCCAGTGTAAGCCTTCATGGCGCTATAACCGCCATACGGAGGGAGAACTGGGTCCTGTAGACCAACAGTCCTAAACAGATGGCCACTGGCCGTCATGTCTGCTCCAGGCGATAGCGCTGCCGAGGCGGCTGGCAGTGCGAAAGCATCAGCTTTGAGACGCAGCAGGGTGGACAACGTCAACCCGCCGCCAGCTGAGGTCCCGAATATTCCCACATTTTCGGCTTTATATTCTTTTATAATCCCCTTATAAGCCGCAACAATGTCATCAACTGCTGCCGGAAAGGGATGTTCCGGCGAAAGCCCATATTCGATGGAGACGACTTTTATGCCGAGGCTCGATGCCACTGCCGTTTGAAGGCTAAGCTGCGCCTTGCGAGTGTTGACTATCCAACCTCCTCCGTGGACAAATATCAGCACTTTGTCTTTGTGTTTCAACTGCGGTGGCGTGATCCAAAGTGTCATCTTCCCATTGATGACGCGGTCAGTCAATGAAAAGGGTGTTTTGAGCTTTTCAAAGGTGGCATCATCAATGGAGTTCACAAACTTTCTGAGTGCGGTGAGCTTTTTTTGATCTTGGGGGTAGAAGGGCACTTGAGGCAGTAAGGGCCAGACTTTCTTTGCAGCTTCGCTTATCCCTTCGGGCGGTAGGACGGAGTTCGGGCCGTAGATGATCTTGATACCGACCTCCTCAAGCCCCTTGCCAAGTGCTTTCAACTGAATAGGGAGCGTAAATGTTTCTCTTACTGGTATCACTTTATCTTGGCTTTGAGCTGTTGCAGTCAAAGCGAAAAGTAAAATGGCGATTATTGATACATTAATTAGTTTTTTCATCTTAATTATATTATTTATTGTATTTACTGAGGTGTATACCAAATTGGTGAGCTATACGCTCTTTCTGTTGTAGTTAAAGGTCTTTATTCTACCTTCATTGGTGCTGGGAATTGCCAAGTACCGTCAAGAAGTTCCTTTCTTGGCCTATATAATCGAACCAAATAATTCCATCCTTCCATGATTGGAATTTGATTCACGGCATCCGCAGTACCTCCAAAGTGAATGGTGAAACTGCCGTCAGCATTAGAAATAGCCATCGAACTATTAATTGATACTACATTTCTATCATTAGGCTCCATAAATCCTTTAGAATTATAAACGGTTATTGACCAAAAAGCATCAACCGGTACATCCTTTACATGTAAAGTGTAGGCTACTTTTCCATCATTTTCTTCCGGAACCACACCAATATACATGGCATTTTCTCTTGGGTTGCCACCCCATCCATATGCGGTCCCCATCAAATGCATTATCGGATTAAGCTTTGATTTATCCCCAAAAAATCCATCTGTATTTTCCATAGTGCTGGCTAGAACGTTTATTGCATTTCGAACTTCAGTAAGTGATACCAAATCCCAGTTCGGAACTTCAAATGTTCCAATATCCTTTTGCTTTACAATGATTTGATCTTGAAGCACATTTACTTTCTTAATGTCTTCAGGATCGCTAGGGTTTACTTGTGTCCTGAAGCCTACGAACATGTATTGGCTACCTATGCTTTCCTTCGTAAATGTGTACTCTCCTGCGTTATAAATTGCGTTGGAAATAGAGTGATCCTGACTCGATGTAGAAAGACTCATCAATCGGTCTCCAGATTCGGGTTTGACAATAGTTACAGGCTCAGTAAGATCAAAAACTGCAAATGAGTATTGGGTATCCCTATTCATTCTTATAATACCCTGTTTATCAAGTGGTGTAGGTTGGCGAATGTGCAGAAATTTTCCAAATGCGCCCATTTCGACATAACGTGACATTGTCATATCTGTTTCAGCCCGGACAAAGTTCATAACAGTAACTTTTCCACCGATGAAATCCATTTCTTCAGTAACATCAATTTCTGTTGTTACTTTTGTTTCAGTTGAACTCTCTGTTAGGGTTTGTTTATTCACCTCTCCACAACTTATATTAATAATTAGTAAGGTAGAAATTGCGATTATTTTTAGTGTTTTTTTCATTTTTTTCATTTTTTTAGCTTTAGTTATTTTCTTTCAATACCCCAGAACTGCATTTTCTTAAATGCAAGACTTTCTTATTATTTAAAAATGAAACATAAAACCATTCATATTTGGAATGCATTTACTAAAACTTTAATGGCTCAGGGGGAAGAATTATAATCTGATGATTGGATTAAAGATATGAAAATTCTTTTAACGGTTATAACTTAATATACAATCCATTTTAAGCATTGCACATTGACCAATTAGAGCGTTTTACAGTTCTATGATGGTATTGGGTTAGATTAGAATTATACTTGGTGTTTTTCTTTTAGAACCCGTGTTCCGCCAAGGCTGGCGGATTTATGTTGGCTTTTATTTCTTTGTAATCTAAAACAGGGTTTCCTGTTGGAAGTTGAAGACCGGGGCAATGGGTAAAAGCTATCAACAAAACATCCCTGATTGCATTTTTTGTGGGATCTTTTGGGTGCATTGAAGTTACTCCGTGCATCACCTTTGGGTCCCACAATACAATTGAATCCATATTTTTATTAAGCGTACAACTCTCCAATGGTTTCTTTTCATTACTGTAAATACCATTGATACCTCCTGTAACATTCTCACGGTTGATTAAATGAATCCAAACAAAGTCATTTTCATCGTGGTGGATGCCTTCTGGTGTTGGTTCACCACTTTCAACTGCCTGTTTCACAAAAAGCAAAAAGCGAGCCCTGGATGGTCGATATACATCAAATACAGATTGTTGCAACAGGAGTTGAAAGTGGTGAACCAACACCAGAA
>PVMK01158594.1_pt1 | contig 14972 bp, 11 predicted proteins | sample 1853481 | NCBI WGS metagenome assembly PVMK01 (sample SAMN08533507, study PRJNA380276) | Marine sediment metagenome, whole genome shotgun sequencing project.
GCCCCTTTATGTTAATGGGTATAACACTTCGCATCACCGGACGCAAAAAATAGAGCGAGGAACGAGCGGCCGTTTTTGCGGACCGAGTGCATGCGATTGTTAAATGCCATTAACATAAAGGGGCTTCCGCGCAACACTCCGGCCAAGAATAGTCCGGTCTAACAATCAGAACTAAATTTATCAGTCTTGACTTTAGTAAATATTTTTTATAACGTTAACCCGTTCTCAGATACAAATATTTCTATTGCATAAAGGGCCATTAATGGATACGGTTAAATACCTTACAGATAATTTTGAATCGATTTATGAAAACGCTTCCCTGCCTGTAATTATGTTCGATAATAAAGCCAACCTTATCAGGGCAAACCAGGCATTTCTTGACCTTGCCGGAGCGTCGGAAATCGAAATAAAATCCCTTGCCATGACTTCATTGTTCAAGGACCTTAAGCCGGCATTTGAACGCGAACTGATAATGGATTACCAGCCTGACCACACCACAAGCCTTTCAACTTTAGAAGGAAACACCATACCTGTCCGTATATATTACTCAAAGCTAATTAACGATACCGGTACACAGGACACTGCCCTCAGTTTTATTATTGACATTACAGATATTCATAATTCAATTGAGCAGATACGTGAACTGGACTTTGAAAACAGAAAACTCAAGGAACAACTGACAGGCAAGACCGAAAATACGGTTCTTAGTGAAAAGATAAATCTTGAAAAGAACCTGATTGATACCCGAATATTTGTTGACAGCCTCCTTGAATCATACGGTGACGGCATTATCATTATGGACTGTAACGGAAAAATATTACAGTCCAATGAGTCGTTCACAAAAATGCTTGGCAAGAGCAAAGAACAAATAACGGGTAAACTTGTCTATGAAATCGGGGGATGGTCCGGAGAACATATCTCAACAACCGGTGAGACCATAATACTGGACCAGTCTTATACTGACTATCAGACAAGTATGGTTGAGAAGATACAGAAACTGATTGAGGGGGCTGGTGATAAGGTTGAAAACTGGGAATATTACATGCTCAACAGTGAAGATAAACTTGTACCTTTGGAACTTACTGTATCTGCAATTAAAAATGAAGAAGGTCATATTACCGCTACGGTAGCATCAGCCCGGGACCTTACCAAAAAGAGAATTGCTGAAAAAGAGCTTAAGTCATCAAGGGATTTTCTTGAAAATATAATTGAGGCTTCACATGACTGTATTGTTGTTTCCCGTCTTGACGGTACCATGCTTCTCGCAAACTCTCAAATCGAAAAGATAACCGGCTTTTCAAAAGAAGAATTTATCGGCAGCAAATTTTCAGATATTGTTAAAACAGTAAACCCAGCTGCTGATCTTCGCCCTCAGACCATGGAGAAGCTCAATAAAAACAGCAAAATATCTTTTGAGACTTTTATTAAGAATAAAAATGGGGACATGGTTTATCTTGAACACGGGATTGCTCTGATACATGACGAGAAAGAAAATGATACGCTTGCTGTTTCAATTATTCGTGACATAACAGAAAAGAAAAAAGCCGCTCAGAAACTTCAGGACGCTTATCAGTTTAGAAATAAGTTTTTCACTAATATCACACACGCTTTCCGAACCCCGCTGACCCTTTCAATAGGACCTCTCGAAGGAATTCTCAGGGGAGAGTTTGGGAAAACAGGAAAAGAATTAGACAAGCAGCTTGCTATTTCACTCAGAAACTCAAAGCAGCTTTTAAAACTGATTAACCAGCTTCTTGACTTCAGCCAGGTTGAATCCGGTAGAAAAAAGATGACCTTTGTGGAAAAGGATCTTGAAAAGATGATCTCGTCTGTTCTTGATTCTTTTACTTTTATTTCAAAAAAGAAAAAAATCAAGCTGACCTTTGCTCCTGGAAAAGGCATACCTTATATAACCCTTGACCCGGTAAAGATGGAGAAAGCTCTTTTTAACATCCTGGGAAATGCTTTTAAGTTTACACCTGAAAAAGGAACCATTACGGTCACAACTGAAAATGCAGGAAATGATAATACTGATCCCGGCCTGAGTGAAAAGCTTAAACACAGCGCTGTAAAAATATCAATAACCGATACCGGCATTGGAATAAAAAAAGAGAATTTAAAACAAATATTCGACCGGTTCATCCAGGAAAATGGGGATTTTATAGACGGACAGGTTGGAACTGGTATAGGTCTTGCTCACTCAAAAGAGCTTATCGAACTTATGGGGGGCTGGATCACAGCTCAAAGTGAATACGGTAAAGGCTCCACTTTTTCAATATATCTTCCGCTTGATAACAAACAGGATGAAAGCAGTCTTACAGCAACTGCCAATAACAAGGAGGACTTTTTATCACTTCAGCCTGATGTGGAATTGTCAGACATTCCTCTCGAAAAAGATGTTCTTTTGCAGAAAATATCCGGAACTAAGCCTCTGATCCTTATTATTGATGATAATCCTGATGTACGAAACTATATTTCAGCCATGCTTAAAAAGGATTATGATTATATGACTGCCCGAAACGGAATTGAAGGCTTAAAACAGCTCTCGAAATACATGCCTGATATTATTCTATGCGATATAATGATGCCCAAAATGGATGGGCACGAGTTCTTGAAAAAATTAAAAGGGGATTCAGCTTTCAATAATATCTCACTCATCTTCCTCACAGCACGCGCAGACACTGAGATGAAAATAGAAGGCCTTGAACAGGGTGCAGATGATTATATCGTTAAACCATTTAATTCACTTGAACTCCTTGCCAGAATAAGGTCACTCCTTCGGATAAGATCATTAACCGAAAAAAACAAATCACATAAGAACAATATTAACCTGCTCACCCAGAAACTGCAGAACAAATATTCCTACGAAAACATAGTGGGAAACAGCTCTGCAATGCGAAAAATATATCAGGCCCTTGAGACAATCATGAAAAGTCATTCTACTGTTTTAATCAGCGGTGAAACAGGAACAGGAAAAGAGCTGATCGCAAATGCCATACATTACAACAGCCCTCGAAGAGAAATGCCCCTGATATCGGTTAACTGCGGGGCGATCCCGGGTGAACTGATTGAAAGTGAATTCTTCGGTCATTCCAAAGGAGCCTTTACCGGAGCTGTTGAAAACAGAACCGGACATTTTCAGGAAGCACACAAAGGAACTCTTTTTCTGGATGAAATAGGTGAGATGAGCCCTGACATGCAGGTAAAGCTACTACGGGTTCTGGAAAAAGGAGAAGTTACCAGGGTTGGAGATTCCATTCCATCGAAAGTTGATGTGAGGCTGATCGCGGCAACTAACAAAGACCTGTTAGCAGAAGTCAGGAACGGAAACTTCAGAGAAGACCTGTATTACAGGATATTTGTTATCCCAATACATGTTCCGCCTTTAAGGGAACGTAAAGATGATATACCTCTGCTTATTGAACACTTCTTAGACATCCTTAAGCTTAAACAGGATATTACTATTCCCCCTTTAAATGAAAAAGAGATGAGACTCTTTATAAACTATTCATTTCCAGGAAATGTTCGTGAGCTGGAACACATTGTTGAAAGGTTCTGTCTTCTTGGAGGTAATGCTGAAAATCTTTTTATTGAACGGAATAAAACTTCAAAACCAACATCTGACTTTCCATACGACGAGCTGCTTTCAAGCTCAAACCCATTAAAGACTATTGGGATGAAAGCAAAGGCCTCTGCTGAAAAAGACCTTATCATGCATGTTCTGCAAATATGTGATAATGACTATAATAAAGCAGCAAAGATTCTTGATATCGGTATTTCATCTCTTTACCGTAAACTGAAAGAACCCGATCAGGAATCTATTTAAGGTCGTGAAAGTAGCCCGAGATGCGACGGACAGCCTCCTGCACCCACCTAAGCCAAAAATAAGAGGTACAGCAACACACTAAAAATTGTGGTTTTTACTCAATTTGACCGGGCATATCTGCTTGTTTACTACAGGCTGACTACAAATTCCCACTTTAAGAGAAACTTTCTCATTTTTTGAGAACAAAAAAACAAGTAAAAACAAACAATTAGATCTTGTTATCAAAATAATGAAAATTTTAAATGATTTATTAACAGGTAAAAGATCCAGGTTTGCGTCAACCCTTTGAAATTACTTAATATTATATTTTTTATAATTTGGCACCCTTTTTGAATATATTATTTTTAAAATATTTGGATTGAACCTAAAAAAATATATCTAAATTGCAGCATTTATAGCACTTTTAACACAGGTTAAAAAATAGAATGAACTATTTTCCGGTCATATGGAATAAGATTAAAAAAAGTTCTCCTTTCTCTCTTTCTCTAGTAATCCATGTAATAGTCCTGCTAATTTTTAGTTATATAACCTGGTATTCACCTTCTCATAGAACAGACGATTTCCCAGCCTCTATTTCTCTACAAGGCCAGAAAAATGATGTACTCCGTTTTCAGGACAAGGACCACCTTGACAGCTTCAAAGCAAAAGACAATATGGTATACCCCTTACCCGAAATCGAATATCAGCCTGTTTTGCCTGAAGTCAAGTTCTATCCAGAACCAAAAATAAAAGATGAACTGGAATTTATAGGTGTTGAAACAATGGATCGTAAATTGCTTCAACCATCAACAGGCAGACAACCTCTTTATACCGGGGAAGAAAAACTTGCGGGTTCATTCAGCAGACATATACAAATACTGCGCGAAGGAGGTCTTGAAATTGTTTTTATTTTTGATTCTTCCAGCAGCATGGCTCAATTTTTAATACAGATCAAATTTAAGATCAGGAACATGGTAGAAACTTTCAAACAACTTGTTCCAACAGCGAGAATTGGATTGGTAACTTACCGGGATATTGGGGAAGAATTTGTAACCAGGGCCCACCAACTCACATATGGAACAAAATCACTTCGAGAATTTCTAATTGAAATAGAAGCGATAGGTGGAGGAGATAGGGAAGAAGCCGTTGATGAGGCCTTAAGGGTCGCAATTGATGAATTTAACTGGAAAAAGAAATCAAAAAAAATCATCCTTCTAATCGGTGACGCCCCTCCACATGCAAAGGATATGGAAAAGACAATTAAACTTATAAACAAGTTTCAAAATAAAATGCATGGTACTGTATCGACTTTGGATACAAGTACTAGGACTTTTAAACCTGTAGACGGTAGTATAAACAAGAAAGTGATTGATGAATTTAAGATAATTGCGGAAGCCGGTAACGGTGAAAGTTCTCGTTTAGAAAATGAAGAAAAGGTTATCAGGCAGATGGTTACTCTTGTATTTGGAACAAGATGGGAATCTTGCCTTGACGAGTTTATGAAAAATCTTTAATTAAAAAAATTAACTTTAAATAATTAAGATAAAGGAGGTACCTTAAATGAACCTAAAAATAAACATGAACACAGTTATTCTTTTCTTCTTCATAACCTTCCTCGCTCCCCTCATTCCTGCAGCAGCACAGGAAGAGATAGTCACAGAAAACGTTATCACTGAAGTACAGGTAGAGCCTGAAATTGTCACCGATAATAACAAGAAAGAAATGAGTCTTTTTGAGTTGATAAAGAAGGGGGGCATTGTAGGGTTTATGATTATTCTTCTCTCTTTTGTTGCCGTGGCCCTGATAATTGATTACTCCTTGACAATAAGAAGATCAAAGCTTGCCCCCCCAAGAGATATAGCAGTTCTTAAAAAGCTCATTCAGGACAAGAAATTCATCGAAATAAATAAACTTGATCAGGGGAAAACATCTTTTTTGGCTCATGTTGTAATTGCCGGATTAAAGGAGTCAAATCTCGGTTATCAGACCATGATCAAAGCAATGGAAGATGCAAGCGAGGCATTAAGTGCTGGAATTGCCCGTAAAATAGAACATTTAAATGTGATAGGCAACATCTCGCCCATGATGGGACTGCTTGGAACTGTTATCGGTATGCTCCGATGCTTTAACGAAATATCACAGGCCACTGGAGCAATTGAGCCCAAACAGCTCGCGGGTGGAATTTTTGAAGCACTCATAACAACCTGCATGGGTCTTGTTGTTGCCATACCAGCGCTCTATTTTTATGCGATTTTTAGAAACAGGGTTGATGAGATCACAGGAGAGGCTGCACTTGCCGCAGAAGAACTTGTTACATCTTTTAAACCGGAAAGTCTTAAGGAATAACCATGCGTGCGTATCGTAAAAGAGAATGGTCATCACTTGTGATCAATATGACACCGCTTATAGACGTGGTTTTTTTGATCATTATTTTCTTCATTATGATGATGACCTTCTCTGATGTCCTCAACAGAAAAGTAACTCTGCCAAAGGCTGACAAATCAACGGAGCTGAGACAGAATATAATAAAGCGTGTTTCAATAACAGTAAAGTCAGATAAAATGATCTTTGTAGACAGAAAAAAAGTCGATCTTTACGAACTTGAAGAACATTTAAAAATTAAACTACCCAATCCAGGTAAAAGCACGGTTCAGCTCCGTGGAGAAGAAAACTTACCTTATGATATCATTCAGAAGGTCATGGGAAAGATAGCTCTTGCGGGCATTACCTTAATAGAGTTTTCAACAAAAAAAGATGAATCCACTCCTCTAAAAAGTGAAAAACCCGATGAAACTGCCTATTAGGAAAAGAGATAAAAATATAAATTTTACCGTCAGGATGACGCCTTTAATTGATGTCATCTTTCTGCTGATGATCTTTTTCATCATGACAATACGGTTTGTTGAACCTGAGGGGATCCTTGAAAATAGACTTCCGAAAAAAGCCGGGCAAGACATTAACGATCAGAAAAATGATTGGGAAGTTGTCCGTATCAAGATAAAACTGGTCCAGGATGGAAATCAGTTTAAGATATATCTGCAGGAAAGAGTTCTTTACAGTTATGAGGATTTGCTATCCTATCTAGACCTGCTTCCCGACAAAATTCTTATTGTTATTGAACCTGATTTAACAGTTCCTTATAAATACGTAATCGGTATTTATAATACGTGCCTTAAATCAGAAAAAAAAGATATTGTCTTCACTGTTGCACAGGGATAAACACAAAAACTCAAAGGGTAAACTAAAAACAATGATTACTCGTCCTTACTTTTTTGATCAACCTGCGCTTACCATCATTATACTATGTATTTTATTATGTTCTCCAGTTTATATAAGCGCTTCTTCTCTTTCAGGGGCTGTAAAAGGACTCGAAATAAATCAAATTAATAATTTCAACGAAATAAAAACCGCCCTTTCACTTCTTCAGACTTCACATTTTGAAACAGTAAAAAAAGACAGTCCGGATTTAAAGCTGCAGCAACTTATTCTTGAAAAAGCAGGAGAATGTGTCAGCAAAATAGTCAGCTTAATTCATGAATCAAAGCATTTAGACAAAACAAAAGAAGAAATCGTTTTCAAGCTATTCGCTTTAAATAATAACATAATAAGCAGTATCTTAGAAACAACCCGTCAAGAAGTCACTCATATTCAGGAGACCAAGCTAGACAATATCAAGGACACAACAGCCTTCTTTACTTCTACTGAATGGCAGCAGCCGCAATATATCATTTCTCTTGCAAGCTATTGGTTAAGCTGGAATTCATACTATTGGTGTACCCTTTCCCCCGGTGAAAAAGACTGTTCACTCAAAATGCTTCCTGAAGCAGTTAAAGGTTTCTCCCGTTCTTTTATTGATTTCAGAGAAGAATCTATCATAACAAGAAGTCTTTTTGGCCGGGCCTTGTGCTATAAACAGATGCGAGAATATGAAAAAGCTCTCCGCGACATAAACGCTGTAATGAAAAGGTTAACGCCCAGTGACAAACTTTATTTTAGAATCAAGTATGAAAAAATCCTTGTAAATTATCTTTCAGGTAACTTTGAATCAGCCATAATACAGCTTAATGATTTCCAGAAAGAGTTAACTGGGAAAAAGATTGCGAGTAATTTTAATGCGGGAATCAGAAAATTAAGAATAAAAAGTAATCTCGCACTCCTGAACACAACCGAAAAAAAGGATAAAAACAAATCAAAAAAGATTTATTATAATATTCTTAGCGAATTTAAACAGCTTGCGGAAATTGATGAGAATGAATCAGGAGAACTTTACAACTTCGTAAATAATAACATTGACCTGTTTGGCTCACTTTCAAATTCCAGACTTGGGCCGATCGGAAGTCTTGCAGTAGCTGACTGGAATTTCAACAACAAAAAATATGAAAAAGCGATCACACAATACAAAAATCTTTATCAAGCCAATAACAAATTGATTAAAAAACGAAGAGACGATCTTTCTTTTCGTATTGGATACTCTTTTTGCCAATTGGGCGACTGGAATGAAGCTCTCAATATGTTTACAACGTTCTTTAAAAAGTATCCTTCTTCCAATCTTCGAGACAAGGCTGCATATACATACTATTTTGCAGCATTAAATAATTACAATGAAAACCCGACAAAAAAATCTGATAGTAAATATATCGATGCTATCAAAATTTATCTTATAAACTGCTCTGACCAGAGAGACAAAAGCGAAGCACATTTCCAGCTTGGCAAATATTATATGGAAGAGAATAACAAAGTTAAAGCTGTAGAAGAATTTTTAATGGTTAATAATAAATCCCCGAATTATATACAAGCACGTTATTGTGTGGTCAGATCAAACATTGAAATTCTGGAAAAATATAACAGTAAAAACCTTTCACAATCAAAACAAGCTATTAAACTTTACAGTGAAACAACTGCTCAGCTCGCAGAATTTAGAACTCTTTTTAAAACACATAAAAATAAAGGCAAAACCAATGAAATGGAGTTACATTCATTTATTCTGCTTGCCAAACTTTATATTTACGGCCCTGAAAAAACTTTAAAAAAGGGTCTTAAAACCCTTGCCGGGCTAGAAACTCGTTTTTCAGAAAAGAAAAATAAAGAACTTTTCATAACCGTTAGAAAACTTAAAATGGAGTGCTATCGTAAGCTAAATATGTTTATTGAGGCTGCAAAAGAAATAACTGAACTTATAAAGCCTGCAGACCTGGACTTTCATGAATGGACACTTCTAAATGAAGTTGGAGGCGAATTTTATAATACATCATTAAAATTTCGCAACAAAAACAGTAATGAACTTGCAGACAAACATGCAGAACTTGCTATCATGATTTATCAAAAACTTTTATTAGTCGCTGCAAACAACTCGTCATATAATAAGTTTTATACTCCTATCCAGCTTAGATTGGCTGAACTCTACCTGGATGTCAACAAAACAAAAAAAGCAAAAAAAATATACCTTGATAATCTTGAACAAAACCCGGAATCTGCTGATGCAATATATAATCTTGGTCTCATAAGTGAAAAAGAAGACGACTGGGAAGATGCCCTTAAAACATGGCGGAGATTCTCTGACGGTGTAAAAAATGGGAGTCACTACTGGTTTGAATCAAGATATCATACCGCAAAAGCACTGTATAAGCTCGGACAAACAGAAAATGCCTGTGAAATTCTGAACATGACAATTATTCTTCATCCTGAGTTAAGGGACAATATATTCAAAACAGAATTTATGGAATTAAAAAACGATATCTGCAATAACTTAGGAATAAGCAATTAAAAACATAAACACAGCAAAAAAAATATCATGACTTACAAAAACACAGGTTTTATTTTAATTATATTTTTCTATGCGTTAACAAGCTGGTCCTGTGCACAGATGTACACAGCTGACGGAAGACTCATGGGCAAGAAAAAATACCTTCGTCAGCAGCAGGAGTATGAGCCTTACCAAAAGATTCATACCATTGAAGGATATAATGAGTTTATTTCTAAATATCCGGAAAACTTATTTATTAAACGTGCAGAAGATGAGATACAACGCCTGGAGTTTGAACCTTACGAAAAAAAAGACACTATTGAAAGCTATCTTGAGTTTAAGATCTTATATCCAAATAATCCTTTTATAGAAAAAGCGAATAACAGGATTGAGCAGAGCGAGATCAAGAGATATGATAAAATGAATACAATTGAAGGATACATGGAATTTTTGAGAAAATATCCGGACAGTATTTTTTCAATCCTTCCTAAAAAACACCTTCAGGAACTTGAATTCAGAGAGCTTGGCAAAAATCTTGAAAAAAATTATAATTTCGATCTTCTTCTGTATCGTCTCAAATCAAAACGAATAAAAAGTAAACTTAAAACAGATGGTAATAATGATCTTAGTGATTTTGTTATGTTTGCATCATTATTAGAAAAGAATAAAAAAAAATATTTTAACACCTATATAATTTTTCCAAAACAATCGTCCATTTCGGACATTTCTGTAAGCGAAATAGCTGAGACATCTCTTCTCCAAATAATATCCCAATTAACTAACTATCTTGATAAGAAATTTGGTGCCAAACATAAAATTGACGGTTTCAGCTTTGATATCTCTTGTTCTCCCCATCTTTTCTACGGAGACAGAAAAGTTATTTTTGAAATATTATTCTCGTCAAAAGACACAGCACATTTTGCGCAAAAAAAGATAAATTCAAAAGAGTTTTTAGAAAAGTCAGAAATTTTACTTCTTGGAAAAGAAATAAAATTTGTTGTAGACAGCTCACCTAAAAAGAAAGTTCCTGTGCAAATTCCAAAGGACGGTCTTAAGATAATGACGATGCTAAAGAAAAGAGACATGGGAACAGATCACATCCTGTCCCGCTCTTTCAAAACCGTTTCCAAGACAGGAAAGGGATATGTTCTAAAAACAATCGAAAAAAGAGTTAACCTCAAAGGCAAAGGAGGTTTTTCCCATAAAGTAGTTACCCGAAATCTTAATTACATTAGATACAGACCCGGAGATGAAAGTATACTTGCAACCCTGGCCTGGCATTATAATAATGGTCAAATAAATCGGTGGGAAAAACATAATAAACGTAAACCTTTAAGGATAAGAGGTACTAAAGTTTGGATACCTCCTCAAGAAAAATATTTTTGCTACAATGATATTGAGGTTGGTATTTCCGAGGAAAAACATAAGTTTTTAAAGATAGAAGAATTTGAATATAATAAATTTATTGTTGTTCAAAGTGTTCCAATAAAACAAAACGTTAAATACAGCAAAAGAATAACGTGGATAAACACAATTAATTTAACCCCTGAAAGATATGAATATTATGATGAAAAAGAAAATCTGTGGCAGACAATAGATGTTGAATGGCAAGACAAATTTGACATCTTGTTTCTGGAAAAAGGCAGAAGTAATTAATGTCCGTACCGGAAACAAAACAATTATTACAATAGATGACGTAAGAGTTAACCTAGGTCTACCTGCAATTGATTTTATGGTAGGCGCCCTCGATAAATTTGAATACTAAAGCGCTGCGAAAGGGTAAGTTAAATGAGTACCCAAAATGTTAAATGAGGTAGAAAAAATCATCCCGAGGATAGAGGCATCAAAATAGATATTAATTACCTCTAAATTGTTAAGGATATCTGTAATAACTTAAGAATAAGCAATTAAAAACATAAACAAAGCAAAGAAAAAATAATGACTTACAAAAATCTCGGTTTTATTATTATTTTAGTATTCTATTTGTTTACAGGCTGCACCGGCGGGCTCATATACACCGGTGACGGAATATTAATGAACCAGAAAGAATTTCTTCGTCATCAACAAGAGTATGCCCCCTATAAACAGGCAGATACAATTGAAGGATATAATGAGTTTATTTCTAAATATCCGGAAAACTTATTTATTAAACGCGCAGAAGATGAGATAGAACGCCTGGAGTTTGAACCCTACGTAAAAGAAGACACTATTGAAGGCTATCTTGAGTTTAAGATCTTATATCCTGAAAATTCTAATGTAGAAACAGCTAATAACAGGATTGAACAAACTGAGATCAAGAGATATGATAAAATGGATACAGTTGAAGGATACAGGGAATTTATGAAAAAATACCCTGACAGCATTTTTTCAATTCTTCCAAAAAAACGCCTTCAGGAACTGGAGTTTAGAGAGTATGGCAAAAATCTTGAAAAAAATTACAACTTCGATCTTCTTCTGTATCGTCTCAAAGCAAAACGAATTAAAAGTAAACTTAAAACAGAGGGCAAAAATGACCTTGGTGATTTTGTTATGTTTGCTTCCTTTTTAGAAAAGGATAATAAAAAATATTTCAACACTTACCTTATTTTTCCAGGGCAATCATCTTTTCCTGATATTTCAGTAAACAAAATAGCTGAAGAATACCTTGATGAAATAATTTCTCCTTTAATCAGCCACCTGGATAAAAAATTCGGGGCCAAACATAAAATAGACGGTTTCAGTTTCGATATTTCTTCTTCTCCCCATATTTTTTACGGAGACAGAAAAGTTTTTTTTGAAATTTTATTCTCGTCAAAAGACACAGCATATTTTGCGCAAAAAAAGATAAATTCAAAAGAGTTTTTAGCAAAGTCAGAAATTTTACTTCCTGAAAAAGAAATAAAATTTGTTGTAGATAGTTCACCTAAAAAGAAAGTTCCTGTACAAATTCCAAAGGACGGCCTTAAGATAATGACCCTTGTAAACAAAAGAGACAGGGGAACAGACCATATCCTGTCCCGTTCTTTCAAAACCGTTCTCAATACAGGAAAAGAACATCTCCTAAAGACAATTGAAAAAAGGGTTAACCTTGAAGGCAAAAAAGGATTTACCCACAAGGTCATAACCCGTAACCTTCATAAAAACAAATATAATATTTTAACCCAGGATATGACCGCAGAACTTGTCTGGCATTACAAAAACGGCAAAATAAACAGGTGGGAGAAATACAGAAGAGTGATCCCGTAAGGGCTAGCAGCACTGACATCTGGATGCCTCCCCAGGAAGAATATTTTTGTTACAATGATATTGAGGTTGATGTTTCTGAGGAAAAACATAAGTTTTTAAATATAGCAGAACATGGGAAATAATAAATTTATTGTTGTTAAAAGTGTTCCGGTAAAACAAAACCTTAAATACAGCAAAAGAATAACGTGGATAAACGCAATAAATTTTACCCCTGTAAGATATGAATATTATGATAAAAAAGAGGATCTATGGCAGACAATAGAAGTTGAATGGCAAAACAAATTTGACATATTGTTTTGGAAAAAGGCAGAAGTAATTAATGTCCGTACCGGAAACAAAACAATTATTACAGTTGACGACGTAAGGGTTAACCTTGGTCTGCCTGCCCGGGATTTTATGGTAGGCGCCCTCAGGCATTTTGAATGAAAAAACGCTGCGAAAGGGTAAATTAAATGAGTACCCAAAATGTAAATGAGGTAGAAAAAATCATCCCGAGGATAGAGGCATCAAAAAGCTATTAGTTCTAAAAGAAATTTATATTGTGGCTTTAGGAAAAGGCATTACGTAAAAGCAGTAGTTAAAGCATTTATTGATTTCACATAAACATGAGAGAAATTCTTAAGCTCCATATTGCGTGTCATTATGCTAATCATATGTTTCTCATTTAAACTTATTCCCTCTCACTAGCCTACCTTCTGTGCGATCAGGCTGGCAATTGCTTTTTTCTCTTCGACTCTTTCGTGATAATAGATAATGAAAAAATCCGTAAAAAAACTAGATTAGTTCATTTGTGCTCAGTAAAAAGTCGGGGTTGTGAGGGCCGTCTATGTCCTGCTGCTCAGTTGTGTAGGTTTCAAAAAAAACAAGACCCATTCTTTTTAAGCCCTTTTTTTATTTTTGGGATTATTTCACGTTCCAGAAAATAAAAATCAGCTATGAGGTCAAAGCTGTTTTCTTCTATTTTGAAAGTTAAAATATCTTCTGCGACCGTACTGATCTCAGCACCTTTTTTAAGAGAATATTGATTGGCAAGCACAGCAGCTGTTGGCGACTTGTCAACCGCAGTTACCGCATACCCATGTGACGAAAGAAAGACAGCGTTTTGTCCTGTCCCTGACGCAATATCAAGCGCCTGTCCTCCGGTTTAAAAGATTAATATGGTTTTTAAGAAGGCTCGCGGGTAAAGGGATGTCTTTTAATGATTTTTCTGAATATTCTTTTTCCCAGTCCTTGCTCATAATTATTGTCGGAATTAGTGTTCTAAATTTCGGGTTTTGTTTCTAAAAAACTTTACGGTATAAATAACGCATTGAATAATGTTTATGTTGGTAAAAAATCTGTTCAGGTTATTTTTTCTATATATTGGAAATATTTTAAAAAGTTGTTATAAATATTATTATGTATAGTAGAAGTATATGAAACAGGTTGTTTACTGTCAAGGCTGAACAAAAAACAAAAAACAATTTTTTATGGTATTTTTATAATAACTTAAAGAGTTGCTAAGTCTGGGTTGGTTTTTTGCAAGAAGGCCGTTAGTGTCCACGGAGGGATGATAGCAGTTGAGGATGGGGAAGATAATGTGAGTAGATTCTATTTTAGAATACCGGTAAGTAAGGTTGAAAAAAATGATTTTTATTAAAAGAATATATTTAGTAAAAGACTGTATTTTTAAGACATTTGTTGTTTTTCTTATATTTCTATTTACATTCACGCTTAGTGCAGAAGCATCTGTATCAGGCCCCGAGGCTTTTCTGGATGAAAAACTTAATTACAATGTCGGATTCTGGCTTTTCAGGAAATCTGCGTTCGGCTCTTTCAGTTTTAAAAAGCATAAAAAAGGTTATGAGGCTATTTTTGAGGCGCAAACAGCAGGATTTCTTAAGTTAATTACTGGTAAGAAAATTGAGTATATGAGAAGTGTGATGGAGTATGATTCGGAAAAGAAAATGTTTCGCACTTTAATATTTGAAGAGACATTTAAAGATGGAGCAAAAGAGGTAAAAAAAGAAATATTTTATGATTATGGTAAAAGAGTATATGAAGTTTCTTTTTTTAGAAATGGTAAAAAAGTTAGCTCTATAAAAAAGAGTATGCCTGATGGTCCTTTTGCAGATCTCTTGACTTTTTTCTATAATCTCAGGAATTGTTATTATGGGAAAGCTGGAGTCGGGATGGAGCTTTCTGTTTGCGCGCTTGTTA
>PVMK01134361.1_pt1 | contig 14969 bp, 14 predicted proteins | sample 1853481 | NCBI WGS metagenome assembly PVMK01 (sample SAMN08533507, study PRJNA380276) | Marine sediment metagenome, whole genome shotgun sequencing project.
TCCGGGCACTTCTGGGGCTGGCTCCCCGGCTCGCTGCCCATACCGCGGCATTGAGAACAATTTTCTACATGCCGGATCTCGATTTCATTCTCGCATCCAAAGACCGCCTCTCGAAGGTAATGGTGAGGTTATAGCGAAGGTCAGCTCCCCGCTGCGGCCTCGTTTGGTTGTGGTAGTCGCTCCTCCGAAAAAGGCATCGAAGATATCGCCAAAGCCACGGAAGATATCGAAGCCTTCAAAGCCTTTACCAAAACCCTCGCCAGCATGCCCGAAGCGGTCGTAGGAAGCCCGCTTATCGGGGTCAGAGAGCACTTCATAAGCTTCATTAAGCTCTTTGAACTTATCCTCAGCCCCATCATCCCGGTTTCGGTCGGGATGGTACTTGAAGGCAAGCTTACGGAATGCCGCTTTAGCTTATCCTCTGAGGCAGACCGATCAACACCAAGGACTTCATAGTAGTCTCTTTTCGTAGCCATATTTTTACATTTCAAGCAAGAAGGTTAACATTTCATTATAATTCGCCTGTTATTTAAATACAAGTTAAAGTTAAACTGGGTTCTGTTCGGTTCTAGTTTATGACGAGAAGTATATCTTATGGTTTTTAGTCTATAGTTTATAGGGGATATTGATAAAGTATACTACAAGAGACCGCTGAAAAAGAGGTGCAGGACACTTCCTGCCGGGGGTCTGGGGGTGTCCCCCAGCTTTAAGAGTCCCCCCACGACTGGGGGGTCTTAGGGGGTTGATTGAGACTATTTCAGCAGTCTCTATTTATTTTACCCTTTAATTAGGGTAAACGATATTTACGATAACAGTCGCCCCCCGACAACTCCCTCCCCTGGCTGAATTGGGAAGGCGAGCGCGATAAGTTTAGTAGTGATCTGCGCTAAGCTGTTTTCAGAACAGTCTTGTCTCTTACTTTGACCTGTATATTTGCACTTCTCATACCACCACCAATGGTCTAGGCCAAACCGCTCTTCTTAGCTTTAGCCGCCGCTTTGCTATAACCTCTTATGATATCATGCCTGCGTAACACCCCTAAAAGCCGGAGGGGATCGTCTCTCGCCACTACAGGGATCCGCCCCACATCTATAGTTCCCAGCCTCAATAGGATATCATGTACGCTCTGGTCTGGGTAAGCGGTAACAGGGTTTCTGGTAGCAATATCACTAACCTTTAGATCGGGATTCTCCTTTAGCAAACCTTCCTCTACATCGCTTACGGTGACCATTCCATAGAAGTGACCCTCCTCATCGGTAACAGGGAAGCCATGATGCCCTGACCTCTTTAGCTTGTGTGACAGCTCGATGATGGGCATCTCTATAGAAACGGTGGGGTAATTGCTGGTCATTACCTCGCCGATAGTGACGAACATGAGTGGGTCCAGCTCCCCCTCTATAATCTTGACGCCCTTTCTTCGCAGCTTAAGCGTGTAAATAGAATCTGGGCTTAGCCGCCGCGCGATTTGTGTACTTGTGATTACGGCCAGCATTAACGGCAGGATAATAGGGTAATCTCGAGTCATCTCGAAAAGGATCAGGATTGCAGTAATGGGAGCATGAGCCACGGCGGCAAATACTGCTGCCATACCTACTAACCCGAATGCCCCGGGTTCGGTAGCTACTGTGGGAAACAATGCGTTAGCTCCGCTGCCATAAGCCGTGCCGAGCATGGCTCCAATAAAGAGGGAGGGGGCAAATACGCCGCCGCTGCCGCCGCTCCCCAGAGTTAAAGAGGTAGCGGCTATCTTGAGGAAGCATAGCCCGATAAGCAGGCCAGCGGCGAATCCACCTAGAAGTGCGGTTTCTATGGCTTCATAGCCTACGCCGAAAACCTGGGGGTAGAAAAATCCGATCAGGCCGACGGTGAGCCCACCAAAGACAGGCTTCAAATAATTGGGGAAGTGCCATGTATCGAACAGGTCTTCGCTTCGATAAAGGGCTATGATGAAACCTTTGGCTATGAAGGCGGCCACGACACCGAGGACAATGTAGAGGGGCAATTCCCAACCACTGGACCATGTGTATTCCGGTATCGTAGTGAAGGTGGGGCTATTGCCCCAGAAGGCATAAGAGATCGCAGTAGCGGTGATGGCACTGAGACCAACGAGGATGAAGTTGCGAGGGCTAAAGCGGCGCAGGATCAGCTCCAGCGAGAAGAATATACCGGCGAGAGGGGCATTAAAAGTGCCGGCGATACCCCCGGCTGCTCCGCAAGCAACGAGCAGCTTTACCCAGTCCTCTGGCAATCGGAACCATTGTCCTACGGTTGACCCTATGGTAGCGCCGATCTGGATAATAGGACCCTCACGGCCGGCGGAGCCGCCACTCCCAATGCAGATCGCTGAGGCTAATGCTTTAACTATTGCCACACGCGATCTTATACGTCCCCCATGGCTGTTAACCGCCAGCATCACTTCGGGGACGCCATGACCTTTTGCCTCGCGGGCCAGGAAGTAGATTAGGAGTCCGACTATCAGCCCGCCTATTGCAGGGAGAATTATCACATAGTATTTTCCTAAAAAGCCGAACGCTGTCTCACCACCTTCGAAGAAGAGCGTGGTGAATTCTGAGACCATCCATCGAAAAAGCACCGCCCCCAATCCAGAGGCCAGCCCTATCAGAATAATCAGTATGATCCCTCTGGTCATCTCCGAGGTGCGCCATAACTCGGGGATCTGACGCAACCTGGATCCGAAAGGGAAACTCAATCTATTGCTACCTCCTCAAGTATGCTCTCCACACCTGGCGGCGGTGTGCTGTCTCGCAATTTGGCGTTACTGATGCTTCTCATGAAGGTTGAACGTGTTCGTGAAACTAGGTATTACGGTCGCCAGGATGAAAACAATGGCAAGCAGGAAAGAATCGGAAATCAGTACTACCGTTGATTGAGTACAGGTGATATGCTGCGGGTACTCTTTGTCTTACTGACTTCGGCTACGATTATAACACATTAACCACTGTTGTTAGCACTATGGGTTGCTGTTACGACGTACATTCCATACAGCAATGTCTTTGCCATCAAAGAGAACTTCCATTGCACTTTCTCGGTTGATAGGAGAATATGGAAACCCTTTCTGGGCTATCAAGAGCAAGTGGGGTCACACACTTGACAAAGGTAATAAAAAAGTAGAAAATTAAGTTAGTTAGCACTCTCGGGTTGCGAGTGCTAATGATCGAGGAGCCATGTTAACAGAGCGGCAGGGGAACATACTCAGAATTATCGTTAGAGAGTATATATCTCAAGCGAGCCCCGTTGGGTCAGTGGCGATAGCCCGCCGATATGGTATCGGTGTAAGCTCCGCCACGATCCGCAATGAGATGGCACGACTTGAAGAGGGCGGCTACATAGTACGCCCCCATATTTCCGGTGGTGGTATTCCCTCGGATAAAGGCTATCGATACTATGTGGAATCTCTGGTTCAGGAGGAAATCCCCCTGAATGAGCAGCGCATGCTCTCCCATTTGTTTCATCAGGTGGAGCAGGAGCTAGCGGAATGGACCCGTCTCGCTGCAGCCCTGCTGTCGCGAATGGTTAGCAATGTAGCGATTGTTACCTCTCCTAAGGCGATGGCATCCCGTGTTAAGCATCTGGAGATGGTGAATCTTCAGGAATCTCTCGCGCTGCTTATACTCCTGTTTCAGGAGGCAAAGCTAAAGCAGCAACTACTAGCCTTTGATGAGATGGTATCTCAAGAGGAGTTGAACGCAATTTCCCGTAAGCTAGGTGACCTGTTCCAGGATATGACTGGGGCTGAGGTCATGGCCCAGAGTACAGGGTTGTCGCCGGCTGAAGAGCAGGTAAAAAGTGCTGTTGTGCAGATTATGGCGGAAGAGGATAAGAGAAGGTATGAGGAGCCCTATATAGAGGGAATACGCCATATATTAGCTCAGCCGGAGTTTACCCAGACCCAGAGCGTGCTGTGCCTTATGGAGATGCTGGAAAGTAAGGATATTGCCGGGCACCTACTCCCCGAGATGCTAACCGAAGGTGGTGTCTGGGTTATCATCGGCGCAGAGAATCGCGAGGATGCCTTGAAGGAGTGCAGTATGGTTATCACTCAATATGGCGTTCCGGGCGAGGTCGATGGTGTTCTTGGCGTGATCGGACCCAGGCGCATGCCGTATGGCAGGGCGATCTCCTCAGTTCGATACGTGAGTTCGCTGATGAGCGAACTCGTTGCCGAGCTTCATACGGGTTAGGGGATACAATAGCCCATGGTAAAAAAATGGAATAGAGAGACCGCTGAAAAAGAGGTGCAGGATACTTCCTGCCGGGGGTCTGGGCGTGCCCCCCAGCTTTAGAAGCCCCCTAAGATTGGGGGATATAGGTGGCTGATTGAGGATATTTCAGCAATCTCATAGATTTTAAGCAAGTAGATAAATTAGGTAGTTATCATGGATGAGGAAAACAATGGCTTTGAAGAAGTGCCCCCGGTAGAGGAAGGTGAAGGAGAGGAACTAGAAACTGATGTGGCTTCTTTACCAAAGGCACTTGCTGAGGAGCAGGCTAAGGCTAATGGCTATCTGGCTAACTGGCAGAGGTCCCAGGCGGACTTTTTAAATTACAAGAAACGCACAGAGCAGGAGCGATATGATACGGCCAAGCATGCAAATGCTACACTTATATTAGCTTTGCTCCCTGTGCTCGATGACCTGGAGCGTGCCCTGGAGAACGTACCGGAGAAGCTCGTAGAATCCAACTGGGTAGATGGCATTGAGCTTATTTCTCGTAAGTTTAAATCTATTCTGGAAGGACACGGGCTCAGTGAGATCAAGGCTATTGGCGAGCCCTTCGACCCCAACCTTCATGAGGCTATGCTCTATTCCGAGGGTGAAGAGGAGATGGTCGTCGAGGAGATGCAGAAGGGCTACAGGCTTCATGATCTGTTGCTGCGCCCCACGAAGGTGAGTGTGGGCAAAGGTAGTGAAGAGAATTACGAGACATCGCAAGAGGATATAAAGGAGGAGAACAATGGCTAAAGTAATAGGTATTGACTTGGGAACGACTAATAGCTGTGCTGCAGTTATGGAGGCCGGGGAGCCCACGGTGATCCCCAGTGCCGAAGGTGGGCGCACCACCCCGTCGATGGTCTCTGTAAATAAGGGCGGGGAGCGCCTGACGGGGCAGGTGGCGAAGAGACAGGCAGTCACTAACCCTGATAATACCATTTTTAGCATCAAGCGCCTTATTGGGAGGAAGTTTAAAGATGAATCAGTGGAGTACGATAAGAAACTTCTACCCTATAAAATAACCGAAGCCTCCAATGGGGATGCTAAAGTGGTCATGGGGGATAAAGACTACAGCCCCGCGGAGATCTCGGCAATGATTTTGCAGAAGATAAAGACAGATGCCGAGGCCTATCTTGGTGACAAAGTAACAGAAGCGGTGATCACTGTACCTGCCTATTTTAGCGATAGCCAGCGCCAGGCAACCAAGGATGCAGGAAAGATCGCAGGGCTCGAGGTGCTCAGGATCATAAATGAACCCACTGCGGCGTCATTGGCTTATGGTCTGGACAAGAAGAAAGACGAAACTATTGCTGTGTATGACCTGGGCGGTGGCACCTTTGATGTCTCAATTCTGGAGTTGGGTGAGGGCACCTTTCAGGTGAAGTCAACCAATGGAGACACACACCTCGGGGGAGATGACTTCGATCAGCGGATTACCAATTGGCTGTGCGACGAGTTCAAGAAGGATCAGGGAATTGACCTGCGTCAGGATCGCATGGCGCTGCAACGGCTTAAAGAGACAGCGGAAAAGGCAAAGTGCGAGCTCTCCACGGTGCAACAGACGGATGTCAATCTACCCTTCATCACGGCGGACGCCAGCGGCCCGAAACATCTGAATATCACCCTTACCCGGGCAAAGCTGGAGCAATTAGTAGGGGACCTGGTGGAGAGTACCATGGGGCCCTGCAAGCAAGCACTTGAAGATGCCGGTATCAAGACAACTCAGATCGATGAGGTGGTCTTAGTTGGTGGGCAGACACGAATGCCCCTGGTTCAGGAGAAGGTGAAGCAGTTTTTTGGTAAGGAGTCCCATAAAGGGGTTAATCCGGATGAGGTAGTGGCCGTGGGGGCAGCAATTCAGGCCGGCGTGCTTAAGGGAGATGTTAGTGACGTGCTCCTGCTGGATGTCACCCCTCTTACCCTGGGCATCGAGACTCTCGGTGGTGTAATGACCACGCTTATTACCCGAAATACCACCATCCCCACAGCGAAGAGCCAGGTCTTCTCAACCGCAGCCGATAACCAGCCCAGCGTGGAAATCCATGTGCTTCAGGGAGAGCGTGCCATGGCCGTCGATAATAAGACGCTGGGGCGGTTTATGCTCGATGGCATTATCCCCGCCCCCCGGGGAATGCCTCAGGTTGAGGTTACTTTCGATATTGATGCCAATGGCATTGTTAGCGTTAAGGCACAGGATAAAGGGACGGGCAAGGAGCAGAAGATCGTGATCACCGCATCCAGCGGGCTCTCCAAGGATGAAGTGCAGCAAATGCAACGGGATGCAGAGGCACATGCTGCAGAGGACGCCAAGCGCCGTGAGGAAATAGAGGCTAAGAACACCGCCGATAACCTGGCATATACCGCAGAAAAGACACTTCAGGAACAAGGAGACAAGGTGCCCGCAGACCTCAAGCAGCAGACCGAGGAAAAAATCGCCAGCGTACGATCCGCACTTCAGGGGAGCGACGTAGCAGAGATCCAGCGCACCATGCAGGAGCTATCCGATGCGCTGCAGCAGGTAGGCGCTGCTGTATATCAGACGCCGCCTCCTGACGCCGAAGCGCCTACCGAGGGAGAAGAGCCACCAAAGACCGATGAAGGGACTGTAGAGGGGGAGTTCCGCGAGGTTTAAGATACGCTAGATAGAAATGAGAGGGCGGAGGTTTATCCTCCGCCCTTTTTCGTTCAGGGAATGGGTCGAATACTCATTGTGGTAATAGAGCAAGGGTGAACTCGTTCAGATAGATAGGTGATACCCTATTGTAATGCGACCGCTGAAAAAGAGGTGCAGGATACTTCCTGCCGGGGGTCTGGGGGTGTCCCCGAGCTTCAAAAAGTCCCCCAAGACTGGGGGATTAGGGGGTTGATTGAGGCAATTCCAGCAGTCTCAATGTATTAGCGATGATGTCACTAATGTGCTTGATGAATATAACAAGACGAACTTCAATACGTGAGTCCTGCTTCATCTGTCATTGCCCGACTTGATCGGGCAATCCAGAAATTAAGTCAGAGACCGCTGAGAAAGAGGTGCAGGATACTTCCTGCTGGGGGCCTGGGGGTACCCCCCAGCTTTAAAAAGTCCCCCAAGACTGGGGGATATAGGGGGTTGATCAAGACTATTTCAGCATTCTCGATGGATTAGCGATAGTGTCAATAATGTACTTGACGAATACAACAGGACGAACACAAAGAGTTGACCCACGAGTGCCGTTTTGTTATACTTTCAGCAGTTTCATGAGTGAAGGGGAATAAATATTGCATGCGCGGATTACGGGGTGGGGGAAGTATCTGCCAGAGCGAGTGCTTACCAATAAGGACCTGGAAAAGACGGTGGATACATCTGATGAGTGGATCGAAACCCGCACCGGGATCAGAGAACGGCGAATCATAGGTGACGATGAAGCGGCCTCGACCATGGCTGTAGCTGCGGGACGGAGAGCTCTCGAAGTCGCCGGGCTTTCTCCGCAGCAGCTTGATATGGTGATTGTTGCTACCAGTAGCCCGGATAGAATAATGCCGGCAACTGCCGCCTTGGTGCAATATGAGTTGGGTGCAGAAGGCGCCGCCGCTTTCGATGTTAATGCCGCTTGCAGCGGTTTCATCTATGCCCTGATAACTGCTTATCAGTTCATCGCAGCAGGCGCATGCGAGAGTATTCTGGTAGCTGCCAGCGAGGCTGTGAGCCGTTCCATCGATTGGGAGGACCGCTCAACCTGTGTGCTTTTTGGCGATGGAGCTGGGGCCGTGGTGGTGCAGGCAAACGAGAATGCCACGGATATGCTCAGCTTTGTGATGGGTAATGATGGCTCGGGCGCTGATCTTCTTTATATACACCATCCCTGCGGTTTACCAACCAATACGCATAATGACAAACGCTATTATATGATTATGGATGGGAAGAAAGTGTTCAGGTTTGGGGTTGCTGCTCTGGCTGACGTCTCCAGGCAGGTTATCGATGCCGCCGGCCTAAATATATCGGATATCGATCTCTTTATCCCCCATCAGGCGAACGACCGTATCACGCAGGCGGCAATGAAGGCACTGGGTATTTCCAGTGAAAAGGTTTTCGTCAATCTCGATCGTTATGGAAATACCTCGGCAGCGTCGCCGGCCATCGCTCTTTGCGAAGCGGTGGAGCAGAGTAGACTTAAACAAGGAGACCTGGTAGTTCTTGCTGCCTTTGGCGCCGGCCTGTCCTGGGCTGCTACGGTGTTGCGCTGGGAACCAGGCGCCTATTCTTAAATTTGTGGTTGCATCTAAAATGGGTTGACTTTGTGATAACCCCGGTTATGTTCTCATAAGAGACCGTTGAAAAAGAGGTGCAGGATGCTTTCTGCCGGGGGGCTGGGGGTGTCCCCCAGCTTTAGAAGTCCCCCAAGATTGGGGGATTGGGTGGTTGATTGAGGCTATTTCAGCAGCCTCCATAATTGTAACAGAGCGAAATAGTATAGAAAGGAGGGATGAATGCAAGCAAAAGCTCTTACTATGACGGATGCACTTTTTCCCAGGGTGACCCTGGTACGGGATCTGCTTCTTATACTAGGTTTCGGTGCTGTCACCGCGCTCAGTGCGCAGATTGCTTTCTACATTGGCCCGGTCCCCATTACGGGACAGACATTTGCCGTTCTTCTGGCCGGGGCACTCTTGGGCAGTAGGCGTGGTGCGTTGAGCCAGCTTACCTACCTGGCGTTTGGAGCCATGGGTGCTCCGATATTTGCCGGATGGCACGGAGGACCTGCTGTGCTTTTAGGCCCCACCGGTGGCTACCTTGTGGGGTTTGTGGCGGCCGCCTTCGTGATAGGCTTGCTCGCTGAGCGGGGATGGGATCGCCGAATCTGGAGCATGGCCATAGCGATGCTCATTGGTAGCGTTGTGATATACGCCTTCGGTCTGCCATGGCTCGCTTACTGGCTTAGTCGTTTCGCTCCGGAAAGCTCGGTATTCAATATTGGACTATATCCATTCATACCGGGGGATATGCTCAAGATCGCTTTAGCGGCAGTGGCATTACCTTCCGGGTGGGCCTTAATAAACAGGTTTGGAAGGTAGTTGAGCCAACGATAAGTGTGTCAATTGAGGGGGCATAGCCCCCTCAATATCCACGTGGTAGGTTGGCCGATTATATAAGAGATTGCTGAAAAAGAGGTGCCCCGATTATATCGGGGCCGGGGGTCTGGGGAGTGCCCCCCAGCTTTAAAAAAGTCCCCCAAGATTGGGGGATTAGGGGGTTGATTGAGACCATTTCAGCAGTCTAATTAATAGTTTGTTAGGGAAGGCGACGTATCTTCACTGGTAGCATGTGGTGTATCCGCCATGTTAATATCGGTGAATAACTGGTGAAAACTCAGAGGGGGTGAGTAGAATCGAAATAACCTGGCTGGGTCATTCGTGTTTCAAGATTAAAGGGAAGGAGGCCACCGTGCTTACCGATCCCTATGATGAGAGCATTGGCTACTCCCTGGGAGAGCCCAAGGCAAATATCGTCACCTCCAGTCACCCACATCCCGGGCATGGCTTCACCTCAGGTGTTGGTGGTGAGCCGAGGATTGTCCATGGCCCCGGTGAATATGAAATCGCGCGTATTTTTATCACCGGAATTGGCACCTACCACGACTCGACCAAGGGGAGGGAACGGGGAAAGAACACTGTCTACCTCATCGAGATGGATGATATGAGGCTGTGCCATCTCGGTGATCTGGGGCATCCCCTCACAGCGGAGCAAGCGGAGGACATAGACGGCGTAGATGTGATGTTAGTGCCTGTTGGCGGGGTTTCCACCATTGATGCGGCTACCGCAGTTGAGACAGTAAGGCTTCTTCAGCCCAGGATAGTCATCCCCATGCATTTTCAAACCGAGGTGTTGCGTATCCAGCTGGCACCCGTGGACCGCTTCCTCAGAGAAATGGGGATAAAGGCCGGGTTATCGCCCCAGCCAAAGCTCTCTGTAACCAAGGCAGGCTTATCTGAGGAGACCCAGGTGGTGGTTTTAGATTACCGGGGTTAGAGAGCCCTTTGCACAAAGCAAAGGCTTGATTAAATTCCCCCGTTAGGATGTCAAAATCGCTATCATAATGGCATAATGGTTCCACCATTGGGCTTAAGATAAGCTTTCCGATGGGCATTTAATCCTCCACAGTAATGAGAAAGTTCTCTTTCTACAACAAGCTCAATATAGCTGATTTCTTCCACGTTGTCATGCCATGCCACCACGCCACACTGTCATGCTGAATTTATTTCAGCATCTCTCGTTTCAGTGTATTAACCTTGAGATTCCGAAACAAGTTCGGAATGACAGAGAACCAAGCACCATCGTCTTTGCGAGGCTCGACTTGTCGGGGCGCGGCAATCTCAGCGTCCCACCACCACTCCTAGGATTGCTTTGTCGCTATCGCTCCTCGCAATGACAGTGGTTAAAGGGAGTCCAGAGGGATTCCCTCTGGCGGGGGTCTGGGGGTGTCCCCCAGCTTTAAAAGTCCCCCAAGATTGGGGGATTAGGGGGTTGATTGAGTCTATATCAGCAATCTCTAATAGTTCCTCATATTAATTTTGAGATTCCGAAACGAGTTCGGAATGACATACGGTCACAAGCAACATCCCTTGGAATGACAAGAAACGAAGCTCTATATCGCTCGCAATTCTATGGAAGCACTAAACTGAAATAGTGGTTAGCTCGCAGATACATAAAGGGCACATAAAAAGAAAAGCCCCCCCCGATTTAATCGGGGGGCTTTTTTGGTTCAGAACTTAGCTATCTAGATCTTTGAGCCTAGGTAGCCCGTCTCGTCCTCACGATAAGCACGATCACTGCGATAAGCAGAATTGCACTTATAGCGATCACTACCCACACCCATGTTGGGGTTCCTTCCCCTTTATCGGGTGTTGCACTTGTCATGAAGTGGGCCGTGTCGCTCCACGGTGATTCCGAGTTCTGGTTTATGGCTCTTACCTTCCAGCAGTAGTCGGTGTCAACGTTTAGGGCGCTGGTAATGGCATATGCTGTTTCAGAACCCAGCTGGTTTGCGCCGGTCTTATCGATCACCAGGTTGCCAAAGTCGCAGTCAATGGCGACTTGCAACTCATAGTTGGTGGCATCGGCGATACCGCTCCACTGAAGCACTGGCTCAAGGACTACATCCTCTTCTCCGAATGCGGGATCATGCGGGATCGGCCTGGCTCCACCGGGACCGAGAACCGTGGCGAACATCTGGGTATCAGACCACTGGCTGGGGAGCGGCTCGGTTGCCCTGACTCTCCAGTAGTAATCAACGCCGAGGAACAGATAGACTGCTACTACCTGGCCTTCGGTTGTGCCGCTAGCAGCAGCGAGTTTTGTACCAAAGTCCTCGTCTAAGGCTACCTGGTACTGATATTCTTTAGCTTTGTCCATCTCCGCCATGCGAGCACAACTCTAGCCTCTGCACTGTCCTCGATGATAACGCCCGTAACAGCGCCATCAGCCGGAGCTACTGTTTCCGTCTTACCGGTCAGTGTATCGGTTAAAGTGAGAAGTTGTGTAGCTGCAGTGTTAACCGCATACAGGACGTTAGAGCTACCAGGGACAACCCTGAGCATCTCCAGTGTGGCGCCAGCAGGAAGATTATCTGTCATCGAATCGAAGTCGGGCTCAGCCGCGGTGGGATTAACGCTTCGAGCAACGCCCGCATTCGCAATGGCATCCGATACATAGAGTGTGCCATCGGTTGCGACCATTAGCCCGCTAACACCCATGCCGTCATCGAGTTTTGTCCACGAAGTGCTTTCGTCAATGACGAACCGGTACACGGCTCCGGTGCCCACACACGCAGCGTATATGATGCCATTCTCGATGTAATTGGTATCGAAGGCAACTAACGTAATGCCTGTACCTGCTGCACCGGGACCAACTCGCTCGAACTCGAAGGCAACGGCCCTATCGTGGGCGATGTAAACTGTGCCGGCAGCATTACCTACCAGAATGGCTCCATCGGGGCCCATTGCTACCTGTATCACCATTCCGTCGATCTCGCTCTCGGTCGGCTTACTCCAGGTGATGCCACCGTTGATGGTCTCCCATACATTACCATTGACATCGCCGGTGTAGAGTAGATTCATATCAACCACCGTCAGGGTGGTGATAGCCTCTTTGGCGACTACCCTTGTCGAGAAAGTGACGCCGGAATCATCGGAGAGACGCATCTCTGTGGTGCCTTTCTCGGCTACAAATACGCCCGATGCTCCCAGCACACCCCTTACTACGTCAAAGTAGCATGCATCTGGCTCGCCCGTGATGTCTGTGAGCGTGGAGGAGTATATACGTGCCCAGCCGGTGGTCTCCCACAGGCTACTCTCTTCCATGTCATCATCATAGGTAACCACGTAAAGCATGCCATCTGTGAAATAGCTTGGCGCAGGAACCATATCAACGATATCATCGATAACAACGTCGATCAGTCCCTATCTGCTCCCATGCCAATAAATTGGCAACTGCATAAGGTACCGCCACGACAACGGTAACGGATAAGGCGCTTCCATCGCCCTGGGTGCCTACATAGGCACCGGTGGCGCTCAGGAGAACCGTTGCCATTTCCTCTCCAGTAGGCTGCTTGTCGCCGGCTGCAAAGGTCATGCCGCCATCGCCGCTTGCGTAGGTCAGATACTGCCTGGGAGTCACTTCTATGTCTAGTTCCAATGTTCCAACCAGTATCACTGCATCAGCCGCGTTGCCCGCGACCGATATGCTCCAGATGTCGGTCTGGGTATCCTCGTAGATACCACTGTCCCTCACATTGAGGTCGGTGGCAACCCAGTCACCGCCATCCTTGGCTACCACGTAGACATCGCCCAACACCATCAGCCGATACACCGACGAACAGGGTTGGGTTGGTCGCGCTGAAGTCATCGGGTATGCCCAAGGAGGCGCGCTCCGAGTCGAAGGTCTCGGGTTCGTCGCCGGTTATGTCAAAGAGGAGTGGCATCGGGCTATAGTGGCGCCCCATGCCGAGGTTCCGAACTTCGTTCGTACCTTGGTATCCCCATCGCTAACTACGGCAACGATAAGCTCATCGTCAGCATAGGTAGTGGAGAAGCCCACAGCAAGCACACTAGCGTCCACTTCCTGGGCAGTCCAGCTTCCTATCAAACCCGTCTTAAGGTATACATCGGTCGCCGTCGCCAACGAGCATGGCCCCAAGGTTACCATCAGCATCAGCGGCAAGGGCAATTGAGGTTGGGGTCGTCCCAACCATCTGCCGGTTCTGTGATGCTGAACTCCTTACCGCGATCAATGGAGATGTAAACGTCGTCCTCGGTGACCACTACGATTGTGTCGTCATCGTCATAGTCTGGGGGAAACCGCGATGGCCACGATGGGCGTCATCGAAGTTTGTTAGCATCTTCCCCATCAATTTTGGTCACCACCATCTTCCACGTAGAACCGCCGTCATTGGACCGCATAAGCGTGTCCATATCCTCACCGCTGGCAGCAAAGGTGGTGCCACCATCGGGGGATGCGGCTAAAGGCCCTACATTTGAGTCATTAAACAGCGTATAGTCGCCGTCATCTGCTGTCCTGGGGGAGTTTGATCTCGCTCCACTTAAGGCTGCCGGGGTCAGCGGCTGCGATCCCGACACTCATCATAGAAACCACCATCGCGAGCGCCATCATCACCCCGAATATTTTAAACTTCTTTCCTTTCATAATCTCCTTCATCTCCTTTTTTCTCAAGGAATCCTTTCGTTACCCTCTTTGCTATCGGGGCATGTTATAAGATTCCTCTCGGTCCTTTTTTATACCTTATGACTCATCCGATACGCATCCCTCCTTTTCACAATCTAGCTTTATCGATATCTTTTTACGACAGAGTCTCCTAGAGCCTCATCGTATATCGCATCCTCGAAAACAAAATATTCATAAGTTTTAACACATCTTACCCAATCTGTCAAGCCCCTATGACAGATTGGGAATAAATCCAGTGACACCTTACCCTGTGCCACCCTATTACCAACCTATTGAGTGAAGAGCGAAAAGTATATAGTAGGGTCTTCCTGGAGGCTACCTATAGCCCGGCTCTCCTATCGCTTTTCTATACGAGTCTTAGCCAGAATCCTCAATACCAAATACAGGTGTAAATAAAAAAGCTAACCCTATCATACTGGAGCTAGCTTTCCACGATCCACATTCACAAATTGCCACCGTTCCCAACAGTGCCACCTATCACCGCCGGTTCCTATTCCTTGTGTATCCTTTGAATATAGCAATACCGTTCGGCGTCTCGACGATTCGCTGTTCTATATTATAATATTAACACTCTATCTGTCAAGCATTTGTGCTCGTCCAGTACATTAGTGACACCCGACCTGTTCCGCTTTGTCATTGCGGTAAGCCGAAGCCCTGAGTTTAGCTCAGGGGCAGCGCGGCAATCTCAGCGATGCAATTCCAAGAGGTGCAGGATACTTCTTGCCGGGGGTCTGGGGGATGTCCCCCCAGTTTTTAAAAATCCCCCAATCTTGATTAGGGAGTTGCTTGAGGCAATTCCAGCAGTCTTGTAATTATAAGGCGCTCTTCTATACGTCATTGATAGGCACGAAGAACCGAAGCAATCCCCACATATCATGACAAATCACCCCTGAGATTGCCACGCCCCCCGATAAATCGGGGTCCTCGCGATGATATAGAAAAACACCCCTCATTGTCGTAGCGACCCCGATATTTCTGGGAACTCCCATTTATGGCTCCTAATGCTAATAATTTGTGGTTTA
>PVMK01120968.1_pt1 | contig 14965 bp, 8 predicted proteins | sample 1853481 | NCBI WGS metagenome assembly PVMK01 (sample SAMN08533507, study PRJNA380276) | Marine sediment metagenome, whole genome shotgun sequencing project.
TCAGTGCCGTATTCTACGCCGACGCCGTCCATGTGACGCATGAAGTCGTCGCTGTGGCACTCCGGGCAGTAGTCGCCTTCTACGACCTTGTAGCAGCCGTAGCAGAAGTTGTCGGTTACTTTGTAGGCTATGCTCTCAAGTCTTGCGTGGATTTCCATTAGTGCGGTCATTTTCTTAATTCCTTTCCGGATAAGGTGGTAAAACTTTAAAGGCTTTAATATCTGACGGGTAAAAATCAGGAGCCAGTTCGCACAGAACACGGCGTCCGCCAAAGTCGCTGTAGTTCCATTCTTCGCCGCGATCAAATCGCTCTCGCCATTGCTGCTTATAATATTCTCCCGCCTCTGGGAATCGCCTTTCGATATATTTTTTTGCCAGTTCTGCTCTGTTCATGGCTTACCCTTTCTATTTGTAAAATTTGTTTTTTCGTTTCTTTGCGTTATATTCAAGTTGTCTCTGCTGCAGCTGCATTTGTTTGTCGTGAAGCAGACGCAAAAGAAAGCGGCTCCGACGTTTCTGCTGTGCTTTGCTTCTGCTTGGCTTTGGATTTGCTACATTGTCCAGCCAATACGCTACGCCTTGATATATGAAGCTGACCGACACAAGGCCGGTCAACTTCAATAAGATCATCAAAGAGTCAATCAACTGGCTTTCCTCCCCAAAGGCACAGAGCCGTACTTCTCAAACGGATTGCCGGTTTTTGACGATGCGGTTTTTACTCCGCAGTTGTGCGCCCATTTCTTGCGCCTTGGGCTCCATTTAAAGCCCGCTTCTTTGAGCTTTGCCCGCGTTGCGTCGTCGGGCTTTCCGTCGAAGGAGACCCAGACCCACACTCCGCACAGTTCGGCGTTCAAACCGTTTGCAACGCAAAAGTCTGTGACCTCTGCTACCTTTGCCCTTGTCTCTGGGCTGTTCATCTTCTCGCGCAATGTCATTTTTTTCTCTGCCATTTTTTTGCCCTTTCTAAAAAATTGTCATTTGCACTTCGTTTAAAACAACTGCCCTCCCAACGAAAGTAGATGGGAGGGTAGATTGTTTGATTTGGTCCGTCCGCGAGGACGGCTAACCTGGCGGGAAAGCAACCATGTTGGTTTGACTGCCAGCTTTTCGCCGACGTAGAAATCCGATCAAACAAAATGCCGTGACACAAAGGCGCAGCAACTGGCACGCATTTTGTTCGGATTTATACCGTTGAATATTTTTGCTCATTCTTTTAAGTAACTCCCATTGACGCGTAACAGGCTTTGCACTTGTGCAAAGTGACTCTTATAAAAAAAAGGGGAAACAAGCTTAGACGTCTTAAGAGCAGTTTGGTCGATAGTCGAGCTTGCCGAGCGTCAAGTCCGATAGGACGTATCGAAGGCCATGTATGGCCGTCCCTTATCCAACGTTTATAAAATAGTAAGTCCCTTTTGTTTTACGAAGAGTCATCGGTTTGGGTAGGAGTGAAGCGTCAAGTAGTTAGGGAGTTGTAACTTTGAAAGCAAAAAATATTCTGTGTTGCGTTATCGCAAGGCGGAATAAGCAACAGTCGGCGAAAGTATATAAGAAAAAGTTCGCGTTAATCGAATTAGCAAACGCCCGTGACAGATACAGTTGCTGGCATGATCGTTGCCGATTTATGCGGTTCCTTATTGATTTGTCCGGTTTACCGGATAGTAAGGATAGATTGACCGAGTTCTGCAATATAGGCCGAGAATCCTTTCAGTCTGGAATGTGGGGCTTTGCCCCATACTTACGCCAACAGGCATGTTTTAATTAATGGGGCTTCTGTCCCCGTCTTTATCTTACCAGCCGACAGGCGGACTACAGCAACTAAATGGGGGCGATAGCCCCCAAGGCGGCGTACTGCCGCCCCTGGTCGGGGACGTAAGGCCCCGAAGGAGTACAGGGAAACCGTTTCCAATCTTAGATAACCTGCGCAACCAGACGGCCGCCCCCGGCTAACTATTATATACAGGTAAACCGTTAGCGCGTCAGGCGGCCGGGGGGGTTTGGGGGGAAGCGCAGGCGCTCCCCCCAAGAGACGCGGAGTCTTCTCGCATTACGAACAGGCGCACAGCATAACGACACGACTGAAACGTTAGATGCGGAGAAAACCAAAGCGAACAGAAGGGGCTTGGCGATAAGCGTCAGCTGCGATGCGCATGGCATGGGGAGGCAGAGTAACTATTACAACTAAGAGAATCATGGGGAGGCTACGTTATGCGATGCTGAGTTGTGACTTCCGCACTACCATGCGTAGAATGACGTGGCAATGGTAGGGCTATGCGATGCCGGATGGTGACTTTCGCGCTACCACGCGCTGAACGATGTGGCAATGTTACGGCTTATGCGATGCTGATTGGCATAGTAGAGGGAGGGAGTTAAGCGACCGAATCGAAAGAATGGCGTTGCAATGTTACGGGCTATGCGATGCGATAAACGACACACGAGGGAGGGAGGTATCCGACCGAAACGAGGGGGTGGCTAGCAAAGGTCGGTTCCGTAGGAAACGGGCGAGCGGTGCGTGTGTTGGGCGGTTGAGGGTGTGATAAACAATGTTACCCTTGGCTATTCGCTTTGGTCTGGCCATAAAATAATCATAGCCTGAAAAAACACTACTGTCAATGAAATAACAGACCTTTTACCAAGGTATGGCTAAAAGGCCTTGAAACCATGCTTTAGAGGCTGTCTAAAAAGATTCCTGACCCCTTTATTTCCCCCATAACTAATACCATCGCAGAATCGCCAGCCCGATATATCTACATCATAGGGTGAAGGATTGTAGAGTTCTACAAATTCCACCAACTCAACTTGACCGTCCGGGTTGTGATGTATCTCATTGATCACTACGGGAAAGTCACACATACGTTGCCAGTTTCTGGCAAAAACAGCAAAGTCGGAAAAATCAACACCGTCGTCACCAACAAAATCAGCGGAAGCTCCGGCGGAGTCAAGCCATTGATTCGCAAATTCCGCCAGATCAAGCAGATCTACAACGCAGTCAAAGTGAAGATCACCGTCAAGGCCTAAAATAACTATTCTATGAGCTTCCGGAACCAGCACCTTGGAAAGACGAACATTGTCAAAGTGAGCCCAGTAATTACTACCTGCACCGTCCACCTCAGACAGTTCGATACCAAGATTCTTACCAACGGAACCCACTGTCGTTGTGACTTCCAAGGTCAGTGTATGGGGCTCTAACCAAGTTCCGGCATTGGGAAAATCGGTGTTTAAATAATGCGCAGAGTCGAGCTCTGTCCGGGTTGTACCGCCGTCATCAGTATAAAACAGGGCTATCTGCGGACTGGCGTTCCAACTATTGAAGACATCTACAGTCAGGGTATATGTATGCCCAGCGGCAGCGATTACTTCAGAGGTTACCTGGTAGAGCGTTGCTCCATCACCTACGTATGCATAAAAAGTGCCATCGGTCGCACCTACAAGAGCACTACCGGTACCAGAGGAACCACCTGCGCCACTCGGTGTCCATCCGGTTATTGTGGTGGTCTCAACACCGTCATCCTCAAAACTGGGATTGGTGACCGTCACAGCCAATGCAAACGGTGCCGTTGCCACCAATACACACATTAAACAAAATGCTTTTAGTTTCTTCATGTTTGCCTTAATAGACAAACCCCCAATTTTAAGTTAATTTTCTATTTATGTAAATGTTTCTCAAGGGCACAGCGGACATTGCTGCCCGCTGTTCAAACTGTTAATCGCACCCTCTTCCGTCACTTCAACGGACCATCCACCTTTTTCAGAAGTTATAGTTATAAAAAAACATGGCTTGGTCGTATAGTAATTATTAAATGTTTCAATTAAATCAACTCCTTTCCTTCTTGTACATATATTTTTATTAATTCGAGTAATTGCCCTGAGAGTACTCAGTCCCGCTGTTTCTCTCTGGTAGCGTGGTTAAACAATCTTTTTTATTCTCTCTCTTAGAAGCTCTGCATAACTCATAAGCAAAAGGCGTGCGAAGCGCAGCTATTGCTTGTCGCGGTTCATGCTTTTGTTTGGTCATCGTGGGCCGGGATCATTAATCTTTTCAGCTCCGCTTGTCTGGCCGGGAACAACGCCTCCTTGAGGTCGGGGATAATTCTTAGACCCTTTTTTGAATCTGGGAGTGCCCGTTCTACGGTCAAACCGATCGGGTGTTGCTTTGTCCAATGGAGGAGTTGTATCGCCTGTACGGCTCTGCCACTCATTCATAACTTTTCGCAGGTTTTCCAAGACTTCGTGATACTTCGGATCCCCGGCGATGTTCTTCAACTGGTGGACGTCATCACTTACATTGAAGAGTTCTTCAGCGGGCCGAGGTTCAAGTAATGGATCCATTTGAGCGGGAGTCAGCTTTCCCTGTCTTGCCAACTCTCTTAGTTCTTGCTGCGGGCATTGTGCGTCCAAACCGCAAATCTGGGGCAGTTGTGGATGCGCATTGCGGATATAGACATAATCTCCACTGCGGATCATTCGTTCATGTGCAATCTGAGCATGCCAATTATGTTCCGCAAATACATATTTCCGGATAGATGTTGTTGGATCGGCCAGCAGCGGCGTCATGCTGACGCCTTGGAAACTTTGTGGTGAGCTCAAACCCGCGAGTTCGAGAATCGTGGGCGCAATATCGATAACACTTACCAATGAATGGCTGACTTTGCCTTTTTGTTTCAACCCTGTAGGCCAATGTATGATAAAAGGTGTTTTGATTCCGCTATCATAGAGTCGTGTTTTGCAGCGCGGGAACGGTCTGCCATTGTCGGCCATAAAGATGATGACTGTATTTTCAAGCACTCCTTGTTCCCTCAGTTCCTCCACAACCTTCCCCGTATACTTGTCAAGACGCTGCACCTCATCATAGTATCTTGCCATATCCCTGCGAACGGCAGGCGTGTCGATCAGGTATGGCGGTATGACCGCATCTTCAGGCTTATGGGGTTTCGCCCCCTTGTCCGTCGACCACCCTCGATGTGCGTCTTCGGAGGCGAACCACATGAAGAAAGGCTTGTTCTTCGGTCTTTGACGAAGACATTTCATCCAGTTTTGCTCTCCTCCGGAACCGCCGCCAATGGAGATTTCGTCAAACGCCTTATTGGCGTGGTCGTCCGGAAACACTTTGCTCCAATGTCTCCCCAAATGCCATTTTCCGGCAAGTGCACAGTAGTAGCCGTTCTTTTTCAATTCCAAGGGGAACAATGGCTGTCCTTCAGGCAGCGACATATGCAATTCAGGAGCTCCCGTATTATGCGGATATCGTCCCGTAATTACACTGCAACGCGAGGGGCTGCACTGACTGGTCGTCAAATAGGCGTTGGTAAAACGCAAACCTTTTGCAGCCAGCTTGTCAATATTGGGCGTTCGAATGCTCGGGTGTCCATAACATCCGAAATCGTTATCAGAGATATCATCCCCAATGATCAGTATAATATTGGGTTGGACTTTTCTTCCACTAACTAGTTGGGACAATCTGCCGCCGCAGCCCGGCATGCCCAGCGCCGCTACCCCCAGCCCCAACCTCTTAAGGAAATCTCGTCGTGTTGTATTGCTATTGATCATAACTACTCCTTTGGAAACATAAAAAACCTTATAAAATACCATCTGCGATGCCTATACTATCAAAATTCTGTTTCTTTTGTCTTTATTAGTACCCCAAGCAGCATATCCTTGCTCAGATAAAATGCCGATTCTGTTTACCTGGGAAATCCACCTTTAAAACATTCTTCTATGGATTGAACAGCCAGTTTTCGGTTAATATCTGTAAATCTTCCAATGTGACCCGCTCATCACCGCTTAAATCGGCCCCGTTACAGTACCAGCAATTGATATCGAGCCAGTTTTGAGTAAATAAAGCAAAGTCTTCCAGGTTGGCAGAGCTGTTGCCATCCAAATCGCCCGGAATTCTCAGACTTGCATAGGTCGGTTCGGAATTGGTCGATTCGTTATTAGAGATATCGATGGCAGTCACATAATAGAAGTATACCATACCAGTGACGACATCGTTGTCTTCGTAATAGCTGGCAGGAACATTATCCGCAATCACAGAGAACGGTCCTATCTCTGAATCGCTGCGATAAACCCTGTAGCCAGCTAGGTCATTATCGGTGTTATCAGCCCAATCCAGTATGACAATGCCACTGCCGGCTGTGGCCGTCAACCCTGTCGGAGCAGCCGGAGGAGTGCTATCACCACGACCGCTTTCAGCAGGACCGTCTCCGGTTGGCACGGTGGTAACAGCACCGTCATCCTCAAAACTGGGATTGGTGACCGTCACAGCCAATGCAAACGGTGCCGTTACCACCAATACACACATTAAACAAAATGCTTTTAGTTTCTTCATGTTTGCCTTAATAGACAAACCCCCAATTTTAAGTTAATTTTATATTTTCACGTATGTTTCTCAAGGCAAAACATCCATGAATTTACAACTTGCTTCTAAAAGCATTCCACTCTGTGAACAACCAAAGCTGGATCAAGAAGAGATATGCGCAGAGTCACCTCCTGCTCATCAGCAAGATTCAGTGCATGGTCATTATAGATGAAACCTACCACATCCGGTTCTTCCAGAAGAGTCAGGGTCCAGTCGCAGCTATGGTGATTATGAAACGTCTCTTTGTATTCAACATTATGAATCGTTGGTGTTGCGCCATTGATGGAAATTGCATATCGCAAATCGCGATCTTTATTCACGGGATGAGTAGGAAGGCATTTGACTCGAAGCTTCCGTTCGCCCTCTGGCAGAGTCGTCTTAAATTCTATAAACGGGGCATCACTCAGGCATTCTTCTGATATGGATTCGCCGAGATGCGGCAGAGAGTATACCGCAATCCCATCAACACTCAGTCCTGTTGCAAATTCCAGTTTGCGTTTACCGCCGCCATTACCTTTTTGATGAATGTGTTTCATCGTTAATATCTCGAGAGGCTCATTAGCAAATAATGAATGAGTCAGTTCTTTGGGACTGATAGAGATATTCCTAATTTTGGCATTGGGCTCGCGTTGGCTAACCGTCAATTTCTGCTTCCCAGCTTCAAGTTTAATGTTACCTGCCTTAAGCCATTTCCATTCACCGGCAGTAACCTGTTCATTGAGTAGGATTTCATTCTTGTCGTTGAAACACAAAAAGAAAGAATCTTCAGTGACCGAAGGAGTATTCGCTTCGACATAGACATGATATTTGCCTGAATCTTTTACTATAAATTCATAAACAGCTTTGCCGCCCGTTGAACGTTTTTGCATCTTGGGAGAGACCCCGTAAAGTATCCCATTTTCTACCACCATCGGCCTTTCTAACACGGCCGTTGAGACGTCAATATCGACTCTCTGACCTTTCTCTGCACCTTCACTTGCGGCAACCGGCGGCATATAGAACACTTTAAGATCGCGTGGATGCCATGACATCATATGCTCCCACTTACCATCAGCTGTAGAGTTGTACTCCTGGGTCAATGACTTTACTTTTTCCCAGGCGTCTTTAGAACGCTCCGCAAGAGCCAGTGCCTCTGCCAGGTTCTCCTTTTCTGCCTCATGAAGACTCAGACGAGCCAGGAGTACTTTATCGTTATGGTATTTACAGGCAACCACCGGATAATATATCAAATGAGTAAATGCATCCTGAAGCCGCTCCGGTATTTTTTTGCGTAATGCGTCGCAACTCTTCGCAATTAAATCGTAATCCTGAAGACGCTGCTCCAGTTCCGGCAAGGAATACTTGACATGACCTATATGTTCCGGCTTTCCCCGGTAAGCAAGACGGTAAAACTCGTTGAGCACAGAACCTATCTCATTAGCGTATTGCGTGCCAAAGGTTTTGGCCGCCCAGTCTGCCGCCCACTTGTTAGCGCTCTCCGGACCCCAGGAGTTGCTATCCCAGGCCATATCCATAGCGAATTCCATTTCCTTTTCACATATTTTAATATCGCCAACATTAAACACCCATAATTTGTCAATGCCGTATTCAGCGGCTTTGGTCAATTCATACGACATCAATTGAGGAGAGAATGTTGAGAGCCAGAGATAATCGCTCCAGTATGACAAATGATAGTAGAGCCCATGACGACCGGAACGCTTTCGCTCATTTTCATTCGGCAATCTCCGCATATAACCCTGATTATCCTCAGCCCAGCAGATCGTGACATCATCAGGAACTTTCAGGCCGGCATCATAAACATACATTACTTCTTTATACGGGCAAAAAATCTGCGGTATATCCTCAGCATGTTGCCCGGTTCTTTTGGTCAGGATTTCACGTTGATCAGCAAATACTTCCTCAAGCTTTTTAACTTTTTCCGGCATACCGCCTCCTCCAAGCATTCCTCCGTCCGTGATCCCCCGCATACCAACCGTGTATAAGGTTTCATAATTGATGATCGATTTTACACGAGCGTCCCAATAACCATAAACCAGATCGCGTTCGGTAAAGTAATTAAAGCGAGCTTTGGGCTTTCCTTGGGAAGCCGCCCAGGCGGGCCATTCGGGGACATTGTTCCGCTGCATGGGTTCGCAATGGGATGCGCCCATGACGATTGCGAAATCTTCAGCCACATGAGCATTTTCGGGATAGCTATAGAAAGGGGCAGTTCCGAAATGCATCGCCGGCCAGATATAGTTCGCTTTGAGACGAAGCATCAGCTCAAAGATCTTAGCGTAGGTTTTCGGGCCAAAGTTTCCCACTTTCGGCTCGTACGTTTTCTTGACCCAGGGAGCCAGACCCCATATTTCATCATTAATAAAAATACCACGAAATTTTACAGAAGGGCCGGTTTCAATGTGAACTCCCTCAGCCATATAAAGCGATGGCTTTTGTTCAGGCTCAACATCGGCCCACCAAATCCAGGGAGAAACTCCAATCGCTCGCGAGATGTCCATCAGGCCATAAGCCGTTCCACGACGGTCACTGCCGACCACAACAACAGCCCGCTTGATTGACGGTGAAATATTATCTAAAGTTGCAACGATACATGCTTCCCATTTCCCCTCAATAGCGGAAATATCCACCTTTCCGGATGCAACGAGACTGTCGATCAGCGATGACTTACCGAGCGTCCCGGCGATAACAACAGTATTTGACGTCAGTTCGCTTTTAGCAAAAACCAGCTCAGGTTTCTGCCCGGTTACTTCGTTGATATCGTCAGCTAAAAGCTCCGCAGCGATCTCAACAACTTTCGCATCACTTCTGTCGATCATAATCTGGGCCGTATCATTAACAGAAGCTAATGTGAGTGTACGTGGAGAAGGTTGTGATGTAATCCTTATTTCTGCCTGACATATGTGTGATGCATACAGAAAGACACCTAAAATCATCATAACTTTACAATATAATCCTTTTTCGAGCATTCGTCTCATTCCACTTAATCTCAAAAACTTTAATATCTGGGATTTCCCTACGAGATACTTTCTTCTTTCCGACGGACAAGCGGGGTAGATTTTGTATTTATTGGTGACCATTTTCGTCTCCTTATTTTACTGTAGAGCCTGTTGCACAATGATTTTCAGGATTCGATGGCTGTCCGGGACAGACGGCTCAATTCTCTGTACCCCAGACACCTTTTCTTAACTTTTTATATTGTATCGTGTTTTCGCAAAAAAAATCCAGCAAAATAGCACGTCAAAATGAGTAAAAACGGCCTTTTTATCAATTCCAGCAGGCCTTTCCGCTTCGCCAGAGATTCAAAAGGTTATGCACAGCGCATAGAATTTCAAACTCTTCCAGACTTTCAGTCGAATAGTTTGATCGCTTCGTAGTCCGGTTGTTTGTCTACTTGGCGATAGCCCGAAGGGACTCGAACCCTCAACCTTCGGATCGACAGTTCAATCGAGGGTGAATGTAACTCCTGTAACAGAAAGGACTTATGGACGTAACATATTATGCTATAACACTTTACGAAGCTCAATCTGTACCATAGAATACTAAAGTGTTTCGCCAAAAAAGTCAAGTGTTATAACAAGTGTTATAAAAATATCTCATCGCAAACTTCATTGCATCAAGTATAACTAAAAGCTCTCTCGCTTTCAAATCCAACCGTTGGATTCGACGGCTATCCGGGACAGATGGCTCAATTCTCTGCTTCCCATACAGCCTTTGTTAACTTTTAGCTATGTTAATAACGTCTTGCCGATTTTGCAAGCAAACATAGACGTCAATTTGCCCAAAAACGGCCCTATTGTCAATTCCAGCAGGCCTTTCCGCTTCGCCACAGCTTCAGAACATTATGCGTAGCCTGAAAAAACACAACTGTCAACAAAATAACAGACCTTTTACCTTAGTATGCGTAAAATGTATTGAAACCATACTTTAGAAGCCTTCTAAAAAGATTCCTGACCCCTTAAATTTTCCCCCTTGCGTTTGTTATGTTTTTGTTTTTGTCCGCCGATTGTAAACGCTTATATGCAGACATAACGTTTCGCGCGATCGGCGGACGGGGGGTCCGGGGGGCGAAGACCGGAGAGGAGGCGGCAAGGCCGCCGGAACGATCGGCGCAGCACTCCCCCGGGGGACGCGGAGATTGACGTTACGGACAGGCGCATGACTTAACGATACGAAGGAGGATTATGGGGGAGGGACATTCAATACAGAAGGAACTTTGCGAGACGCGCCAGCCTGCGACTACGCATGACATAGGAAAACAAGAACGACATGGCAACTATGAAGAGCTTTGCGAGCAATTGGCATTGCGCTAAGAATAACGCACTTCCGCGCTACCACGCGCTAATGGCTAGTGAGGTGCGTTCGTTTTTCGGCATTTGTCGAAAACGACGCGGCGAACGGTTGCGATTGCGCAGTGCTGGCGATACGCATGGCCTTACGGGAGCGCAGGGAGCGAAACGGCGATCAAGCCGGAGCGACCGGAGACGAAAGGATGACTTGGCGATGGATAGGCTATGCGATGCTGATGGATATGGCACGAGGGAGGGAGGTGACCGACCGAATCGAGAGGATGGGTGTTGGGATGTGTGAGGGCAGTGGAGTTACCCCGAAAAAATCAAAGTCTTTTTTGAGGCAAAACTTTAAATACCTGCAAACAAAGCGGTTATAGAAGTAGACATCAATTAACAGGGTTCGCCCCTTTTATTTACCCCTTTCTATAGGGCAAATAAGCCGATTATTTTGAAACGGTGGAAAGGCCTAACGGGTTTTTCATGTCTAAATCAATCTTAGGCCATACTACCTCACCGCGGCGCTGCTCTTCTATCTTATGATAAGCTCCCAGTTCATTTGAGTTCAAGTCGAGCCAAAGAGTAATACGTCGTAACTCATCGCGCGTAAGCTCCACATCGTAATGTGATTTACCAAGATACCCGCCTTTATAAAGCTTTGATTCCATCGCCCCGAATCGGCCGGGTGTGGTTCTGGAACCGCTGGCCTTTAAGTCTTTACTAGTATACCCTCTTGTCTGATATGGCCAGTAAAAAGCATAGGAAGCCAGGCTCTCATAACTCATATCCGGACCTTTCTTCTTTTCCTTGTGACAACTTGCGCACTTATCCTGTAGTACAGGCTTGGCCAGTACGTGCCAGTTGTAGGGAATCGCACCGCTGCTAACTTCGGGTTTTAGCCTGGAAGGTGCCCGCCGCATAGCCTGGCGTGTAGCTTTCAAGGGCGGCGATTTCCATTTGTCTTCATGACACCCAACGCAACTCATCTGCTCACCCTGGTGAACATAAGTCCCCGAACGCATGGAATGTACCGCCATACCATTTTCATCCAGCAGTTGGAAATAAATCTCCTTGGCCACCGGTGCTTCAAAAAATACACTGCCGTCTTCTTCGACAGGAACAACACCCAGCGGCATGCGGGCCAGAGTTTCAGAGGCATAACCCATCTGCGGAGCGTTCATTACAGCCATTAACTGTGGGAATATTTGCACAACCCGAAGCCATTTGATCTTAACGTCTTTGGGCAGCGGAGTATCGCAATTGTAAACATCCATCACTGCTATGGTGGGTTTAGGAGCCATTGCAGCTCTTTCGCCCTGATAGGTCTGGGTAGGAATAACAGGCGGCAATGCCCGGGCTCTAAGCGGCATCGGGTCAATCAGCCGATGCAGTCCGGCGTTTGTATTAATGTCGGTAGTTTTTACGATTGTCTCCCGGTTACCGAAACGGTCAAGCAAAACTACCGCATTGCTGTAGTTGCACAGATAAAAATCTTCGCTCAACGGCCAGGCAGTACCCCACGGACCGCTCTTGCCGTCTGTCATCTGACCTACGTCATTGGTAGTAATGCCCTTAACCTGGCTCATGCGTGAGTCATCGGGCACACTAAGGTTCAGCATCACCAGATGATTAAATGATCGCCTGTGATGGGCCGCTGCAGTTGCAATATATTTAGTGGAACCGGGGATCGCACGGATATTCATTTCCATGTTAGGTCGGAAGTCTTTGCCGTAAACATCCTTGCTGGAAAAAGTTTCGAGCGGCAAAGGGTAGTTGCCGTGTGCAGAACGCGGGTCACGCCCATCCGGGTAACATGTCCAGATATGGTGAGCTATACCGTCATCCCGGTCAACATAGTCCCAACGGGTATAAACTATCATGCCGTCATTATTTACACTCGGGTGCCACTCGTTGGTTTCGTGATAGCTGAGAGGATAGATGTCTGTGCCATCTGCTTTCATGGAGTACAAGGCATAAGTCGGACACGGACGTTTGCCGGAACATCGCAGGTACCCACCCCTCCGTTCGGAGATAAAGGCAATTCTGCCATTAGGAAGCCAAACAGGATCAAAATCATTCTGGCTGCTATTTTGGAGCAGATAACCGTTATATTGCGACTTTCCATCGGTAAGCTGCACCAGGTTCGTTCCATCGATATTAACCTTGAAAATATGATAGCACTTGTCGGTCTCATTTGACCAGGCAAATAAAACTGTCTTTCCGTCGTAGGAAAGATCTGGAGACAAAACTCCGCCCCCGGTAAGCTTGTGGCCCTTAAATCGCCCGTTCTGTACTACCGAATTTTCCAGGATGTTAACGATTTTGGGCGAATCAGATTTAAAGTCCTTGACAACATAAATACTCGTACCATTTCGCACGTTCCAGCCATAATACTGATCGCACATGTGACGTTCCCCGCGAGGAATTATGTAGCTCGAAAACAGAATGTCATTGAAGCCATCCAGCAGCGGATTGCTCAGTGCAGCAGTACGTGCAATTTTGCTTATAGCCTTATACAGTTGAATTTCCGCTGAAGGATTCTCGCTGATTTTTGCAGAATCACTTTTCCAGTTTTTTTCAATTTCAGCAAGCTGCTTATCAAGATCAATGAGGCGTTGCGTGGCGGTTTTCATATTTTTAAAATGGTTTATCAACGCCCTCGTCCGGCGAAGTTTAACATCGACCGGGCTTTTGTCGGTATCGAAGACGAGAGCCTGTTTGTCGAGTATGATCGGGTCATTGGCTGTTTCTTTGGCCAGGCCTTTTCCATCGCTGATCTGCTTTTGCAGTTGACTGTACTGTCGTTGCCAGTCTGAGGATACAGTTTCATTACTGCCCATACAAATGTGACAAATTGACATTGATAGAACAATGGACGTAAGCAAAACTTTATACATTAAATATTTCCCCTTTAAACTGGGATTTCCCTATAACATTATATACATCAGCCCAGCTATCCCGATACATCGGGACTGAGCCTCTTTTCCAATAGAATATCACATTGATCTCAACAAGTCAAGGTTTCCAGCAATACTTGGCATTAACCATACCCAATGCCCGCAGGGTTCAATCGATGGATACGTTCAAGGATTTCCTGAAACAGTGATTGCGAACGAAACTACAAACAAAATGAGCTGTCAAGTCGATAGTTATTTTTTCAACACAAGCTGAAATTGCAGTTTAAAGTGCCATAAACAGTGATTTGTTTGGCGGATTCAACTCCCAAGTGCAACTAAAGTCGAATCCTCATTAACATTTTAGTTTAGTTTTTGCACTTGTATTTTCTTATTGTTGTAATATACTTCATTCGGCGTCAGATAGTCAAGAGCTTTCCTTGGCCGATTGTTCAGTTTCTCGGTTATTTCAGCAATATCGTCCTTACTAAACCCTCGAACTTCGCTGCCCTTTGGCACATATTGGCGAATTAAGCCGTTAGTGTTCTCGTTCAAACCTCTTTGCCAGGCACTGTAAGGATCAGCAAAATACACTCGCATTTTCAGAGCATCACGAACAGCTTCATGGTTGGCAAACTCTTTGCCGTTGTCGACTGTCAATGTAAAATTACGTCGAGGCAATTTTCCCATCAGCCTTACAATACTGTCTTTCACAGCTTTGGCGGTATAGCGATCGACTTTATCAATCAGCGTAAGCTTACTCTTGCGATCAACCAGAGTTACTAACGCTCCCTGATGATTCTTGCCGACAACAGTGTCACCTTCCCAATCGCCGATGCGGGTTTTCCGTTCAACTATCTCTGGCCGATGTTCGATTCCTACCCTGTTTTTGATAGTACCACGCATATCCCGGCTGTTTCGACGTTTACGTCTCTGCTTAGTACCGCCTATTCGCAAACGCTTATACAGCATTCCGCCAACAGCTTTATTATGCCAGATATGCTGATATATCCGTTCATGGCTGACCGTCGGGCCATCCCAGTTCGGGTCAATCTTCATACGCTCAGCAATTTGTTCGGGCGAATGTTCTTCGGCCAACTTCTCTTCAATATAACTGATTGTCACAGGCGTCATTTTAACAGCCTTGCGAGCTGTCAATCTTCGCTGTAAAGTCTTTGCCTGAGCCTGTTTAGGGCGATAACCACGCAGGCCGGTATTGCGGGATAGCTCCCTGCTGACAGTGGCAGGGCTGACCCCTAAGGCCTGAGCAATAATATTTTGTTTTTTTCCTGCTTGCTTCATCGCATAAATCTCGATACGATCATCTTCGGTGAGCTGACTGTACTGTCTCATAAGCGTTCCTTTGTCGAGGTAACCAAATTTCAATGAGAGAGTGTACCAGCTCACCAAAATTTTGTCGACTTTAGTTG
>PVMK01124415.1_pt1 | contig 14964 bp, 16 predicted proteins | sample 1853481 | NCBI WGS metagenome assembly PVMK01 (sample SAMN08533507, study PRJNA380276) | Marine sediment metagenome, whole genome shotgun sequencing project.
TTCACCTTAATTTCCGGTTATTCTTCGGTTGCGGCTTAAAAGAAGCCATTTCAGAAGCCATTTAATGATCGAAATCAGAATTCACGGAAGAGGCGGCCAGGGGGGCGTGACGCTCGCCAAGATCATGGCGGCCGCCCAGCACAGGGAGGGCTTGTCTGTACAGGCTTTCGGCGTCTATGCGGCCGAGCGTTCCGGCGCTCCACTGGCGGCTTTCCTGCGTTACGATGACCAGCCGATCAACAATCCGAACCAGATTTACGAGCCCGATCACCTGATCGTCCTCGACCCGACTTTGATCTCTCCGGCCATCCTTTCCGGCCTGAAACCCGGAGGGATGATCCTGTTTAATTGTGAAAAATCACCGGAACATTACGCCAGGCAAGAACGGGGTGCGGCTTTTCGGATCGCCACCATCGACGCGACCTCAATAGCAGTCAAAAACGGGCTTGGTACCCGCGCGGTGCCGATCGTGAACACCGCGCTGGCCGGCGCCGCGGCGCGGTTGCTGGGAATAAAGTTGCAGTCGGTGCTGGATGCCTTCGATAAATTTGGATTCCATGGAGGAAACAAGAAGGCCGCCAGGGAGGCGTGGGAGAGCGTCCGGGTACAAAAAGGCGAGCCCAGGCCGGCAGAGGTAAAAAAGCAGAAAATTTCGCACGCCAGGGGGGCCAGCATCATCGATGGGAACATCGGGGCCCCGCCGGCGCTGCACACCGGGCAATGGGCCAATCAGCAACCGGTGTGGGAAAATGCAACGCCGCCGTGTAACTTTATCTGCCCGGCGGGCAATGACGTACAGGGTTTCCTGGCTGCGCTGATCGATGAAGATGTGGACGGCGCACTCGAGGTGTTGCTCCAGTCTTCACCGCTGCCATCGGTCTGTGGCCGCGTATGCCCGGGCTTTTGCATGACGCAATGCAACCGTTCTGAGCTGGAAGGCCCGGTCAATGTCCGTGCGCTGGAACGCTATGCCGGCGATCACGGCGAAGTACACGTCAAGGCGGCTGAACGGCGCCCGCAGAAAGTGGCCGTGATCGGGGCTGGGCCGGCTGGCCTTTCCGGCGCCTGGCACCTGGCCAGGCTGGGATACGGCGTGACGATTTTCGAGGCAGGTTCAGAACTCGGCGGGCTGATGCGAACCGGCATTCCTACCTACCGCTTGCCGCGAGAGGCGCTGGACAGGGATATTGCCCGCATCCTGGAACTGGGTATCGAAACCAGATTCAACACGCACATCGACCACGAACGGCTGGAACAATTGACCCATGAATTCGATGCCGTGCTGGCCGCTACCGGCCTGCAGCGATTGACCTCACTGGATCTCGGGCTGGACATGAAGCGTGTCATGCAGGGCATCGAGTTCCTGGACCGGGCCCGCAATGATTCAGTCAGTGTTGAAGGCGAGGATGTTGTTGTGGTCGGGGGCGGCAACACAGCCATCGATGCCGCACGTTCCGCGTTCCGCCTCGGTGCACGTGATGTGCGCATCGTCTACCGGCGAACGCGGGATGAGATGCCGGCGATCCCCGAAGAAGTCGATGAGGCGATCGACGAGGGCATCCGGATCGATTTCCTGTGCTCCCCGATCCGGATTACACGGAAAGACGGGAGACGGAATCTTCGCTGTCAGCGAATGGACCTCGGCGAGCCTGACGACAGCGGACGGCGGCGGCCGGTGGTTATTGCCGGTTCCGAATTTGAGATCCCCTGCGACCGGGTCATCCTGGCCGTCGGGCAGGCGGCGGACCTGTCCCTACTTCCCTATGACGCAGAACTTGCGAAGGATCATCCCATTGAAACCAACGGGGACGCGCCGGTTTATCCCGCAGGCGATCTCCTGACCAATGAGGGCACCGTCACGGCGGCCATCGGTTGCGGCATGGATATGGCTCTTCTGCTGCATGAGCGATTCAGCGGCGAAAGACTGTATACAGAACCACCGGATGTCGAGACCGTTGTACGCGCAGACCGGATCCGCCTGCAACATTTTGAACGTCACCGCCCGCACAGCGAAAGCGTGTTGCCGGCTGCCGGGAGAACAAATTCGTTTGAGGAAGTACGCCAGGGCCTGGATGGCATCGAGGAGGCCAAACGGTGCCTGAGCTGTGGTGTGTGCAATTCCTGTGACCGCTGCGTGACTTATTGTCCGGACGGCGTATTGCGGCGGGAGGGTAAGGACATTATTTTTGATTATGACTATTGCAAGGGCTGTGGTGTGTGTGCGACCGAATGTTCTCGCGCAGTTATCTACATGCAGGCAGGCCAGGAAATGCGGAATGGATAAATATGCAAAGGTGAAACCATGCAGCTGGTGACCGGTAATCACGCAGCGGGACACTCAATGAGCCTCGCCGGTGAAGCCAATCGAGACTCCCGTGGGGCCGTGTGCGGTATTTATCCCATTACGCCGCAGACTGAGATCGTCGAATACATAGCCCGCTACCCGTTTACGAAGGGACGGGTGATCCCGGTCGAAAGCGAACACAGCGCCATGGGGGTGTGCATAGGCGCTGCGCTGAACGGCGCACGTACGTTTACCGCGAGTTCCTCCAATGGCCTTGCCTACATGACCGAAAACATCATGGTAGCAGCGTTTTACCGCCTGCCGATCGTGATGGTGGCCGTCAACCGCACACTGGGGCCACCCTGGAACATCTGGGCGGACCAGGGTGATTCCCTGCTGTTCCGTGATTTCGCCTGGATCCAGCTCTATTGCGATACCAGCCAGGACGTGGCGGACACAACGATGCTGGCCTTCAGGCTCGCAGAAGACCCGCGCGTGCTGCTACCCGTAATGGTCTGCATGGACGCCTTTATTGTTTCGCACACGTCGATGGAAATTGAGCTGGCAACTCAGGAGCAGACAGATCGCTACCTGCCGCCTTGTAAAATTCCACACCGGCTGGATCCCGAACATCCAGTCACCGTTGGGGGTATGGCCTTCCCGCAGGAAACGCTGACCCACCGCCTGGAACTCGATGAGGCCATGAAGCGCGTGCCGGATGTGCTGGAAGAGCACCGGCAGAATTTTAAAGAAGTCTTCGGACGCGAGGTGGCGGGCGCCCTGACCGCTTACCGGACCGCGGACGCCGACCGGATTCTCATCGTATCGGCGAGTATTTCAACGACCGCCCGGGAAGTCATCGACAAACGGCGGGAGCGGGGTGAAAAAGTCGGCATGATCCGGATCAAGCTGTTTCGCCCGTTTCCCGGGCGACCAGCTCCGTGAACTTTGCGCCAATGTCAAAAAAATCGGCGTCCTGGACCGCAACTACGCCGCCGGAACCGGCGGCATTTTCTGCTCCGAGGTCCTTGCCAATCTTCAGGGACAGGGAGACCACCTGGTACAGGGCTACCTGACCGGTATCGGCGGCGGCGACGTGATCCCCAAGACCATACACGAAGTGATCGAAGACTTGACCCAACGATCCCAGGCGGGTGAAGCCGTCTGGAAAGGAATCGATCCATGAACGCAACAAACCCTGAATCGTCAATGGACGCCTGCCTGTTGCGCCCGGGAAACACTAACTGCGGTGGCTGCGGCATGAGCGTGGGACTGACCATGCTGGGGCGGGCGCTGGAAAACGAAAGCTACTCCTTTGTAATTCCCGCCTGTTGCGGCATCGTGGCCGCAGGTGCTTTCCCTACTACGAGTTACAACGTGCCGGTTGTGGCATCGACCTTCGCTTCCTCGGCAGCCTTTGCCAGTGGAGTCGCAGCCGTTAACGAGCTGAATGAAGAGCCGGGTGAGAAACCCCGGCATGTGATCTGCTGGGCTGGCGACGGCGGTACATACGATATCGGAATGGCCACGCTGTCAGCGGCGGCCGAGCGCAATGAAAACCTGATCTACATCTGCTACGACAACGAAATCTACGGCAATACCGGCGGCCAGCGCAGTTCGGCGACACCGGCGGCGGCAAAAACCACTACCACGCCGGCCGGCAAGGGCGAAAGCAAGAAAGAGATCATTGAAATCATGGCCGCACACCGCATCCCCTACGCGGCCACGCTATCCATCGCCCACCCGGAGGACTTCCGGGATAAGATTCGCAAGGCGCTGGAAATCAGAGGCTTCCGCTTTTTCCTGATCCACTCGCCCTGTCCGACCGGCTGGAAAACGGAACCTGCCGAGTCCATCGAACTGGTGAGACTGGCTGTGCGAAGCGGTGTCTTTCCCTTGTACGAGGTGTTCAACGGTACCGACTACCGGATCCAGGCGGAGCCCGATGGCACGGACCCGGCCCGGTACTATGAAAAACAGAAGCGTTTCAGTGGACAGGAAATCGACCTCCAGGCGGTAAAATCCAGCGTGCAGGAAACACAGGCGAGATTGAAAAAGCTTGCCGCTCTCTGATCAACTCACAGCCGCTTAACCCCGTTTACCGTTGTCGTGCGTTATATTCGGTAACAGCAATCAATTCCGGTTCTGAAAATTGAATACCAAGGACGATAAATATGCATAAGCTCTTAACCATCCTGCTGGTTGCGGCCAGCGCCGGTGCGGCTGCAGCCGATACCCTCCCGTCCAGCGACGACTCCATTACGATTTACTCGCGTATGCAAGCCGGCGCCGTTGCGCCCGAGTGGTACCGCCCCACCGCAGGCCGCCAGCACGGCGGCAACGTTCCCGGTTATGCCATCGTGCGCCATGATCGATCCTATGACATTGAAAAGGGTGTCAATCCTCTGCGGGTGACCGACGTGGCAGCCCTGATCGATCCAACCACGGTGACATTCAGCTCCCTGGACAAGCCAGGTACCCGTGTACTGGAACAAAGCTTTCAATTTGACCTGGTCAGCCAGCAAAAACTCCTGCAACGCTATCTTGGGCAGAAAATAATCGTTGAACAACCACGCGGAGACCAGGTAGACCTGTTGGAAGGGACCTTGCTCGGCATCGGTGACGGGCTCACGCTGCAGATGGACGACGGCAGCGTGCGTGCTGTACGCAGTTACTCCAACCTGCAATTTTCACAGTTGCCAGGCGGCCTGAACACCCGGCCGACGCTGGAATGGTTGCTGGACAGCCCGTCAAGCGGCAGGCAAAAAGCCCGGATCGCCTATGAAACCCAGGGCATGACCTGGTGGGCGGATTACAACATCATTCTCGACGAATCCCAGGGCTGCGCCATGGACCTGTCATCCTGGGTCAGCATCATCAACCAGTCCGGCGCCGGATACCAGAATGCACGCCTCAAACTGATTGCCGGTGACGTCAATCGAGCCAAGCCGCGCCAACCCCAGCGGGAAGTGATGTACAAAATGGCAATGGCGGAATCCCCCCAGGGATTTGCTGAGAAGGCGTTCTTCGAATACCACCTGTATACGCTGGGGCGGCGCACCGATCTGCCTAACAATTCCACCAAGCAGATCGAGCTGATTCCAACAGCCAGCGGCGTGAGCTGTCAGAAAGAACTCGTGTTCGCCCCCACTCTCACCTACAACTGGTATGGACACCAACAGTTGACCCAGGAATTTGGCCGTTACAGCAAGGGAGATGTGAATGTCTACCTGCGCTTTGCCAATGAAAAGAAAAACGGCCTCGGCATGCCCTTGCCGGCGGGCCGGATCCGGGTCAACCAGTTGGACGAGGCCGATGGCAGCCTGGAATTCATCGGCGAGGATGTGATCGACCATACCCCCCGCAATGAAGATATCCTGATCCGCATGGGCAATGCATTTGATGTGGTGGGTGAACGCAGCCAGACTGATTTTCGGATGGATTCGAAAACCCGCAACCTGTGGGAGACCTTTGAGATCAAGCTGCGCAATCACAAAGACCAGGAAGTGAAAATCGCCGTGCTGGAAAATCTCTACCGCTCAAGCAACTGGAAAATTGAGGACGCCAGCCACTCTTTCACCAAGGAAAACAGCAACCGGATCCGCTTCGATGTGAAGGTGCCGAGTGAAGGTGAAGTCGTGATCCATTACACCGCTCACTACACCTGGTGATTCTGTACAGGAAATCTGCCCCGACTATTTCGTGGCCAGGCGATAGGTCTTGTGGCAGGCCACGCAGTTGCCCATCAGCGCACCAAGTTGTTGCGAAATATGTTCGGGACTCATTTGCTGCTCAGCATCCAGCCCCAGCTGATCAAACCGGGAATGGGTATCAAATCCGAGCTTCTTGAAACCCATTGGCAGCTTGCCGACGAGAACTGAGGACATCTGTCCCTGCGCCGCCTTGCCTACTTCTCTGGTAGCCAGCGCAATCGAGTTCATATCACCGGCGTTATTGGCGACGATAATGGTTTGCACCGTCTCCACAAACATGCGCATTTCAAGGAGAATCTGGTCACGCTCCTGGGGTGTGACAACGATTGCGGTTCGTCCATCCGGTGACGGCTCTGTCTCACCCACAACCATGAATTTGAATGCCAGGAAACCGCTCAAACCGGCCAGCATCACCACCAATACCCAACAAAATTTACACACGTTTCGTCTGACTCCTTTTTATTAGCAATATACAGGCTCCTAGCCTCTACCTTTGCCTTTTCTCTGGCCCTGGCCCTGGCCCTTGCCTTGACCCTGGCCCTTGCCGTATCCCTGACTTTGGTTTTGGTTTTGGTTTTGATCCTTCCCGTACCTGTTCCGGGTCTGTTCCTGTTTTTGCTGAGGGCCGTCACCCGATTGATCTCTTAACTGGTCGCGACTTTGAGTACGCTGTTGCGAAGCTTTCTGAGCAGCCTGGTCCGGCACATCCTGTGCAAACGCAGCACCGCCAAACACGAGGCCAAGACCGAGCAGAATTACGGTGGTACGTTGATTGATTAGTCGCATGATTTCATCCTCGTTTTCACAAACTTCAGTGGCCTTCCCCGCCCCGTCATGATTCCGCCGGTAGACGCGGGCAAGGGTATAATTGATTACACCACACAGTCTGCCATGAAAATGTTTCGGGTAAATTTCAAGAGCCAGTTCATTTGTTACAAATTGTTTCTCAGGACCCCCGGGTTTGACTATAACAATTTTGGTGGTTATCGATGGAGGACTGTCGCGCATTTTGCCCCGGGTAAGCAGTATTTCAGAAAAACCCATGGCCGGTAAAGTGAAAAGGTACCTGCTGATTTCAGCGCTGGTTGTTGTAGTGCCGCTGGCCGCCATCGGCTTCGGCCTGGCGCCCATCAACCTGTTTTTCGCCAAACCGGCAATCAGTGAACTCATCAACAGCAACCTGGGCATGGATCTCGAAATTCACGGCCCGCTACGGATCCGATTCGGGCGCTCTCCGGCACTGATTGCATCCGGGATCACTCTTCGGTTTCCGGCCGCTGATGACAAACCGCTGATGCAAATTGAACGTTTGGTCATCAAACCCCAGACTGCTGGCTCTTCTGGATGGTGACATTTTTCTGCGCAGTATCAATGCTGCGGGCATCGATTTCGACTACTGCCAGGGTGGCCCGCCAAATTCCGGTGCGATTTCTGAACCCACCAGCCACAGGGAAGCGCTGCCATCCATTGCGATTGACCAACTGCGTATCCAGGACATCCGGCTCTTATGCTCTAATGAAGAAAGAGAGCTCGCGTTCTTGCCGCAGCACCTGGATTTGGAAGCATCTGCACCTCTGAACGGCCCGATCGAAGCCAGCCTGGCAGGGCGCAGTAATGAAGACGAAATTCACTTGACGCTTTCCAGCGGAAGTCTTGCCCAATTGCTGGAGGATTCTGCCAGCTTTCCATTTGAACTGAATTTGCAGGCTCTGGATTCCGAACTTTCTGTCAGCGGAAGCGTCTCCACGCCGCTCAGTGAACCTGAAATTACCGTAAAGGGTGAACTGGTTTCCGGCCAGATGGAACGCGCAACGGGTAATCGCCGCATGTCTTTCAGCGGTATGGCCCGCAGTTTTTCATCGCGCCCTTACTTCGAGGTCGATGCCAAATTGGAGCAAATTGATCTGCAGCGCCTGCTTGATGGCGCTGAAGAGCCAGGCGAAAATGAAGAATCAAGGAATTTTCGGCCTGCATTCGAACTCCTGGCCCGATTCGATGCCCGTGCAAACATCAAGATTGAACGTCTGCTCAATGCCCCGTTGCCGGTGGATGACCTGATACTGGAAGCCACCCTGGAAGATGGTGTATTGGACCTCAGCAAGGCTGAATTACTAATGGCCGGAAGTCCCGTGGCGGCCGAAGCATTGCTCAACATGCGCACCGATTGTGTTCGCTTAACCGGCGGATTGCAGATTTCGAATTTTGACCTCGGCCAGTTGAACCGTTTCCTTGATAACGACGCAAGCCTGGGCGGCCGGTTGGATGAAGCAGAGCTAAGCAGCAGTAGCTGCGGAAACACAGTGCACGAGCATCTCAAATCCTTACGGATTAAGGTCGCCGCCACCGGCCTTGCAGGATCCTGGAATAAGGAAAAACTGCCGTTGAGTTTCCATTCGCTACAGGCTGAAATCAACTGGAAAGAAGCGGGTCAACTATCGTTCGAAGGCGAACTACTGAACGAAAACCTGTCCGCATCAGCCGGCTTCGCTTCAATTGAATCGATTCAATCGGGAAATCGCTGGCCACTGAAAATCGAGGCCAGGGGTGATGCCTCTCAATTGACCCTGTCCGGAGAAGCCGGCATCCAGAAAGACAGGCTGAACCTCGATGTCAGCTTGAACTTCGAGGCGGCCCGATTCGGTTCTCTGCACGCCTGGATCGGTTCGAATCCTGAAAATGCCCTTGCATTGAGGGGACAGACTTCACTGAAACTCAGCGAAAACGGCTTGTCCATCAACAATCTCGACGTTACGCTGGGAAGCTCGGACCTCAGGGGTAGTATGTCCTGGGCGGGACCGGACAGCGACCTGCCCATGACTCTCAATCTCCAGTCGAATAAACTGGATCTCAACGAACTCTCCAGCCTGTTTCCAGAATCGACAGAATCTGAGCACGCTGAAAAGTTGCAATGGGCTGAGCTTTTCACACAAAGCGAATGGCTCGAGAAATGGTTCGAACTTCCCCCGGTTGACATTGATCTCGCTGCAAATCAAGTGAACGGCTTTCAGTTAGACTTTGCCGACGCCGCCTTACACGCCAGTTTACGTGACCGGCAAATCAAGGACGGCCGTTTGAATCTTCGACTTGAGGACATCGCAATCGAAGGAGCCATCGAAGCCAACCTGCAGGAACGGCCCTGGACGGTAGCTTTCGATTCAGTCTTCAGTAATATCGACGTCGGCGGTGTACTAGCGGCTTTCGATCTGGCCGATAACGTCGATGCGCAAGCACGACGCGCCAGCATTCAATACACCTCAGAGGGCCACACACCGAAGCAGTTGGTGGAAAACTCCCGCATGCAGTTGAAAATCGAAGACTTGCACTGGTCATTTGAAGCCGGGGCGGAAGACCAGCGTCACGAAATCGACCTTGCAACGCTGGAATTGACCACTGCACCTTCATCAGCTTCAACATGGCTGGCATCCGGCTACATTAATAACATCCCAATCGAGGCCTGGATGAAAACGCCGTCGCTGTACTCCACGTTCAACCCGGCTGCGCAGTTACCACTCACGCTGGTGATCAGCAGCGGTGACGACATCACAATGCTCGATGCAGTCATTGACCGGAAGAGCCCGGCTGGCAGACACATTAGTCTCTCAGTTTCAGGTGAAACCCTGGACCCTGAAAACCAGGATCTCTCACAATTGGAATCTCCTCTCGAGGATTACCAATTCCACACTGATGTGACCTTAAGAGAAAACGAACTTCTTTTCTCACAACTGCAAGCGAAGGTCGGGACCAGCCATGCCCTGGGAAACATCAGTATCCGCTACCAGGAACCGGACTATGTTTTTGACATCTATATCAACTCGCCCTTCCTTGAAACAGACGACCTCGTAAGTTGGGCCGAGGACTGGCGAACTGAGCGCCGCTTGCCTGCCGAAGAGAGCCCCGTCAAAACTGATCCCGAAGCCATCTCCGGCGGAATTTTCACCCTGATAAACCAGTCGGTCGATGACTTCACCGGCAAGAATAACTTTAATGTCAGCATCAAGATCGATGAACTCCGTTCGTCTGGTAACCTGCTGGGCGGGGCACAAATGATGCTCAAAGTGGATGGGAACGAAATCCTGCTCGACCCACTGCAAATTACATTTCCTGGGAAGAAAAGTCGAGGCCAGCTATTTCCGCAGGCAAGTCGACGCTGGTTTCGAGTACGCGATTGATATGGACATAGAAGGACTTGAATACGGCGGCCTGTTACGCCTGCTCTATCCTGACTCCGAAGCGAGCGGCGAGCTGTTCCTCGACGTTTCCCTGATTTCACGTACCCCCGGCGCTGACCGGCCCATCGACCACCTGCAAGGCACTTTTCGACCTGGCTATTGTTCCCCGAAGACGCCCAGGCCGGTTTCCTCGACCTGTGGGCCTCCAACCTGATCTTTGCACTGCTACCCACCGGAGGAGAATCGGGCAAAAAAATGAATTGCATGGTAGCCCGCTTTGACGTAGTAAACGGCATCATGAACTCCAGAAACACCTTTCTTGATTCGACAGAAGTCATCATCCGTGCCCAGGGTAATATCGACCTGGTTAACAGGGAACTGGATTTATTGATCGCTCCACAGTCGAAGCGTGAGAAATTTCTGAGCATCTCCACCCCAATCGCGGTCACAGGACCGTTTTCAGACTTTTCCGTTGGCGTTGCACCCGGCGGATTCCTGACGACCATGTTCCGCTGGTATTACGGTTTGATTTACGTTCCCTGGAAATGGCTGACCGGTGAGCGTTACCCACCGGATGGCATCGCTACCTGCTACAAGGCGATGGACTGGGAATTGCCGGAAAACTCGGAATGAGTCAGCTCATGATGCGAATCATTAAAAACCACGCTTGAGCAATAATATATTCGATATTGATAATATAATCGTTACCCTATGGTGTAATTTGGCAATGCAAGGCAATATTTTAGTGTTTGCAGACCAGGTCAATTGACTGGGTTTTTGCAGTCACAGGATGTGATTAAAGGAGTTAAAGACGTGTCAAAATTAGTGCAGCCGCATGGCGGCAATGGATTGAAGGCGCTGCTCGCGCCGCAAACGGAGCGGGCAGAGGAACTTGAACGAGCCCGGGACTTGAAAAAAGTGCCGATGACGAGCCGTGAAATATCAGATGTGCTGATGATGGCCATGGGCGCCTATACGCCGATAGACGGCTTTATGGGTGAGGCGGACTGGCGCGGTGTATGTCTTGAGATGAAGCTCGAAAGCGGCGTTTTCTGGCCGATACCCATCACGCTTTCCTGTGACAAGGCTCTCGCAAGCAGTATTCATGTCGAGGATGAGGTTGCGCTGATCGATAGCGAGAGTGGTGAAATTCTGGCGATTATGGAGGTGACGGAAAAGTATTCCCCCGACAAGGTCCTGGAATGCGAGCACGTTTACCGCACCACTGATGCCGCCCACCCCGGGGTGCTGAAAGTGCTGGAGCAAGGTGACATAAACCTGGCTGGGCCTGTGATCTGCCTGTCCGAAGGTGAGTATCCGGAGAAGTATCCGGAACTGTATATCAGCCCGGCAGAAGCGCGGGCACAATTCCTGGAGAACGGTTGGTCGCGGGTGGCTGCTTTCCAAACCCGCAACCCGATGCAACGGGCACACGAGCACCTGGTGAAGATTGCCATTGAGGTCACCGACGGAGTTTTCATCCACCAAGTCCTCGGCAAGCTGAAACCCGGCGACATTCCGGCTGATGTACGCACCAGGGCCATCCAGGCAATGATCGACAATTATTTTGTACCGGGCACAGTCATACAGGCCGGTTATCCGATTGAAATGCGCTACGCGGGGCCACGCGAAGCCCTGTTTCATGCATTGATTCGACAGAACTATGGTTGTTCTCACCTGATCGTCGGGCGTGATCATGCTGGCGTGGGCGATTATTACGGACCGTTTGATGCCCACCATATTTTCGATACCTTGTGGGACGGCGCCCTCGAAACGCGGGCACTGAAGATCGACATCACATTTTTCTGCAACAAGTGCTACGGCATGGCGACCGGTAAAACCTGCCCCCACAGTGATGCCGACCGGATCCATATATCCGGGACAGAGCAAAGGGCCATGCTGGCCGAGGGGGCGGACGTACCACTTGAGTTTAGCCGTCCCGAGGTGGTTGAGATCTTGCGGGACTACTACGCGGGGCTGGCTGGCTCTTAATGGCACAGCTTGTTAACTGCCGCTATCTGGTCCGGTCACCCGATGGCCGATTGATCATTGGTCATGACCGGCCTGAGGCCGAAGAACTGCCCTTTGGCTACCCGTTTTTATAACTGGCCGGTGAAATACCGGTGTGCTTTTTGAACGCCTGGGAAAAGTGGCTGCGACTGGAGAAACCAACGCTTTTTCCTACCTGTTCAATTGAAGTGCGACCAGTAAGGAGCATTTTTGTCGCTCTCTCAAGTCGTACGTGGTTGACCAGGGCCATGGGTGACTTGGAAAAGGCATCATGAAAGTGCCTGGCAAATGCCGACCGGCTCATGCATGCAACCTCGGCCAGCGACTCAACCGAATGTAGAGCGCCCGGTTCATCGAGAATGTGGTCAATGGCCCGTGCAAGGCGCGGGTCATCCAGGGCGCTAAGCCACGCCAGGCCCGATTCTGATTGTTCACCCAGGGCTCTGAGCATATACACCAGCAACTGGGTCATGATGACGGCCTGGACGGCTACCAGGCAGCCTTGACCAATTTCCGCTTCCTCGCCAACGATCTCTGGACTTCCGATGAAGCCGTCAAGGCAATGAGTTCAACTGCCAGCCTGGTGGCTAAATAAGTCGATTGCAGATAGAAATCCACATTTTCAACAGAATAGCGCCACATGGGGCCGGATGGTATTCCGGCCCCTTTTCTATGCCATTTCAGACCCATTCCCGCCGCCCTGTCCGCCTGCGTGTTCCTTGATGTGCGCCTTCACGTCAAAGTAGATTTTCAGGCCGATCACGGCAATCAGTACCGGCTCGGTCTGCCCGAGAATCATCGAAATTCCACCGCCGAGGATCAATACCAGCTGCATAAAGATAATCCTGCTGTACGGCTCTGACATCTGCTCCTTTATCGTGCGCTTCCGGTATTCGCCACGGCCAATAAAGTTGGCGAAAAAGGAATAGGCATGGCTGACAAACAACACGAGCAGCGCTGGCCACAAGTTGACAAAGAGTTGTGCGACATCTGCCAGATTACCGCCCGAGGCGCCCATACCCTGGCCACCTTTGACGAAAATGGTGTAGATGAACAGGAAATGGATGGCCATGAAGGCGCTGAAGTGCCCGAGAAAGAACGGGCCGGCCAGCAAAGCCATCCAACGGCCGATCACGATGATCTTGAAAAGGTTGAAAATACCGATGACGGCGCTTTCCGCCCAGTAGAGCACCATCACGTCGCTCAGATTCCAGCCCAGGAAAATCGTTCCGGCTATCGGGAACAGGTTGGCGATGATCAGCACCAGGGTCGATGCGGATGTCAATGTAACCGGGCTTACCCCGGCTGCCGGATCCGCCAGAGGCGCAACCGGGTGCGTTTCCTCCTCTGGTTCCCACCGGTTTGAATTTCCTCCGGCAAAGCCTCTCCACGGCGGATCGCCGTGCCACTCGCCATGTGAATACTGCTCCTGATCTCCGCCAGTTCATCGCTGTTGACATCTGAGCCAAACGCCACCGAATTTGCGCCGTAATCAAAAACAAAGTGCGTTCCCCGCCACGATTTTCCGGATTTCTTCGCGGGGTGTTCTGTGCGAAGATTCCTCATCTTCGAGACGTCATAGCTTATGACAATACCCACAAAGGGTAAGCCGAGAAACAGCTCAACTGTTCCGGGGCGTACATTCAGGGCCTCCCTGCCAAACAGCATCACTGCCAGGATTCCGGTCATTATCAATGGCCCCATCGACCAGCCGAGTAACCAGGCACTGATAAACAGTGCACCCACCAGGTCGAACAGGGAATCAAACTTGCTCCATTCACTGATCGCCTGCCTGAATGTGGTAATTGCCGGGATCAGAAAAATGATATCCATCACCGTCAGAATGGCGATGGCAAGCCATGAACGCCTGAATGGCCAGACCCTGCGATAACCGTCCCGGCCATCATGAGGAACCATTCCAATTCTGAAAGCTGGCCTTAGTCCTTTCCTGATCATTCATCAATTATAATGGCCGGGGAACCCAATCCACCGCTTTTTATGCGTGTGGGCCTCATACCTCCCGGAGAGAGATCGTTAAAGGAGTCACCATGTCTGACAACAAAGTAAACGGAAGCTGTTTTTGCAAAAAAGTGAACTACGAAATAAGCGGCAACATGGGTGTTTTCCAATATTGCCATTGCTCCCGCTGCCGGAAAGTCACGGGAAGCGCACACGCGGCGAATCTCTTTGTTGCTCCTGATGATTTCAAATGGCTGAGTGGAGAAGAAAACGTTGGCAGGTATGATCCTCCCGAGACGAAATACTTTGCCACGTCATTTTGTAAAAACTGCGGTTCACCGCTCCCCTGGTTATCAAAAAGCGGCCAGGTCGTTATTGTTCCGCCGGGTCGCTGGATGGGGACCCGGGATCCGGCCAACGCAAAATATTCATTGCGGCTCCGGTCAGCCTGGTACACAGATGCAAGTTCCTTACCGGAACATGAAGAGATGCCGCCGAGAAAGTAATATTCTCTGACCCCAATCTGCCTGTTTTTGCTTTTCCCGGCTAACCAAACGTCCGGGGCCCCCGTCTATACTTCTGAAATGAGCCAAAGCGAACAAAAAATCATCCGCAGGGCCGCGGCAGGGGATCGCATGGCGTTCCGCGAACTGGTGCTGGAACACAGCCACGCGATGTTCAGGCTGGCCTGGCGGCTGACCAGCGATGAACGTGCTGCTGAAGACATTGTGCAGGAAGCCTTTATCAAAGCCTGGCGGAAGCTTGGTAATTTCAGGATGGAGTCCAGTTTTAAATCCTGGCTTCACCGGATCACGGTCAATACCGCTAT
>PVMK01123209.1_pt1 | contig 14963 bp, 13 predicted proteins | sample 1853481 | NCBI WGS metagenome assembly PVMK01 (sample SAMN08533507, study PRJNA380276) | Marine sediment metagenome, whole genome shotgun sequencing project.
GCGCGGCTTGGCGTTTCTCCCAACAAGATCGCCGAGACGATCCGGGTCGCAACAATCGGCGATATCGACGCAAACTTGGCGAAGTTCAACGCGGGCGATCGCTTGGTGCCTATTCGCGTTCAAGTCGACGAGGATGCGCGCGCTGACCTGCAACGCTTGAAGAACCTGCGCGTGACCAGTGCTGACGCCAAGGCGATCCCGCTCGCAGCCGTCGCTGATATTTCCTTCGGACGCGGACCCGGCTCGATCAATCGTTTCGACCGGGAGCGCCGGGCTGTGATCGGCGTCGATTTGCAGTCCCGCTATGCGCTAAGCAGTGCGCGCGAGAAGTTCGTCGAGGTGTTCGAGGCGCAGAATATCGCGCAGGGCGTACGTTTGCAGCCTGCTGGCGACGCGGAGATCCAGGACGAAGTCGCCGATGGATTTACGATGGCGATGGTAACCGGGCTTGTGCTCGTATTCGGCCTTCTCGTCTTGTTGTTCGGCAGCGTGACCCAACCGGTGACGATTCTGCTGTCCTTGCCATTGTCGTTCGGCGGCGTGGTGCTCGCGCTATTGCTGACCAACAACCCCGTCAGCATGCCAGTCTACATCGGTCTTTTGATGCTCATGGGCATCGTGACGAAGAACGCGATCATGCTTGTCGATTTCGCGATCGAGGCAGTGGCCAAGGGCGTCGATCGCATCGAGGCGGTGATCGATGCTGGGCGCAAGCGTGCGCGGCCCATCGTCATGACGACGCTCGCCATGGTCGCGGGCATGTTGCCGAGCGCGCTCGCGTATGGAGAAGGCGGCGAGTTCCGCTCGCCGATGGCGATCGCGGTGATCGGCGGACTGCTCGTATCAACCGTCTTGTCGCTCATCTTCGTGCCATCGTTCTACACCGTTATGGATGACGTCGGTCGCGTGCTTTGGCGCATCTTCGGGCGTTTCATCGGGCCGACTGATGAGCCTGACGCGCTACTTACGGAGACGGTGGCGGCCAAGGATGGCGAGAATGATACCGGCCCGCCGCACCCGCCGCGCTCAGTCCCACCTGCAATCGCCGCGGAATAGCTGCCAAATACACTTCGGGCGGCCGAAGCGGCCGCCCGAGTTGATCAACTCCGCATCGACGATTGTGTGCCGGTTAGTTCATCGGTCGCGGCCGTCGCGGCGTTCGTTTCATGTTTGAAAAACACATCGACACGCATACCGGTTAGCAACGGCGGCAGACCATCGAGATCGATGACAGCCTCGAGAACCTCAACGTCGTTGGGACGACGGGGACCGCGCGTAGCAATGCGCGGCGTTGAGAGCGACTGCGCAACCGAACTCACCCGTCCCGTGAAATCCTGGTCGGGGAACGCATCTGCGCGAACGACCGCACGTTGACCAACACGGATCTTCGCTGCGTCACGCTCTTCCACTTCTGCGCGAACCTTCATTCTTGCGAGATCGCCGAAAACAAGCAGCGTGTTTCCTGGCGACGGGACGGCGACCTCGCCCTCCTTGGCGATTAGATTGAGAACCGTGCCATCGAAGGGCGCACGGATCCGCGTGCGCTCCACGGCAAGCTCAGCAGCCGACAACTCAGCGCGCGCAATTGCGAGACCCGATTCCAGGCGCGTCGCCAATGGCATACCCGTTTTCGCATTCACAGCCGCCAACGCGGCGCGCTCATCGGCCAGCTTTTTCTTGGCATCCTTCAGTTCGGATCGCGCGTCGTCCACAGCCTCCTGCGTGCCCGTACCAACGCGCCGCTCTGCCAACACATCGTCGAATGCCTGACGCGCGCCAAACACAGCGCGCTCCGCCGAGGCCACCGCGTCCTCTGCGTCGCGACGGTCATCAGCGAGCCCCTTGACGTTCTCCTCGTCGCGCTCACGCACGCGCACGTCAGCTTCTGCGGACGCGGCCGCCACTTTCGTGAGGGCCTCCTCGTCGTTGAGACGGATGAGGAGATCGCCACCCTTGACGCGATCGTTTACATCAATTCCGACCAATTCGATCTTGCCAGGCACTTCAGCAGTAATCCGCACCTCACCACTCTGCGGCTCGACACGGCCAGTCGCTGAAGCAGCCCACGTGGGCCGCCGCGCCGATTTCTCGGCAGTGGAACTCGGCGCCTTCTCCGATGCCGTCTGCGCTTTATCCTCCGCAACAACCGGCCCCCAGGAGCGATTATTGACATAAATACCAATGGCGATCGCCAAGATGCCGGCGATGCCGAGAGTAACAACAGTGGAGTTGACCTTAACCATGCGCCTTCCGTCTCTTTGTGAGATCTGCAATTTCGGGGGCATCCAAGCCCTCCGGACGGCGCTCTTCGCCGACGATCCGCCCGTCCTCAATTCGCACGACCCGGTCGGCGTAACTCAGCGTCCGGGGATCGTGCGTGACTGCAAGGACGCAGCGGTCTTGTTCTTTTGCAATTCTTGCCAATAACGCCATGACGGCGTGGCCGTTCTCGCTGTCGAGTGACGCCGTCGGCTCGTCGGCCAGCACGATCGAAGGCGAACTCGCGATGGCGCGCGCCACCGCAACACGCTGCTGCTCACCGCCACTCAAGTTCCCGGGGTAGCTCTTGAGCCGATAACCGAGCCCGACGTCTCGTAGCACCTCTTCGGCGCGGTTCGACGCAGGGAAGCCTTTCTGGCCCCGCACATCAAGCGCGATGCGCACGTTCTCGAGTGCCGTGAGCGTCGGGAACAAGTTGTAGGACTGGAAGATGAAGCCTATGTGCTCGCGGCGCAGATTCGCCAGCGCCTCGGGCGACAGCCGGTCGGTGGATTGACCGGCAATCCTCAGCGATCCTGCCGTCGGCGTCAGAATGCAGCCCAAGATCGACAGAAGAGTCGTCTTGCCACTGCCCGAAGGCCCCATGAGCAACGTCAACTCGCCGGGAACCAGGGAGATGCTGACGCCCTTTAGAGCGCGAACCATTGCGGCGCCGTGGCCCAGGTCCTTCACAATGTTTTCGGCTTCTAGGACAGGTTTTCCGGTCATCGATTGAATACCACCGCAGGATCGATCTTCATGACCTTGAAGATTGCCGCAAGCGCCGAGATTGCGCACATGCCGACAGTGAGCGTGAACAACCAGAATGCTAAGCCGGGCGTCATAACCAGTGGCAATACGCTGCCTTGGCTGAGCAAGAGAATGCCGAGCGCAACGGTCATGCCGAGGATATACCCCATCACTGCGCTCAAGCCCGCTTGCATGAGAATGACCCGGTGAATATAGCCCGACGACGATCCTAATGCACGCAAGGTCGCGAACTCGTTCAGATGGTCTTTCGTGCTGGAGTAGAGGGTCTGCGCGACGATCACCGTGCCAACCAGGCTACCCAGCAAGGCACCGCCAATCAGCGCCACACCGGCACCCGTGCGGAACAGCCACTGCTTCAGGCTGCGATTACGAAACTCTTCCTGCGTCAGGACCTCGGCCCCGTCCAGGCGCCCGCGCAAATCTTGCTGCACTGCATTCACGTCGGCTCCGGGCTCAAGTTGAACGAGGTAGAACGTCGTTCGCTCGCCGTCGACGCCGATCAAACTTCGCGCGCGGTTCAAGGTTGTGTAGGCATAGGGCGACTGGGTGAAGGAGCGCACGCCGTCCGTCAATGCACGCACGCGTACACGGCCCGTAGCGATCTGAGAGGTATCACCGATACCGCTGATGCCGAGATCTTTGAGGTAGGTTCGATCGACGGCGACCGATTCCGGCGCCTTGATATCCTCCCAAGTGCCGTCCACCAGTGCCCATGGTTCAAGACCGCCGTCCTCCGCGTCGGTGCCGACAATCACCACACGCGTGCTGCCGCCTGCCGGCTTGCGCCACTCGGCGAATTTCACGATCAGCGGAATAACGGCTTTAACGCCAGGGGTGGCCAACGCCTGGTGGCGCTCGCGCGGTGTCAGAAGGAGGCCACCGTCTTCAAAGCTCTTGGCTCCATAGGTGGTGATCCATAGGTCGGCGTTGGCGTGATCGATATGTGCCGTGATCATGTAGCTCGACCCGAGATAGAGGCCGAGCTGCACAGCAACGAGCACAATCGCGAATAGAATTCCAACGAGCGTCACCGCCAAACGGACGCGATCATGGAACAAGTTGCGAAAGGCAAGCGTCAAGGTCATTGAACGGTTCCGGTGTACTTGAGGGTATGTGGCGGGCCGTGCATCATAGGTGGGCCATCCGCGCCGCGGTTAACCATCGAACTTGGCCTCGGGAAGACATACCCCTAATTTAGGAGCAGCTTGGGAGCTGCGCGAATTCGCCTCATATGGGTCTGGCAGCAAACTTGCGCTAGATGGGCCGCGTTGAGGAGCGAAGATTGAGAACAGTCTAAAGGCGAAGGGCAAAGCAATTGAATTGCGAACCTTAGCCACCTTTATATGCCTTCAGGGTACATACCCAAAGGCGAAACCGAAAATTCCGGCTAGCTTTCGCCGCTATCAGCGCCTAATTCAGCGCCGTCGTTTGACACAACATTGGCAATCCTACCATGCGTCATAATCAGCACAGCTCAAATCAGCACACCTCTAAAGGTACCTTTCCCAAGCGCTTAGCGGGTCTTTGCGGTGTGTTTGCCGCCGCGTTGGCCGGGCTTGGCGCCGCCCCCGGCGATGCTCCAACGCCACCAGAAGTAGGCCTCTGGTATAACCACTCTGGCAAAGGCGCAGTGGAGATCCGCCCGTGCAGCAACAGTAAGAGCCGCTTGTGCGGCAACATTGTCTGGCTCAAGGAACAGAACGGAAAGAACGGCCAACCTCTCAAGGATCGCCGCAACGTGAGGCGGTCGCAACGCGACCGGCCCATTTGCGGACTTCCCGTTCTTGGTTCGCTCAAGCGCATGCGAGGGGGCGGATGGGACGGCGGCTGGGTCTATGATCCGGAAGTGGGCAAGACCTTTGACGCGGCCATCAAGCTTGCCTCCCGCAAGCGGCTGATCTTGACGGGGTACAGGGGCATCAAGCTGTTCAGTAAGTCCTTCACATGGAGACGGGCGCCGGACGATTTACCGCGCTGTAGCACTGAGCCCTCCGAACGGCAGGCGACACTTCCGCGCGATGCGGTGTCGCCTCCGGTCCCGTACCAAAAGGCGGTGCAAGTCCAAGCCCCGCGCCAAACTCAAGGTCGGATCATACCGCCCCCGCCCGTACCGGCGACACGCAGGACGGCGCCCTAGTTCCCAGATCAGGTTTTGGCGCTGCCCTGTTCCTTAAAGTTGCCTTCGCCTGCTGAAGAGATCGTCTGAGTATCCTCAAAGCGCTTCGTGAGGCGGGCGGCAAACTCCGTGGTGCGCTCCACCACAATGGAGCGCTGACGATCGAGCGTCACCATGTGATAGCAATCGTCAAGAACGTGAACTTCCACAAGTCCCGCCAGCCTGCGCTGGATCGTCATTGCGTTCTTGAGATCGCTCTGGTCATCATGGCGCGGGTGGAACATCAACGTATGCTGCTTCACCTTATTGAGGAGCGGCTGGACGTTGCGAACCAGCTTGCGGAATTCAAGCACGAGGCCACCACCGCGCCCGAAGAGATCTTCGATCGCGTCGCTGTCGCCTTGCAGCGCATCCACGATGAAGCTGCGTAGCCGATCGTCCTTGATACCGTGAGGTTCACGTGCCTTGAAGTGAAACAGCCGCGCGGCCCACTTTTGCTTGATCAACCTGAACAGGCTGAAATACCAGGGGATGGCCCAGCCGTTGGCCCACAATGTCGGCGAGAACAGCAACAAGCCCTGAACGCCGTCGGGTCGCATGGCCGCAAGCCTCAGCGCCAGCATGGTGCCGGCCGAGATCCCGCCGACGAGAATTGTATCGCACTGCTTGGAGATTTCGTCGTGCGCCGTTTCCAGCGCCGCGTACCAATCCGTCCAACTCGACAGACCCGTAACGTCGGTCCCTCCTGCGAGACCAGGGAGCGTCGGGCAATAGACGGTGTATCCTTCTTTGCCGAGTGCGTGCGCAAGGAACCGCAGCTCAATCGGCGACCCGCCGAGGCTATGAACCAGCAACACGCCTTTGCGGCCCCCAGGAACGTAGTGGCTACCCCACGCAATCTTCATCTTGTCTTGGTTTTTCATATGGTCGACTTAACTCGCTCGCAAACTAGACTGACACTCGTGACTGGCCGGCATCGCTGCGAAGCATATGAATGCGCGCGGCCCCGACCTTTAGGTTCAAACCCTCTATTTTTCGTTTCCTCAAACCAGGTTCTGATTTCGCCACCAGGACGCTTGACGTCGTTATGGTTGTGATTGAGCCGCAGCGTCTGGTGGACCCCGCATCTGCGCGATGCGGGAGATAGGGAGGGGCACTCACTGACGCGAACCACCGCGCATGGCGATGGGGCACCCTGCCGCACTCTCAAGACGCTCTTCGTCCGCAATCCCTCTTGCCCGTCCATTCCAGCCGCCGCTTCCGCTCAAACCTGAAATCAAAATGCAATCAGACGGCCGGAAACGCCGGACTGAAACATCGGCGGCGGCCTTCTCAAGCTAATCTGTGGCGAGAACAAGGCATCGAGCATTCGTTGTTCAGCCCATTCACGCGCGCCACTGCACCACGCATGATGCAACGCACTCAAGCTCACATTTGTACACCACAAAACGCCAGAACGCAGTGAAATTACACCAGTTCCTTGGATCCGCACCTGTTCATCCAATCTACGCCAGTTTTGTCGCAGGCAAATTAATACGCTGAAAACGTTATTAATTGATGCCGTTCGGAGCCGCTTTTTGGCCATGATCTACGTTCGCGAACCAAGACCAAAGGCCAAGGCACCCATGACAGCAGCGCCAAGATGTCACGCCTGTCGGCGAGCCACGAAACCGGCCCCGATATAGGCCATGGCCACGATGGCGAGGCCTATGCGCTCCAACGCAATGGCGCAGCCGCGTACGAAGCGAACACGCGCCGCTTCAGACAAGTTCGGGCGCATCGGAACCCAAACGTTATACGTAATGATTGAGCCGCATGATTGAGCCGCGCGAGAGCAGCACTGAGACGACCGTCGACGAGCTAGCCGAGATTGCAGCGCCGGCTAACATCATCAAGAAGACGGTCGGGAGGAACGTCTCGGTAAGGCTGGGAACGATATGTTCCCTCTCATCCAGACCGGGCAACACAGATGGCCCGACGAGACCCATGTACACGGGTACTCGTCCAACGCACAGGTAGAGAACGGCCACCAAGGATACAGGCGTTACGCGCCGTGCGCGCCGTCACGCTTCGAGCGCAATCGACACTATATAGTCATGGTGATTAGATGCCGTCTTTGCAGTCGCCGTGCCTTTTCTTCGGTTGCGCGCGCAAGGACAAGTGTCAGTGGAAGGGCTCTCGTTGGTCGGTCGCGCGCGCTCACTCATCTCCTGTTCTGTGGCTTTCGCTCTAGCTGCGGCCCAGGTCGCCCCCGCCTTTGCCGCGGAAGCACTCACCAAATCCGAATATGAGGCGTGCCAGGCGCGCGAGGAGCCAGCGTTCCACGCCGCCATCGAGGCCATCTCAATCCGGGCGCTGAAAACCGGCATTGCCAACGTCGATTTCCGCGCCATCGTGGGCGACGAATGGCGCCGCGGCGGTCTCGACGAGATCGTCGACAACCGCGTCGACCTCGCGGTGGAGGAAGTTCGCCAGCAGACGAGCTGGGCAAATCTGCTGGAATCGCTGGCAAGCCAACAAAAGGCACAGGACCTCGCGACCGCAGTCGCCGAGCGTGTTTATCGCTCCGATGCAATGAAGACCGCGCTTGAGACGCTCGCCATAGGCGTCGGCAAGGAAATAGGTAAACAGATCCAGTTTGCCACCGAGGATGCCGCTGAGCCGACGCTGGCGTGCCTCAAGGCGTTCGTCGGGGCGCGTTACGGCACAACGGTTGCTCGCGCCGTTGCCGGCGATGCCAACAAAGGCAACGCCTTCGATCCTGACAGCGCCACCGCTCAGGTCTCGCCCGGCGCCGTCCTGCGCCAATCGGGGGCAGGGATCGCGGGAGCAGCCATCCTCATCATGCGCCGTCAGCTCGCCAATATGGCTCGCCGCGTGGGTCAGCGTATCGTCGGCGCCGTGCTGGCCCGAGTCGTTTCCGTCGTCGCCGGTGGGGTGGGGCTCGTCCTCATCGCCAAAGACATCTGGGATCTTCGCCACGGCGTACTACCCATCATCGCGACGGAGATGAAATCCGAGGACAGCAAGGAGAAGGTGCAAGATGAGCTGGCAAAAACGTTCGCTGAGCAGATCTCCGCGCATGTGAACGAGATCGGCGCCGCCACGGCAGACCGCGTGGTCGACGTTTGGCGCGAGTTCCGCAACGCGCACGCCCAAGCGCTGGAGCTTGCCGCACGCGACGACCAGTTCAAGAGTTTCATCGACACGCAACCACCAGAAAAGCTGGCGCGCCTCGATGAGGTGGTTTCGTTGGTGATCACCTCAGAGGGCAAAGCCGGGCTTTTGAAGCGTCTCAATGACGGCACTCTCAACGAGGCGGTCAACGAACTGCCCGCCCCAGCCCTGCAGATCGCACGGGAGACCCGCTCCATCGACGCAGGGCTTCGATGGTATGCACTGGCGGGGGATCAGCTCGTGCAGGTCGTCGATCTCGACATATATCGGCGCACAACTCCGGACAAACTGACGAAGGCATCGCTACAGCGCATCCTAGCGCTCAACGACCGCCTCGCCATTACGCGGCTTGTCGGTATCGACCGTGATGCGCGTAACACGCTGTTCGAACTCCCGCCCGCCGAGCTTACGAGTTTGGCTCGCAGCCTTACGGAAGACGAACTTGCCACACTCGCGCGCTACCTGACTGGTCTACGCAAGGAGCCACGCGAACGTGTCCTGCGCACCGTTGCGGGGGACCCCACCAAAATGCAGTCGCTCTCCTCCGAACGGGTGCGGATCGCCGTGGTCGCCAGCGCCGACCAGACGGCAGCCGTCACCATGATGTTGCGCCAAGACGCTACCCTCAACCCGAAAGCCATTGTGGAGGACGTTGGTCTCGTCACCCGCGGGCGCGTCAGCCCGATCCTGCTGTGGGAAAAGCACCCGGTGGTGATTGTCGCAGGCCTGGTTGTGGTGTTGATTCTATTGCTCATGTTGCGTCGGCTGCTGTTCGCCGGGCGGCGCACCAAGCAGGCCGCCTAACAGTGGCCAAGTTTTGCACCGTCGATGTGCTCAGTGCACAACACAAGCCATACAGTCGCGTGCCACAGGGTTTGGGCACTGCTATAAGCCTATCGAATCTTGTCGATTCGATTGCTCTTGTCGGCAAGGCTTTTGCGTAAAGTGACTGCGCACCACGGGGCATTGAGGGAGGCGGACAGATGGTACTTAAGGCACCTGGCATTTTGACCTTCATGGTTTCGATCGTCTTGACCGTCACCGTGCTCATAATGAAGTTTTTTGGGGCCGAGATTCCATTCCTCATTGGCAACGAATTCTGGGTGCTGTTGCTGGCCCAAGCGATCCTTGTTTTGGGTTGCGTTATGCGGGGACTTTGATGGACAAGAAAATCGTCCGATTACTGTGTTCTTGTGTCGCGCGGCACTGAGCACACTAGCGGGGACCGGGCGTTGGAGGGCTAACTCGCACCATGACATCGAAGGTCCAGAAAATGGGTGCATACGCTCATCGTATGCGCCGTTCATCAACTGAAATTGCGATCGCCGCAGCGCTGACGCTTGCCGCCGTTGTGTTTCTGGCCGTCACACTCGTGGGCGGTGGAACAAGTTCGAACAGTTCCAAGCTCGGCCCCATTGCCTCTGAGAACACGGTAATCAAGTAACCGATCGTTTGGGTCGATAACCTGCCCGGCGCGTCAACCGATTGGGGCTGCGCGCACGAGGCCTCGCACCGAATTGCCCAAAAATATGGCATCGGCCGACCCCAGGTCCTCAAGGGTCAGGACGGCCTCCACGGCGCGACCCTGGGCGATTAGCTCAGCGCGCAGCGTGCCGGGCAGAAGCCCCGAGCTGAGCACCGGCGTTTCAAGGCGCCCATTGCGTTCCAGAAAAATCGTCGTGCGGCTGCCCTCGGCAAGCTCCCCGCGCTCGTTGACATAGATCACCTCGTCCGCGCCCAACGTCTCTGAATGCTTCTGCCATTCCTGATCGTAGAGCTCACGGCGCGTGGTCTTGTGAAACAGAAAAACATCGGAACTGTCGAGGATCGACTCCGAAACCACGAAACGCATGATGGTATCGGGGTCCGGCGGCGGCAGAGGTGTTGTAGTGACCGTTACGACCCCTGCTTCGGAAAGCAATAGCCGGATCCGCAGACGGTCCGCCTGTCCTTCGATGGCGTCGGAGAGCGCCTTTCTGACGGAGACCTCATCGAATGCGAAGCCGAAGTATCGTGCCGATGATTCCAAGCGCGCAATGTGGCGCTCCAGTAGCACCAGGCCGGTTTCGGGCTCAAACAACATCGTTTCAATAAGATCGAAGCGCTTTACCGGATCGGTGAGAAACTTCATCTTCAATAGGCACTCGTCGTACTCCTTGGACCCGTTGGAGTCGAAGACAACCCCTGAGCCTATTCCCATCTCACCTGCAGCATCGCGGAAGATGACAGCGGTGCGGATAGCAACGTTAAAAAGTGCGCGCCCTTCGGGTGAGATGTGGCCGATGGCACCGCAGTACACGCCGCGCGGCTCCGCCTCTAGCGCGCGGGTAAGTTCCATCGCCCGGATCTTGGGTGCGCCGGTCACTGACCCTGGTGGAAAGATGCCCTGCAGCAGCTCCGTCATGCCGATGCCGTCTTTTAGCGTGGCACGCACGCCCGACGTCATCTGATGCAAGGTCTGAAACGTCTCGACCGTGAAGAGATCGGTGACACTAACACTGCCGATCTCAGAGATGCGTCCTATGTCGTTGCGCATCAGGTCGACAATCATCAAATTCTCAGCGCGCTGCTTCATATCGGTGCTGAGCTGAAGGCGCGCCTCGGCATCGGACTCCGGTGTGCCAGCGCGCGGCGCCGTTCCCTTCATAGGACGCGTTGAAATTGTGTTTCCCTCCTGCTCGATAAAAACCTCAGGAGAGGCCGACAGCACCGTAACCTTTCCCGTGTCGACGATGCCGCCATAGGCAACGCGCTGCTTCTGGCGCAGATCTAGGAAGAAGGTCAGCGGCGAGCCCGCCAGCCGGAAACGCGCCTTGAAGGTAAGGTTGAGTTGATAGATATCGCCGGAGCGGATCTTCTCTTGCACTTCCACGAAGCGCTCCAGATAGGCGGCCTCGTCCCACGTGAGGGTGACGTCGGTGAAAAAATAGGAGCCGCTACGCGTGTGGGTGGCGAGCCAGTTCTCGACCTCCGGGCCGGTCATCTCCACGGGCGACTCATAGAGCCCGAGCCACAGGAGCGGCACATTGCGATCCGGCGGCATGAGGCCGGCAAGCTTCGGTTCAAGCACGTAGCCAAGCTCGTAGGCGAAGAAGCCTGCTGCATGTAATCCGTTTTTCACGCCGGCTTCGAGGCGTTCGAGCGCGGTCGGCACCTCTTCAGGCGTATCCGCCGCTATAATCTCCACCGGATCGGTGAACAATAACGAAGGTGCGCCTGAACCCGAGTTGTTGTCGAGAAGGACGAACGTTTCGGAAAGTGTCGTGGGCTCGTCCGTCTGGTGGTCACGAGGCTCACGGATTTTGTCGGTTGGCGTCATCGGCCTTTGTAACCCGACAGCGCGTAAAACGTCACGTACCGGTGCGCATTATTACCCGCCGGCAATTCTCGCTCACCGATTTTTTCCGATGTGGCGAATGCTGAGCCAATAGCCGGTTTGCGTTTCCCTAACGTGACGAGCAGCACCCGGCCCGTCGTGTCTGACGTCAGAGGGCGCGTTAACTCGAAGTGGTTGTGCGGGCGGGCCCCGCGCCGCCATGCCAGCACCGGTGTGGACCCATCGCGCATGTAATAAAGAAGCTCTGCTATCACCGAGCGATGAATTGTAACGACGGCGGCGAAGGGCTGTCCCTGAGACTTTGCCTTGGCAAGCTCGGCTTGCGTAGCCTCGGCGACCGCCCGCCAACCAAGAACGCGTGCAAAGGGGTCCGGCGCAAAAGGCAGCGTGATGTGGCCAGCCGTGATTGTTCCGGCTGCGATGAGGATCATGGCGGCAACGTTGACGACAAACGAGCCCTTCAGCCATCCCCAAGCACCCTCGCGAACCATCGTTGCCACGACCAGAACGCATGCGGCCACATAGGCGCTTGCAGCCCAATTTCCGTGAGCTCGGCTGATGAACGCTTGGACCACAATCACCGCGATGATCGGAACCGAGAAGGCAAGCAGCAACCGATCGGACTCGGGCAGGCGCTGTTTCCACGCCCGCCACGCGATGACCAAAAGACTGCCAAACAGGATGGGTCCGAAAACACCGAATTGCGCGCCGAAGAACTCAAGTGCTTTCACCGGGTGCAGCAACGAGCCGGCCCACTTGGCATTGTCAGCGGTGTGCGAGAATGTCGCGAAGCTGTTGGTGTAGTTCCAGACGAGATTGGGAACGATGAGCAGAAAACCGAGGCCAAGCCCGGCGTACAGCCGGTAGTCCTTAAGGATCCTCCGCCGCTCCGGCGCCATGATAAGCAAGATTGATAGGCACAGCAGAAACCAGGCCATGGCGTATTTGGCGTTGAGGCCAATGCCAAACGCGAGGCCAAGCACCAGCGCCGGCCAAACGCTTTGCGACTTAAACAGTGCAACAAAGCCAACAAGCGCAATCGCCCAGCACAAGAGCAACGGCACGTCAGTCGAAATCAGGCCCGCTGATAAGGAAACGCCGGGCAGCGTCGCGAACGCCAGGCCCGACAAAGCACCCGTGCGCGTGTCGTAGAGCTGGCGCCCGAGAAAAAATACGGCGATCGCGGTAGCCGTGTGGATGAGAGGCGCAGGCAGGCGGACGCAGAATTCGCCGTTGCCGCAACTCGCACCAGCCGCGCCAATGATCCATCCTATCAGCGGCGGCTTGGAATAGTAGCCAAAGGCCGGCTCCTGGCCCCACGCCCAATACTGCGCTTCATCGAAAAACAGGTCGGTGCCGTTGGTCGCCAAGGCGAGAATCCGGAAGCACAGAAGGACCGCTAGACCTATGACAAGGACCCAAATCCACCAGGCGTCGGTGCTTTCCACTGAAATGTTGGGCTTATCTGTCATGGACCTGCAGTTGTTTGAACGGTTTCGGGCGGGACGATGGCCTTGATCGCGGCTCATTTACAAGGTTGAGAGGCTATCGGGAAGACTGGTAGTCTGTCAGGAGCGCCTATTATATAGGGTAGGCAGGGCCGTCATTGGCCCGGCGGGGACTAAGGACACCTATGCGCGTCACCGTCGTCATTCCGGCGCTGAACGAAGCTGGCAACATTGGACGGCTCGTTGAAGAGACGTACCAAGCAGTCCCGGCTGAGCGCCTTGCGGAAGTGATCGTCGTCGACGACGCAAGCGACGACAATACGCCCTCCGAGATCAAGGGCTTAGTTGCGAGCGGAAACTACCCGGGCCTGCGTTATTTGCGTCATGGGGAGCGCAGCGGGCAGAGCGCGGCATTGCGCTCCGGCATCCTCGCGGCGACGAATCCAATCATCGCGACCATGGACGGAGATGGCCAAAACGACCCGCACGACATCCCGCGCCTGCTCGAAATCCTGGCCGCGCCGGGAAGCGTGGGCCCCGCCCTTGTCGGCGGTGTGCGCACCCAGCGCAAGGCAACTGGGTCGAAACGTTGGGCATCGCGCTCGGCCAACTGGATCCGCGACAAGGTGTTGCAGGACGACTGTCCGGACACGGGCTGCGGCATCAAGGTCTATTGGCGAGATGTGTTCCTGCGCCTGCCCTTCTTCACCAGTATGCACCGTTACCTGCCGGCGCTGTTCCAGACCTATGGGCACGACGTGGCCTTCGTTCCCGTCAATGACCGGCTGCGGCAATCCGGCGTGTCTAAATACAACAATCTCAATCGTGCCCTGGTCGGCCTCTACGATTTGGTTGGGGTGACATGGCTCAGGCGGCGAACCATTGTGCCCGAGATCGTGGAGCGAATGCCCGAGATTCATCTCGTAACCGACATCACAACGCGATTAAAACCTGCCGGCAGTGGCACCAAAAAGAGCGCCGGGGACAAGAAATGAAAATCCAGCGGAGCACGGGAGCTGTCCTCAGGACAGAAATTGCGACATGGACATCCTAGCGAACGCTGCCGCCCATCTCGGTCAATGGTGGGTCGATACTCCGGTAACGGAGAAGACTTGGCTAGCCGTCGGCTTCACGGCGCAGCTGATGTTTTCGATGCGATTCATCGTGCAGTGGATCGCGAGCGAACGGGCGCGGGCCTCCATTGTGCCCGAGACGTTCTGGTACTTCAGTTTGTTCGGTGGCGCGCTGCTGTTCGCCTATGCAATCTACCGGCTCGATCCCGTCTTCATGATGGGCCAGGGCATTGGCCTGGTCATCTATAGCCGCAACATCTACTTCATCCGCTCCAACAAGAAGAGCCAAAGCAGCCCCGAGGCGGCCAGCACATCAAAGGTCCCAGCGGAATAGCATCGGCGGGTTCGAAGCACGGGCTTCACAGGCGAACTTTTTGTGCTATAAGCCGCAAAATCGAAAGCCGCTCGACAAGAATGGGCGGCTTTTCCTATCGGCGAGGATGGCCCACGTGGCCCAAGCCGATTCTCTCATTCCCGATGTGACGGCCCGCTCGTTTTCGTTCGGCCGCTCATTGGGGATCAGTTGGTGACGCGGGGTGGAGCAGCCCGGTAGCTCGTCAGGCTCATAACCTGAAGGTCGTAGGTTCAAATCCTACCCCCGCAACCATCTTGATTTGCAAGGCCTTGTTTTCTGGGGAGTACCTGCTCGCTCGGGCCGATTCCGAGAGAGCCAGGATGCTAGCCAAATCGCCGCGCAGCTCGATCTCGATTTCTCCATCGACCGGCATGAGCTGCACGCTATCGATCAAGCCGCGGTATCAGTCCTCCGAGAGATCGGAGGA
>PVMK01126394.1_pt1 | contig 14961 bp, 7 predicted proteins | sample 1853481 | NCBI WGS metagenome assembly PVMK01 (sample SAMN08533507, study PRJNA380276) | Marine sediment metagenome, whole genome shotgun sequencing project.
CCTGGTTCTGATTCTCTTCCATTTTACGGATCACCGTGCGATTATCCCTTATGGAAAGATCAGCTCTCAAATTCAAGTTACTCACCGGTGGCTTTCCTCCTATTGCAAACGGGAATTTTACATTCTGGAAACGATAACCGGTACCGATTATCCATTCTACCCCGCGTACCTCGGTAACCTGATAGTTGGAAAGGCTCAATGACAAATTCCGATCGCGCCTCAGCTCAATTTTGGCAATAAGGCTATTGTTCAATGTAGCATCGAAATTGATCAACGGGCTAAGTTGTTCGGCAATAGTAATGATGGTCATTTGACGTTGTGGAACAAAATTGCCCGCTGCATCTGTGATATCTTCTCCTTCAATGTATTCGAGGTTGGTTTGGAACGATGAGATATTGAACGTACTTCGATAGCTGTGCCCTATGGTAACCGTGCGGAACCATCTCTTGAACAGGGCGATACGGGTAAGGCCATCATAAGTAATATCCCAGTTCGGCAACGGTACCATCTTAAAGGGGTTTAACTGTACTTTTTCCGCACTTTGTCCGGTATAGGCCGCCACAAATGCCGGAATGATCACATCTTGATTAGTGGATCCATATCCTGAATAATACGTGCTGTCGTCTATTGCGAACGAGGCCGCATTTAAAGTACCCAATCGTTGAGAAATAACTTCCCGATTAAGAAGCAATTGTTCAAATGCGTCGTTCACGAAATTCTTATCATCACTTATAAAAGCCGTTCCCCAGGTTATAGTGGATATACTGAAGTTGCCACTTTCTTGCGGGCTATCTCGCACATAACGCATACTATCAGGGTTGTACCTGAAAAATTCGCTCGAGCTTTCGCCCAAAGTTTTATTGGCCAATAATTCAATGCGCAGATCGCGCACCGGTTCAATGTTCAATCGTGCGTTGATGCTTTCCGAGCGAGTAGTTGTGTGCGCATTATATATGGAAGGTGTTTTAACCAGCCAGCCATTATCTGCTGCTTCCTGGGCAAAATCCCGAACAGGATCTCCAAAAAAATTATGGTCCTGTTGCCCCAATACAAACCCAAATCCCGGTGCATTGAAACCCGGTTCCATACCTACAATGTTGGTGCTTCTGTTGTAACCTGGAAGTAAACTTCCTGAGTTCTGGGAATAGGTCAATGAACCGTTCCTTACGGACATGATAAGACGGATCAATCCTTCGCCAATTGTCAATTTATTCGGATCCTTCTTTTTGTCTTTGTCTTTGTCTTCACTACCTCCACGGTCGCGAGGAGAAGGGCGCCCTGCTGGTCTGCGACCGCCACCCCTACCTTTGTCGTTTATCTTTTTCATGAATCCGATCTTGTTGTAGATATTCACGAAATTGATCTGCCCGTTAATGGCAATGTTCTGAGAATTCTGGATCGTGTGACCCAAAGAATCCTGTGTTAATGGGGCTCTATCCCATTGATACCCTGCCGCGTAAGATGTGTTCACACTGATCCAATCCGTAAGCGGAAGCTTATCCAGTGGTAATTGATAATTGAAATTTACGGTGTGGTTGTAGTTCATAGTCTCCCCAAATTCGCTGATGCTGCTCAAACCGCTGTCTTTCCAAACTTGGTAGGATTCCTCATCGTCCTTATCAACTTTTCCTTCGGGCTCAGTAATTATCGCATTGTTATTGGCTGAAAAATCCACCTTTAAGGATTTGGTGATCTCCCAGCGCAGATTGTAACTGGAGTTCCAATTGAACTGTTTGGTATAAGTAGGCTGACTCTGTAACGTAACGAATTCCGTATTCTGTCGAATTAATCGTTCTGCATAGCTTCTATCCAGATCCGTGCGAAAATTCACTTGCTTCAAGCCAGTGTAGAAATTGAAATCTGTAATCAGTTTCAACCATTTGGATTTGCTTAGGTTCTGGAATGGCTTGATCAGTTTTGGCTTGGGGTTATGATTATAGGCCAGACCACCGCTGTATTGTTTCTGATTATCGTATTCAATATTCACATCATTATGGCTCACATCATTAAAAGAGTAACTGAGCGATAGGTTCTCTACATCGTAAAAATGCTCTTTTGTTTTTCCCTGCCCTCTTTCCTTACGCACATTAGTAAAATTCATGCTGCGCCTTTGGGTCCTGTCCTGTATCAATTTTTTTTGTTCCCGCCTTTCTTCATCGGTCAGGCCCCTTGTGGCATCATCGAATTCTATGTCGGGATTCAATGGGTCATATTGCGGGTCGCTGATCTGCAAGGAATAACCTAAGTACATTGGAATCTTTATCCCTGTCTTTTCCGGGAAGAATTTACCCAGCTCCAAATTGGTGGATGCATCGACGCCATATTTCGTTTCCCTCTGGCGTTCGCCCACCTTTTGGTCAATGCTTCCAAACCCCGGGGTGCTGTAATTACCTGCTACGGAGAGATTTCCAAGATCAGCAAGAGTGGCGTTCATTCTTGCGATTGTCGCCCAACCTCCACTTTCATCGAAATCTGATAAGCGCAGTTCGTTCACCCAAACTTCTACGCAATGGCTCCGTCCGTCATCATCAGCATCCCATGGGTTCTTTTCTTGTCCGTCCTTTTTAGGGTTCCTGATACCGATCATGATCGTCTTCATATCGCTCAGGTTTGGATTACCCTTAACGAATATTCGCCTATTCCCGTCTGTTTGCATATACCGAACATTAGTAGAACCACCAGACTGGTTACGCTGCAATTTGGTCTGATTCAACTTCGCGAACTCTATCTCCATATCGTTGGCTTCAGGCCAAACATTATAAGGGTCATTATCGTTCAGGGTGGACATAACAACGGGTATTTCATACTCATAATAGTTCTGGTCGAAATCATTCCCAAGGCGAATGAAAACAGATACATCTCCGAACTTAGCGAGGTCGTCCACATCGGCGGGTTCGGCATGAATGAACATCTTCAATTTCTTGTAGGCACGAATGTCAAAGCTTACATTCCTGAAAGAGGCCCGTGCATCACCATCCCGCAATCCACATGTGAACAACTGCAAAGATTGCTCGTTCAGATTACGCAGGTTGGAGGAGGAAACATCTATTTCCTGATTGATGCCCGGCGGAAGTACATAGTTGATCGGATCGCGATTGCCGTTCTCTTCTATGTTAACGGCAGCGGTCTCGTAGATCGTTTGGTCTGGATCGCCACCCAATCCTTCGCCAGGTGTTTCTAAACTGAAATTGTATTTACGCCATTCGCCACGAACGAACTCCAGTCGTGCAAAGCGCATTACCACCGGCTCTGTCCAACCCTTAAGGAACATACGCATAAAGCGTATTGAGCGGAAATCCTGGATACCGTTAACCACTTTTTCCGGCAATCGAACAGGCACTTTGAATTGGTACCAGTAAACTTGTTTGGAGCCATTGGGTGTATTGGCGGTTCCCAGGATCCTGTCGGTAATGAAGTTCTGGCCTACTACCATATCCTCTGGTCTCAACGGTATCTTGTACTGGAAATAACTTTCCGATTCGCTCAGGTTCTGATCTTGGTTAAGGTCTTCCGTACTGGGTAATGTAGTAGCGGATATCGGGAATGTTTCTGGCGAATCTTCAGTAGTTACTGAGTTTCCGTCTAGACCATTGAATTGTTTATAGCGCCTTAGAATGTCCTGGTTCTGCGCATCTTGCGCCCCTCCCCTGAAGTATTGGTAGTTGTCGCCAGAAGGGTCGTTCTCCCAAACTGAGCGCGCCCCAGGATCCAAAGCATCCAAATAATCTTGATAGAATGTTTGCTCTGTCTGGCCTTCAATATTTGCCACCTGATCGCTCAACCCATCAATTCCAACATCCTGGAACCTGTTGCTGTTGTCCTGTGTTATTGCGAAAGCGTTAACCACACTTTGGGTGGTTGGCACAATTCCCCAATCAGTTACGGCTGTTGTCGCTGCCAGATCATCCAGATCCTTCGGTAATCCGTTCTCAAAAGACTTACGACTATCCCGTAATATGTCCTCGGAGATGTTTCCAAGATTTATATACAGATCCCCGCCGTTTATATTCTCAGAATCCTCGTTGGTAGCAGCCTCGCCCTGACTGTTCATCTGGCTATCATGGAAGGGGTCCATCAACCAGAACTGAATAACCTCAATATTACTGGCTTCGAAGTCGGTTGTGGTTATTCGTCTTGTAATTCCGGCCCAATTCTGTTCGGCATCGGGTAATGTGCCGTCGCTATTAAGGTCGGGATTGTAGTTGTATTGACCCCTATCGCTCGGGTAATAGGCCAGATCGAGTACCGGTATGTTAGCCGGTGTACCGGTGGCCAACTGCCGGTTGGGAAAAACCTCCTGTTCCAGCACTTCGCGCATGCGGTGGTCGCTCTGCATATCGTTGGTAATATTAGAAGGCGTAAGGTTGTTATCCCTGAAGAACAGCGGATCGATTATGTACCATGCCAGGTGTGCCCTTCTATAACCAAGGCTCAGGTCATTCACCAATTCGCCTTCTGGAAAAAGACTGAGCTGACCTTGTGGCGTCGCGGACATGAACCACTGGCTTTGCGTACGCAGATCGATGGTTGAAACGCTACCTTCAAAGTCGTCGATATAGGATGTGCCATCCTTTCCGACCGCTTTGGAATGGCCCGGTATCAAGTGGGCAAATTCACCAGATAGATTGATGTTCGATTCTTCCTTTGTATCGATGAAGGGAAGGGCATCAACGGCACGTGTAATAAAAGGCGCTTGTGTGCGGAAATCTGCATCCAAGCCCCAAATTGTATTACTTATTGGTTCATCACCTACATTTGTCTTTTGGGTTAAAGGCCGCTCATGAAGGTTCAATATGGTACCGCCAAGAATGAAGTCCTTGTTCACTTGATAATCGAAACGCGCACCCATTAATGTCTTGGTCTGTATGCTGAACAATGTATTGCTCTCCAGTTGGATATTGATAGGCGTACCGGATTCAAGGATCCCCTGGTTCAGGATCGTTACACGGCCCAAATTGTAATCAACCGTGTAATCCTGGTTCTCTATCAATCGAACACCACCCGCCGTTACTGAAACTGAACCCTGCGGAATGTTTATGGCATTCAAGGATATAACATCAGAAGATGCCCCTTGGTAGCTGCCCTTCAACTTAAAGCGGTTCAATTCTGGTTGGTTCTGTGCTGCGGTCTTGGTGCTATCGTAAAGTGGTTGGTACACGATCGTATTTCGCACGGCCTCTGGCAGTACCGGATTGTTCGGGTCGGGACCTATTAGTTGCTTGTCCAGATAACTACCAAAGGGTTCGAGCACGGTAAAGAACACCCTTCCATTTGAGGAATTAATAGTACCGCCACTGGTCTGTGCGCCATCCACAAAATCAAAAACCCCATCAGCACCGGGTTGAAGGTTTTGGTTCAAACGATCCATAGCTAATACTTGCAAAAGCGGCAAGCCATCCACCGGCGGTCTTGGAATGTAATTGATGTCAACACCTTGAGCCGGATCGTTGTACAATATCTCAAGATAGAAATTCTGTGGATTCAATTGGAATGCCCCCAACGCATAGATATTCTTCATCATAAGATCCCACATCGGATTATTAGGATCGGTAATGGTGGCCTTGAGCAACTTTAGCATCAAGGCGGCGGGCGGGGCAATACCATCAGTAGAGAAATCCCCTACCTGATAAGTGTTTCCAGCAAAAGTGTATTGGTATGCCACCATAAGCACCTCATCATTGTTAAGACTTTGATTCACTGATATAAAACCCAAACGACTGTTATAAGTGTATTCGTTCTGCGAAAGGAGTCGAGCACTTTCCAGTTTTTCGTAATGTCTGGCTGCCTGCATGCCCAGTCCTTGTAACGCAACAGTAGAATTAATAAAACCCCTTATGTTCGGGTCGGCTTCAAGTGTGCTGTACAGATCATTATGGTCATTATCCGGATAAATTTCGGATCCCGCCTGAATATTAAGATCGGAACTGGTATTGGCAATATTCTCCCCGAGATCTACAAAACCAATGACATTCCTGTTCTCCTCGAAACTACTTTGGGTATTCGTTAACCAAACTTCCATCCTGGTAATTTGCATACCTGAATTTACCGTGGGTAAAGTGACCAAGGCGTCCTCAAAACTCTCACGGAAGAAGTAGTTCAGAAAATAATGGCGATTGGCTTCGTATTCATCGGCCTTCACTTCAAAATTACTGGTTTGTGCACCACCGGAAACCGCAATTTCACTGCGCTGGCCTTTCTCCTGACTGAATAATGCCGTAGCAGTCAACCTACCAAATCGCAATTCGGTTTTTATACCGAAAAGGCTCTGACTTCCTTGTATCAATGACCCGTTCAAAGGCAAACTAACGTTTCCGGCTTCGATCCGTTGGATTATCTCGTCCTCAAAACCTGTATAATCCAATTTTACCTGATTCTCAAAATCGAATGTGGCTTCTGTATTATAGTTGGTAGTGAGTTTGAGCTTTTCCCCAATGTTTCCTATTACGTTCAACTGGATGCGTTGGTCGAAATCAAATGTGGTGATCTTTCGTTGTCGAACCGGTATCCTTGGATTCTCGGTTTTGGAGACATTGATCCCAAAGGAAAGTTCGGCAGAACCTTGCGGACGGATATCAATAGTATTGCCACCAAAGATATCTTCGAAGGTCTTGCCTCCTACTTTAATGGATGGATTGAATCCTTTGTGCTCGCTCAGATTCTCGGATTCCATCTTCTCCATCCAATAGGTTTGCATGGAGTTCTGCATGTCGTAATCCAAGTATTCATCCAGCGTCATGCTGGAAGGGGGGCGATAGTTGAAATCTTCTCCGACTGTACTGGTAAAAACATATTGCCCAGTTACCGGGTCATAAACCACATCATAAAAAATATTGGAAGGATCACCCAGGTTGATGGAACCTGTTCCCGTTTGGCTGGGATCCAATGGGTCAGTGATAGGATAGATCAGCTCAATGTCATCATCTCCTCCCTGCGCGAACAAAGCTCCTGAACATAGAAGTAGTGCGAATAGTGGAATTGTCTTCATCGAAGACAGAACCACACGGCACAAGGAATATTTGACAACTGACCTCACCAATTCTCTCCCATTAAAGTTCCTTAAGTGTAGCTCTAATGAGTTCTTCAAGAGCAATTTCTCCGCTCGTATTCTCTAAAATTCCTTGCAGTACCCCCTCTGCTTTAGCACGATCCACACCCAGAGAGGACAATGCACTTAACGCCTCGGCTTTAAGCGTATTGCCTGTGTTCCCCACTACCTGCAATTGCTGTGGTAAGGCGTTCAATTTATCTCGCAAGTCAACAATTATTCGCTGGGCCAGTTTCGGCCCAATGCCTTTAACAGAGCTTATCAATTTTGCATCGCCACTTAGCACAGCTCGCTGTAATTGAGCTGTATCCAAACTAGAGAGGATAACCATGGCTAAAGTGCTGCTTACACCGGAAACCGACACCAATCTTCTGAAGACCTCTCGCTCTTCTCCTTTCGAGAATCCGAACAATTTATGTTCACTAGCTCCAGAACGAACATCAACTGAAACAGTGAACTGTGTAAGGATCGTGCAAGGTCCTTTTTCCGGCAATTCAGAGTATGTGCTTAAAGATATGTGGACGAAATATCCCACGCCACAGCATTCAATTACAGCGTGCGACGCCGTTCTTTCTATCAACTCACCCGATAAACTTGTGATCATGCTTTCACTTTATCCGCAACACTATCGATTGCATACAACTCTAGCACCCTTGATCTCGATGTTTTTCTCAGACCATGGTGCCAGTACCAATAATATTGTTTGTTCCTTGCTGATCGATCAGATGATCTGAGGATCAGCTTGCAATGTAGATGTGTTCTATGCGGGAAAAGATTTAAGTGAGCTGCGAGAGCCGAATGTTCCAGGTAGCTATTTCAATTAATAAAATTTCAGGTAAAACGAAGGGCATCTTCTTTTGTTAGCACGCCTTCGCTTCAAAGCTGCCAAATGTATGAAAATAGAGGGCTACATGCACGGACTAGCTCTTGAGCGATGCTATTTTTAACACATGCATCTTGTCGTGTTTTCTGGAGCAGGTATAAGCGCCGAAAGTGGGCTGAAGACCTTTAGGGATAGTGATGGTCTTTGGGAGCATTATAACAATCGCTGTCAAACTTTCTCAAAATATTGATGAGCAACCTGTTTATGATTTAGCTAAAAGCAAGTATGTTTTGAATTTTGGGAGTAATTTTTTGGAAGAGGGAAATTCCCCGGTTTATTATCAACAACTAATTGGACAATTGCGATCTCATTCTAACCCGTCAAAGGTAAAGTTTGTACATATTGACTCTCGGATAAACCTCACAGCATCTAATTCTGATCGATGGGTCCCGATTCGACCTGGAACATATGGAGCTTTAGCTTTGGGTATTGCATATGTTCTGATTACCTACAACCTGTATGACAAAAAGTATATAATGGACACTGTGGGATTTAAACAATTCAATGACGATGATGGCCAGGAACATATTGGATTCGAATCGCTGGTTCGAGCAAATTATTATCCTGAGAAAGTTTCTCAGATCACTGGTGTTCCTGTGGATATGATTCTCAAGCTTGGCAAAGAGTTTGGTATTTATCAACCAAGTGTTGCTATTTCCGGTGATGCCGCACATTATTCAACTAACGGCGGTTTTAATCAATGGGCAATCTACTGTTTGAATGCGTTAGTCGGTAATATTCAGAAAGAGGGCGGTGTGTTTTTCGCACCGAAGCTTCCCCAATTCGATTTGCCGGAGATGAATGGATCATTTAGGCCAGATAAAAATGTACGCCCTCCAATAGTGGGATCTAGTAGCGGCGTGCAATCGCTTTTTGGGAAAACTGGTATAGACCAGTTCGCAGAAGAAGTGAGCACTAGGCCGCCAGGTTTAATTGATACTCTAATCATCATTGACTCTAATCCCGTTTTCCATTCTCGGAATAAAGAACGCTTTATTCAGGCTTTAAATAAGATCGAAAATGTAGTATACTTAGGAACCTTTCTTGATGAAACCGCACAATATAGTGATCTAATATTACCTGATCATTCGTACCTGGAAAAATTTGATCTCCATGGTCCGATCCCGGGAATTGTATTTAGCCACTTAGGTCTACAACAACCGGTGATTGAACCGATATTTAACACACGTCATACTGGTGATGTCTTAATAGAGATTGGCAGAACTCTTTTTGGAAAAGAACTCTTCCCCTGGGGAAATTATAAAAACCTGATGAATGATCGACTAGAATCAATTTATAATTCTGGGGAGGGTACGATATTTTCTGAATCTTCTTCTTCTGAATGGATCAGTTACCTCAAACAGCGCGGATGGAAATTCCAACAATATGAGACATTTTTAGCATTTCAGGAAATATTTACTCGGAATGGCGGATGGTGGAATCCAGTTGATCCTGTACGCAACTTAGAAGAAATATATCAAACTAAATCAAACAAATATGAATTTTACTCATATGTATTAAAAACAACGCTTGAAAAGAATTCTATTGGTCCAAATGAAGAGATTTCCCAGGACCTGCTGGAACGACTTTTGAACGAACACCACATTACTGCGAGAGAAGAATCTTTACATTTACCCCATTATGAATCGCCTTTTACAAGTAGTGCTACTGAGGATTTTCCGTTACTTCTTACAGTATCCCAAATGCTTACCAATCACAATGGGAAAGGTGCTTCGCAACCATCCATGTTAGAAATATTAGGTATTCAGGTGGGAAAATCTTGGGATTCCTGGGCTGAGATAAATCCCCAAACTGCAGAAGTATATGGGTTAAAGGAACATAACCAAGTACTGATAGAATCAAAAAATGGCAGAATCCACGCCGGAGTACGGATATTTCAAGGAATTAGCCCGGGTGTGATACATCTGCAATTGGGGATGGGGCATACATCTTATGGACGGTATGGCACTAATATAGGAGCTAATGCAACGGATTTGATGGATGATAATTTTGATTCGCTAACGGGTATTCAATCCTTAAATGGAACCCGTGTTAGAATTAGACCAAAGGTAAAAGGAAACTGATATGGCAAACTGGGGAATGGTAATTGACTTGAATAAATGTACAGGATGTAGTTCCTGTGTGTCGGCCTGTCGATTAGAAAACAACATAGCCAATTTTGGTCCGGAGGAAGCTCCCCGCGGGAGGGGAATTTACTGGATGGATATCATTGAGGAAATTGAGGGCGAATACCCGGACGTTAGAGTCAAGTATATTCCACGTCCCTGTTTCCATTGTGAAAATCCGCCTTGCGTAAAAGTATGTCCCGTGAGAGCCACTTACAAAAATGATGAGGGATTGGTCACGCAAATATATCATCGTTGCATCGGTTGTCGTTATTGCATGGTTGCCTGCCCGTATACTGTCAAATCTTTCAGCTGGTTTGAACCGGAAAGACTCCCGAATTATGGAAAATTTCGAAATCCGGATGTTAGTTTACGAATGAAAGGTGTCGTAGAGAAATGCTCATTTTGTAGCCATCGTCTCCAACATGCCAAAGACCAGGCTGATTTTGAATCCCGACCGCTTAGAGAGGAAGACTATCAGCCCGCCTGTGCCGATAGCTGCCCCACACAAGCAATAACATTTGGCGATTTTGAAAACGAGGATCACAAAGTTACGACGCAAAAAGAATCCAATCGTGCTTTTAAAATGCACGCTGACCTCGGAACTGAACCTAAAGTAATTTATCTCTCAAGTCAAGATTAGTTAGCTATGAATACTCTTGAACAAATGCCCGATTATCAGCTTATCAAACCAATTGTTAACAAGGGTCGCGCTACTTATTTATTGGGAGGTGTACTTTTTGTTATTTTTATGTGGACTATGTACATGTATAGTACACAGTTATCCAAAGGATTAGGGGTCACGGGTTTAAATCGTCCCATATCCTGGGGATTCTATATTGTAAATTTCGTATTTTTTATAGGTATCAGTCATGCCGGCACTCTCATTTCGGCTATTTTAAGGTTATCGAAAGCGGAATGGCGTAGACCAATTACAAGAATGGCTGAAGTTATCACTGCAATTGTTTTAGCCATTGGTGGTTTACATCCAATATTAGATTTAGGCCGTCCGGATAGAATGTTGAACCTCTTTTATTATGGAAGGTTACAATCACCATTGCTTTGGGATGTCACAGCTATTACCTGCTATTTTACAGCCAGCACGGTTTATCTTTTTCTTCCCATGATCCCGGACATGGCCATTCTTCGGGATAGAGGAATAAAGCCCCAATGGCTATACAGTTTTTTGTCGTGGGGGTGGACCGGAACTGTGCGTCAGAAACATATTCTGGAAAAGGCAATTTCGATTTTAATGATAATGGTGATCCCAATTGCCATATCAGTCCACACAGTTATCTCTTTCATATTCTCAATGACCCTCCAACCTGGGTGGCACAGCACAATTTTTGGACCCTATTTTGTAGTTGGGGCAATCTTTTCAGGGATTGCCGCCCTGCTGATTGTCATGATTATTTTTAGGAAGGTATTTCACTTGGAAGGATATCTAAAATTAGTTCATTTCCAATATTTATCAACCCTATTGCTAATTATGTCGATTTTGTGGTTTTATTTTACATTTGCAGAATATTTAACAGGTGTTTTTGGTGGCGAACCACATGAAATGGAAGTCATTCTTTTCAAATTTACAGGAGAATATTGGCCATATTTTTGGGGAATGGTCTTGTGTAACTTTATAATCCCGGTAGTTATTTTAAGCATTAAGAAATTAAAAACAATTTCTGGAATCTTTATTGCTAGCAGTGCAGTTGTAGTAGGAATGTGGCTGGAACGGTTGAATATCGTTGTTCCTTCATTGGCTAATCCTGCGTTAGAGGTTCCTCATCAGTTTTATTTTCCTTCGCCGGTAGAATGGGCTTTATTCTTGGCAGGTTTAACTGTTTTTGCCCTAGCATTTCTTCTGTTTTCAAAATTTTTTCCCATCATATCCATTTGGGAAATTCAAGAGGGTCGTGAAAAAAGTATTGATGAAGTGAAAAAACGTGTTGAAAGTTATCAACCAGACATTAATATTTCAAAATGAGTAAACAATGCTAGAAACACATAAAACTACTAAAGCTATATTTATTATCCAGATATTGAGTATATCATTGATCTGGATGTTCGTTTTTGGTGTTACTTGGTGGATATTGCGACTGTTGATTATTTCTATAAATCTTCGGGATGCAATTGATGCTTCGGTTGGCATAAGTATCTTGGTCATCCCCATCTTTATAACATTAGCCAGCATATTGACATATGTTTTTATTGGCCTCCGACGGAATAGATTTGAAAATGAAATCAAGTCCGGAGGGAAAAAATGATAGATTTCCAAAGAAGGGTACAATAATGCCTGAAACCTCCAGTATTTTTAGTATGATAATAAGAAAAATATGTAATATAGTAATTATTACCAATCTGTTAGTGTTATTAGGATTGACATACCTTTTTGGTCAAGAGGAAGAGGGCTATAAAAATCAGCAGTTGCCTACTAATCCTATCGTCGGGCGCATAGTTTTCGAAGAAAAAGGTTGTATTAAATGTCATGCTATTGATGGATTTGGTGGTGATATCGGACCGGATCTGGTTCGTGACATATATTACAGCAGCTTTTTTGATTTGGGTGCCAGGCTATTGAATCATGCACCACAAATGGCCATAAGAGTCGACCTATTAGAACAAAAATGGCCCACATTGACAGAATCAGAGACAGATAATTTAATAAGCTATTTATTCTTTCTCCGTTATTTGGGTGAACCGGGAAATGTTTCAAAAGGAAAGGAATTAATTAGATCAAAAGGATGTGTAAACTGCCATAGCATTGGTAATGAAGGTGTTGAAGATGGAATTTCCCTTGACCAACTAACTGAATTCGCTTCACCACTATATATTGCTCAGGCTATCTGGAACCACGGACCTGCTATGCAAGAAAAAATATTGGAAATGGGATTCCAGCGGCCATTTTTTGAAAATAAAGATATCATACACATAAGTGCTTATTTGCGTGAATCTAGTAGAAATCAAACATCAAAAAGACAATTTATGTCACCGGGTAATCCTCAAAATGGGTCGATATTATTTCAGACTAAAGGATGTGGCAATTGTCACACTTTTAAGAATGACGAAACAACTAAAGGACCACAAATAAATGAAATGAATCTACATGGCAGTGTAACAGACATTGCGGGCACTATGTGGAATCACGTAAACGATATGTGGGAAGTAATGAAAAATGAAAGAATAGAATGGCCTGTTTTTAAAGATGCAGAAATGGCTGATGTGATTGCATATCTCTATTTCTTGGATTATTTCGGGATTTTGGGAGATCCCATTGAGGGTGAAAAGGTATATCAGACTAAAGCCTGTATCACATGTCATGGACCTGAAGGAGATTTTGTGTTTGACGAATCTTTTAAAATTGAGAAGCCTTCTGGATTAGTTAGTACGATGTGGAATCATGTACCTTATATGCAAGAAATTATGACAAAAATAAATGTTCTATGGTCGGACCTCTCACCAAAAGATTTAAGAGATTTGTATTCCTTTCTACTATTGAATGGGAATATTATCAAATGAAAGTTGGATCTTAACATAATAACATACGAAATGTTAAACTGCAGATTATCAAGATGTATTAAGTTGGGAGAATAAAAAAAATAGCCGGGATAAACTAAAGAACAATCAAAAAATTAATAAATGGAGAAGTAGATATGCATTTAAATAATAAAATTAAAGATTCCTTAACAAAAACAATCTTTTGGCTTATTTCAATCCTGTTTATCAGCACGCAAACAATCGTCGTAGCTCAAAGCATTGGTGAACCTGAATTACAATATTTAGGAAAACAGATATTCAATGAAAAAGGATGTGGAAAATGTCATCCGGTTTTTGGCGAAGGCGGTAAAGGCGGTCCGGATCTTGGCAAGCATAAATTTTATGGCACGTATCTTGAGTTAGCAGCAACGATGTGGAACCATTTTCCGAAAATGTCAAAAAAAATGCAAAAGTCAGGTTGGCAGTTCCCTGAATTTAGTGAGAATGAAATGTTGCAGATCGTGGAATACCTGTCGTTTGTAAGGTATCGAGGTGAATCAGGGAATGTTTTCCGAGGGCGCAATCTATTAAAATCTATGAGTTGCACCGCATGTCATAAATTCGGTGGTGAGGGAGGTGATATAGGTTCGGACATTAGTGCGAAAAAAGAATTTGTCTCTCCTCTCCGACTTGTTGAGGCAATGTGGAATCACGGACCGGATATGATGGAAATATTTGAAGAAAACAATATAAAACGTCCGGAGTTCAAAGGTAATGACGTTATTCATGTATCGGCCGCAATTCAATCACATATGTCGCCTACAAATATTCCAACAGATATTAACTCCTCCGGTAATCGGGATAATGGTTCCAGATTAATCCGAGAAAAGGGCTGTCTACACTGCCACTCTGTCCAAGGTGTTGGTGGAAATATCGGACCAGATTTTGATGACGTTATTTTTGATTATACAGTTTTAATGATCGCCGGAAAGATGTGGAATCATGGACCAAAAATGTGGGAAGCAATGAAATTGGAAAATATTCCTATCCCTGTCTTTCAGAAAGGAGAAATGAATGATATTATTGCCTATATGTACCAACTAAACCTCGAAGATGCACCCGGAAATTTCGAAGAAGGAAAGCAACTCATCATTGATAAGAATTGCTTATCATGCCATTCAATGGATAAAAAAGGCTCCGAAATAGCAAAAGACTTCGCGTCAATTCAGAAACCTAATTCACCCATGTCAATGATCGCAACCATGTGGAACCATGCCCCGGACATGGAAAAACGAAGAACTGACACAAAGTTCAAATGGCCGCAATTTAACGGACGGGATATAGCAAATATATATGCTTATTTCAAGAATTTATAAGTATTATCGCAATTGTAAGTTAAATTTATTTAGTCGTACAACTTGCTTGTGTTAACCAAA
>PVMK01141590.1_pt1 | contig 14960 bp, 11 predicted proteins | sample 1853481 | NCBI WGS metagenome assembly PVMK01 (sample SAMN08533507, study PRJNA380276) | Marine sediment metagenome, whole genome shotgun sequencing project.
CTTTAAGTCTCATCGAAATTATCACAACCACATGGCCCACGATTATGGTGGTTGCTGTGCTCACTGAGCAAGAAGAGCAACATCTTGTCCAGGAGGTTCTGCTTGCTGGCGCTCGAATTTATCTTAAATACCCCTTTACAGGCGTGGAATTTCAGAACACATTAAAACGGATATCAAAACTACACAGTCAACTGGCACCATTGGTTGCAGAAAAAGAGGGTTTCTCTGGTAAGCGCTCATCGGAAAATTCATGCGATATTCTGGTTGTATTCAGCCCCCGAGGGGGTTCTGGATGCACATTTCTGGCTTCCAATTTCGCTTTGATGTTACAAAAGAGGATGTCTGAAAACATTTTACTCTTAGATGGAAAACAAAATTTCGGGCATCTGGATGTGTTCTTCAACATGAACCCTAGAAACTCGCTTAGTGATCTGGTACCCCATTCGTCGAGTTTAGATCCATTTCTATTGGAAGATGTGATAATTGAACACGTTTCGGGATTAGATGTACTAATCGGCCCGAATTCTTTTGCAGCTGCACAATCAGTTACCCCAAAAGATCTATTTGATATCATTTCCTATTTACAGAAACAGTATTCAAAAATTGTTATTGATGCCGGCAACATGATCACAGATAATATCGTAACCTTACTTGATATGGCATCAAAGGTTATTGTACCGGTCACACCTGATATTGCATCCCTTCAAAACCTGGGAGAATTTCTAAAAATTGCACAATACCTTAATTTACCAAAAGAAAATATCCTTCCAATATTAAACCGCAGCGGTCAAAAGGGTGGCATAGAGTCCGATTACTTTACAGATGCTCTAGGTGTTAAATTCTTTGCAGAAATTCCGGACGATTCAGCTGTGGTTGTTCGAAGCATTAATCGAGGCATTCCAATTGTCATGAAACAAACCAAAGGGAAATTAGTTAATTCCCTAGAAAAATTGACAGCAAATATACTCTCTGAACTTGCAGAAACTCGAACTCCACACGCAAGCGGTCTGGAATCTGAAGGTGTACTAGAAAAATCATCCCAGCTCGGATAAAGGATTCAATAATGGGCAGCAACTTTTCTCTTATCATAATACTCTCAATCTTTATGGGAGGAATAATCCTTTTGGGGTTGGGCATTCTTACCCTAATCAGAAGTAAAAATATTACATTGAAACGTGCGAAACAAATTGGAACTTCGCAAGTAAAAGATTCAACAAAATTGAGACGTCCTCGCACCTCGTTCAAAGACCTGCGAGATGAATATAACAAAGCACTTAAGATGCCTAGCTCAAAAAAGATGCAATTGAAGCTTTTTGCTGCTAGTTGGAAAATAACGGTGATTGAATTTTACTTTCTGCTAATTATCGCAACTGCACTGGCTTATTTCCTGACCTGGATCATCTCTGATTATGTTATTTCTGGACTTGGGATGGCGCTAATTGTATATATTATTCCGTTTTTATTGCTTAATCGAAGCGTTCAAAAACGACAGCTAAATTTCCAAAAACAATTAGGAGATGTGCTGACAATACTTACTGGAGCAGTGAAAGTAGGCTATAGTTTCTTACAGTCGTTGGATGTTGTGATCGAGGAACTGCCCGCCCCAGCCTCAGAAGAATTCGCCCGAGTACGCCGTGAAGTTGAGTTGGGGACTCCCACCACTCAGGCAATGATCAATTTATCCGATCGTATGGAAAGCAAAGATTTTCAAATAATTGTTGCCGCTGTGAACATTAACCAGGAAGTTGGCGGCAATTTAGCAACTATGCTTGATGCGGTGAACGTTACAATTCGAGATCGCATAAGAATACTTGGGGAAGCTCGGGTACTAACCACCTACGCTCGTTATTCAAGTTATATATTAAGCATGCTGCCAATATTCGCAGCAGGTTTGATATTTGTATTAAATCCTGAATACATGATCCATTTATTTGATCCGGGAATAACACGAATAATATTGCTTTTTGCGATTGCAGGAGTAATTGCTGGAAATATTATCCTACGAAAAATATCTAAGATTGAGGTCTAATAATCTTCCAGTAATCAATCGAAGGGTAGCCATGATAGAAGACGAAATACATCAATCTTTGACAAAAATTGGGTAAAGAGGCAAAATCCTCAAACTTCTTAACAAACATCGCTACAAATCATGAGTTTTAGCTTTGATAAACCGCTAAAAAAATGAGGTTGTTATATGTTGCAATTCTATTTAAATTATGCTTATGGTGGTGGATTTATATTTGTTGGCATTCTAATGCTGATATACAGTATTACGCTGATCTTTTTTAAAGATAAAGTTTCAACTCGAGCTAATACATATGCTAAGACTGCAGATATGCACCAACAAATTACCGATGGAATATTTGACGAGGAGAGAGAGGGAAGCTTGTTGAATAGAATTATGGGGAAATGGACACAAACTACAAGTGGTTTGTTTGGACGTTTCACGCCCAAACAAAGCATGGAGAATCTTAACCGAAAAATCAGCATTGCTGGTCATCCGTATGGTCTAACTGGGGTGCAATTCTTGAATATTCAGTTTATGCTAATTTTGATGGGCCTTCTGATCGACATTCTTATTTACCAACAAGATATTGCTGCATCCCGAAAATTGTTCGTAATGATAGTCATCCCAATCATTTTTTATATTGTGACAATCGTTTGGCTAGATTCTATTGTACGAAGAAATAAAAATGTGATGCGCAAAGATTTACCTGACACGCTAGACATGCTATCGGTTTGTGCTACTGCAGGTTTAGGTTTTGATCAATCGCTTCAACGGGTAAGCCACCATTGGAAAAATCTTTTGGGAGAAGAACTCAATCGTGTGATTTCTGAAATGGAGGTGGGGGTGCCCCGAAGCGATGCACTTCGTAACCTTGCGAATAGATTAAAGATTTCCGAATTATCGACTTTTATCTCTGTCATCATTCAATCAGAATCTTTAGGGGTTAGCATATCCAATACACTCCATATTCAGGCAGAACAAGCGCGCCAGCAACGCAAATTCAACATTCAAGAGGAAGCACAAAAACTACCTGCAAAAATGATCTTCCCATTGGCATTTTTAATATTGCCAGCCCTACTTGCGGTAATTCTCGGCCCCTCAATTTCATTATTCCAGGGAATATTCTAACGGGAATTTAAGATATTATGAGCGATAATATTTTTTCAAAGATACCAGATATTAATCAAATAATCAATAAAAGCATGCAGTTGGGAAATTGGGAAGACGCCTTAACAGATGTTTCCAAATTTTTAGTTCAATATCCCGAGCATGAAGAAGCACTTCGGTTGAAAAATCAGATCGAATTAATGGTTCAGTTAGACACAGGTGAAAAAGACGATCATACTTCGCGCCGAAAGCAAATGATTGTGAAAACAATCCTTGGCATTTCAGGAATATTATTATTTTTGGTTATCATCTATTTGGGTTTTCAACGTTTGGTTGCTGAATCATTCTTATTGCCAGCTCCAACCGCAATCAACGTAGTTTCCCCGGAAATTCATATTGCATTTACAAACGCGGAGACTTATCTTGCTGCCGGTCAGTATAATGAAGCGGTAGAATTTCTTAATAAAGTCAAAGAAATAGATCCTAATTACCCTGGATTGGAAGATCTCCGTAAACGACTTGAGGTTGCTCAAACCGTGGAAGAGCTTTATAAAAAGGCAATGACATTTTTTTCTGAAGAGCAGGACACTGAAGCGTACGAAGTACTTAGTGAAATTCTTGTGTTGGATCCCTTATACAAAGATGTTTCGATCTTGATCATTGACCTTGAGCGACAATTCGAATTGGAAGAGCGGCTGCAGGATGCCGACATTGCTTACACGGCTGGCAACTGGGAAGCGGCAATTATTCATTACAAATCTTATCTGGCATTCAGCCAAAATATCGACACGGCATCCATCGAAGACAGGTTATTTGAAAGCTATATCCAAATAATTGAAGAAATTTTATCTGAGGATCTCTTTGAATTGGCAGACCTGAAATATGCTGGGGAATTGTTACAAGATGCTCGCAAGCTGCATCCTCAAAATGCAGAAGCTCAATTGGCTCGCTCAATTACTGAAAATGAAATTGTTGATCTGCTGGTAGGAAAATATATTTTGTTGGCACGTACGACACTTTATGAAGCACCAAATTCAACCAATGCCATGTTCGAGGCAAAACAATATTTAAGTACCGCCCTTGGGTTAAATCCGCATTCTCCTGCAATATACCTGGAATTTGATCTGTTATCGCGTTATCTAAAAGCACTGTCATCCTACGACAAAGATCAATGGACCGATGTAATTGTTGATGTGCGCTATATCTATGAGAAAGATCCGGATTTCGCCAATGGAGCAACTAACCAATTTCTTTATGAAGCGTATGCAGCTCGTGGAGCGTTCGGGGTTGCTGTAGGAAATTACACGTCGGCAGTTGAGGACTATCAACAGGCAACGCTGATTGCAAATAAATTTCCTGATGCAATATTATTAAATTATGAAGCACAACTGAATTTGGCATTTGCCATTGGACGGACCGGAAATTATAAAGATGCCGCCATTTTATATAAATCCGCAATTGATCAGGCAAATGTAAAACAGTTGGCTTACTCTAAGGATAGGATATTATATATTGCCATCAGCGCGGCTGAAACTAACCTGCGACAGCGCATTTATGAACGCTCTTATTATTTCTTCGCGGACGCAATTGGAGGAAAAAAGGAGGTATTTACATTATCAACATACACATTCAAAGAAGGCGACCATATAATATTTTTGGCAAAAGAGTTTAACTCAACGGTTCGCATGATACTCGAATACAGTGATTTAGTTTATACTGATCTAATTAAACCGGGTCAAGAATTATTGATCCCCACTCTTCCTTAGAGAAATGGATAATTAAATGTTTAAGAATCGCCCTGCACAAGACAAAACGACTAAAAACCAATTGCAAACATCTATTCACTCATCAGTAAATCTGAATGAGTTGATGAGTGATATGTACCGTATGAGGGACGTTATTCAAACAAAATTGCTTTCGGAGATGAATGAGAGCTTTTCAGATTTAGAATATTCTACGGGGGAGCAATCTATTAAACTGCGTAAGGTAATTGAAATGCATTTTAATGAGATCGTTACCGAAGAAAATCGCCTGTTTTCTCAATCAGAACGCACAGTTTTACTTGAATTGGTAGTTGCCGATATCGTTGGGCTTGGTCCATTACAGCCCTATCTGAATGACCCTGAAATTACTGAAGTTATGGTCAATGGTATTTCAAATGTATTTGTTGAAAAGCGTGGAAAGATATTTAAAGTAGATGCAAGCTTTGAAAATGAAACCCATCTTATGCGCATAATTGACCGTATTGTTTCACCTTTAGGCCGTAGGGTTGATGAGGCTTCTCCCATGGTTGATGCACGGTTACCTAGCGGCTATCGAGTAAATGCGACTATTCCCCCACTTTCGCTAGAAGGACCGGTTCTTACTATCCGCAAATTTGCCCAAACGCCCTTCACTGCCAAAGATCTAATTCAATCAAACACATTAACTGAGCCCGTGATGGCGTTTTTAAAAGCTTGTGTAGAAGCTCGTGTTAATATCATCATTTCTGGTGGGACGGGGTCAGGAAAAACAACCTTGTTAAACGTGATATCGGCCTTTATTCCTCCAGAAGAGCGTATCATTACGATCGAAGATGTTGCAGAGCTGCAACTCAACCGGGAACATATCGTCCGCCTTGAAAAGCGCCCTCCAAACATTGAAGGCACGGGTGAAATAACCATTCGCCAACTCGTTATCAATGCTTTGCGGATGCGTCCTGACCGAATTGTAGTTGGCGAATCTCGTAGTGGTGAAGCGATTGATATGCTTCAGGCCATGAATACCGGTCATGATGGATCACTAACTACGATCCACTCAAATAGTCCGCGTGACACATTGCGCCGTTTAGAAATTATGGTGATGATGGCGGAATTAGAACTTCCTTTGTCTGCGATTCGCGAACAAATCGCATCGTCCATTGACCTTGTCGTTCATATTAAACGCATGCGTGACGGAACCAGAAAGGTGGTAGATATTAGTGATATTCAACGCATGGAAGGGCAAACTATCGTTATGCAAGATATATTCACCTTTAATTACCAAGGGCACCTTGAGGGGGAAGTACTGGGGACCTTAGAGGCTACAGGATTACGTCCTTTGTTTTATTCAAAATTCGAGGAATACGGTGTTGAAGTTCCGATAGAAATTTTCCAGCGAAAATAGTAATTTTTTTACAATGGAAAATTTGTCTAGAAGAGATTTTTTAAATTTGTTTGGTTACGGTATCGGAGGGACGTGGTTTTTGACACTCCCTTCATATCTTAAAATCAATGCAGTAGCCTTTCCATTAGATCCTTTGCTACAAATCGATGATCTCCCCGCCGAGATTAGAGATATCATTAATTTAATTAGTGCAACACAATTAGACAAAAAGGGCTATTTGATGTTACATACGGATGAAGAATTGCAGCCGTCCTATGTGCCATTAGTCATTACTGATTGGAATAAGAAGCATAGTAATTCCTATGATCGCTTGATGACAGACCAGCCTTTGGGAATTGTTCTGCATTGGTTTGGTGATCGGGATAATTTCGATGATTCAATTGAAGGATACCTGCGTGGATTTAATTCAGTTCGCCCGGTTGCTGACTACGAGACAATTACCAGTGCACATTTCTTAATCGGTTCAGATGAGCCTAAAAGTGCTGATCATTTTTATGCATCATCTCGTATAGGGATCATTCAAACCCAATCTCCAGATACAGATGGTGTACCTTTTGCGGCATCTCACATTGCAAGAATGGACTATGATGTACATGAGCAAGCCCTGCAATATTTTGTTCGCTCATCATACACCTTAAATCAAACAGAACAATACCCTTTATCAATTTTGGTTGATTTTTTTGATGGCCTAAGAACTGATCCCAACATGCGCACAATCGCGATTGAGATTACAGGCCATAATTTTGATAACATGCTGGCAGAAATTGACCAGCAAAAAATAGCCAATGTAGTTTCTGTTGTATTAGCTGTGATGAAAAAATATCGCATTCCAGTTCTAAACATTTTAGGGCATAATGAGATTTCCCTAAATAAAGCTGATCCGGGAAAAATGTTTTTAGCAACGATACAATATTTAGTATGCGTGCAATGCTTAGTTAACAATGACCAATTATCTCACGAACTTGTATTCGAACCGTTTTACACCCAAGCTGCGATTCAATATTCCGATGCTATCACACATAAATTATTAAGTGATAGTGAATTATCCTTGAGCATTAGAAAACAGGCGATTATTAATTGTCTGAAATATATTCGATCACATTTATTATTGGTTGACACGCCAGCCAATGTTTATCGCTGGGAATTAATTTGTAAATATTGGGAAGTATATGATCTGCTTGTACCAGAAGAAAAACCGCAAGCAACAGCTCATGAGTTTTTATTTCCTGTTGAACAACCACATTTTGAATCTAGAGGCTATTTTCTGGACGAGAATAATCGTGAAGGGATTAATTTTCATAGGGTCGAATCTGATGTTCTCACATCTGGACCTTACTCAATTAATCTCATTGCCAATGGCGAATGTATATTTGTTGGGAATTCGGAATTCTACCCAGATAGTTTTATTGCTATTTTCAAGCACCGATTACACACATCAGCTGAAGTGCTTTCAATTTATGATAATCTGAACGATGTTATTGATCTAAATTTGAGAGGCAGCTATAATGGTGGTCAAGTGATAGGTAATATTACGCAAAATTTTTCCTATATTCCTGCCCATTTGCATTTTGCAATTGCTTTTGGTAGTACGTGGGATTTACACATCAAGGATAGTCGATCAACACCATTAAATGCAGGGCCGACCTGGATGAGGGCTCGGTATTTAGATCCACTAAATTTTTTAGAAACACATTTGAACTAATCGCTTAAAAGGAAATCTAATGCCAAAAACTTTAGCAAGTCAAGATACAGTTACCATGCTTCAACGTATGGCTTATATTGCTGAGTACCGAGAAGGGGATAATCGTTCCCACGTTGCCCGTGTAAAAGGATATACCTATCTCTTGGCGCGCGGATTAGGGTTAGACTTGGAAGATGCAGATGTGCTTTCAGCTGCCAGCCAGCTACATGATATTGGAAAATTTGTTATTCCAGATGAAATTTCTGTTAAAACTGATGCGCTCAACTCTGAACAATGGCAGATAATTCAAAAACACACCACGGCTGGGTCCGCTCTACTGCAGGGCTTTTCATCAGGTCTGATCCAAACTGCATCTCAGATTGCCCTATCCCATCACGAAAGATGGAATGGCTCAGGATACCCCCACAAGCTTGCTGGTGAAGCGATTCCTATGAGTGCCAGGATATGTGCCATCGCCGATGTATTTGATGCCCTGACCACCCCACGACAATACAAGACAGAAATCAATGTGATCGAAGCACACGACTTGATTGTAGACGCGAGTGGTGTTCTCTTTGACCCTAAATTGGTTGATATTTTTAAAAAGAAATATGAGGATATTATCAATATCCGCAAGAATCATATAGACTAGTTTTTATCAATTTCTGTAGGTTTTATGTCAACACGGTCACATGGCTAGGATTGGGCTGATGCAATATAGATGTACTCAAAATCGCCTTACGGCGATTTTGCTGTTTAAGTAGTCCCCGCCCATACTGAAGAAAATTATTTCGTGCGCTGTAGGCGAGCGCTCTCGCAATCACCATGAGGTTATCCCCGAGAACACAGCATGGCAATTAAAAAGAGCAGCGCTTTGTAATGCACTGCTCTTTTAATTTACTCATTGACAGCAGATGAAATTAACTCTCTTGCTCATCCTTCTTGGCAGCAGCAATAATCTCCTCCACCAAATGGGTTGGAACAATATCGTAACGCTCAAAATCCATCGAGAAGATACCGCGCCCACCTGTCATAGAGCGCAGATCGGTGGTATAGCGCTGCACTTCGGCAAAGGGCACTGTAGCGGTGATCACAGAGCGACCTTTTTGCGTATCCATGCCTTGCACACGGGCACGGCGCGTGTTGAGGTCACCTAGGATATCACCCATACTGACTTCAGGCACCGTGACCTTGATGGCCATAATCGGCTCGAGAATAACCGGCGCAGCTTGCATCATCGCAATTTTGAAGCACTCACGGGCGGCAATTTCAAAAGCCATGGGTTTAGAATCAACCGGATGTTCCTTACCATCAAAAACAGCCACTTTAACATTGTGGACCGGATAACCGGCAATAACGCCATCGGCCATCACATTGCGGATACCTTTTTCAATGGCCGGCATATAATTTTGCGAAACCGAACCACCAAAAACTTCGTTGGAAAATTCAAAATCTTCGTTGGGCAAAGGTTCTACACGCAAATGCACTTCACCAAACTGACCTGAACCGCCGCTCTGTTTTTTATGACGATATTGCGCCGAGGCCTTTTTGCGAATAGTCTCTTGGTATGGCACCTTAGGTTCTTCCATGGTGAGGCTTGTTTGCAGTTTATTCTTGGCCTTACGAACAGCGACATCAATATGTTGATTGCCCATCCCGCGTAAAATCGTTTGGCGGGTACTTTGATCTTGACGCCAAGAAAGAGTCATATCTTCTTCGCACAGGCGGGTCAATGTGGGGCTAACTTTTGGAGAATCTGCTTGCGTCTCAGGACTAACAGCCACCCGGAAAAGCGCGTTTGGATACACTGGAACAGGCAGAGTTAGCGGTGTTTCCTTTTTGCAAAACGTATGCGCTGTCGAGGTCTCATTCAATTTAGGCACAACGCCGATATCACCGGCGTGAATAGCTTTGACAAAGATTTGCTCTTTGCCACGCATCATAGAAACATTGCCAAAACGCTCCTCCTCACCGGCCGTTTGATTCCATACCCGGCTATCCGATTCAATTTTGCCCGAATAAACACGAAAGTAAGTAATCTTGCCAACAAAGGGATCGGCTGTAGTCTTCCACACGTAGGCCGCTAACGGACCGCTGGTGGAGGCTGCCAATTCAATTTTGCCGGCATCGCTTTCAGCTTCAACTGCGGGACGATCTCCTGGTGAAGGTAACAAAGCTAATATGGCTCGCATTAAGGGGAAGAGACCGATTTCACACGTGGCAGAGGTCATTAAAATTGGCACAATTTCACTAGCATGCACAGCGCTGCGCAATCCGGTGATAACTTCATCATTAGAAAGCTCTTCACCTTCCAGATATTTCATCAACAGCTCATCATCGCCTTCTGCGGCTGCTTCAACCACTGTCAAGCGTGCTTCTTCAACGGCATCGCTGTATTCAGCTGGAATATCTTCAGCATCTTTGCCGGCTCCAGCGTACGCTTTCAGGGAAAGCAAGTCAATTACACCTTTAAAATCTTCTTTCTCTCCCCAAGGCAATTGCAGTGGTAATAATCGCGCATCGGTGATTTCTGCAACAGTACTAAGTGCCTTTTCAAAATTAGCATTATCACGATCCATTTTGTTAATTACAACAAAACGCGGTAAATTAAATTCATCACTATAAGACCAGCCGATTTCGGTGCCCACTGCAGCGCCAGCCACTGAATCAACCACGATTAACGAAGAATCGGCTACCCGCAATGCAGAAATCACCTCGCCAACAAAATCCGAGTAACCCGGAGTATCCAGCAAGTTGAGTTTAAAGCCATCAAATTCTACCGGCAAAACAGAGGTAGATAACGAAATGCCGCGGCGAATTTCTTCATCGTCATAATCAGAGGCTGTGTTACCATCCTGTATGCTCCCCAAACGGGTTAACGCACCGGTCACATGCAACAAGGCTTCCGTCAGTATGGTTTTACCAGCACTACTGTGAGAAACAAGAGCAACATTGCGAATTTTTTCAGTAAAATACTCTTTCATGGGTCCTGACCTTCCTCAAGGTATTGGTGTTAGCAATGAAAAAAAGTTGTTAGATAACTTCATAAGATCAAACGCCATAATTATAGGCTATAACACAAAAATCGGGTATTGTTTTTATTATGTGTTTGGAAATATCCGTGCGGAGCAAAACAGATGCTCTTGAATTCTGCGTTCTTCAAAAAACCTATTGACTGCAGTTCTCATTATGACCCAGTACTAGATCGAAATTTGCACTGGTCACGAGTGTGGTTGCACCACCCTGCACCCGAACCTGATCCATCGTGAGACGTTCGTTAGTGACAGGTAACAAAACCTGTTGAGCTGTCCACCCAGCGGTATTAATCGTACTCACGAACCAATATGAATTTGCTGGCATCCAGGTCATCTACAAGACAATAGTCCATGGTACACTAATCGAATGTCATGATCAGAAAACGAATACGTCGCTTTGCTTTTAACTTTTGGTATTATCGTCAACCTCCCTGGGATACACGCGTCACACCGCCAGAGGTCGTAGCATTTGCTGATCAATATCCGCCCGGAAGAGCACTCGACTTAGGATGTGGAACGGGTACGAATATGATTTACCTGGCCGAATGTGGATGGAATACTGTTGGCGTTGATTTTGCACCCAAAGCCATTCGCGCAGCCCAGCGCAGAGTCAAACACCTTGACCACGACATAGATTTTATTGTTGATGATGTCACTCGATTGGATAAGGTTTCTGGCCAGTTTGATTTTATCCTTGACATGGGCTGCTATCATAGTTTAGATGATGTTGAGCAGGAATCTTATATCATAAATTTGATGCGCGTGCTCGCACAGGGTGGGCACTATTTACTCTATATATTCTTTCGTCCCTCGGCTGAGAGTGCCCGCCCCGGTGTTATTGAAGCTGACCTGACTCGAATTAGCACCCTTCTCAACTTATTTGCACGCCAAGATGGTTTAGAAAGAGAGACCCGTCCATCCGCATGGTTACACTTCCAAAAAAAGCAAGCCTAAAATTACTATTCCTTTTCTTGGATGGCATCGGGCTAGGAGATGACGATGCTGCCAAAAATCCCTTTGCGGCCACGCGTATGCCGCACCTGGAGAAATTGCTTGGCGGAAGGCGGATGCTCGAGCTGGCTTCCGAAGAAATCATCCAAACAGAGACCGCTACTTTATTGTCTCTTGATGCTTGCTTAGGGGTTGATGGGCGACCGCAATCGGCAAGCGGACAAGCCACACTGCTAACAGGCATCAACGTGCCCAAAAAGATTGGGCAGCACTACGGACCCAAGCCCAATCCCGAAATCATCAAAATCCTGCATAACGGCAACTTATTCACACAGTTACAAGAGTGCGGATATAAAAGTGCACTTCTGAATGCCTTTCCCCGTCAATATTTTGCTGCCATTGCGACCGGGCGTCGACTACCTGGCGCAATTGCGATGGCCGCGCGTATAGCCAATACCGATCTAAAAACTGCCGAAGATCTGATGGCAGGGAATGCCATATCGGCCGATTTCACCGGCCGAGGTTGGGTGGAACACCTCGAATACTCAAGTATTCCCGTACTGTCAACCATCGAGGCCGGAGCACGCTTAGCCAAATTGTCCAACGACAATGATTTTTCTCTCTTCGAGTTTTGGCTCAGTGATCTGCTTGGGCACCAACGGGAGCAACAAGCTGCAGCCGAATGGCTGGTCAAATTCGATCAAGTTCTCGGTGCATTGATATCAGTCTGGGATCATGATCGAGGATTGATTTTGATCACATCCGACCACGGAAATCTTGAAGACCTCAATACGCGTCATCACACCCGTAACCCCGTCCCTGCTCTTTTAATTGGTGCGCCAACTCTTCGCAATCGATTCGCAAAAAACCTTCACGATCTAAGCGATATCACACCAGCAATTTTACGTTTCTTTGAGGACCAATGCCAATGTCCAAAATTTCTATCGTAACTGACAGTGTTGCCAGCATCCCAGAAACATTACTAGAAAGTCTCAAAATCAATATCGTACCCTATTTCATTCACTGGGGCGAAGACACATACAGAGATTTAGTTACTATCCAACGGAAATCTTTTTATATGCAACTGGCCGCGGCAAAATTTCTACCCAAAACAGCCAATCCCAGCCCTGGGGATTACGCACAAATCTATCAAGAAATAGCTCAAGGAGACACCGCAGAAATTATTAGCATCCACATGACATCTAAAGGCAGCGGTGCCTATCAGGCAGCTCTAGCTGGAAAAAATCTTGTACTAGAAAAATTGCCCGAACTCAAGATAGAGATTATCGATACGCTAAATGTATCTATGTGCCAGGGATGGATGGTAATTGAAGCCGCTCGAGATGCGCTTGCAGGTATGCCGCTATCGAACATTGTTGAGCGAGTTAAGGCTATGATTCCATTCACGGAGATGCTGCAAACAGCAGATACATTAAAATATTTATATATGGGTGGCCGCATAGGAAAAGCCAAACACCTGCTCGGCAGCGCGCTTAAGATTATGCCCATCATCGGCATGAATGATGGCTTAATTGTGCCACTCGGCATGGCCCGCACTAGGACGCGCGTTTATCAAATGATGATTGATAAGATTGAAGCTGTCGTCGGGCGACAGGGCAAGATAAAAATCGCCTGCGTACATGCTGCCGCCAAAGATGAAGCCCAAAAACTCAAAATAATGGTAGAAGATCGTCTCACTTGTGTCGAATCGATTATTGCGGAGCTCTCCCCTGCCCTAGGAGTGCATACTGGACCGGGAACAGTAGGTGTGTGTTACTTTCCAATCAGGTCCTAGCACATCTCTCAAGCCCCACGTTATTGCGCAAGAAATTCGCAATACATGGGGCTTGGAAATGAATGGTAATGTAAGCTATTACCATATTACAAAATATGCAATCAAATAAAAAAAGCCCGTCATAATTCTTGTGACGGGCTTCACTATATCAACACTTCACAATTTAATTTTACCGAACAGGAATATCTATAAAGGTGCTACACATCTACCCATTGCCAACGGACTCTCGTTGGAATTATCCTTTTAGTACGATGACCGCCATCGCAATAATTTTGATATTAGTTTTTTTGCTTGAACCGCATTTTGTTGGTACGAAGTTGAGAACAACTATATTAAAAGATTCATAAAAATATCTAGTTCTTCTCTTTATGCTCACGCACCAATTCACGGCGCAATATTTTGCCAACATTGGTCTTGGGCAATTCATCACGAAATTCAACTTGCGTGGGGACTTTATAAGCAGCCAATTTGTCTTTGCACCAGGCGCGGATATCACCTTCGTCTGAGGATTCTCCTGGTTTTAGCACAACCCAGGCTTTGACGGTTTCACCGCGTTTAGGATCTGGCACACCGGCAACGCCAACTTCCAATACTTTTTCATATTCAGCGATGACTTCTTCAACATCACGCGGCCAAACCTGGAAACCTCCAGGTTTAATCAATTCTTTCTTGCGATCAACGATGTAGAAAAAGCCCTTTTCATCCATGCGGGCAATATCGCCGGTATACAACCAACCATCGCGCAAGGCGTTTTTCGTTTCAGTAGGCATATTATGGTAGCCTTTGAAAACCTGAGGCCCTTTGATAACAATCTCGCCAATTTCTCCAGGCGGCAGGACAGTGACTTCATCGTCCAAACTGATGATACGAGCTTCAACATCAGGCATCGGCAGTCCAATTGAGCCAACTGGGCTTTCACCCGCAAATGGGTTGCAGTGGGTTGCGGTGGGTGCTTCAGAGAGTCCGTAACCCTCAAAAACTTTGCCACCAGTCAAAGCCTCAAATTTTTCTTTTGTTTCACGCATCAAAGGTGCCGAACCTGAAATACAAGCCTTAATTGAACTGAGGTCATATTTCCCAGCTACAACATCCGGCCAATTATTGATTGCATTATAGAGTGTGGGCACGCCGGGGAAAATTGATGCTTTATATTTCTGGATATGCTCCAAATCATCTTTGATATCGCGCGCATCTGGAATCATAACTAGGGTAGCCCCAATAGCCAAACCAAAACCCATT
>PVMK01125451.1_pt1 | contig 14957 bp, 15 predicted proteins | sample 1853481 | NCBI WGS metagenome assembly PVMK01 (sample SAMN08533507, study PRJNA380276) | Marine sediment metagenome, whole genome shotgun sequencing project.
TTGGTGTGGAAAATTAGAATGTGAAGAAAAAATCAAAGAGGAAACAGGTGCAGATATCAGAGTCATTCCGTTTGGAAGTGAAAATACAGATACAAAATGCATGTATTGTCAAGAACAAAGTACTGTGATTCCAATTTTTGCAAGAGGATACTAATCTATTTTTCAACAATGACCTCAAATCCAGAATTACAGCAAAAAAAACCATTGCTAGAGCAATTCAGAGAGACTAGAAGTAAGACATTAGAACTTGTAAAGACTTTAGAAAAAGATGATTTTGTTGTTCAAACAGCATTTTTCATGAGTCCACCAAAGTGGCATATTGGTCATGTCAGTTGGATCTACGAAGCAATAATGAGTAAATTGGATAAAAATTATGAATTTTATTCAACGGAATTTTCAGAGTATCTTAATTCCTATTATCAACAATTTGGGACTCCGCAAGACAAAGGACTTCGGGGAGTAAGTTCAAGACCCACGGTTGAGCAGATATTTCAATACTTTAACACAATTAACCAGAAAGTAGAGCATTTTATTGAATCTCAAACTTTGAGTGATGATGCAATTAAATTAATCACTATGGGATTTCATCATGAATGCCAACATCAAGAGCTTCTTGTGTATGATTTGCAACATCTTCTTGCAGAACAATATAGACCAGTCAAAAGAAATGAAATTCCAAAACAAAACAGTGTTGATAAAAAATCAATCCACATCAAAGGTGGTTTGTACACAATGGGATACAACGGAAAAGACTATTGTTATGACATTGAACTTCCAGAACATAAAGTATACCTTAATGATTACAAGTTAGATATGTTTCCAGTTACAAACCAACAATATCTAGAATTTATCGAGGATGGAGGATATGAAACATACAAGTATTGGTTATCAGACGGTTGGGAGAAAGTAAAAGAAAGCAAATGGATTGCACCAATGTATTGGGAAAAAATAGATGAAAAGTGGAATGTAAGAGACTTTTTAGGAATTAGAAAAATTAACCCAAATGAACCTGTGTGTCATGTTAGTTATTTTGAAGCTGACGCATATTGTAATTGGGCTGGAAAAAGACTTCCAACAGAAGCAGAATGGGAAAAAGCTGCATGCTGGAATGAAGAAACGCAAGTAAAAACAATCTATCCATGGGGAAATGAACAACCATCAGAAGAAAAATGCAATTTACTGGAATCATATTTTTGGGGATGTACTGAAATTGGAGCATTTCCAAATGGTACTAGTCCATCAGGATGTCAACAGATGATTGGAGATATTTGGGAATGGACATCATCAGAATTTACGGGATACCCAGGATTCAAAACAGGGTTTGATGAATATAATGACAAATGGTTTTCAAACCAAAAAGTCTTGCGAGGAGGCTCATTTGCTACTCCAAAAATGTCAATTCGAGGAAGTTACAGAAATTTCTTCAGATTAGATGAAAGATGGTTATTCTCTGGTTTTAGATGCGCAGAAGATATCTAATTTTTGGATACCAAAGGTCTTGAATTTCATAACCTTTGAGTAGTTTTCTTCATTAAACTCGAATCTCTCAGCCAATAGGAATCAAGGTTTTATTACAAATGATGCAAAACCTGCTATCAGATGGTAACAGAATTTGATGTAGTTCCTACAATCATAGGCATTTTATTCTTAGTTATTCCTGCATTATTATTAGGAAGGGTTTGTTCTCATTTCAAAATCCCTGAAATTATTGGGTTTGTATTTGCAGGAATAATTTTAGGACCAACTGCTCTAGGGGGATTAATTCCAATTTTTGATAGACCTATTGTAGAATTAAACGAAGTAATGTTAGCTTTGTGGCAAATTTCTGGAATTATCATTTTGTTTTCTGCAGGATTGCATTTTACATTTCATGATCTAATCAAGGCAGGACCAAAGACTGCAATTATTGGAGTATTTGGTGTAATCGTACCACTTGTGACAGGATACTTTATTGTACTTTGGATGGGCTTTGATTGGACAGTTGCTGTGCTTATTGGAGCAACGCTTAGTGCCACAAGTATAGCAGTATCTGTAGTAATTTTAGAAGAACTAGGGAAGGAGAAAACCAAAGAAGGAAATATTTTGGTAAATGCTGCAGTATTAGACGATGTTTTAAGTCTTGCAATTCTTTCTGCAATAATTTCGTTGGTTGTACTCAAAACAATTCCAACAATAGAATCAGTTGTCATTACAACTGCAACAGAGATTGGGTTTTGGTTTTTGATATTACTTGGAGCAGTATACATTTTACCAAGAATTGTTCATGTGGTTTCTCGAACACATCCATCTACATTGGAAGCTAGAGGCACAAGACAAGGTGTTGCATTAGGTTCAGCATTTGGATTAGCTGCAATTGCAGCTAGTGTTGGACTAAATCCAATTGTAGGAGCATTTGCTGCAGGTATGGGTCTTGCAGGATCAAAACTGGCAATACAAGTACGTGAATTTATTGGAAGGTTGAAAGTAATTGTTGAGCCATTATTTTTTGTAATAATTGGTGCTCATGTAGACATTACACAAATCTCATCAATCAACTGGGTTTTGTTTGCAGTGATTTTAGGCGTTGCAGTATTTTCAAAAGTAGTTGGTTGTGGTATACCTGCAGCTCTTATGCTAAAGAGCAAACAAAGTGGACTTCGAATAGGATATGGCATGATAGCCAGAGGAGAAGTAGCTTTCATTATAGCAGGAATAGGATTGGCTTTTGAGGTACTTTCAGATGAGATTTATTCTACAATCGTCTTTGTAATTTTAGCAACAATATTCATTGGACCACTTTTACTTAGAAACGCATTCAAATCAGATTAACATTTGACGTAAAAAGTTACCATTAATCGGATTTTAGGGATACGAAAGGTCGTCATATCCATAACCTTTGAGCCATTTTTGATCTAATTTTGATGAAAAAAGAGTTTAAAATCTAATCTTTAGATTCTTCGTATTCTTCATCACTTTCATAATTTTCTTTTAAGTCAAGTTGATGCTGTTCTTCTTTCATTTCTTCTTGCTCAAATTTCTTTTTTTCAGAATCTTTCCGAATTTCTTCTTCTATTTTCTTATTCCAATCTATTGTGAAATATCTCATTAAAAATAATGCAGCAGGAATTCCAATTAATAACCCTAAGACCGTTTCAATTACAGGATCTCCTATCACTCCTAATACTATACCAACCATCACTATACCAATCCAAAACAAAATCCAGAATCGAAGTTTTTCAATTCTATATGCTGCCCACAAATCAACAACTGGAATAATTGCTAAAATCATCTGAAATTTTACAGAGTATACTTCTCTTGCTACAGGGTTCATAAATTTTCTACAATAATAATGAACTTAAGCGTATTGAAGTTTAGAATTTATGTTCTCTTTATGTATAATGAACTGCCTATTACATTATGACAAAAGAAGAAAGAGAGAAAATCTTTGAAGAAATCATTTCAGGTTTTAGAAAAAAATTCATTCATTCTGATAAAGAACACCTATCTGAAAATTATCGAAGACTGCCTTTAGACTAGAGTTTAGAATCTAAGAATTACTAATCTCGTTTACTCTTTTTTACAGATACATTTAGGGCGTTTTAGTTTACACTTGTTACAATAATGTCTTTGTGATCGAGTTACTGCCATAATCAAATATTTCTAGTAAGTGGATAAATGTTTACTGTTTGACTTTGATCTGAGAGTACGCACAGATACGTAGTCTTAAGTCGTTTTTGATACCAAAGTTAATGAAAAATACTTGTTATCATCTAACCACGTATGTTTAATTTCAAATCCTGCACTATCAAGAAGTTCATGAATTTGTGACAGTTTGTATTTGTGTGAATGCTCAGTATGAATTAATTCATCTTTTTCTAAATTCAATAAAAGATCTGATTTTGATACTATAACTGATTGATTTACAAGAGATTTTAGATACATCTCAATTCTTTGTTTTTCTTTGTTGTAAATTGCAAGATGCGAAAAATTTTTTAAATTAAAATCAGCATCAAGCTCATCATTAATTCTAGAAAGAATGTTGAGATTAAACTCGCAGTCACACCTTGTGAGTCATCATATGCAGATTCCAAAATCTGCTTATCTTTTACTCAAATCCAATCCAATCAAAAAGAGATCTCTGCTTTCATGGTAGAATTTATTTTCTGTAGAAATTTCGTAAACCCATCATTTGGAGAAAAATTACCAAAACTAGAACCCAAGAAAGATTATCAGATTTTTCTTTTCATCAAAATTTTTTAGAAATTCCAAACCACCCTCATAAGTATCAATTATGCCTGTGATATGCAAACCATCATAATTTCTTTCAGTAATTCCTCAGAGCTTTCAGTAAGAATTTCAGAGATATCTATTGGGAAATACTCTACAGTTGTCCCTCTAATTGTAGTCAAAACATCAAGAATCAATCTAGTTTTTACAGAGGTGCCACTTCCAAGTTCAACTAATCGAAAATTTTCATCAATGTATGAGGGTAATTCAGCCTGTAATTTACGTCAGTATAGAGATTTCAGTTCTCGTAGGATAATATTCAGGTAAAGAGCAAATTTTTTCAAACAAATCTGAGCCTTTTTTATCATAAAAGAACTTGGGGCTGATGAATTTAGAATCCTGATTCAAGCTAGAAGATATTTCTTCGGCAAATGTTTTCTCAATTTTAGTAGCATGTGGTTTAAAGTATTGAAGTTTGGGAGGATACCACATATTTTTTGTAATCAAGATTTTTTTGAATTGTGTTACTCAAGTATTAAAACCAGATTCATTTCAACATAAATTCTTTATCCCAATTCTTTACGCATAAATCATATTTCTTGATATACTTCTTCATTCAACAATAGTCAGTGGATGAAATACTCAAAGTAGAACATTTGAAAAAATACTTTATCAAAAAAGGATTGTTTGCTTCAAAATCAATAGTAAGAGCAACAGATGATGTTTCATTTTCTCTTAAAAAAGGGGAAGTTTTTGTGTTAGCCGGTGAATCAGGTTCTGGAAAGTCAACTATTGCAAAATTAATTCTAAAATCAATTGAACCAGATTCTGGAAAAATTTTTTTCGAAGATATTGAAATCAATAATGAAAAAAAGAATTTAAAAAAAATTAGAATGAATTGTCAGATGATCCACCAAGATCCATATGACTCTATAAATCCAAGAATGAGAGTAGCAGATATTGTATCAGAGCCTCTTGAAATCCACAATATAGGGAATAAAAAAGAGAGGTTAAGAAGAGTGATTGAAGTTTTACACGAAGTAAAATTAGAACCTGTTGATGAAATGTTAAAGAAATATCCACACATGTTATCAGGAGGACAAAGACAAAGAGTTGTCCTAGCAAGAGCATTGGCATTAAAACCAAAAATAATCCTAGCAGATGAGCCAGTTTCAATGTTGGATGTGTCAATTAGAGCAGAGATGCTTGAACTAATGCAGGAATTACAGAAAAAATACAACATTTCTTTCATCTATATCACTCATGATTTGGCAACAGCCAGATATTTTGGTCAAAGAATAGGAATTTTGTATCTTGGAAAAATCGTTGAAATGGGCCCAATTGATCAAGTTTTAGTAAATCCCAAACACCCATACACACAGGCACTAATTGATGCAATTTCAGAACCAGACCCAGATAATCTTCATAGAGAAAAGAAAATTCGAATAAATGATCCATCAGATGTTGATGTTTACCAAGGATGTAGATTCAGGGCAAGATGTCCGTATGTTATAGAGAAGTGTAAAGAAGAACCAATCTTGGAAAAAGTTGATGATGAGCATTATGCTGCATGTTATGTCAAACTAGACTAGGAATTTCTAACAGATGGCATTCGTTTATCTTTGTATGTAACAACATGAGAAACGCCATTCTTTGGAAAAACACCATAGATCAGTTTTGCTTTTTGTATTACAGAATCTTTTAGAGATACCAAAATAAATTGGCTATCTTTAGATCGTTCTTCTAAGATCTTTGCAAGTTTTTCAGAATTTGGAGCATCAAGGTGTGCATCAATCTCATCAAACAAGTAAAATGGTGAAGGTTTTAGTTTTTGTAATGCAAGAACAAATACAATTGCAGCCAATGTCTTTTCACCACCACTAATTGATGTAGATTCTCTTTTTGGTTTATTTGGGAATTGAATTAGATAAGAAATTCCAGAATCAAATATATCATCTTCATTTTGTAATTCTAACCAAGCATTTCCACTAGTCATTTTATTAAATATTAAACGAATTTCTTTATCTACAATATCAAATGCATCCAAAAATGTTTGTCGTTTGTCTTTATCAACATCATCAAGGAATTTAATTATTGAATTTCTTTCCTCTTCAAGAGAGTTTTTTCTTGAAGACATTGAACGATATCCATAAGAGACTTCAAGATATGTTTCTGGAGCCTTTGCATTTAATGCGTTAAGGGAATTAAATTCAGCAGTCAGTCCCTGGATAATGGGTTCAACATCAAAAGTTTCCATATTTTTATCAAAGCCAAAAGCAGAAAGAATTTGCCGGTATTTAGATTCATTTTCTTTTAAATCATGTAAATCATGATTTAGTGAATCAGATTCTCGTTCTAATGTGGCAATTTGTTTTGTTATGTTCTCTTTCTTTGCATTTAAGATTTTAAGTTTATCATCATATTCTTTGAGTTGTCCAATTGATGAACCAGATGTAGCAATAAGATCTTGTTCTTTTTCTCTTAATTTTTCAAGGATTTCTTTTTTTGGTTCTTTTTGTTTTTCTAATTCTTGAATTTTTGTTTCTATTTCTTGACATTCTAAATTCAAAGAACTTTCTTCCTCATAAAGTCGATTAGACTGAGACTTTTCTTGATTAGATTTAGTTTGCAATCTTGTTAATTCAGATGACTTGTCACGATATTCATTTGTAATTGTAGTGTATAATTTTTCAATATCCATTTTTTTTATGTTAATTTTGTGCATCTCATTTGCAATACGAGTTTGCTCTCCACTTGCATAATTTTTATCAACAATTGAAATACGATCATTTAGGGAGTCAATATGAGATTCAGTTGTAATCATTTCTGATTCAATATGTATATTTCTTGAAGAAAGTTCAGAATTTCTTTTAGTTAGTTGTTCTTTTACACGCATTACAGAAGTAATACTTGATTTCAAATGAGAATAATTTTCATTTGCGGAGGTTAGAGATTTTTCTGAAACAGAAAGTCTTTCAACATATGATTGAATTGAATCATCTAATTTTTTCAAAGAATGTTTTTTCTGTAGTAAATATTTTTTAATCATACTGATAGATTGAAACAAACCATCAATATCACCACTCATTGAAATCAGTTTTGTAAGTTTTGAAATCTTTGAATTGATATCAATTACAACAGTGCCACCTTTTGCTGCAAAGTATTCGCCATCCAGAGTTACTGCTTTGTATCCTAGTTGTGACACATTATAGGCAGATTCTCGATTTTGGGTGAGTATAATATTTCCAAATAGGAAGGTTTTGAGCGTAGAATACGTAGGATTACAGGATACATAATCAGCAAGCACACCAATTACTCCAGATTCTTTTGGCAGACTAATCTTGAATTTTGGAATGGCATCAAGTGGAATAATCTTTAGCTTTGGTAGTTTCCTACTTCTTGCAACTTCGGCAATTCCAATTAAAGTGGCAAAGTCTTTAACAACAATTGCCTTGATCCAATCAGAACTTACAGCCAAAACAGAACGTTCGTATTGTTTATCCCATGAAATCATGTCATATACTAAACCTTCAATGCCAAGTTTGTCAGCATCTTCCATTAATTTTGCAACAGTATAATCTTCATGCATGAATTTTTTTACAGTTTTGATTTTTGATTGATATTTAGTTGCAGAGTTACTTGCTGTTTCTAAAATTACTGCCCATTCTTCCATGTCATCATTTATTTTTAATTTTTTTGTTTGTAATTTTCTTTAATTCGAGATTTTAGTTCAGTGATAGTGGCAATGTTATTTTTCATTATGGATATAAATTCCGATTTAGATTCAGATAATTTAACAATACCTTGTTCTTGTTCATTGAATTTTGTGGAATTTCAGTTTTAATTTTGTTTTTAGAGTCTTCTTTTTCATGTTGAATTTTAGAAAGTTTGAGTTCAGCGTCATTTAGTTGATTAGTAGAATTTTAATTTTGTCATCTATTTCAGATTTCTTTGCTGCAACAATTGATTGTTCTGTTAGAATTGTATTTTTTTCAGTATCAACAATTTCTACATCTTTATTGATTTTATTTATCTTTACAGTTGTCTCGTCAATTGATACTTTTATTTTTAAAATTTGACTATCAATATCGCCTGCAGTATCTTTAATTTCTTCTAACTCTATTTTAATTTCTGGAATTCGTTTATCAATTTGTTCTATTCTTTTCTTGGATGCTGAAATTGCACTATTATCAATTTCATATTGTTCCATTGCAGAACTTAGTTCTGCATCAATGGTTGCTTTTGCTTGATTGTAATCATCAGCTTCACTCATTGATTTTGCCTTTTCAGTATCCAATACACCAATTTCAGTTTCTAACACACTTCGTTCACCACCAAATTGTGTGATTTCAGTAGTAGTGGCGTGTAAAGTGGACTCGATTGAATCTTTTTTGCTTGAAACAACTTTCATTTTATTGGCAGCATCTATTGCCTTGTATCGATTAAGTTCACGTTCAAGAATATCATGGCGTAGTTTTTGATTTCTTTCTTCCTCAAGTTCATCAATTCTTTTTTTAATTTCACCCATTCTTGCTGCTGCAATTTCAAATCTTCTATCAGCTTCATCTAGTTGTTTTAGGGCTTCGGTCTTTTTTTCATCAAAATAAGATAATCCAATCAAATCCTCAATTGTTTGTCTTTTTTCGTCAGAAGTAAATTCAGAAATTCTAGTAACTGTTCCTTGTTGAACGGCATTGAGTTGTCCTAACCCTGCATTTGCCATATCAAGTAAATCAAGAATTTGGTTTCTAGTTGTTTTCTTTTTGTTGAGATAGTATATGCTTACACCATCTTCACTCATTTCTCTTGTAATCTCAACAGTATCAGAATCAACAGGGATCTTTCTATCGGAATTATCAAAATGTACACTTGCCCGAGTCATTTTTACTGATCCACGACGATTGCCTTCAATATCATGAATTAGTGATCGTAATTTGTCAACCCTCAAAATTTTTGTTTTATTTTCTCCCAATGCAAACATAATGGCATCCAAGATGTTGCTCTTGCCAGATCCATTTGGGCCAGAGATCGATACAAGACCTGGTTCAAACTGAACAGTGGTATTCTTAAATCCAAATGATTTGAATCCAAAGATATCAACTTTTTTAATATGAACCAATAACGATCTTTTCTCAATCGATAGGATAATCGAATACTAACAAGTTTTGTTGACATAATTACATAATTTTTCTTATGGTATTATGAAATTTTTCGTAAGGGTTGAAACTGTATTTAATATTTTTTAAAATAAAGGAACTCTAATTGTGCCTACCTATAATTATGAATGAGTTATTCTAAATTCATGGTAAAGTTAGGATTGATTCAAACCATCACACACAGCACGAATCAAAAAGGAATATCCAAAGTATCAGGGATGTTAAAGAGGCTAGGTAAACAAGAGGTGGAAATAGTATGCCTTCCTGAACAGTGGTTAAAGAAAAATGTGATTTTAGATTTTGATTCAGAGTTTTCAGATTTTAAGAAAATTGCAAAGGATTTCTCAATGACAATTATTCCAGGAGCGTTTTATGAAACTATAAAGAAAAAGACCTCAATTGTAGCCCCCATAATTGGTCCAGAAGGGGAATTCATAGGAAGACAAGAGAAAATTCATCCATTTGACTATGAACAAGATACAGTAAAACCTGGAATTGAGGCTAAAATTTTCAATACTGCATGTAAATTTGGAGTGGTGATATGCTACGACATGGTATTTCCAACAGTTGCAAATACTCTAGTAAAAAAAGGAGCCCAAGTATTGTTATCTCCAAGTAGAATTGTCAGAAGAGGAATATCACCATGGAAGATGTATGTTCAGGTAAGAGCACTTGAAAACAGGGTACCAATTCTTGCAGCAAATATAGAAAACCACAGATTTGGAGGGAACAGTATGATAGTGGATTTGAATGAAAATAACAAAGTCACTACTACAAAAATCATAAAATTAAATGGTGAGAAAGGAATTGCAAGAGAATTTAGACTTCATAAATATGAAAAGAGTAGAAAAAGTAGATTTTCAGATTCAAACAAGTTTCAATGACTATTCATCAGCAACAAACTTTTCACATGCAGTTTTTGCTTCAACATCAGAAGTTTGTTCTATTGGATGTTTCATCAAATATGCACTTGCTGGTTTGATCGGCCCACCAACTCCCCTATCAAGAGCAATTTTTGCCAATCTAATTGCATCAACTACAATTCCTGCAGAATTTGCTTTATCATCAACTTCTAAACGAACTTCCATATTGTAAGGTATGTTTGCCCATTGACGACCTTCAATTCTCATAAACATTAGTTTAGTATTACCCAAAAATGGAATAAAATCTGAAGGGCCAACATAAATTTGATCATCATCCAGTCTTTCTTTTAATTGACTTTGAACACTTTCTGTTTTAGAGATTCTTTTTGAGGCAAGCCTATCTTGTTCTTTCATGTTTAGAAAATCAGTATTTCCCCCAACATTGATTTGATATGTTTTTTCAATTTTGGTTCCTCGGTCGCTACATAATTTAGCTAATGTTCTATGAACTATAGTTGCACCAACTTGACCTTTGATATCATCACCTATGCAAGGAATATTTTTTTCTTCGAATTTTTTGGCCCATTTTTCATCTGAGGCAATAAACGAGGGTATACAATTTACAAATGCGGTATTTGTGTCTAGACAAATCTGTGCCCAATATTCAGTTACTTTATCAGAACCTACAGGCAAATAGGATACAATAACTTCAACACCAGTATCTTTGAGTACTTTTTTTACTTCTTCAGTAATCTGTTCCATAGTTTTAGGATTTTTAATTGGATTTATTCTGTTTTCCACCCATATACCAACACCATCTAAAATTGGACTTTCGTAGACTTTGGCATCTGTTTTTGGCATTTCGTCTTTTGGAATCCAATCAACCATGTTAGGGTATTCGTAAATTGCTTCATTGAGGAGCTTGCCGACTTTATTTTCAGCAACATCAAATCCACACACAAAATCAATATCATAAATTCCATATCCAGCTAATTTGTCATGAATAATTCCAGTAACCTCTTGAGAGGGATTTTTTCGATAATATTCAATTCCTTCAATTAATCCAGAAAAACAATTGCCTATACCTACTAAACCAACTTTAATGCTACCAGCCATTCAAACAGTAATTTCATTGAGCGGATTAATAGTTTTCCAAGTCAGGAAATAAAATAATGGTAATTAAGACAGGAATTTATACATGCATTCAACGATTGAAAGGATGATAGAGCCAGGCCGTCCAGTCAAAGATATTGAGATTGATTCAAACACATCTATAGAAAAAATATTTGATGAGTTATCTCAATCAGGGGGGTTTGAATCAGTAAATCTATCAGATGGATTGAAAATTTTAACGGAAATGATTTCAGATGAACAATGTCTTAGATTTGTTTCATGTGTAGCAGCTGTGATGTCAACAGGATTAAGAGGAATTTTCAAAGACATGATCAAAAACAAATGGTTTGATGTAGTCATGACAACCTGTGGAGCATTAGATCATGACATTGCAAGGCATTTCTCACATTACAAAGAGGGGTCGTTTACAATGGATGACAAAGAATTGGCTGAACAAAACATCCACAGATTAGGTAACGTACTTGTTCCTATGGAAAGTTATGGGCCAATAATTGAAGAAAAGATGCAGGAATTTTTAGAGGAAGAATATCAGAACGGAACAAGAGAAATGACTACAGCAGAAATATGCAAAATGATTGGAAAACATTTAGGAGAAGATTCATTCCTTTACTGGGCATACAAAAATAATGTTAGTGTTGTTGTTCCAGGAATTGTGGATGGTGCTGTAGGAAGTCAAATTTGGTTATTCACACAAAAACACAATGATTTCAAATTAAACATAATAGGAGATGCAGAATTAATTTCAGGTTTAATTTTCAAAGCTAAAAAATCAGGGGCATTTATGATTGGAGGAGGAATTTCAAAACACCATACATTATGGTGGAATCAATACAGAGAAGGATTAGATTATGCATTTTACATTACAACTGCACAAGAATTTGACGGAAGTCTCAGTGGAGCATTAGTCAAAGAAGCAATTTCATGGGGAAAAGTAACGAAGGAAGCAAAACAAACAACTCTTCATGCAGAGGTGACAACAATATTACCATTCATCTATGCAGCACTTTTAGCAAAATTAAAAAAATAGATTAAAATTAACAAAATTATTATTCCATTAAAATTAAAATTATGTGTTGTTCCCTAAAATCATAATTAAAGAATTAAAATCAGTGAATTTAGAAGGTGGGATTCCTCATTGATGGTTTTCCATCAGTAGGATTCAGTAGTGCAATTGCAACTGAATCAATTATTCATACATCACAATTTGAGTTAGTAGGAGTAATTGATTCACCAAGTTTTCCGCCAATTAGCATAATCAAAGATGGTAAACCCAATTATCCTACCAGAATTTTTGTTAATGAAGATTTGAAAGTTGGAGTGTTTTTGTCATATCTCACACTTGATCAATCATTGCATAAAGCTGCAGCCAAGATAATGCTAAAGTGGGCAGAAAAATACAAAATAGGAATTATTGTTAGCAGCGTTGCAGTAAAATCTCAAGACGGTAGTGAAGAAGTAAGGGCAATTGGGAATTCAGATTCTGCAAGAGCAAAAATTAGAGCAGCAGGTTTGGAGGTGTTAGACCATGGAACAGTACCAGGAATTCCAGCAAGGTTGTTAAACGAAGGAAGTATGTCAGGCCAAGATGTAATTGTAATAATTTTTTACACAGATGGAAAAGGTCCAGATTTTAAATCAAGTGTTCAAATTTGTGATGCAATGTCTAAATTAATTCCGGGAGTGTCATGCGATGTTCCATTATTAGAAAAACAAGCTGAAAAAGCGGAAATAATTATGAAAGAAACAGAGAAAGAATCAAAACAGCTTAGAGATTCTATGTATAGATAAAATTTTTGATTATGTTTATTTCATAACTAAAAAGTAGGAATATCAGAAAACAATGGTTCAGATTCTTGAATTTGCAGTATTAGTAATAGTAATTTCAGCATCAGAAGTCATGGCACCAGGGCCTCTTTTTGCAGCAAACATATCTTATGGATTAAGAGAAGGTACGCGTGCAGGCATCAAGATGGCAGTTGGTCATACAATTGTCGAATTGCCATTAGTAATTTTGTTAGGAGTTGGAGTATTCTCCTTAGAATCATTTCCTGAATTTAGAACAATAATTTCAATTTTTGGAGCAATTACACTATTTGTATTTGCTGGAATACAAATTAAAACAACATTTAGAAAAAAAAATATTGTTCCGTCTAACCCAAAACATGGCCCATTAATTGCAGGAATTCTATTAAGCGCACTAAATCCATTTTTTATAATTTGGTGGTTAGCTATTGGATTCAAATTAATTTCAGATGCAATGCTAATTTGGTCATTTGCAGGCATACTAATCATGTTTGGTTTACATATTTGGATGGATTTTGCATGGTTAGGAACAGTTTCATTTCTTGCATCAAAAAGTTTGAAAATTCTTTCTAACAAAAATTACAAAATATTAATGATAGGACTAAGTTTAATGTTAATTTATTTTGGAATTACATTTTTGATAGACATACTACCCTAACCACAATCTAAAATTTCTATTTGAGGTTCACACTCATCGTTAAACAAATCAATTTTTTCAACTATGATCTCACAAAATTCAGGTTCAAGAGATTTCTCATATGATGTAATTTCATTTAAAATTATCATATGTTCAATTCCACAGGAATTACCAGTAGACGCAATTAAGATTCCAACAGCAGAAATTATGATTGCAATTAAAATAAAATTCTTTAAACTAATTTTTTGAAAGGTCAATTTCCATGGTAGAAACATTACGTTGTTTTCCATCTTGAGAAGTAAGAGAGTCAGATGAAATTCGTACATCACTAATGAAATATCCTACAGAATTCATTCTTTTAAGAATCATTTGGGATACATCTACTGCTAGAGTAATTTTTTTTCCTCTTGCTTTGATAGTAACTGTCTGTCTTGTTGAAAGTTGTGTTAAAGTTGCAGAAACATAAGTCATAATTGGTTTTGTTCCAACATAAATCACATCACGTTCTTCGGATTTTTTAGGAGAATCATTTGCAGAAACAGATAGAAAATACAAACCTCCATACCAACAAATTCGAGATGATGGAATACATCCAGTAGATGTCAAATGCAATGAAGGAAAAGTCTTGTTTTTCAAGTTTCCCGATGTTTCTCCTGTTTGTATATTTGATAACAGTATTAAGAAACTTATTTTTGCTGATCGTGTTTTTTTTTGGTTGGAGTATAAGGGACAATCTTGTGGACTGGAGTTATGTTCAAAACAAAATGAATGAACTTGAATTTGAAAATCTAACATACGTATCTGTATCCAATCTTGATATGGTTATTTCTCCTGCATCTGCCCCATTGATTTCACTTACTCAGGAATTCAAAAGTAATTTTAATTCTGATGTGTTATTTTATACTCATCATTCAACTATATCTGAAGAAATCATGCCAGATCCTTACACAAGTTCTGTTTATCCTTACCCTTTCCATGATCCTAGACGCCAAGATTATAATGGATTGTATGATTCTGCCATCAACATATCTTTTAATTGTAAAGATACAACGCTACATGTAGGTCCTGCTAATCCTGAAATTCATGTGTTTTATGATATTGATAAATTAACTCTTACCGGTTACGCTAAATCAAAATCTATATCTTCTAATGATGTAA
>PVMK01123745.1_pt1 | contig 14956 bp, 11 predicted proteins | sample 1853481 | NCBI WGS metagenome assembly PVMK01 (sample SAMN08533507, study PRJNA380276) | Marine sediment metagenome, whole genome shotgun sequencing project.
TTTCTCAGCGTTCTCTGCGATCTCCGCGGTGAACTATTAGTTTCTTTTTCGATTAAATCGGCCGTTTTTTTAAGCCGGCGGCTGGGCTGAATTCCAAATTCCGCAAACGAATCAATCCTTCTCCCACCTTCTCATCTTCTCACCTTCCTTTTTTCCTCTTTCCTCATTCCGACTTCCGCGTTCCAACTTCCCCCTTCCGCATTCCGACTTCCGAATTCATAACAACTCCTTGACGCCAGTAATCCAAATTTTTTACTGATGCGAACGGTGCATGGCCGCCGAACAGGCCTCCTTCCCATCCGCCGGGGCCCGTTCCGTGAAAGTCCTCTGAATCGGCACAGTGAGGGGACTGGTGATGAAACGGAAAGCCGTGCCTAACAGCCCCCCGGGTTGCACACCGATCTTATAGTTGGAAAAAGTTCCTTTAACCTGAATCGGTGTGGCCAGGCTGAAAAATTCGGCTTTCTTGGCCTTGGGTGCCATGGCCAAATATACCTCCTGGGTCTTGAAATTGACTTTGGCCTTTCCGCCCACCTGCATCTTGGTGGTGTCTGCAAAGATGGCATTTTCCTTCATTTCTCCGTCCTTGATGTCGAGTTGAAACACGGCGCAGTTGACGACGGAAGTTTTCTCGGAATCCAACTTTGGAAGTGCGGCCGCCAAAAGATTGATAGCCCAAAGCTCGAACAAATCGGCTTCAAAATCCTGCGGCACGATCGCAAAATCAATGTATCCGTTGGCATGATGCATGATGGTGTCCAGACTTTTGGCCCGGGACTTGAGGTCGATATCGAGACTGAACCAGCCTTTCATCTGAGAATCCGGCTTGATCCGGCGGGCCAGAATACCGTAGTCAAACTGTTCGATATTGGCGCTGGCTTCCAGTACCGTATCGGTCTCAGAAGGTTCAAAGGCAAATGCGAGCTTGACCGAGCCACCGGGGACATCCAGTTGCAAAGGATCCACAAAAAAGCGCCCTTTTTCCAGTCCGGCAGCCAGATTGCCGCTGCCGAGATTATCTTGGCCCGATAATACTTGCTGCACTTTCATGTTTACCCGCGCGTCCAGCTTGTGCATGAATTCCGGGCTTAAAAGGGATTGAACCGGCTTTCCATCAGAAGCCGTTTCGGTTGCCGTCTCCTGGGCAGTGTCTTCTTTGACCGCTGCAGTTTGCGCCTTGAGCGGCGACCAGTCCCCGACCTTAAAATCATCGATTTGCAAGGTAGGGGTCGTCAGGTCTATATCCAAGCGAGGCGGACGAACCCCTGTTTCCAGGCTCATCGTGCCGGTCAGGTGGCTCTGATTGACGCGAACATTCAAATCGGACAGGTAGTAGCCGGTTTCTTTCAACTGAAACCGGCCGCCCAACTCGTAGGGGCCATAGGGGGGCAAATCAACTTCCAGAAAGGTATTGATGCTGTTGAGCCGCTCTCCGCTCAGCAACATCTTGAAATCCAGTTCCTTGTGCTCAAGCGGCAGGTCGACAACGCTGCTTAATTCCAGCTTTACCCCGGCCGCTTCGGCCAGTATATTTAGCGGCAGTCGGACCTTTTCCTCCGCCAGGACGGCGAGGCGGTCACCTTTTATCTCAATTTTAACCGGCTCTTCTTTGATTCGACCATCGATGGACCATATCACGGGCTGTCCGGCAGATGCTTTGACAACACACTCGAGGATACGAATCTCTAAGCTGGCACCGGTGTTGGGATCCGTTATGATCCAATTACCGTTTTTCATCCTGGCGACAAACTCGGATTGATCGAGAATCGTGCGCAGGTTGCTGCCCTTGATATTGAGATCCAATCCGAAACTACCGACGGAAGCATCGAGCCCCTGGACGATGTTCAACTCGGCCAGCATTGAACCGATATCAACTTTGGTGGAATCAATTTTAAATTTAAACTGCGGCATTTTGCTGCGAAGATCAAGGGATAGCCGGCCTTTAAATTTAACTTTATCTACAGTTGCCTGAAAGGGTGAATTCTTCACCCGACCGTCACGGATTCGGCTGGAAAAAGAGAGATCGTTGATATCGAATGCTTGCAGGTGAATGCGGTTGATGCCGATATCGATATCGGCATCATTGAACTCGACTGTCTGGGGCATAAGGGGCATGTCGAAAGTAAACCCCTCTGACTCCGATTCTTTTTTGGATGATTGATCGGTTGCGGCAATACTTGCCAGTTCCGCAGAGTCTAGATTTTCCATTCTCAGCTTGGCCGACAGCAGTGGATTGGCATCACCTGGCTGCCACCCCAGCCGGCCTTTAAGTTTGGTTTTGCCCAAGTGAGCACTGAGAGAGTTCAACTCCCATTGTTGGCTGGTGAGTTTGAGTTTAGCGTTTAGGGCATATGATAATCCGGCCGAAGATGAAATGCCCACCCAGGCAGCCAGACCACCGATGTGCTTGCCGGAAACAGATAAAGTCAGATTCGAGCCTGACGGATCATCAGGTTCAGCAATTGAGCCTTTAAGACGCAACCTGGCTCCGCCGCCACTGGCCGCCAGATCAATTGGCCATGATTTTGAATTTAATATCTGATTAAGACTACCACCGGATGCCTTTAATTTAAACGGTAAATCCAGCAATGTGCCGGCCGCATCGACGCGCATGTTCTGGTCGTGGAGTAACGCAACTTCGGCTTTCTTCAAAGTGAAACGCACCGGACGACCGTCTGCAACGTTACCGTAGGACAACGCCGCGTCGTCTAAAGTTAACTGCATATCGAGATTTTCCAACAGTGCCTGAAGATTCCGGCCCCTTGCTGCCAGGTTGAATTCAAATGATTTTAGATGACCTTCAACACCCTCGGTATCGGTAAAAACCAATGCCAGGTTACCCAGATCCGTTTGATCAGCAAACAATCTGATTTGAAACCCGGGTGTATTATCAAATTCCTTAAGATCAAGATTTCCATGAAAAGAAACATCGGCGAAGGTGACGGTCATCGGCGATGCCAGCTGCCCATCTTGAACCGTAACCTTCAGTGAGGCATCACGGATATCACCCGGAGCATTGATTATCTGATCTACTTTGAGCTCTACATCGGCGCTAAAATCATTCAATATCTTAAGCGAAATATTTACTTCATCAAGCGCCGGCAGGGTATCACCGGGTGCTGCGACTTCCTGATTTTCAGTCGGTTGCGATGCCTTACCGGAAATGGCTCGCAAGGGTCCGGCATCGATGACAGGAACAATGAGCTCGGCCAGGATCGCCGGTTTGTCGCCGGACAGGTCGACGTCCAGTTTACCGTCAAAAGCAGTCTGGCCCAGATTTCCCTTTAGCTTGGATAAACTGTATCCAGTTTCGGTCTCCTTCATGCGCGCCGCCAATTGAAAAGCGCCGACAGGCGGGAGTTGTGAACCCATAATCTCTGCCAGATTGCCCAAACGATCTCCATTCAATTTGACAAAAAAATCAAATCCTTCGCCTTCCAGAGGTCTGTCCGCCTGACCGCGAACGTTCAGTGTGACCCCGGCCATCTCAGCCGATGCATCCAGATGCCATGACTGGGTGGGCTTGAATAACTCACCTATCGGATCACCACTGATTGAAATATAGTAGCGTTGTTTTTGAAAGGCGCCATCAATGTCTATTTTTAAAGGCTCATCCGCGACGGCCGAACCCTGCATGGAATTCAGCTCAAAATCATAACTCCGCTTCGATTCGTGATCGCGAAACGTTACGGTTAGCTGAGCCAGCGAGAAATCTTCAACTTCAACGAGGTTCACACTAAAGGGTTCGCCCTTGTCCGTTGAAGCCGGCGGGCCCTCCCGCTTCTCACTGGAGACATCAAACAGCCAGTTTTTCTGCCCATCGGCTTTGAGCTCGAGATTGACATCAATCCCATCGGCCTTTATTTCCTGGATATGAATCCGGCTGCGCAGCAACGGCAGTATTCGAACCTGGGCCCGAAATAAATTCACTCTAATAAAATCTTCGCTATCCCAGGAAGACGGATTGGCAATCTTCAAGCCATCCATTTCAAGGGCCGGCCGCAAACTCAGCTCAACGGCAAGATGTCCATCAATGCTGACTTTTCTGCCAAGTGCTTGGGTTGCGGCGGCCTCCACCCTGGCTCGAATTCCGTCTACATTAACTGAAATCCCGATGGCCAAAACGACCATCAAAACCACTACCATGAGGATCATCAGCGACCCAATTATGAATGCAGTCCGTTTCAGATATTTTGATAAACCCATGGCCGGCTCCTTTTATGAGGGATATGAATATCCTGGTTGACAATAATCATTTCGTGCAGATCGGCAACTATACATACACAGCGCTCTGCTTGGCCAACCCCAAAAATTGGTTTGAAAATCGGTGCTTCAATGTTCATATTTGTTATGTATTATGGCGCTGTGTATTTTCATTGACAAACCATTTAAAATAACTAAACTTGACATTTTCCGAGTCCGCCTACAATGGAATTTATTTATGAAACAACTTCACCCGATTCCCCAATGCATCGACTGCCTGATTTCAATGGCCAAGGATGTGATCACCCTGGCAAATGCTGATAATCCGGGTCTGCTCGAAGAAGCTGAGCGTATCAGCCGGGATATCCTCAAAGATGCAGCGGATAACGAATCGAGTTCGCCCCAGATTGCCAATCGAATTCTCAGGGAAATCCGGCAACTGACCCGCATGGAGGATCCCTATGCGGACTTCAAAATCCGGGAAATGGCCCAGGCCCGGAAAATATTTTCCCAATTAAAAGACCATATAGCCGAAAATCTGCGAACGCGCGCCAGTTTAGCCGCGCTTGGCAACAGTCTGGATTTTTTTCATAATCCCGCACAAGCCCTGGCCGATATCCCGCATCAATTTAGCAACGGCATCACGTTTTATTGCGATAATCTGGATCAACTCGAGGCCTTCCTGGCAAATAGACCGCAACGGGTTTTATATCTGACCGACAATGCCGGTGAAATATATTTCGATATGCCCTTGTATGATTACCTGACGCAATATTGCCGGGAATTATACCTGGTGGTCAAAGGCGGCCCCTCTCTCAACGACCTGACCCGGTCGGAATTGCAGTCAGCCAAATTGGCGGACCGATTCGACAGGGTGGCCGATACGGGGACGGATGGTGCGGGCATCGATTGGGACCATGTTTCCATGGAATTTTTAGACCTTTTCGCATCGGCCGATCTTATTATCTCAAAGGGTATGGCAAATTTTGAGACCCTTTATCCAAAAAGCATCCCGGCGCCGAGTTTTTATCTATTCAAGGTAAAGTGTGAGCCCATTCAAAACTATATTCAGGCCCCGCTCAACAGTTACCTGGCTTTATGGAAAGGCGGGAATTGAGGGATTGAGGAATCGGGGGATTGAGGAATTGGGGGATTTAGGAATTGAGGAATTAAAGGATAATATTTCATGACGTCACTTTTTAAGAAACCGGCGACAGAACTGGCAAACCTGGTACGCAGCAAGGATCTTTCACCTGTGGAACTGATCGACGCAACCCTGCGGCGGATCGAAGCCGTGAATCCATCCATCAATGCCTTTGTGGCTTTACGGACTGATGACGCACTCAAGGAAGCCAAAGCATTGGCTGAAAACATTGCTGCCGGAAAAGATCCCGGTCCGCTGGCCGGTATTCCCATTGGCGTTAAGGATATGGAAGACACCGGCGGGATGGTCACCAGCTTTGGATCGATACCCTTTAAGGACAATTTGGTTGAAAATGATTCGATCCAGGTAGCCCGCCTCAGGGCGGCCGGTGCCATCGTCATCGGTAAAACCAACACGCCGGAGTTTGGCTTTACGGGCTTCACCAAAAACCGGCTTTACGGCGTGACCGGAAATCCCTGGAATCCCGAACGCACACCGGGTGGCTCCAGCGGAGGGGCTGCTGCCGCAGTCACCGGCTGCATGGTTGCGTTAGCCACCGGCTCGGATGCCGGCGGCTCTGTCCGTATTCCGGCCAGCTACTGCGGGTGTTTTGGTTTGAAACCCTCCTATGGACGGATCCCCCTGGGGCCGCTGCCGGCACTTCACATGTCGCGCACCTGGCATTTGGGTCCATTGAGCCGCACCGTCACCGATGCGGCGCTCTACCTGGATTGCGTGGCAGGCTATCACCCGGCGGATCCGGATTCATTACCGCAGCCCAACCTGTCCTATGTGGATCGCTTAGCCAAGCTGCCCGGCGATTTGAAAATCGGCTTCAGTCCCGACCTGGGATATGTCCGGGTACAAAAAGATGTTGCAGTCGTTGTGGATCAGGCCCTGAAGGCTTTCGAAGACCTGGGACATACCGTGGATATCTGGCTGGGAAAACTCCCCAGAGTGGATGATTCTTGGTCTAAACTGATGGCTTACGAGCTGTACGCCATTATTCATCATCAGCTGGATGATATCCGGTCCGAAATGGGAAGAACGCTGGTCCATTCACTGGATCAGGCAAAAAAACTGGGGGTGCAGGACTTTATCACAATCCAGCAGGCCCGGGCTGAACTGAACGATGCCCTGGCTGATTTTTTCACCGAATTCGACCTCCTGTTAACGCCGACCATGCCCACCGAAGCCTTTGCCGCCAAGGGACCGCCACCGACTGAAATCGACGGACATCCGATCAGCCTGCTGGATGCCGTGGCCTTTACCTACCCTTTTAATCTTTCAGGCCACCCGGCCGCCACGGTTCGAGCGGGGTTGTCAGCCAATGGATTACCGGCCGGCCTGCAAATTATCGGACCGAAATATCGCGATGATCTCGTGCTTCAGGCGGCCTACGCTTATGAGCAAATCCGTCCCTGGGACGATGCGTGGCCGAGTCTGTAAGTTTGTTGAGTTGATTGGGTTGATTAGTTGATTGAGTTGATTGGTTTATTGGGTTTATTGAGTTGACGTTAGTTCGATAAATTTGGATAAATTTTACTTTTCACCAAATAGTAAACCACCCTCGTCTAAAAGCGGATTCACAATGCCGGATGCAAGCCTTCTCATTATTCACCAGGGTGCCCTGGGGGATTTCATTCTGACGTTTCCAGCCCTTACCCGGCTGCAAACGTATTATAAACCGATTGATGTGCTCTGTCAGAATCAACTGGGGAAGCTGGCCAAGGCCCTGGGGCTTGCGGAAAATTGCTATCCGTTGGAGGCGGCTTATTTTGCGTCGTTATTCAGCGATCAGATTGATCCCAAAATAAAGGCCATTCTAGAGCAATATGACAATATCATTTTATTTACGCTGTCCGACGACCTGGAGCAGTCCATTAACAGTGTCACGGCAAATTTAAGCTGCCGGCTGCCTCCTGAACCGCCGGCTCATCATCGTATCCATGTGGCGGATTTCGTACTGGAAACTATTTTTTATTGCGGCCTGATAAAGAAAGCAGATGTAAAACTTGATGATATCCCATTTCCGGTTATTACAGACTACCCGCGAAACTCCCATAAAATATTGCTGCATCCTGGAGCCGGCAGCATCCGCAAGCGCTGGCCGGTTACCAGTTTCCTTCAGGTGGAAGCCGCGTTGAAAAAAGCAGGATTAATGCCGGAATTCATCCTGGGTCCGGCTGAAGAAAGCCTGGCGGATGAACTGAACCGCCCGCAACGACGGGTACACGTACTGGATGATCTGCCGCAACTGGTGGCTTTGCTCAAATCTGCCGGCGGCTATATCGGCAACGACTCCGGCGCCAGCCACCTGGCGGCTTATTTAGGCCTGCCGACAACCGTCATATTCGGTCCGGCTGATCCCAAACGATGGGCACCGGTTGGTCGGGCGGTCCAAATCGTGCGGCCGAGCCTGCAATGCAGCCCGTGTTTTGAAACCGAGCCGGCCAACTGCGATGATCCGCAGTGCCTGGCGGGTACCTGTCCGCAAAAGGTGCTAGAGGCTTTCTACAGTGTATATCCAAATTAGTCCGCCCTGAAAAACAGAATATTCAGGGTTATAAAATGTTCTTTGAAAGCTGAAGAAATTTATTAGATAGAAGCTTCGGCGGACTAATTTTTTTATGCTGCGCATATTTTAATGCTTTTAAAGCAAGAAAATTTTCATGCAAGATTTAGATAGGAAATAATTATGGACGTTACCTCAAAATTAAAGATATTGGATCAGATTTACGCAATTTTTGATAAATTCGCAGCATCGCTGGATCTGGCCTGCAAAAAAAAATGTGACCATTGCTGTACTTCGGGAGTAACCTTAACCACCCTTGAAGGATACCAACTTATTGACCGCTTGACCGCGGACACAAACACCGATGTCATCCAAAATATACATTCCGCTTCGGAAATACACCGCTTGCGACCCCAAATAACAACCAACCGCCTGGCCCAGCTTTGTGCCAAAGGCGTCGACCCCCCGGATGAAGCAGACAACCTGGACCTGTCGACCTGCCCTCTTTTGTTGGATCATCAATGTCCGATTTATGAGTTGCGGCCGTATGGATGCCGCTGCCTGGTATCCCGGCATAACTGCGGAGAAAAGGGCTATGCTGAAATGGATGATTTTGTTTTATCGGTGAACACCGTATTTTTGCAAACCATCGAGCACGTGGATGCCGGCGGATGCAGCGGTAATCTGGTGGACGTTCTGCAGGCAATGTCGCTTGAAAAAAGCCGGGAGGCTTATTGCAACAGTGCCCTGCATTGCAGCGCCAACAAACTGATTCCCAATCAACCGCTGGAGGTGTTGATGATCCCACCCGAGCACCGTACTAAAATGGAGCCGATTCTACAGGAGCTCAGACAAATACAGATATCTTTGATTGGGTGATTAGTTGATTAGTTAAGTGGTTGTAAATATGGATTTATCCCATATTTGCAAAATAATTGGACACTTCGTATTTCAACAATCGTAACGTTCTGAAATTATGGCTATAATTTACCTAATCAACCAGTCAACTGTTTCACCCGAAAAAACCCTTCATCAAACTCGGGCTTGTCCTGGTAACGCCCCATATAAAACCCGGGCAGCTGCTCGATGTTTTCAAACAATGCCGGGTCGGCATTGATGCCCGCCTTGTGCAGCGCTTTGAGCATATCTTCGGGCTTCGGCGGACAGCCTTTGATGGGAATGGCCTCCTGAATAGCCGGATTATGTTTATGGGCCTGGTAAATGCATTTGCCCATTAAAATCGTTTTTTTCTTGCCGGGGGTTGGCTGCATGGATTTGCCGGTCAATATTTCCACATCATCAAAAGGCTCCCCTTTCCAGGCAAACCGAATAGCTGAGATCATCAGCCCGTTGACAGCGGAACAATAGGTGCACATGGACAGATCGTACTTGTGGTAGAATACGCCTTTAATTCCCTGTTTGGCCAACGGGGTCGGGAGGATGACTTCATCTGTTTCACTGTACGCAAAATCGTATTCGTGCGGACGGGCCACATCCTCGATGCGCTCACCGACCACTTCGATATCTGAATAATCCCAGGGCCGACCGCGGTGTTTGGCCGCATGCATCAGGTGCGGCACCTGTTCCGGTTGATATCCTAAAATTCCGGCACCAACCAGATCGGCTGACAGGATGTCGGCCGATGCCACCAGCAGGTTGGTTCGGCGCAATTTGCCGTCCGGTCCGGGACCTCTCTCGTTGGAAAAAATACCGTCGATAAGCGTAAATATTGGAGGCAATTTGTCTGCCAGTTTGGACACCCAAAAATGCAGATCCTTACCGGGCGTCATATTATGGCACTTTTTGCGCGACGATATGTCAATCAGCCCCTTTAAATTTTTAATCCCTAAGCTGACCACGGTTTGGTTGTGGGCCTTCAATACCGGCAGATCCACCACAAAATCGCTTTCCAGAACGTCTCTATTAAATCCGATCTCAACCCCGTCGCCGAGATCCACCTTTTTAAACTTGTGCTCAAAAACATTGATATATTTCACACCGTATTTTTTCTTCAGGGTTCCATAACCCAGCATCTCAAATGCATGGGCCGGTGTTTCATAGTCTTTGGGATTCATGGTGACGGTCCCTTCCGCGATGGTAATGTCATCAATGCCGCGCTCCTTCAGCAGAATAATCACATCCTCCACCACGCGCGAGGTGGTGATGACACCCCACTTGGGAAAAGGAACGGCTTTGGTCCAGAAAACGATGTTGGGTTTGATCAACACTTTGGCCCTGGTCGGCAGGTGATCCAGGCCACGGGACAAATCGATCGCTTGGCGCACTGATTCCAGGGGCTTTTCGTAAGGTACGATTGAAACCAGGTGTTTGTTCATATTAGATCTCCATAAATAAAAACTCACGTCAGAAGTTGTCTGGCATTTTCTCCGCTTATTTTTCCCAACTGTATTTTGGTCAAGCCGGCTTGCGCCATTTCGCTAAAATACCTTGGCGGCGGAAGCAACGGATAATCACTGCCGAATAGGATTTTGTCAACCCCAATTATATTACCTGCTATTTGATAAATTTTTGAGTCATAAAGATAGGGCGATGCAGCCGTGTCAAAATAAACGTTTTTAAAGCTTTCTTTAACTTCCTTTTTCAAGAGACCAAAAAAAAATATTCCGCCGCCCCAGTGGGCCAAAACGATTTTGTTGCCCGGAAACCGTTTGATCAGGCGGTAGATTTGAGCCATGGTGATCGGTGTTTTACCATGATAATTATGACCGACCGGTTCATTGGTGTGAATTAAGACCGGCAGATCCCGCCCGGCGCACAACTCCATGATTGGAGCCAGTCGATCCAATGCAGACTCGTCTATACCGTTGTGGTAAAATGCCAGTTCACCGATTCCGGAAACCCCCGCCGTAATACATCGATCGGCTTCTGAGACGGCGTCTTTGCCGCAAGGCTCAAAACAACCAAAACCGATTAAGCGATCGGGATATTTTTGCACCATTTCCATGATATAGTCGTTGTGCGGCTTAAATACTGCGGAATTTTTCCATGGAAATCCAAAGACAACCGATTGGTCTACCCGATTTTTGTCCATGGCGTCGATTAAATCAGCGGCACCGATCAGACGGGATTTAGCGGATTGATATAATAATTTAAAAGCAGGTTCTGCCGGGAAACGCTTTTCCCTGTTTTCACGTATATCTCTTGGGAAAATATGAGTATGAAAATCAATGATCATTTCTTGTCCTTATTCAAACAAAAAAAAACGACTGATTGGAGGCTAGTCAATCAGTCGTTAAGGAGGAGAACAGATGAAAAAATTATTAGGCTTTGTAACATAGGGATTATGCAATACCTCTGCCAATTTCAAAATAAAATAAATAAAATATAGTAATATGTAAATATTCTTTTTGATATTAATAGGTTAAAATTTTTTCTGCAATCTAAATTGTCTGCTGTAAATATGATTGCAAGGCCCTTGAGGCGGCAATTGGGTTCAAATTTATTAACCATCAAAAGCGTTTTTCAACAAACCTCTTGTTTTTAAAGCATTTTTCGAATAAAGCATAAAGTTCAAAATTTTGAACCCTGTCATTTCGGCCAAACGATAAAACTCATAACTATCTGATAATTTTGTATTTATTAAGGTTCATAGATTTGAACCTTCAACAAAAACGAATCGAAAATAAGGGCGAAAAGAGCGAACTGATGGATTACATGCAAAAGGCCAAAAGCGATCCCATGTACCGATACCTGATTGTGTTTACAATTTGCTCGAGCTTGGGAATACAGACCTGGTTGACATTGTTTAACAATTTTGCCGTCGACATCGCCGGATTAGATGGATATCATGTCGGGATCATACAATCCGTTAGAGAAATTCCGGGATTTCTCGCCCTGTTGGCCGTTTTTGTCATCATGTTTATCAAGGAATATCGCCTGTCGGTCCTGTCGATTTTAATTCTGGGGCTGGGGCTGGCGTTGACCGGATTGTTTCCTTCCTATGCCGGGCTGCTTATAACGACCCTGGTGATGAGTTTTGGCTTCCATTATTTTGAAACCACCAACATGTCCCTGACACTTCAATACTTTGATAAAGGAACATCGCCCTGGGTATTCGGCAAGCAGCGCAGTTTTGCGGCGGCATCCAACATCGGCGTTGGAATTTTGATTTATGCGTTGGCATTTTTGCTGGATTTTTCCAAAATTTACCTGCTCATCGGAGGCCTTATTCTCGCAACGGCGGTCTGGGGACTGGCGCAGGATCCCACCGGCAAAGAAATTGTCGCCCAGCGAAAAAATATGATTGTGCGTAAAAAATACTGGCTATTTTACTTTCTGACGCTGATGGCCGGTGCCAGGCGCCAGATTTTTATGGCCTTTGCCGTTTTGTTGATGGTGCAAAAATTTGAATATTCCCTTCAAGAAGTCACCATTCTTTTTGTGGTCAACAATATTATCAATTATTATCTGAGCCCATTGATCGGGAAAAGCATTATCCGGTATGGTGAGCGGAAGGTTTTATCGCTGGAGTATTTTAGCCTGATTTTTATTTTTCTGGCTTATGCCGCCACCACATCCAAACTGCTGGTTGCCGCTCTTTTCATCCTGGATCACATATTTTTTAACTTTTCCATCGCCATCCGTACTTTTTTTCAAAAGATAGGAGATCCCAGAGACATTGCGCCAAGTATGGCCGTCGGATTCACCATCAACCACATTGCCGCTGTATTTTTACCGGCCATCGGCGGATTTCTATGGGTGATTGATTATCGCATCCCATTTGTCGGCGGCGCCGTGATGAGCCTGATTTCGCTGTTTGCCGTGCAGATGATAAGGACACCGGTCAAGGTTCGGGGATCATAGGTGCCTAGGTTCAGGGTTCTGGGTTCAAGGTTCAGAGTTGATAGCTCATAGTTACTGGTTGATTGAGTTGATTAGGTTGATTGGTTGATTCAATTTACCCAGTAAACTCAATCAACTTAATCAACCAGTTAAATGGACCTCAAGCGAAGCGCTCCTTAAGTGAAACGCTCCTTAAGCGCAGCACTCCTCAAGCAAAGCGCTCCCTTATTCCCACACCCCGTCCATCCGGGCCCCACAATGCGCGCATTGACCGTCTTTTATCCGCAGCTTAGCGACCTGAAACCCCCGGCGTTCGATCACCGTTTCGCCGCAACTGTAACAAAACGTATTCTCGGCAGCATTGCCGGGAACATTGCCGGTGTACACATATCTTAATCCGGCTTTTAAACCGATTTCCCGCGCCGTCATGAGGGTTTTAACCGGAGTCGGTGGACTGTCGGTCAGTTTGTAAGTGGGATGGAAGCGGCTGATGTGCCAGGGAGTATCCACCCCCAGATCTTGCGCGATAAATTTAGCCAGATCTTCAAGCTCGGCTGGATCGTCATTTAAACCCGGAACGATCAGGGTCGTGACCTCGACAAAAATACCGAGTGTTTTCATCAATTTTAAGGTTGCCTGCACGTGTTTGAGCCGGGCACCGCAAAGCTCTTTGTAATACTTATCGGTAAAGGCTTTCAAATCAACATTGGCGGCATCCAGATAAGGATTAATCATCTCCAGCGCTTCGGCCGTCATATAACCGTTGGTAACGAATACGTTTCGCAGGCCATTATCCGAAGCCAGTTTAGCGGTTTCATAAGCAAATTCAAAAAAAACGGTCGGCTCGGTGTAAGTGTAGCTGATACTTTTGCAGCCACCTCGAACTGCCGCCGCCACCACGTTTGACGGATTGCAGGTATCCCCCATAATCATACCGCTGTGATCGGCGGGCATCTGAGCGATATCGGCGTTCTGGCAAAATTGGCAGCGAAAGTTGCAGCCAACCGTCGCAATGGAGTAAGAAAGGGTGCCGGGCAGAAAATGAAACAGGGGTTTTTTTTCGATGGGATCAATGTTCCGGGCAATGAGTTTGCCGTAAACCAATGTTTGCAGGATACCGCCCGCATTTTCACGAACGCTGCAAATTCCCCGACCACCGTCTTTGATCACACAGCGATGACTGCAAAGGTTGCACTTGACCTTGTTGTTCTCAAGGGATTCATAAAGGTAGGCTTCCATGGTCGCTTCGCTCCAATATAGAGGTTTGCCCGTGAGCCCGTTTACCGGTTGTCCCGTTGACAATGATAATTTCGCGGTTTTTATGACCAAAAAAGTACCGGCAAACGGGTCAACGGATGAACCGGCTAACCTAGGTATTTTACCCTGTCGCGGCTCCGCCGGGATTTTTAGCCTGATACCGCATGGTAAGTGGTTTTGTTTTAAATCGGGGCACCAGGGTTACCACAATCCCGGCAAATGCTCCGAAAGGACAGCGCTGGACAATTCTGGATTGTTCCAGACTGTTGACGAAATTGCCTGAATTCACGGGTAACTGGCAGACCGTGCGCCAGAATACGGGTGTGTTACCAAGGATTGTTCGAATAATTTGCTTTAACTCCCAAACGCTGAAAAACCGGGCATGATTAAAAATTGTCGGCGTGAAAATACCTTTGACCCGACGTTGAATTCCCTTGATGGCATAGCGGTTCAAGAACCCGATAAAGACTCGATCTTTGGCAACCCGAAAGGCTTCCTCGATCGATTTTATAGGGTCATCGACGAATTCCAGGGTGGTAAAAAGACTGGCGTAGGTAAACGAATTGTCGTCAAAGGGCAAATCTTCGGCGTAGCCGCGGTAAAGATCCGCGCGATGGCCGATCTTTTCCAATGCAATATCCAGCATGTAGGTGGACGGATCCAGGCCGGTAACCTGCAGTCCCATATCAAGAAATGCTTTCAGGCACACCCCGACACCGCAACCAATATCCAGGATAGTCTCACCACGCATGGGTTGCAGCAAATTTCGCATCAATCCGGCTTCCAGCTTAAAAGCATTTTCGGTTTGCGGTTTGTTTAACCATTGTTCGTAAGCAATGGCCTCATTAAAATCAAAGACATGTCCCATGTTTGGTAATCTAAGTAATTATATAAACTTTATCAAGAGGAAAACTGCTGAGTGCGGGTTTCGGGTTGCGGGTTGCGAGTTGCGAGATGCGGGGTACGGGTTGCGGGGTGCGGGTTGCGGGTTGTGAGTTGCGGCGGAGGGCATGGCGCACTGAATAAGGTAAAAG
>PVMK01127889.1_pt1 | contig 14954 bp, 12 predicted proteins | sample 1853481 | NCBI WGS metagenome assembly PVMK01 (sample SAMN08533507, study PRJNA380276) | Marine sediment metagenome, whole genome shotgun sequencing project.
TGGCTTTGGAGCCATTTAGTAAATGGCTGCTCTACCTGCTTCTTTTGTCCTGATGCGTATTGCATCTTCAACAGGTATTACAAATATCTTACCGGCTCCTATTTTGCCTGTGCGTGCAAGTTTTACAATAAGTGCTGTTACCTCGTCTACGATCTCTTCGTCTACTACGATCTCTAGCTTTGTCTTAGGTCTAAATTTGACCTCTGCTGAGGGGTCCTCTCCATTTAGCCGGCCTCTTTGCCTGCCAAATCCCTCCACTTCTGAAACGGACATTCCATCTACGCCTGCTTCTATAAGAGCGTCTTTGATCTTATCCAGCTTTGAAGGCTGGATGAAGCATTCGATTTTTCGTAACATTTTGTTTTCTCCTTTCTTTTTATCATAAGTTGTTCATTAACATACATAATTATACAATAACATACTATCTTTGTATATTATTGCTCATTATTTGTAAATATTCTACCAAAATCTTCCTGATAATACAGGAAAGCTGGAATATATACAACCTTTATAATCAGTAGAGAGCTATAAGGTTAATTGCCCCATTATTGATAAATATCCCGGGCAGTGGAACAATTTGCCTGTTTATTTCTGATGAGTCTAAAGAGTCTGAAGTATCGATTTATTCCTTCATTAGATGAAGACTTGCCGTTAATTGGTGGAGATGAGCGGGATCGAACCGCTGACCTCCTGCTTGCAAGGCAGGCGCTCTCCCAACTGAGCTACACCCCCACTTTTGAACGGAGCATTCATTATATCAGAACAAATAAAAAGTAAAAGAACTTTTGCTCTATAAATTCACTGAAAAAATATAACAAAAATGGATAAAATTGTCCATAATTATCCATTTGACATGAGTCTCTTTATCTTTGTGGAGTCTTTTTGAGATCTTTTTGGTTTATCTGTATGAAATTCTCAACCAATTCCGGATCAAACTGAATTCCAGCACAACTCTTTAATTCTTCAATGACTTCTTTGTAAGTCATTGGATCCTTGTGGGGGCGGCCGTTTATCATGACATCATATGCATCTACGATTGCAATTATCCTGGACAGGAGTGGAATATTATTTCCTTTTAGTCCTCTGGGATACCCGCTTCCATCCCACCACTCATGATGGTAAAGTATACACTCAGCTATAGGCATAAGCTGGTGAGAAGATGAAGCTATCTTGTAACCGATTTCCGGATGCCTTTTCAAAATATCCCATTCTTTCTTTGTCAATTTTCCTGTTTTAAGCAAAATACTGTCTGAAATCGTCACCTTGCCTATATCATGAAGTACCGCCGCAAGAGACAGTTCATCTACCTGGTTTATTGGAAGACCGATCTTCTCTCCCAGCTTCCGGGCGATCATTTTTAATCTTTCAATGTGTTCCTCTGTTTCATAACTTTTTTCCTGCAATGTTTTACGCAGGGACATTATCATCAGACTGTGGACACTTTCTGTTTTTAACATCTTTCTGCGGCGCATCCTATCCTCTGCCTGTGTGATGATCTCTTTTATATCCTGGGAATTATCTGTCTTTGTTGCAGTCCCAAAAGATATGCTTATCGGCATGGAGTCAGGAGAGGATGTTCCGGCACATTTATTTTCAATTCTTTGAACAATTTCCAGTGCAGTCTCCTCACTGGTTCCGGGAAATAATATGGCATATTCATCTCCTCCCCAGCGGGCAGCTATATCTTCCTTCCTGCAGGCATCCTTTATTATCCTGCCAATACTTATCAGGAGATTATCTCCCTTTTTATACCCAAAAGTATCATTTATTAGTTTTAAGCCGTCTGCATCACCCATCACGATACTTATGGGAAGTTTCCTTTTTACATTAAGTCTTTTTAGTTCTTCCTCAATAAATGCCCTATTATAAAGGCCGTCATCTTGTCATGAAATGAAAGATATCTTAATTTTTTTTCAGTCCTCTTTCTGTCGGTAATATCCCTTAAGGAAACAATTGAACTAATATGGTCCCCCCTGTAATCAGCGTATGGCGATACTTGAACATCATATATTTTTTTATTTTTGCCGGTACCTGCTGACAATTCCCTGTCCGCTGCTGAGCGACTTGTACGATAATCAGAATATTTTGTCCAGAAACTCTTAATATCCATACCAAGAACCTTTTTGGATTTGATTATCTTTTTTGCAATAGGATTTATTTCTATGATCCGGTCATCTTTGTCAAGCACTATCACTCCATCCCTCATATTTTCTATCAGGGCATACTTGGTAATAGGTACGATCTCTCCTAATCTATATTTTGTTATCCCGAAAAGAAAGAATAATATGCTTACTGTAAGTGAAACCGGAGTAGGGTCAAAATATTTGAATGGACCAAGATCTATCAGGTAGAGTATATTAAAAACAATAGGGATAACAGAGATAATAATTATAAATCCGGCTTTCTTCTTAAAATAACTTGATGCTGAAAGAAGCATATTTGTCAGGTAAAAATAACTGTGAAGTAATAATATATATGCATATGCTGTATATATCCAAAAAGTTATACCATATTCCTTTGTAAGGTAATAATAGTTACCGATTTTTGCCATTCCGTATTGAAGGCTCAGACCATGGAACTGATTTGTAAAATCAAAGATCAGCCATATAACCGGGAGTATACATATATATAATACTTTTAATGGCTTGATCCAGTTTTGCTTTTCTGTATATTCCAGAGCAAAAAAGAAAAATGATACAGGCACCATGACAACACCAAGCGAGGCTGCATGGTTCCAGAATACTTTAAAACCAAAATCAGTACTCAGGATATCCAGCACATTTCCCAGAAGCCAGATAATACATCCTGAAGCAAGTATTATAAGTATCCTGTAATTTTCAGCTGGTTTAAACTTAAGGATATAGGCTATAAAGATTATGGTGACAATCAATCCCAGGATCAGGAATATTGCATATAATGGAAACTGCATAAAAACACTACTTAATTAGTTTATATATATAGAAAATTTTAATCTATTATAATGTTAATCAATAAATATTAAAATATTTATATATATATTAATATTTTATATTATTAATATATATTTTTTTAATCAAGAATTGTAAATTCCGGATTAAATATCCCCATCAATTGAAAATAGGACCTTCATGAGGTAAAATTCTATCAACTCTCAGTTATAGGATTTATTCTATGAGAACAATTAGAAAATGAATATGGAGGTACCGATTATGGCAATTTTTTCAAGACTGACTGACCTGCTTAAATCAAATATCAATGACCTGATAGACCGTGCTGAAGATCCGGAAAAAATGGTTAAGCAGATAATCATCGACATGGAAGAGCAACTTCAAAATGCTGTACAGGGACTTGGTTCTGTAATGGCAAGCGAGAGGGAAATGCTTAAAAAACTAAAAGAGTTCCAGGATGAATCAAAATTGTGGGAGGGTCGTGCAAGAGACGCATTAAAGTCTGATAATGAAGAACTTGCAAAAAAGGCGATAGATAAAAAACTCGAAGCTGATACCAGTGTAAAGCAATACCAGAAGATGTACGACAATATTTCATCCCAGACTAAAATATTAAGGGAACAGGTGGACCTTCTAAAGAAAAAACTTACTGAAGCCCGTGCCCGTCAATCCATGCTGATAGCAAGAGATAAAGTAGCAGAAGCCCGTAAGGAAGTAATAAGTGCAGTAGGTGATCTTGATAGCTCGGGAGCTTTTGCAAAGATGGATAAGATGGAAAAAAAGATAGCAGAAAAGGAAGCCCAGGCAGATGCTGCATTTGATATTTCCGGAATGGATGATGAAGAAGATGATGAGTTTGAAGAAATGGAAAGTAAACAAGCTGCAGATGATGAAATGGCCCGTTTAAAGAAAGAATTATCAAAAGAATAGGAAGGATCTTTAGATGATACAATATATAATCGGAGGCATACTCATCATTGCCGGCGGTATTTTAGGTTTTATCGTTCCAAGAAAGATGAAGAATAAAAATATCGAGATAAAGTTCTTAAAGACTGTACCTGTCGGAGAATTAAATGAGATCCTTACCGCAAATGCGGAAGCGGGTCTTGAAGGTTACAGGCATTATGCAGAATTAAAAGGCAAGGCTGATTCGGATGATCCCCAGAAGACTCCTTTCTCAAAAAAAGAAGTAGCTTATTACGATGCAAACCTCTACCAGGTATATGAGGAGACTGAGACCTACAGGGATGAAAAGGGAATTACCCGCAGGAGAGTCAAGAGAAACCAATCGCTTGTCTCTAACCAGAAAAGCTCCAACCCTATTATCCTGAAGGATCCTGCTTCAGGAGACAGTGTGTCTATTGATGCCTCTCAATCAGGCATACAACTTGATACACTGAAGACCCTTGATAAGTTTGAGCCTTCGGCCAGTAGAAGTAAATATGGTTTTCTTGATAATTTAAAATATAATGCACTGGGCTCAAAGACACTCGGTTTCAAGATGGTAGAAAATACTATTCCATTGGGCCAGTCCCTTTATGTATTGGGGGAAGCTCTTCTTGAAGGAAAAAAGATAAATATTATGAGGCCCAGGGACAGCAAGAAACCTTTTATTTTATCGGTTAGAAGTGAAGATGATATTGTCAGGTCAAATAATAGAAATGCAAATATTGCCCTGGTTTTTGCCATATTGATCGCACTGGCAGGTATTCTGTTAATGATATTTATGCGTTGAACCAGTCTGGACCTGTTTGCTAAATTAGTATTATTTTATAAGGTTTAAAAAATCTACTGGCTTTAGGCTCATTTGCTTAAAACTAGTAGATTTTTGATGAGTACATGAGAGAATTATTAAAAAATAATAAATTCAGATGGCTTATTATTTCATTGGCCATTACTATTCCTTTCCTTATCCTTTCTTTTTTTAATATTCATGCATATATCTGGATAGAACTTCCTATTTTCCTGATCATTACTCTTTTGGCAGGTAGAAGGATTTTTTTAAACGGACTTAAGGGCCTTATAAGATTTAAGTTTTCAAATATAAACTTCCTGATGACAATTGCTGTTGCCGGTGCATTTTATTTAGGACAATTTGAAGAAGCTGTGATTATTGTAGTATTGTTTGCCATCGGTGAAAGCCTGGAAGATTATGGGATCAAAAGAAGTAAAAAATCTCTTGAGTCACTTATTGAAAAGACTCCAAAAACTGCCCTTCTAAAAAAAGAAGATTCTGAGGTAAATATTGAGGTACTGGAGATCGGGGACATAATAGTTGTAAAGCCTGGAGATATTATCCCGATGGATGGTAATATCATATATGGTAATTCGCTGGTTGATGAGTCTTCGATCACCGGTGAACCTATCCCAAAAAATAAATATGAAAGTGACCCTGTTTATGCAGGTACAGTTAATGGTAATGGTTATCTGGAAATAGAGATCACCGGAAAGGTCAAAGACAATACATTGTCAAAGATCATTGACCTGACATATAAGGCAGCCGGGAAGAAGATCTCTTCTCAAAGATTTATTGAAAGATTTGCAAAGTTTTATACACCCGCCGTCATAATCACTGCAATACTTATCGTTGTGGTACCGGTATTTATACTAAAGAATCCTTTTGACTATTGGTTTACCCAGGCACTGACTCTTCTAATAATCTCCTGCCCCTGTGCATTGGTAATATCAACTCCCGTTACTGTTTTTTCAGCATTGGGAAATGCTACAAAAAATGGGGTCCTGATAAAAGGAGGTAAATTTCTGGAAGATATGGGACGTATAAGGGTAATTGCTTTTGATAAGACCAGGACACTTACCCATGGCATACCTGAAGTATCAGATATTATTACTTTCAATGGCTTTAAAAAGAAGGATGTACTGGCATGTGCAGCAGGGCTTGAAGTATTTTCCAATCATCCTATTGCAGGATGTCTTATAAAAAAAGCAAAAGAACTCGGGATAGATACTCATAGATTCAACGATTTTGAATCAGTCACCGGGAAAGGGTTAAAAGGCGAGTGTACTGTTTGCGATAATAGCATCCATTCTCTGGGAAATCTAAAATTTATAATGGAGCAGCAGGATATCAAAGTAGATAAGGAAGTCCTGCAAAAAATAGAAGGGCTGGAAAAACAGGGTAAGACTGTAGTGGTCATGAGTGAGCACAAGACAATAAAAGGTATAATCGGGATATCGGATACTATAAGAAAAGAAGCACTTCTAATAAGTGATGAGCTGGAAAAACTGAAGATAAAGCCTGTAATATTAACAGGTGATACAGCTCCGGCTGCAAGATTTATTGGTTCTTCCCTGAAAATAAATGAAATAAAAGCATCACTTCTTCCCCAAAAAAAAGCAGAGGAGATCGAAAGACTTAAAGGTAAGTATAAGTATGTTGCCATGCTCGGCGATGGGGTAAATGATGCTCCGGCTCTTGCAAGTGCCACTGTCGGGATCTCTATGGGTTCTGTGGGATCAGATATTGCAATAGAAAATTCCGATATAGCCCTTATGAATGATAATCTTGAAGCTCTTCCATATCTTGTAAAACTGGGAAGAAAAAGTTCCCGTGTCATAATATTTAATATAACCAGTGCAGTAGTTATAAAATTTATTGTCCTTTTTCTTGCTATATTTGGCTTGAGCAATCTGACTCTGGCGATATTTGCAGATGTAGGGGTCACGATTTTTGTTATTCTTAATGGCCTGAGATTATTTAGTTTTTTACCGGATAAACGTAAATAGGATCATAGAAGATTATTTATAATTATTTTTTCCTGAAATTTTTCTTTGCTTCTTTATAGAATTTTCCAAAAGCCTTACCTTTTCTTCTTTTTTCCAGATATGTCATCTCATTGTATTCAGACTCTTTCCGGAGTTTCAAATAATTATCATAATGTTTCCTATCAATTTCTCTATTTTTTAAGGCTTTCAGAACAGAACATCCTGGCTCTATTTTATGGGTACAATCATTAAAACGGCAGCTATCGGCCAGGTTATTTATATCAATAAAAGTTTCATCAATTCCGGCTCCTGCTCCAATATTTGCCAGTTCCCTAATTCCGGGAGTGTCGATGATTATTCCGCCCTTCTTAAGTATAACTAGTTGACGGCTTGTCGTAATATGTCTACCCCTGGAATCTTTTTTTCTGACATCTGCAGTAGCATATATATCTTCCCCGATAAGATTATTTATCAAAGTAGTCTTACCCACCCCGGATGACCCCAGAAGACAATAAGTCATACCTGGTCTTATAATGCTTTTGATCAGCTCAAGCCCTGTACCGGTTTTATTGCTAAAAGCATTTATTTTACAATTACAGTTTATATTCTTTATTTCCATTATTTTTTTATCCAGGTCTTCAGAAGAGATCAAATCACTTTTACTGAGTAATATCGCTGGTTCAATATTGCAGTCATTTATCATTACCAGAAACCGTTCAAGTCTCCTTATATTAAAATCAGCATCAAGCGACTGCATGATAAATGCAAAATCAATATTGGAAGCAATCAGTTGAAATTCAGTCCTTTTCCCTGCTATTTTTCTTTTAAGAATGGATTTTCTTGGTAATATTTCCTGGATCACAGCAAATGTGCCTTTATCAAAATATTCTGCAACTACCCAGTCACCGACTGTTGGAAGATCAAGCTTTGACCCAGCATCATATATCATTTTCCCGGTAATTTTTGCCTGGATCTCGGACTTTTGACCCCTGATAGTATAACTATTCTTGCTTGTGGTGATTATGCGGGCCAGGTCTTTTTCAGAGAATTTAGAATATTTTACTTTTTCCCGGAACCAGTTATTAAATCCCAGGTCTTTTAATTGCACTATAAATATCCCCTAAGTCGAATATCCTGCTATGGTATACTTTCCAGAATATAAATAAAGGCAGATTCCTCAGTTTCTGCCGCTTTAAAAAACAATTCACTGGCTTTTTCTATCCGGTCGGCCAGATCAGGAGCATTTTCTGCATCTTTGAACAGTAAACCTATTTCAGTAAATATCTCTCCTGAATTATTCACCAGTTTGGAACCCTCTAAAAGTTTATCATTTCCTGTTATTTTTGCCGCTTCCTTTAAAAATCTGGAATACATATACCTGAAACTTCCCCCACCGGTACCACCTACTTCAATAAATATATAAAGAGTAAATAGATTTAGCCTGAGTTCGCTTTCGTCGAAGATATTCTTCCACTTTACTATCTCGTCAGCTGTTCGTCTTATCCCCTTTATGCCAAGATTGCTTATAGGGGGATCCGTCATAGATTCCATATTTTGCCTTATAGCTGAATATATCTCTTCTTCTCCCGGCAGCAGATAATTCTCAAAATCAAACTCCAGATACGTATTTTTTGGCGGAAATGGCTTGTGCTTAGAATTTCTGGCTTTCCTTACCTGCTCCAGAGATGCGGAACTGTAAAATCCTTTTTTTGGACCAATAGCCTTCTGATCCATATCTGATACAAGTACATCATTTTTACCATCATATCCACAGACCGTAAAAGTGTGTCCACCAAAATGATAATCTTCGGGAAGGTCAAACCATGGAAGATAACCCATGTCCCCAAATACCATCACAGGTTCATTCATTGACATTTTTTTAAGTAGAGCTTCCTCTGCTTTTTTTTCACTTGCAGTGGATTTTACTTCGATCTTGACCGATGTTCTTTTCCCGATGTCATTAAAAAAATCTTTATTATTGCCCCTGCTTCCCACGAAGGGATACATCCCTTTTTGGTGCCAATATATAAATCCCATTCCCGCACCAAGACCAAGAAGCATATCTTCAGAAAGGGGGTGACCAAAATAATTATATATCTTGGCCAGTGAATTAGTCTGGCAATGATATCCGTCCAGGGCAGGGCAATTTTTAAATGGTTCGATGAGATTTTCTGGCTTCAAGATCCCTCCCGTTTATCAGGTTTCTTTATTATGTTCCATAGTTATTACTAATTTCCCCTGCGCATGCCCCTCTTCAAGATACCGGAGAGCTTCAGCAGTTTCACTTAATGGATATCGTTTATCTATAACAGGTATTATTTTGCCTGATACAAGAAGTTCTTTCAAAAAAACCAGATCTTCTTTTTTGTTTGGTTTCCACGCCAGGATACCTATTTTCTTACTACTTCTCATTAAAATCAATGGTGCCAGTAGCGCACCCAGGAAAACCGCAGGCATGGAGCCTCCGATAAAGAGACAAATTCCTTTGGGGCTTAATGAACGCTTGTAATCGAGGATCATACGATATGCCACAACATCAAGAATCAGGTCATAGTGCTGTCCATTCCTGGTGAAATCCTCTTGAGTGTAATCAATGACATGGTCTGCACCGATTGAGCGCACCATGTCCAATTTCTCAGCACTGTCCACACCAGTCACTTCAGCCCCAAAATACCTGGCAATCTGTACAGCAAATGTACCCACACCACCACCCGCGCCATTAATCAAAACTTTTTGACCTGGCTGGGTCTGTCTTTTATCGCGAAGACCCTGCAGGGCGAGGATCGCTGATTGTGGTAAAGTCGCTGCTTCCTCAAATGTCATGCTGCCCGGTTTCAAGGTCAATGCATTTACAGGAACACATACATACTCAGCAAAAGCGCCAAAACCATGCTCGGATAAGTCCGCGAATACCTCATCGCCCGGCTGAAGCTGTTTTACGTTTCTGCCAATCGCCTCAATCCGTCCGGCCATGTCAGATCCGAGTATCCTGTCTTGTGGTTTTGGAGGCGCACCGATACGGACTAAAAATTTACCTCTCATATAGTCTAAATCAGCAGCATTTATAGATGCCGCATGGACTTTTACCAATACCTCATCGTCCTTAAGAGTAGGTTTTTCTACCTCTTTTAGCTGAAGGACATCCGGTGATCCGTATTTTGTGAGTACAATTGCTTTCATAAGCATTCCTCCGAGATTTTTTTGATCCTGTGTAGCACTTTGTCAGGTTTTGGTATTATGTTCCACAGTTATTACTACATTCCCTTTTTTATGTCCTGTTTCAACATATCTTTGAGCCTCAGCCATCTGTTCCATGGAATAGCGTCTGTCTATGACCGCTTTTATCTTTCCTTCCTCAATAAGCTCTTTGATGAAAATCAGGTCTTTGGTCCTTTCCTTTGATGGTCTCAAACCTGTGGCCGCAAACATTGCTTTTTTACTGCCGATCTTTGAGGTCCATAACACTTGAAGATAGATTGTAAGCGTAGGTAAGGTTGAAAGGTAGATCCCGCTTTGCTTTAGCGAACCTTTACAGCGTGAGAATGAACTCTTGGCTACTGCGTCAAAAATGATATCATAGGTCCGGCCGGTTTTGGTAAAATCCTCTTTAGTATAATCAATTACCTCATCAGCTCCCAGAGATTTTATCATTTCTAAATTCGTGGTACTGCATACTCCGGTGACTTCCGCCCCGAAGTATTTAGCAAGCTGTACTGCAGAAGTACCTACTGATCCAGAAGCGCCATTAATAAGGATTTTTTGTCCGCTCTGGATATTTGCTTTATCTCTCAAGAAAGGCAATGCTGTTAATACCCCTTCACAGACGGCGGCAGCTTCATCATAGGTCATATTGGCTGGTTTTATTGCTATCACCCCTTCTTCAGGCAGACATACATACTCGGCATAAGCACCATAATCGACACCGGTTTCTGCAAAAACCTGGTCACCTTCTCTAAGTCGCTTTACATCTTTACCAACTGCTTCAATTTCTCCGGCAAATACAGTTCCCAGTATAGTTGCCTTTGGTCTTATGAGACCAGTGAAAAATCTTGAAATGAACGGGTCACCCTTTCGATTGAAGCAGTCTACTGTCGTTACTGCTGCCGCATACATTTTTATCAGCACTTCATCATCCCCGGGAATAGGTTTTTCTACCTCTTCTAGCTGAAGAACATCCGGTGGTCCATATTTTGTGTATACAACTGCTTTCATAAGTATTCCTCCAAGATTACTTTAATTATTTCTATAATCATATTTATTAATTACCTAATGTATGTAAATAAAAAATAACTTATCTATTTTGTAGTTTTATATATAGGATAGGAATTACTGGCCCACTCCATTCCACGGCCATCCGAATCCGGGAAAGTTATTAACACCATAAGGCCACAGTTTAATCCATGGAAAATGAAAGATATATCGATCAAATTCTTTAGCCAATTACTCATTAAACCCTCCTATATTCAAACAAGTTTTAACTATTTTAACATAGCATAATAATATTAGAATATTTTTTAACCATTTTTATAAATAGAGAAATTTGTATAAGTACTGATTGGCTGGGAAGAGAGTTCAAGCTTTAAATAATTTCTTATTAATATATGGTGGGCCTTATTGGTCTAAATTCGAACCAGATATTGAATGAATTAACCAAGCTTGATAAATTATTTAAGGATAATAGACAAATTTAAAACCTTAATAATGGTTTCAAATGAGGAAATTTTTATACCTGAATTAACACATAACTAATAATTCCTGATACAGGTACTTACTTATTCAAAACTAATGGAGTCCCGCATGCCATGTAAGATCTCGTCTGCCTCAGCAGACTGGAGCATGAGATACAACCCACTCACTATTATCAAATCATCCCCTTTTAGCAGTAAAATATTATCAAAAGCATAGTTATTATTCTCCTGGTCCGTAAGGGAGTAGTAGTATTCCCAATAATACAGGCCGGACAATGCTCCCGAATATATTTCCTCACCTCCCGAATATATTTCCATAAATTCTATATTCCACTCAGACACTCCTGTTATATCAAATAAATAATCTTCACTAAATATTTCAAGATTATTTGGATCAAAGGCTCCTTCACCGAACCATGAAACCGCAGTGAACATTGATAGGTCATCCGAAGCTGGGAAGAATTCTACACTATGGCCATCTTCGTATTCTTCTTTATAATCCCAGCCGTCAGGGTAATTTATTGAATATCCGTAATCCTCATTTATGTAAATATTGCCCTGGGTAAAGTAGCTCTCGTCCTTCTGAGGTACTTCTTCTTCACCAACGATCACAAAATCATACTTACTGTACAGTGAGCCATTTAAATACACCTCTGCCTTATAGCTTCCAGGCTTCCAGGGTGTCTTTGGCGGATACCAAAAATTAACAACTTCTTGTCCGTAATAATTTTCAGTGATCTCTATATCTACAATATCAAGAATCTCATCTTCATCAAAATACCATCTAACACTATAAACATCCCCTATTATCAAGAAATTGGTCAAGACATATATAAAGAACGCATCTGAAGGGCTAAATTCACTAGTCGGGTTGATGAGCTCCATATTGTCCCTATCTTCATTTGATAGTTTTACTTCTATGATTTCCGCTGCAGGAGCGATTATCTTAAAGTCAGCGGTATCTTTTAATTCCCCGTTATGGTAAAAGGATGCAGAATATTTCCCGGGGTCCAAAAGCACCGGGCCCTCCTCTAGATCCTCTGTTTCAATATAAAAATATGCCTCAATAAAACCAGTATCCTCAATAGAATATTTTTCTGTCTTGTCAAAAATAATCTCACCAGTGTCCTCATTTACTACGGTAAAGCGCTTGTTATCATCTGCTTTCACCCCGCTTACCTTAATAGTTGTAAAAATCTTTTTTATATTGACGCTGAACTCATCCTTTGAGCCGACCGGTTCGCCTGTCACGGCATCTATTTCACCGCTTACCATAAGTTCCCCAAATGTGATCTGCGGCGTGCATGATGACATAAAAGGTATAAAACCAAGCATGATTATAAATGTGACAGTAACGGCCAACACCTTAATAAAAAAAAGTTTTCTTGACATCTTTGATCCTCGATTTTTAAATCAATTTTTGTTATCAATAAGTCATAAGTATAAGAGATTAATTATACAATAATAATAATTATAACCTTGATGAGGTAATAAATGGAAGAAAAATAAATAATTATGCTATTATGCATATATGCTATTGGTGAGCCTAAGTGGTACAATTTCGAACCAGATATTGAAGGAATTATCCGATATTTATAAGTTTCATTGTTAAAACCAGGATTTTACTGTTAAATGAGGATATTTTTATACCTGAATTGAGTTATTAGGTTTTTTAAATAGTATTTGAATATCACAATTTTTCAAGATCTATTTATTAATATAAGCAATTGATAGATTTATACCACTTTGGAGATATTTCCACCCATCCCAATTACTATCATTATCACTTGGACTTCCAGTAAAATGAATACTCATTTGGAATCTTAGCTTTTCCGCATCAATTGCTTGTTGCAAAAGAGCTCCAATCCCAGAAGTGTCTATACCTTCAACATTTACTGTAATATCAGGACTACTGTAATTACGGATATTTTCACCAGTTATCCAAAAATCACCTACTAATATCTGTCTATTTCCCCATTCTATAACATTTAATGAAAGTTTATCCACAAATGTTAAGGGGTCTCCTAATACTTGATGGGCATTCATCCGAAGCGTTATATATTCAATGCTGACATCTCTAAGTGTTGAAATATCAAAGCTTATAAAACCCTTGCAAGGGTTATTATTATCAGAATCTCCAGCATAGACAAAACCTCCAGGATAAGTCCTTACACCAAGCTCAATAAATCCTCCCTCTCCTTCATTTCTTGGAACATTCATTTCAAGTAATCTATAGAATCTAAATGATTTAGTTTCTGTAGCTATGCCCCCTTTTCCATCATTAACTGTTACTGTTATCTCATAGTTACCTTCACTGCTAGGTGATGTCCATTCTACAGGATTTACAGCTGCATCATCTAAGGAACCGTCAGTAACGCTCCAACTATAGGTTAGGCTGTCTCCATCAGGATCAGATGCTAAAACATTTATATTATATTTTTTAGATGTATATAAATTACCTAATGCCGCTCCTGTAATATTAACAATTTCTGGATCATTATTTTCCTCTACCTGACACCCCCAATCAAGAGTTATGGAATCAGTAGCAGTGCCTTCGGAATTGGTGGCGGTGGCAATTAAAGTATAAGTTTCTGTAGGACTATTTAAATTAACCTGAGCTTTATATTCTCCCCAATACCCATTGGAATCATCTTTTGAAAATTCAACATCAGAAGTAGGTGTACCCGTTACATTAGCTTTTACTCTGTAATAGCATACATTGTCTGATTGGGAATATACTGGACCTTCATAGATCTCAAGCTCTATGGTAGGGGCTTCTGTTTCTTCTTCCTCTTCTTCCTCTTCCTCCACAGCTTCTTCTTCGGCTGATTCTTCCTCAGCAGGTTCCTCTTCCACTGTTTCTTCCTCCTCTGCTGCCTCTTCTTCTGAAGCTTCTGCTTCCTCTTCGGTACTTTCTACCTCTTCTACTGGATCTGCAGCACATTGATTGCATAAAGCTGAAGTTCCAAACAAGCATATAAGAATAACTATAGATAATAATGTATAGAGCTTATTCTTTTTCATAAAAGTCTCCCTACTATTTTGATTAAATTTATAAAATATTAAGGAATATAGTTAATGGTTAATTGCCCATTTGCCTGAGCTGAGTATGTCCATCCATCCCACTCATTATCATTATCAGACTCAACTCCAGTAAAGTAGAATATAATCTGAAACCTACTTTTCCCATTATTTATTGCTGACTGAAGTTCATTCTTTAAATCAATACTGGTGCAATCTATACCTTCCGTATTGGACTGGTGAAAAAGTATTCCTGAAAGATTAAAATCACTGGATACTATTGGTCTTTCTCCCCATTCAGTTGCATAAAAAGATATAGGATAAAAAGAAGATGGATTACCTTGCTCTACAAAGGGAGAGAGCCTAAATACTGCTGAATTAACAGTCATTCCTAGTAATGGTGATAAATTGTAGCTAATGAATCCTTTGCAGTGATTATTATTTTCGGTATCTCCTGCGTACTGGATAAAATCATACTTATGGAGCACTTCTTCGTTTTCAATTAGATATCCGCCTTCATAGATTTCTACAGATAGTTCTATTGTTTGCTCTATCACTTGTACTGTGGCATCTTCCTCCTCTAAATCCTCCATCT
>PVMK01170382.1_pt1 | contig 14954 bp, 9 predicted proteins | sample 1853481 | NCBI WGS metagenome assembly PVMK01 (sample SAMN08533507, study PRJNA380276) | Marine sediment metagenome, whole genome shotgun sequencing project.
ACCGGCAATGCCCAGTTCACTTAATCTGGGTATATCCTGTTTGGGGATAACGCCTCCCACGACCACCGGAATTTCCTGAAGTCCTTCATCTTTCATCATTTCTAAAAGCTTCTGACAAATGGGGATGTGAGCGCCGGACATAATGCTTAAGCCGACCACATCCACCGCTTCCTGTACGGCCGTTCTGACAATCTGCTCAACGGTCTGGTGAAGTCCGGTATAAATAACTTCCATACCGGCATCCCTTAAAGCCAGAGCGGTTACCTTGGCCCCGCGATCATGTCCATCCAGACCGGGTTTGCCGATCAGTATTTTTATTTTCTTTGTGGTCATATCGATTTTCCCTTGATGATTCTCCTGTTTAATCTAGTGTTGTGTCCCACAAAAATGTTACAAAAGTCGTGTGGTATATTTTAGTTCAGTCAAGTTCTTTAAACAACACAATGTCTATGGTGTCAGGTGTCAGTGTTCAGGTGTCAGGGACCAGCAGGTTTTAGGTGTCAGGTTTCGGGTGTCAGAAAAGAGATGACATAATGCGGAATCGGATGATTTCCAACGTCATCAGGTTCGTAATCCTGACACCTGACACCCGCCTTTAACTGACACCTGACACCTGAAACCTACTTATTCCGGACACCTAAAATAAAACGAATTAACATTAATAAACTCAATCTATGTTTTGTAAATTACTTGCGGTACATAACACTAGCCGTGCCGATCATATTCCTTTAATACCATTTCCTGCCCTCTTAAGATATGACCCCGGACCAGGCGTTCCGCACCTTCAGCATCCCGCTTGCGAATGTATTTCAACATTTTTTTGTGGTCCAGGTTGCTGGTCGATGCAAATTTTCTTTCTTTAAGGATCATTTGCCGGTACCGGAAAATTTGATCGCGCAGGCCATTAATCATGTTGATCAGTCTGGGGCTTTTACTCAGGCTGTACAGCAGATCATGAAATTCTGTATTGATTGCCGGCAACAAATTCATCTTTTTACGATCCAGCGCATTTTGGAATTCATCGATTTTGTTTTCCAATTTCTCCAGTTCTTGCGCTTCATGCTGGACAGCGGCCAGCCGGGCGGCATAGCCTTCCAGCACGCTGCGAATACCGAAGGTCTCTTCGATATCATCCCGCTTAAGACCCAGAACCGTAAATCCCCCCCGCGGTTGACGCTCGATGAGCCCTTCACGCTCAAGTTTGTGAATCGCCTCCCGCACAGGGGTTCGGCTGATTCCCAGGGTTTCGGCAATATGGCTTTCAACCAGCCATTCACCCGAGGAAATTTTTCCCCTGACAATCGAATGCTTCAGGCTTTCAAAAACATGCTCTCCTAAAGATTTTCGCTCCTGAAACGCCTGCAGCGGCCCAAGATTCAAATCATTTAACGCTGCCCTTTTTCTCATGGTGTTACCTTATAATGCTCTTTATTCCTTATTGATGAATTCGTAAAAAGTCGAATTCATCAAGTGTTTGGTGTTTCGTGTTTGGTATTTGGTATGAAATATATGGCCCCATATCGGTGTGTTAGAATACTAAACACTAAACACCAAATACAAAACACACTCGTAAAAAGGTTGCTTTTCTGACTTTTTACGAGATTATCATTATTAAATAACGCCACTCTCTTTCAAACGGGCAAGATCATTCTCAGAATATCCCAATTTCTTGCCGTATATTTCGCTATTTTGTTCACCGAATCGCGGGGGAAACGAAAGCAGACGATCGGATTGTTCTAAAAACGATGTCATATTCGGCGGAGGTGCCAGCGTTATGCGGGTACCGGTGGCAGGATCCTGGGCATGCAGCAGTCGCCGTTCGACCAGTGGATCTTTAATAACTTCATCGACAGTTTTGATTTTACTGATGGGAACGTTGATGGCGCCAAACAATTCAATCAGATCTTCAGATGTGTGATGGCGGGTAAGCGCGTTAATCGCCTGGTTCAAATTTTTCACATCCTTTATGCGGCCCTCATTTCTTTCATAGGCCGGCTTATCCAGGCTCTTAAAAATTTCCTGGGATACCATTGTTTTCCATTGACGGTCGTTGCCAACCGCTAGATAGACAAACCCATTTTGCGTCTGATAAACAGAGACCGGCGCAAAGAATTCATGAGTGTTTCCCCTGCGGCTGATACTTTTTCCAAAACTGCCGGTCAAGGTGATCGGCACGGTAAGCCATGATACCGATGATTCAAACATGGCCATATTGATGCAACTGCCTTTAGCGGTGATCTGGCGTTGGTAAAGGGCTTTCATCACCAGTCCGTAAGCATGCTCACTGGTGCCCATATCCGGCAGGGGGATGCCCACAACCTGGGGATCGCCTTCGGATTCACCGGTCAATTCCATTAAACCCGATCGGGCCTGTAATATCGGATCGTAGGCCGCTTCATTGCTGTCGGGGCCGAATCCGGTCACCCCCAGCCAGATGATATCCGGTTTGAGAGATTTTAAGCTGTCGTAATCGATTCCCAGCTTCTGATAATTTTTGGGAAGCTGATTGGTCGCAAAAATGTCCACATCGAGCGCCTTAATCAAAGAATGAAAAATTTTCTGCCCCTCATCTTCTGCCAGATTCAGCGTCAGCGCTTTCTTGCCGGCATTGATACACAAGTAGTATGCATTCATCCGTTCTTCATTGAGAACATTTTCGCCAATGAAGCGATTGGGATCACCGTAAACCGGATGTTCCAGGCGGATGACATTCATTCCATCCTGTGCCAGCCGGTAGGTTAAATACGGCAACACCGTCGCCTGCTCCAGGGAAACCACAGTAAGGTCGTTAAAAAGATCCATGGTCTTCTCCATTAAAGTTTGCGTTGGGGGTCAAAGATTGCGAGGCCGTTTGTTCCAGTAGCGCCGATGAATTAAGGTGTGAATCGACAGGTTTTTGTATACGGTATACAATGTACAAATGTCAAGAATTGTTTTGTGCGCAACAGAGATATTCTTAAGATCTGGTAGGCGCTTTGAACCCCGAAGATGGGATCAGCGTTTTTTTCTTGCTTTGCATGCTGATCGAATATTAGGATTATTTTCTAATAGCGAAAAATGGACTGCGCACCCAAAAGCAGAAGCGCATCGAATTTTCTCCACCGATAAGCGCAGGAAGGCTGCGGTAAATCGATATAATGTCCAGGATTATCGTCAGATTAATAGCGAACATTGCCGTTGCTGTTGGATTATTCTTGCTTGTGAGGGTTTTTTTCCACACGGCTACCGGCGCTTTAGTGGCCCAGCTTTTCCCTGAATCGCAGCAATCATGGACAAGCAATCTGTATGCTCTCGGCCTGAGCCTTGCGGTTCCGTTGCATGTGATCTCTATCGGGCTTGTGCTGCAGCGTAGATGGTTGCCCCATCATTGGAGCCGAATCGTCTGGCTGGCGGTAGTTATCTCCGGCTGCTGGTTGGGCGCCGCTCTGGCGATAAAGCTTTTACTGCTTGGCTGAAGCCCCTATCCCCAGCTGAACTGAAACCTGAGTATCAGACGCGCCGGCATAAACATTCTGGGAGTTATATAGTGGTTGTCAAAAAAACGTTTCGGACGATACCGGGTCCGCAGGATGTCGGATATATTGGTGGCTTTAAGAAATGGCGGGTTTTGTTTTTCTGAAAAGTAACATTATGCCGGAGGCCAAATAAAGGCCAATTGCCACTATCAAAAGAAAGTTCAGTCCCCATATATTACAGACATATTCCAGTGCTCCCCCCACCACGACTCCCAAAAGATTTGAGCCGAATACGGCATTTACTTTCGTTTCCTGCCGGAAGGAATTTGAAAAAATGAAAGCCGCCCAGATAATTGGCAGGCCCACTATTATGGAGGAAACACAAAGACGCCAGACGAAATTAAGTCCTAAAATGCGATTAAAAGGGAAAAAATAGGCAATTAAAAGCGTCGCAAATAAAAGCGGATAAGCGTACTTGCTGGCAATGCCGTAATTTTTAATGACCAGATAATTCGCAATAAAAATCGCCAAAAGGATCACGCTAATGACGATTCCAGTGACATGCCAGGTCATTCCGAAAACAAGCGCAAGCTGAGTGATGCTTCTGGTTTCTAAAAGCATGAATCCGGCACCCAGAAAAAAATAATGTAAATTGACTTTTTGGGACGCCGGCTCGACCCGAAAAACAATCAAAACGCTGACAATGATAATGAATCCCATAACAAAAACATTAAACGGCGGGATCCTATTCTTTTCCAGGTATAAAAACGGCCAATCATCTGTGCTCAAACGGTTTCCGCCGCTATTGCCGAATGGCGGCAATACGGCGATGCCCTGGTCACGAAGCGTTTCTATGGACGGCAAAACTGTCTGATTGCCGGATACATACAAATTAGAGCCATAAGGACCGGCATCAGAACGAAGAACCAGAGGCTCCTTTTCAAAAGCTTCCGCTAACGTCCAGTAGACCCGGGGGCTCATCCATTTTCTGGAGGAGGTCAGGTTCAAACAGAAAATACCACCGGGCGCCAACAGGCTTTTAATTTGCTGAAAAGCCTCAACCGTATACATATAGCTCTCCAGGCGGAGACTCGAAAGCCCGGGCAGCTGTTTATGCGAATCCAGCGCAGACATGACGATCAGATCATATTTTTCCTTTGATGAAGAAACAAAGAACCGCGCATCTTCAACGAATACCTTTACACGCGGATGATGATAAGGACGCTGAGGATGAAGTTCTCGTCCTAAACCGGCAATTACCGGGTCGATTTCGACCGCGCTAATTTCCGGCACGTTGTGTAACAGCGCCATTACGGCTTCGTTGCCGCTTCCTGCTCCCAGAAAAAGACTCTTTTGGGCTTTGATGAGTTGATGGGGTAATCGATAGTAAGGAATCCATGCCCGCAGATTTGTTTTTTCCACATCGGATGAAAAGTCAATCGCATCCTGTATTCTGCCGTTGTCGACAAAGATGATGAAACCGTATTTCCGATTTTCCTGATCCTGGTACTGGGCAACCGTGACCTTGTAGTAAGGTGACCAGTGCGAGTCACGGTAGGTTGTTTTTATGAGATAGATGCTGCAGATAATCAGAATAATGCTGATCACAACCAATCGGCGATTCTTGGGTAAAAACAGTACCAGGAGGAGACATCCAATTAAGAACCAGATGTGAGGCGGGGTTCCCACCCATGAAAAAATCATATAGACGAGTGTACCGGCTAAACTCCCTGAAATGTCATAGGAATAAGCCCTGAGCGGGTTGTTGACATTATTCAGCTGCCGGCCGAGTTCCTGCCCAATAACCACAAAAAACATCATGTTAATAAAGAAACCTGAAATGGCTGAAACCGGCACATTTAAAATGTTTGGATTGTTTCCAGGGTGAGGTGCAAATAAATAATCTCCTTTATAAGTGATATCAATACTAAAGTTTTTTAAGATCAGAACCGCAACGCAAAACAGTATGAAGATAAGAGAAAATAGATGCATCAGGTGAAAATTGCGCCTGGCCAGCAGGCAGCCCACTCCCAGCCCGAAGAAGCAAGATATCAGGATCAGATTATTGAAGTATGAAAGCACGGATGCCGTCGCATTTAGCCAACGGATAGCGGCCATTTCAAGAAACAAGGCACAGAAGCTGATTAGAAAAAGTTTCCAGGGAGTGGCATCGAGTATCTGTCTGGCGTTACGATCCATACAAAAATATCTTCAATCTCAAATTTATTTGAAATCTATTTTCCTTCAAGGTAAAATGGTTTGAAGTCGTTTATGACGAAAACCGAGGCTGGATCAGTATTTATGATACCAATAAGTCCAAAAAATAACAAATATTATTTAAAAACAGGTGATTATGAACCGGGGACTTGTCAAAACCATCATCGTGTTACCCGGGACAGTACTTGTCTTTGTGCCGGCTATTATTTTAGCTATTGCTGATAGCTCTAATTTTCCCGATCAGTTCGCCCCACCGCATCGGATTTTATTCTGGCTGGCCCTTTTGCCGGCCGGCGCCGGCTTTGGACTGTCTGTATGGACGGTAACGTTATTTATGAAATTTGGCGATGGAACACCTGCCCCCTGGGATCCTCCCCATAACCTGGTCATTCGAGGCCCTTACCGCCATGTGAGAAACCCGATGATTACCGGCGTGCTGCTCGTGCTTCTGGCAGAAGCCATGCTGTTTCAATCCTGGCCCATAACCTTGTGGATGGGGATCTTTTTTGTGGCCAACGCAATTTATTTCCCACTGATCGAGGAAAAGGGCCTGGAAAAAAGATTCGGCGATGACTATCGGGTATATAAAGCCCATGTTCCACGCTGGATTCCACGACTGCGCCCCTGGCACCCGCAGAAAGATAAATTATAAACGATGGAATTATAGACATGAGAAAAGTATCAATGTTTATCACAATGAGTCTTTTCCTTATTGTTCACCTCGCTTACGGAAGTGAGCAGAAACAAGCAGGGCGCTATGTCAATCAACACAAATTATCAACAGGTCTGACAGCCGTTGTTGCCGAGGGAGATTTTGAACCCAGAAGTATTGGAAGCTATAGCGTTAGAATCTACGGAGCTAATCCCGAGTTTCCAATCGATGATTTTTTATGCGGCACAATTCGGTCACGAGATGGAAGTATTGAAAAAATAATGATTCAAGACTTAAACGGAGATGGCAACGAGGAAATTATCATTATTATCAGATCTGTAGGAACGGGAGGGTACCTCTCGGCAGATGCCTTTCAGTATCAATCGAAACAGCTCAAGTTAATAGCAAACGTAACTGATCTTAGAAAGAACGCGGACCCGATCCACGAATTAAAAAAAATATTGAAAACTAACACTGAGTAAATATAGCTGCTATAAACCCGTAATTTAAAAAACCGTCTAAAATAACTGATACTCTATCTTGGAAACCAAATGTTTTCTTTTGATACAAATAAATCATAAATATTTGGATACCCGATTATGATATCTGTACTTTTTCGATTTTGCATGTATTCTCAATGTATGTGCAGTTTCGATAATTCTGTGATTTGGCAAATCTTCCCGCACCCCGATAGACAATGTTCGGATACGACTGCCTTCATCGGGCCCAATCATTTGCCGCAAGCCAAAATGAAGGTTGTCGGGCGAGAACCAGCCTACTGACAACTTGTAAAGATGCCATAGGTACTGCCGATACACGACGCTGCATCACAGGCCGTGCCAGTTGAAGATCAGCTCTAAGCAGGTTCGGTCGTTATGAAAGCAATTTTGAACGAAAGGGTGCGCTACTAAACAGAATGGTTTTCGTGCCGATCCTTAAAGAGAGCCTTTTTATCAAAGAGCTCATATTGGATACATATCTTCCTTTATCCAAATAGCCTAATTTTAAGAAATGTGCCATTGAATTTGCGAGAGTATGATGGAAATGGTAGGCCGAAAAATCGGGAAGGTTTTCAACACTTGCATCTGGATCTTATTGATGTGTTTAGGTTTTATTCTGTTTACAGCCACTGTCTTTGAGTCGAAGGACTCGGAAGCCGCGTCTCCGGAGGTAGAGAATCAGAGTTCCGGTGAGGAAAGCGTTGTTCCCTTTAAAAACTACGATCCGGCATCGAACAACCATCTCGAAGAAGGGTCCAAGGGACGAACGCTTAGTCAATATTATTCCCGCAGGCAATACTCTGGGGCACCACCCGAAATACCGCATCCTCTTGAGGCACACGGAATAGAACTTGAGTGCCTTACCTGTCATGCCAACGGAGGCTGGACAGAACCACTGAAAAGAATTACGCCGGTAACACCTCATCCGGAAATGGTCAGTTGCATGCAGTGCCACATCTGGTCTGCCACAGACACTCTCTTCAGGGACAACGACTGGCAGAGTTTTCCTTCTCCCCGTATAGGTCGATCTTACCTCCCGGGAGCGCCTACTCCCATACCGCATGCTCTACAAATGAGAGAAAACTGCAATGCCTGCCATGTGGGGCCAGGGACGGTTGTGGAAATTCGTATGAAACATCAGTGGTGGGGTAATTGCCAGCAATGTCATGTGCATGACCGCCCAGTGGAGCCATTTCGGCGATAACTCTCACCCTTTTAGAACGAATGCTTTATTAAAAAATTGGCCATTCAACTTAACTTTTATTTAGCTTGAATTCTATTTTTCCTTACTTGCAAGGCTTAGAGAACCATTCCGGCAATCGTTGTGTAAAAAGACCATCGAAGTTGTTTATCGGCAATAAATCGCCCATTCAAAAGCGCAGGTACCTCCAACATATACAAACTCTGGGAGATTCCGGAAAGGTTGTGATATCGTATGGTCAATCGAAACTTTAACTTGCTTTCCAGTTCTGTGAAATCAAGTAAAGTTCAGGGCAAATTATCTTATGGGATTAGTTGAAAGAAGGAGTGATAAACTTCTGAAAAAATGGATTTGTATTAATCCAGTTCTGTTTTCATGCGGTTGATCAGCGTTGCAATCATCTCTTCAACGTACGGGCTCATGTTTTGAAACTCGACCCCGATTCCGCTCCGGGAAACTTGAACAATTTCGCCTTTGACCTTAAGCGCCTTGCCAAAACCAGGCATTGAAAATGACAGGATGAGTTCTTCACCGACAAACAAAGGCCTTTTGGTTTCGATAAACACGCCTCTCTGGCTGATATTTTTTATGGTGTTCGAATAAACGCGGTCATAGGTCGCATAACTGATCGGAATAGAACATGTTTTTCGGATAAAGGCTCGCCTTTCTTTTATCAGCAGCTCTTCAGCATATTGCAAAAGCACTGATTGCTTTTCTTCCGGCAAATTTAAAATAATCTGAAATAATTTCGGAATAACAACGTTGTATTTTTTTAATGCAGTTTCCGGAACATTCATACCTGCTTGCGTCCTTATATAATAAATTAATTCCTGAATCTTGCATGAAAATTTAGGTAATAACAACTCTGAGATTATATCGGATTATCTGCCGGTTTACTTTAGGACCTAAATATTTACTTTTGGTTAAATTTTAAGACAATCGGTCCTCAAGGCGCATTTTGCGCGCTTGCGGCACATTCATTTTTACCCAGATCCATTATCTCCTGTTTTTCAGCGTCAACTTCCAATAGACCGGCATTGACCTTACGAATTTCAGCGTACACTTCCGGCTGAACACGCATATTGTCTTTAATAAATCCGATAAACTCCGTTTCGGTTGATATGCTGTAAATATCGGAATTCTTATTTTTTATGTTGCCCAGTGTATCCGAAAATATCTGGGAGGGATCGGCTTCACTCCAATCCATATAATGACCGGGCAAAATGACCAGGTCATCTTCCAGTTTCGCAATTTTAGTCTTAAGGGTATGATACAGCAGTTTTGACCACTCCTCGGCCTTACCACCGAGATCGGGACGTCCGATAGATAAAATAAAGACCGTATCGCCGGAAATCAGGTATTTATTATCAATCAGGTATGAAGTGCTACCCGGCGTGTGCCCCGGCATGTGCAGGGCTTTAATTTCCGGGCCGCCTTTGGAAAAGGCGTAAACCTGATCATCGGCAATCTTCTGGTATTTAAAAGCCGCATCTTTAAAATCGTTTTCATGCCCCAATATATACGCACCACTGTCGGCGGCGATTTGTTTGCTGCCGGAGATATAATCGGCCTGCAGGTGGGTTTCGAAAGTCCTGGTGATCGTGGCAGCGTTTTTTTCGGCAAAGCTTTGATAAAAATCTACATTGCGGGACGGATCGAACAAAACCATTTCATCATTGGATATGAGCCCGTAACTGCAAGAGGCTTTTCCCGGACGGATGAACTGAAAGAGTTTATAACCGTCATCAGAGGCTACCAGCTTTGGCGCCAGCATATTGCCCCAGGTTTTGATTCCGCCCTCCAGGTAGCGAACATCCTTAAAGCCGTGATTCACCAGAATTTCCCCGACATATCTGGCTGAGCCTTCCTTGGCACAAACAATCCGGACTTTTTCAGCCGCAGGTACCTTGGCAACACTCTCTTCCTCATGTTCAACAAATTCCACGTAAGGCACATTGGCCATATCAGAAAGAAAGGGGCCTTCGACTTTAAATCGGTCAAACTGCTCATTCACGCGAACGTCCAGTAATAAAAATTCTTCTCCCGCCCGGGTCACCCATTCAAAAAGATCTTCTGCTTTATAGGATGTCAACTCCATGTCTACCTCCTCTTCACCCTAATTGAGCAATAACCGCTCAATTAGGCCCAATTGGGTTTTAACTCAATTGGGGCAGTATTTTTCATTTAAGAACCAGGAATGCTAAATCCGTTACATTTTTTGTCTGTATCAATAGAAGTGACTATTCAACTAATCAACTATTTAACTATACTCTCTGGCCTCTGTCATCTGTTATCTGACACCTGACACCCGAAACCTACTTATTCCGGACACCTAAATAAAACGAATTAACATTAATAAACTCAATCTATGTTTTGTAAATTACTTGCGGGACACAACACTAGAACCCATCTCAAAAATGCATCTACCGCCCAATAGCTGCGTTACCGACCTCCTCAAAATGCTCACATACGGCCGGTGACCGGATGCGAATGTGCAAATGTTATTGACACGCAATATCCAGTTTTTTATATTCCTTTCGCAGGAATTGATGGGTATCAATCTACCGCATTTTTTCAAGATTAAATGGAAAGCAGTATAAAGGAGAGCTTATGGCCAAAAGAGATGACATCCACAAAATTCTCATCATTGGATCAGGCCCTATCGTGATCGGACAGGCCTGTGAATTCGACTATTCCGGTACACAGGCATGTAAAGCACTGCGATCTATGGGATATAAAATTGTGTTGGTTAATTCCAATCCGGCAACGATCATGACCGATCCGGGTATGGCCGATGTGACTTACATTGAACCTCTGAATCTGAAAACCCTGACGCAAATTATAGCCAAGGAACGACCCGATGCACTCCTGCCCAACCTGGGAGGGCAATCAGGCCTGAATCTGTCTTCTGAGCTTTCTCGAACAGGCGTATTGGAAGAATATGGTGTACAGATGATCGGTGTGAATGTGGATGCCATCGAGCGGGGTGAAGACCGTCTGGCGTTTAAGGCCACGATGGAAAAACTGGGTATCGAAATGCCGAGCAGCAAGACGGTCAACACGGTTGAAGATGCCGAGGCGGCGGCAGAAGGTCTGGGTTACCCGGTTGTTATTCGTCCGGCCTATACCATGGGTGGAACCGGAGGTGGTTTGGTCTATAATATTGAGGAATTAAGAGTTATCGCCGCCCGCGGTCTGGCAGCGAGTCTTGTCAATCAGATCTTGGTTGAAGAATCGGTCTTGGGTTGGGAGGAACTCGAACTGGAAGTGGTGCGAGATGCTAAAAACCAGATGATAACGGTTTGCTTTATCGAAAATGTCGACGCCATGGGAGTCCATACCGGCGACAGCTTCTGTACGGCCCCCATGTTGACGATCAGCCCGGAACTTCAGGAACGTTTGCAGAGATATTCCTATGACATTGTTGAGGCCATTGAGGTGATTGGTGGAACCAATATTCAGTTTGCCCATGATCCAAAGACCGGCCGTGTCGTTGTTATTGAGATTAACCCCCGCACCTCCCGTTCTTCCGCCCTGGCATCCAAGGCGACTGGATTTCCAATTGCCAGAGTTTCTTCTCTGCTCGCCGGCGGTATGACCATGGATGAAATACCTTACTGGAGGGATGGAACCCTGGAGAAATATACGCCTTCAGGTGAATATGTGGTCGTTAAATTCGCCCGCTGGGCCTTTGAAAAATTTGAGGGGGCTGAGGATAAACTGGGTACCCAAATGCGCGCGGTCGGCGAGGTCATGAGTCTGGGTAAAACATATAAGGAGGCCTTCCAGAAAGCGATTCGAAGCCTTGAAATCAACCGTTACGGTCTTGGATTCGCGAAAAATTTCAATACGTTGCCGCTGGAAGAGCTCATGGGCCGGCTGGGCTTTGCCACCAGCGAACGCCAGTTTCTCATGTATGAAGCCCTGCGCAAAGGTGCTGAGGTGAAGGAACTGTATGAAAAGACCCATATCAAACCCTGGTTCATTGAACAGATGCGGGAGATCGTCGAACTTGAGGAAAAAATATTAGCTTACAAGGATCAAGCATTGCCGGATGATCTACTGATTAAAGCCAAAAAGGACGGTTTTGCAGATCGCTATCTATCCAAGTTGCTCAACCTGCCGGAAAAGCGAATCCGTGAACAGAGAAAGGCATTGGACATGCATCAGGCCTGGGAACCGGTACCTGTAAGCGGTGTTGAAAACGCATCCTATTACTATTCCACCTACAATGCGCCTGACAAGGTTCCGGTCAGTGATCGTAAAAAGATAATGATTCTGGGTGGTGGACCCAACCGTATTGGTCAGGGCATTGAGTTTGATTACTGCTGCGTGCATGCGGCACTGGCCATCCGCGATGCAGGTTATGAATCGATTATGGTTAACTGCAACCCTGAAACAGTATCTACGGATTACGACACATCGGATAAACTCTATTTTGAGCCGCTTACCGTTGAAGATGTTTTGAGCATCTATGAAAAGGAGAAACCCGAAGGCGTTGTTGTCCAATTTGGGGGACAGACGCCCCTGAATATTGCAACTGAACTGGAGGAGATCGGGCGTAAAGATCATGGGCACATCTCCTGAAACCATTGATCTGGCCGAAGATCGGGATCGCTTCCGACTCATTATGCGTAAGCTGGACATCCCCCAACCCGACTCGGGCATGGCCAGTACCATGGATGAGGCTCAGAAAATCGCTGACAAGATAGGATATCCTTTAATGGTCAGGCCCTCATATGTTTTGGGGGGCCGTGGTATGGAAGTGGTGCAGGATGAGGAATCCCTTAAATTCTATCTTGAGGCAGCGGTAGAGATCTCTCCCCAAAGGCCGATTCTTATCGATAGATTTCTGGATAATGCCATTGAGGCTGAAGCCGATGCGATTGCCGACGGTACGGATGCTTTCGTGCCGGCCGTTATGGAACATATTGAACTGGCTGGAATACATTCCGGTGATTCGGCATGCGTTATTCCGCCGGTAAGCATAGCGCCGAAACACATCGAAACGATTAGCGAATATACACGCAAGATTGCAATCGAGCTAAACGTTATCGGGCTGATGAATATTCAATACGCAATATTTGAAAATACGGTGTATGTGCTGGAAGCCAACCCCCGTGCATCGCGAACCGTACCTTTAGTATCCAAGATTTGTAACATATTCATGGCCAGAATTGCCATGCAAGTCATGCTTGGCAAACGCATCGCGGATCTTGAGCTGCAGCATCGGTCCATACCCCATTACGGCATTAAAGAGGCGGTTTTTCCCTTCAACATGTTTCCCGAGGTTGATCCGATTCTGGGACCGGAAATGAGATCCACCGGTGAAGTTTTAGGTATTTCCCATTCCTATGGGCGCTCATTTTTTAAAGCCCAGGAAGCTACCGGGACCCCACTGCCCTTGGAAGGATCCGTACTGTTTACCATTGCGGATCGAGACAAAAGTGCGGCATTGGAAGCTGTCAGACTTTTTAAAGAGCTGGGTTTCAAGATAATGACAACCGAAGGTACGCACTACTTTTTAGAAGAACGAGGTATTGAAAACACGCCCTTGCGCAAACTGGGATATGGAAGACCGGACCTTGTGGATGCAATAAAGAACGAGGCCATAAATCTTCTGGTAAACACGCCGAGCGGCCGAAAGAGTGAGCAAGACAGTTCAAATATACGCAGAGCCGCCATCAAATATAAAGTACCCTACATTACGACGACGGCGGCGGCTGTCGCGGCAGCCAAAGGCATCGCAGCGCGCCGCGATGGTGTGCCACAAGTTAGATCTCTGCAGGAGTACCACGCAAAGATGCAATAAAGTTTATTTGAATTAACTCTTTCCTAAATTGAACGTTTCAAATTTAAAAATCAATAAAGGATAAACGACCATGACGAAATCCAAAACACATCAAAGTGAATTGGAAAGATTGGCGGCTCTTGAGCAACAGGCCGAAATCGGCGGTGGTCAAAAGGCGGTCGACCGTCAGCACGAAAGAGGCAAATTGACAGCCAGAGAACGCCTGAACCTGCTTTTCGATCCGGGCAGTTTTGTGGAAGTTAACAAATTGGCCCAGAGTCAGTCCGTAGACTTTGGGATGCAGGAAAAGAAGGTGCCCGGCGATGGTGTGGTTACCGGCCATGGTACAATAGAAGGCCGCCTGGTATTTGCTTATGCGCAGGACGTTACGGTTCTCGGCGGATCTGTCGGCACAATCCACGGGCAAAAAATCTGCCGCATCATAGACGAGGCCATAAAAGTCAAAGCGCCCCTGGTGGCTTTAAATGACTCTGGAGGCGGCCGACTCCACGAAGGCTTTTTCGCATCCAGAGGCGTCGCCGGCATGTTTTATCGCAATACAGCGGCTTCGGGCCTTATCCCTCAGATTACCGGTATGATGGGCTCCTGCGCGGGGGTTGCTGTGTACTCGCCGGCATTGACCGATTTCATCGTCATGGTAAAAGGCAGAAGTCACATGGTGATCACCGGGCCGGGGATCATCAAATCAGTAACCGGCGAAGATATCAGTCTGGAAGAACTCGGCGGTGCCAAAGTCCACAGTGAGATAACCGGAACAGCGCATTTCGTTGCCGACAGTGATGAAGAGTGCCTTGAGGTTATTAAAAAACTGCTCAGTTATCTGCCTTCGAACAACAGTGAAAACCCACCGGTCGTTAACACCGGCGATGATCCTGAACGCATTGACAAAAAGCTTAAGGAAATCGTCCCCGCAAACTTTAAAAAATCCTATGACATGCATCAGGTCATCGAGCGGGTCTTCGATCAGGGAACCTTTTTTGAAGTCCTGCGCAGATACGCCCTGAATATTATCGTCGGCTTTGCCCGTTTGGACAGTCATGTCGTCGGAATCGTTGCCAATCAGCCACGCTTTAAGGCCGGTTGTCTGGATGTCGATGCGTCCGACAAAGCCGCCCGT
>PVMK01128524.1_pt1 | contig 14950 bp, 17 predicted proteins | sample 1853481 | NCBI WGS metagenome assembly PVMK01 (sample SAMN08533507, study PRJNA380276) | Marine sediment metagenome, whole genome shotgun sequencing project.
GCAGACCTGGAAGTCTGCAAAATGGCCCATTATTGTTACCCATAACCTTCACGACCCCGATAATGATGAAGTACTAAATTTTCTCAGAGAAAATAATCTAATTAACAGCCCTAAAGACAGGGTTAAAATTGTTTATCACCCCGATTTTGTCACCTCAACGAATCCATTATTTGGTCTTGATTATGGTGATTTTGTGAGGGGTTGCCATTTAGGGATATTCCCAAGTTATTATGAGCCCTGGGGTTATACTCCGCTCGAAAGTATTGCCAGTGGCGTGCCAACCATTACCTCAGATTTAAGTGGGTTTGGCGATTATGTAAAGCAAAATCTTAATACTAGTTTTGATATGGGTGTATCCGTATTGCACCGTGACGGTAGAAAATTTGAAAAAGCTGTAGAAGATCTTGCCAAAATGATGTTTTCCTTTGTGAAGGAATCCAGAATATATAGAATAACGCAACGAAATAAATCAGAAGACCTTGCTCAAAAATTTGATTGGCACCTCCTCATCAAAGAATATTTAATTGCTTATAACATAGCAATCAACAAAAAAAGACCAAGAAAGAAAGCTAAAAAAAGTACTGTTTAGCTACGCTTCAATTAATATCCCTCTTAGCACTTCAGCGATATCAGAGCCTATTTTCGTAGCCTCTTCATCCGTCCATGTGGCTCTAATGCCCAGCGAGAGTAGCCTGCCTACCACATCCTGCGATTTTGGTAATTGTAGATTTTTATAGTCTTGAGGTGCCCCAAGGTGATGAATAGCGAGTGGTGCAGCCGAACTTAGCTCTTTTACATGATCCCACTGATTGATAAAATGATACATATTGGTGTACCAGTAGTTAACTCCACTAACTCCGGCTTCAGCCAGTTTATCTACGGCAAGTTGAGCTGTCGGAGTATCAGGGAGAAAGAAATTAAGGAAAGTACCTGAATCACCGGCTTCATCGGGCATATGCCGAAAAGTAACACCATCGATTCCGCGTAGTTTATCCTTGATAATCGCCTTGTTTTTTCGTTTGCCGGCAACCAGTTGCTCAATTTTTCGCATTTGTGCCAGGCCTACGGCGGCATTTAGCTCACCAATGCGGTAATTAAAACCTAAATATGGATGTGGCTCCATGCCGCGGTTATTACCTACATGGCTATGACCATGGTCGGAATATGTATCAGCTTTTTTATAAATATCCTCATTATTGGTGATAAAAAGTCCCCCTTCACCGGCAGTGGTAATCTTAAAGAAATCAAAGGAAAAGGCTCCGCAAGTCCCAAACAACCCTACCGACTTCCCCTTATAAAAAGAGCCAAGGGCCTGCCCGGCATCTTCAATTAAAACCAGGTTCTTTTCCTCGCACACCTTCATTATGCCATCCAGGTCTGCCGCTGCACCACACATATGAACCAGCAATACTGCTTTGGTTTTGTCTGTAGCAGCACTTCTTATCCCTTCAGCACTAAGGCAAAGTGTTTCATCTATTTCAGCAAATACCGGTAGTGCGCCGGCATATAGAACAGCCTCTATAGTAGCCATAAAGGTAAACGGAGGCACTATCACTTCATCGCCATGGCCAATACCCGATGCCACTAAAGAAGCAGCAACAGCCGCAGAGCCACTTGATACCGCGTGCGCATATTTTGCCCCGGTATATTTAGCCACCTCAGCTTCCAACTCCCGGGCCTTCCACATTCCCTGGCGTAGCTCATCATGGTTATAGCGGAAAAGGCAGGTTGTGTTTAACACATCCATTACTTCCTTCCTTTCTTCTTCTCCAAATAGTTCTGTTCCTGGCATAACTGCGGTATTAGATTCTTGACGTTAAATATTAGCTTTACTAGCCTCAAAGATAAGAGATATTGATATGTTATGGCAGTGCAACCCTGATTTTGCCAATAGTATATTTTAATATGATCATTAATCTAATGAGAACCTTTGATACGTGTAATGTAATTCCACTCTTAGGTTTTATACAGCCTAATATTCAGCTTCATAGACGCACAACTTCTCAATTTTCTTCACTATATTTATTAAGCTTTACAGCAGGTGGTTTCAGTTGGTCTTACTCTTTGAAACTGCTTAAAGGGTAAACCTGACTACCCCTTGATTTTTGATAATTATAATTCACCCTCAACACTGAAGGCATGAGAATTAAAGTCAACAGAATGCCGAACAGGTTTTATCCTGATTCCACCCGTACTATATTAAGGTTTATGGATTATGGTTATAAGCGAAACATGGGCATTATTGAGAAGGTCCTCGAATTAGACCAATCCAGTATAGAAAGCGTTTTGAATAATGTATTATCAAGGTTTGCCATACGGCATCGGAATCTGACGAAAATCCTTGAAAAGCATTACAAAAAAGTCTCTTACATATTGAAAGAGCTTAAAAGGAAAAACAAAAATGTTTCACATCAGAAAAAGCTTCTGATTGGCTCATACTTTACCAATGAATACTCAATTGAATCGGCTGCTTTTTTTAATCCTTCTATTGTTGAATCGCCTGATCAATACGGACTGGTTGAAGGCAAGAAAAGAGTTATTATAAGCTTTCGAGCCATTGGTGAAGGACATATTTCTTCTATCGTCTTTCGTACAGGCACAATTGATCGGGCTGGTACCTTTGAAATTTCCCCATATGGAGACAAAATTGAAGAGGCCAGTATAGTAAGGCAACACAAGTATGATAAAGAGCATTTTGAGGGGAAACTAAAGGGACTTCATGTTTCTAAAACGCTTGGCAAAATGGTTCTGAAAGAACTGAGCGATTATTTTGTTTATTCAGATCTTGAAAAAGTTGTCAAAAAAATAAGTGAGCAAAATGAGTTAACCATGGAGAAAAAGATTGATCTGGAAGAGATCATGTGGATTGGCGACTCCTATCATGACATACATTTCTCACTAGACACAGATATTTCAGAGCGTGTTATTTTTCCTGTATCCAGTACAGAAAGTAACGGAATAGAAGATGTACGGTTTGTGAGATTTAAAAGTGAAAATGGGAACTTCATTTACTACGGTATCTATACGGCATACGATGGGCATTCCATTCTCCCAAAAATGATTGAAACAAATGATTTCTACAATTTCAAAATCAGACCCATGCATGGCGAAGGGTCGAGGAATAAAAACATGGCGCTATTCCCAAGAAAAGTTAATGGTAAGTATGCAATGTTGAGTAGAATTGATGGTATGAATAATTACGTTTCCTTTTCTGATAATCTGTTAATTTGGGAAGATCCTGTAAAAATTCAAGAACCACGCTATCCATGGGAATTTGCTCAAATTGGCAACTGTGGTTCACCACTCGAAACGGATAAGGGATGGCTGGTGATTACGCATGGTGTTGGGCCACTTCGTACATATTGCCTCGGTGCATCACTTTTTGATCTAAATGACCCTACAAAAGAACTGGCGAGAATCGAAGAGCCACTTCTTGTTCCCAGCCAGGATGAAATGGAGGGATACGTGCCAAATGTAGTTTATTCATGCGGAGCAATAATTTGTCACGATACCCTGATGTTACCATATGGTATGTCGGATTATGCCTCGAGTATCATAACCATACCATTACAGGAATTGCTTGAAAAGGTAATGGAAAATTAACGTCAGAAGCTTTCAGGGCTGTTCGGTAAACTAAAAATCAGACACGGCTTCGCTTTCGATTTGATCTTGGTGGTTTATTCCTATGATTTGATGAGTTTGTTTTGTTTTCTTCTGCGCTTATGTTTTGACTCCAGTTCGAGGGCGTTTAACATACTCATATTAGAAATTAAATAAGCAAGCGTACTTTCTGCCCCCTGATTTCTGTTAACCCCAAATGATTCCAAACCATCGCAACAGCCATTTGTCTCGTGGTCATAAAGTGGGATTCGCAGGTCATTTTCGCCCAAAAACCAGGTGAAACATTGAAACATATTTTTCAGGTCTTTCCGCTTTTTTTTAATCTGGAATATTTTGAAATATAATAATATCATAATCATCGTATCCGTAGCTTGTTGTGGAAATTTAGCGCATTTGCCATTTTTAGTAAACCAGCCATTGGAACCTACCGGGGAAAAATATCCATTTTTCATTGTTACCTCTTCAAGAAATTTTCTCGATTCATCTGCCACCTTTAATACTACAGGATTATCAATAATTTGATAAGAATGATACAAGGCCAATGGTATTACCCCGTTGTCGTAGGTTAAAATATCTTCGAACCAGTACCAATCTTTGTCACAATGATTATTGTATTGTTTTACGAGTTTCAAGCTTAATATTTCAATCAGTCTAATAACTCTTTCATCCGAATGATACCTTTGCATATAATGGCTGATTCCTATGAGAGTATTGGCAATTCCCCGGATGGAGGTGAGTTTCTCGAAATTTGGATAAGCCTTCTCGAAGATCTCAGCAGCCAACTGGTGGTAGGCATCGTTGGGGGAGTATCTGATCAGATATCCAAGGGCCCAGATAGCCCTGCCAAAGCTGTCTTCAGAACCTTCCTCATCAAGAAATTTTCGCTCGAAACTCATGAAATTACGGAATGTTCCTTTGATATTTTGCATATAATGGAGATAACTAAAATATATAGGTATAAGATTTAGGGCCTCCTTATTTTTGGTACGCGTATAAATAATAAGCGCTGCAAGCAAGGCACGGGCATTATCGTCAAGGCAATAACCCTCTTTCAAGTTAGGGATACCGTATTTAGCATGTTGAATAATACCTGTGTCATCAGTAAGACGCTTAAAATGACTTAATTCAGTTCAGGAATTAATGTAGAATCAATTATTAATTTTTCATCCGTTGGCTCGTGACTGTAGTTTTTTACTACATTTTCTGCAAGTTTCAGATATTTATTGCCAATGAGGGTCCACCGAATCGTTTTGCCATAATTATAAGCTCCTGTTCGTAGTTCTTGAAGTTTTTGTGGATTATCAAGCAAGTCCACAATAATATCTTTGAGTTGCTCATTATCTTTAAAATCAAATAATTCACCTCTGCCATCTGCCAACAATTCTTTAGCATGCCAATATGGTGTAGACACACATGCCGCACCTGCACCTACGGCATAAGAAAGGGTACCACTGGTAATTTGTGCTTCATTAAGGTATGGAGTTATATAGATATCAGTGCTTGACAAATATTGTAAAAGAGTTTTCTCCGGAAGGAACTGATTAATAAAGAACACATAATTCTCCAGTCGTTTTTCGCGCACCAAAAGTTTCAAATATTGGCGATAACGCTCTCCTGACGAAAGTAGTACATTTGGATGTGTTTTACCTAAAACCAGAAATACCACTTCCGGATATTTTTTCACAATCTTCGGTAAAGCATGAATAACTGTTTCAATACCCTTGTTGCGTCCAAGCAGGCCAAATGTTAAGATGATTTTTTTCTTTTCAAAATGAAATTTCTTTTTCAATTCTAAAGAAGACGTATTATTGAAATCAGGCACGCCATGCTCAATTAGAACAATTTTCTCTTCCGATACACTATATATTTTTCGGAGAAACTTTGCTCCTACATTGCTCATTACAACTATTTTAGCAGCTTTTTTCCCTAGTTCCTGCAGGATTGATTTTTCCAGAAAACTTGGATGTTCCAGAACAGTATGTAATGTAACTACTAATGGAATTCTTAAGCGATGGACAAGGTGCAATATATAAACCCCTGATTCGCCACCAAATATGCCGAATTCGTGCTCTAAGATACACAGTCTAGAATCACTAAAATTAATAAAGTCTGCAGCCTTATAATAGTCGTGCTGAGCCTCTTGGTCTATGGTTAGCTTTACTTCAGACGGATATTCCTCAAAAGGAATATTATTGTTGACGGCAATTACATCCACATTAGATCCTAAATCTGTAGAATTGCCAGTGGGATCAATGTTCTTTACCAAATTATTTGTGAAAGTGCCAATTCCACATCTTCGCGGAGGATATGTTCCAATAAAAGAAATTTTCATTGCTCAAATCGCGGCTGATGGAAAATGTAAATTATTAAATTAGATTGTATTTAACTATGACGCCAATCATCAAACCCGAAAAATTCAAAAGAATTTTATTTCCAGGTAAACTGAATACACGTTTAACTTTTTAAAGTGCCCTTATTTTTGTAACTTTTGCTGAGAAAATTCCCTTTATTATGAATCGTAATATAGGTTTTGGAGAACGTAGGGAGAATATCAAGAAGCAATTGAACATCTTAATTCAACTTGCAAGAATCGACAGGAATTTTGCTCAGGAGGAAAAATCATTTATAAGAGAATTTGGCAGGAAATATAATATTAGCCGAAGTGAGCTCGAAGAAATCGAACATAACTCTGATCAGTTTGGCGATATTAGTGCTTTTACAATGGATGAAAAGATTGAAGTTTTGTATAATGCCATCAGATTAGCCAAAGCTGATAGACGTATCCTGCCAAATGAAATTGTTTACTGTCAGGAAATTGCCACGAAACTTGGGTTTAGGAGGAGTGTAATAGATGCCATTATACCATTAGTGGATGACCGACCTCTTGAACTAATAAACTATTCATCGGTCAGGCGGAAAATAGCTCCTTTTCTTTGATAATCATTTTAAGCCATTTCATCCAATCGCCCCTTCACCTGCTCCATTAACCAGGTAGGTGTAGATGTAGCGCCGCAAATCCCTACTTTATCATCCTGGCTAAACCATTCAGCTTGTAGATCATCTTCGTTTTCAATAAAGTAGCTCTATCATTTGACGCTTTACACACAGCATATAACGCCCTGCCATTTGAGCTTTTCTTACCACTCACAAATAATATCACGTCGTTCTCTGTAGCAAACTTTCTTAAGTTGGGTTCGCGGCTCGATACCTGCCGGCAAATACTATCATTGGCTTTAAAGGACGTATTCTCACTGTTTCCAGCCTCTATTTTACCTTCAATCTTGCTTTTGAGGTTATAGAAACCTGAGGTGCTTTTGGTAGTCTGACTATACAGGGTAATAGGTTTAAAATAGTCTATTTCTTCTAAATCTTCCTCTTCCATTACCACAATAGCTTTATTATTCGTCTGGCCGGTTAACCCTACCACCTCAGCATGGCCTTTTTTACCATAAATCACCAGCTGGCCACCTGCATTTTCCATTTTTCGGAAATCTTTATTCACTCGATTTTGTAGCTTAAGTACAACCGGGCATGACGCATCAATTAGCTCAATATTATTTTCCAGGGCAATCTGGTAGGTTTCCGGAGGCTCACCATGCGCCCGTATCAGCACTTTGGCATTTTTAATTTTCTTCAGATCGTCATGGTCGATGATTTCTAATCCCAGCTTATTTAGTCGGGCCACTTCCATAGCATTATGCACAATATCACCCAGGCAAAAAAGCCTACCCGAATCCTTCAGCTCATCTTCAGCCATCTGAATGGCAAACTCCACCCCGAAGCAATAACCGGAATTTTTATCTATCGTTATATCCATCTATGCGTAATTCGCTCTTCAGCAAGTGCAATAATTTCATCTACCTGCTCATCAAAAGTCATAAAAGAATTATCAACCTCAATAGCATCATTGGCTTTTTTAAGAGGACTATCCTGCCTGGTGGAATCTTTGTGGTCGCGCTCGGCTATATTGGCTCTAACCTCATCCAAAGAAACCTCAATGCCCTTCTCAAGCCATTCTTTAAATCTTCTCTTTGCCCTTGTTTCCAAGTCAGCTGTCATAAATATTTTTAATTCGGCCTGCGGAAAAACTACCGTGCCAATATCGCGCCCGTCCATTACAATTCCCTTACTTTCTCCCAACCGGTGCTGAATACTTACCATTGCTCTACGTACTTCTGAATTAGCTGCTACTTCACTTACCTTTTCAGATACCTGCATCTGGCGAATTTGCTCTTCCACAGGATGGCCATTCAAATAGGTAATAGGGTTGCCAGCATCATCTCTCTGAAAGCATACCTCCAAATTTGCCAGTGCTTCACTAATTTTTTTGACATCAGTAAGAGAAATATTGTTTTGCAAGAGGTAATATGTCACCGCCCTATACATAGCGCCTGAATCAACATATGTATAATTCAATTTAGCAGCAACCGCACTGGCAGTCGTGCTTTTTCCGACGGCAGAATGGCCATCAATGGCAATGATTATTTTATTCATTCAGTAAATTATCCTAACAATCCTTCATTGGGCACGGTATTGGCTCACCTTTTTTAAGTTTTTTATGCTTTTTATCTACTAATCCAGTGCTTGATTTACATCCGGCGAATAGTATTAGTACTATTAAAAAGAAAACTTGTATATATCTCAATAAAACCTTCAAAACGCTGCTTTTACGATTCCCAAAGATAGATAAATAAGATATGAACGAGGAACTTTTTAGAGCAGAAGGACAAATTGTTGATTTTGGAGCAAGAGTAAGCATTTGGCTAAAGCGATCTTTTGAAAGGCCATATTCTGGACATATAGCAAGTTACCTCCGTCATAATTTTCGAGTCGCCTAGCTTAAGTAAAACACGAGGTATTGATGGTGCAAAGTATATGATTTAAGATGGTGAGAAGTTTAACTTTAAATTTAACTTTGGCACTCCTATATGTGTTCATATCTACACCATTTAAGGAACAGAATTATGTCTGCAAAAATTAAAAAAAGTCAGTTAAAAGATCACATTCGTGATATTCCCGATTTCCCTAAAGAAGGGATTGTCTTTAAAGATATTACTACCCTATTGAAGGATAAGGATGCTTTTAAGAAATCCGTTGATCTAATGGCTAAGAAATTTAGAGACAAAGAAATTGATCTGGTTGTAGGCATTGAGGCCAGAGGATTTATATTTGGTGCTGCCGTAGCTTATAAGTTAAGAAAAGGATTTGTAACTGTTCGTAAAAAAGGGAAGCTTCCATATAAAACAAAAAGCATTACTTATGATTTAGAATATGGTTCTGATGTGCTGGAGATTCATGAAGATGCGTTGCCAAAAGGATCGCGTGTTCTTATTGTAGATGATTTATTGGCCACTGGCGGAACCATAAAAGCAGTTTCTGATTTAGTTATTGCTCAGGATGCCATTATTGTTGGATTAGCTTTTCTGATAGAATTGAAATTTCTTAAGGGTAAGGATAAGTTAAAGGATTTGCCCATTTATTCTATTCTTAAATATTGAGGAGTAAGTGTTATTTAATAACAAGAAATTCATTTTATATTTTCCTTTTTGTAAATTAGTATCTGTAACAAACAATGAAGAATCATGGGAAGGAATCCAGAAGGTAATGCGGAGAAGATGTTCAAAAAATTTGGCAAGAATGTCGACAGCTTTATATCAGAATTGAGTGATGTTAAAGGAAATTCTAATGAAGAGTTTAAAAGCCGTCTCGAAGAGTTAAAGAAAAGCAAGGACTCTCTTGAGGAAAAATTCAAAGGTTTTAAAGAAGAAAATAAGGATAAGTGGGAAGACGTCCAAACAGAACTTGAGCGGGCCGGTCAGGAGTTTAAGAAAGCCGTTAACAATCTATTTTCTAACCGTAAGAACTAACCTTATCTATTTTTCTTTAATTGTGCTAGCACCGTCTGAAAATCTTTCGGATAAGGGCACTCAATAAACACTGTACTTCCTTGAAAGCCCTCAAATTTTAATGAAAAGGCATGGAGGGCTACCCGTGCCATAAGGGGGCGCTCTACTTTATCAAATTTGGGCTTATATTTTTTCTTAATAAAGGACAGGTATAAGTCGCTACCACCATAAACCAAATCTGCTACGAGGGGTGCGCCAATAGCGGCCATATGTGCCCTAATCTGATGCATACGCCCTGTTACAGGTTTGCATTCTACTAAGGTGTGGTATTTAAATCGCTCTAAGCTGGTGACAAAAGTTGTAGATGGCTTGCCGGTTCGGCTTACTCGTACTGACCCTGATGCCGACACGTGCAGCGCTAAATCAATTTTTTCGTCTACCAGGTTATGTAAACCATCGGCTACGGCATGGTACGTTTTTTCTATTGTTCTGTTAGCAAATTGAGCATTGGCATGTTTATAGGCTTCTGAATGCTTGGAGACTAGTAAGGCTCCCGAAGTTTCTTTATCTAATCTATGGCAAACCTGACAGCCGCTATGGTAATCTGTGGCAAGTTGGAGTACTGAGGCGGCACCCGTTCTGTCTTCTAGTGTAGACACAAATGGTGGTTTATTGATAATCAGATAGTCATCATCCTCGAAAACAATCCAGTCCTTAAAATTTTTATTCTGCTGCACTTACAAATAATTTATCACGAGGCAATATAAAACTAAAGGTAGAACCTTTTCCTAGTTCACTTTCCAAATGAATAACAGAATTATGATTTTCCAGAATATGCTTAACAATCGCCAGACCCAGACCTGTACTCTTTTTTACAGTTCGACTCTTATCAACTCTAAAAAAGCGGTTAAATATCTTATCATGGTAGTCTTTATCTATTCCCTCACCATCATCTGTTACCGATATCATGACACCACCATGATTTTCTTTAATATTAATACTCACATTTCCTCCTTTACTATTATAGTTAATGCCATTATTAACCAGATTAGTGAGGACCTGGGTTATTCTTGTATAGTCGCCGTACGCAATTAATACCGATTTCTCATAATTACAGCTAAGGTTTATTTCCGCATTGGCAGCCTTTGATTCTCTGTCATCCAAAACTTCCCTGGCAAGGGCTACCATATCAAAATGATCTGAAAACATTCGAATAGCTTTAGATTCGATTTGCGAAAGTGTGAGCAAATCCTGAATTAATACATCCAGATAATCAAGATTTCTGGCTGCTTTCTTTAAAAACTTAGTTCGTACTTCTTTATCTTTTACTGCCCCATCCAATAAGGTATGTACATAACCCTGGGCAGAAAACAATGGTGATTTCAACTCATGCGATACGTCAGCAATAAATTGGCGACGAAGATCAGATTTTTTTACCAATTCATCAAGATGCTTGTTCTTACGTTTATAATAGCTCGGTTATGTCATGAGCCAGTTCCTGAGACTGTAGCATTTTTAAATTACTCACAGCATCTTCATCCAATTCAGTATCTTCTGCAAGTTTTCTAATAAGCATGTCCAGCTTATGCAAGTCGCGGAAGATGATAAACTCGTTAAAAACCCATATCAAAAGAAATATGATGGTTGTCGAAATAAAAAAGACAAGCCAAAGCTGCTTATTACTTAAGAGAGCAGGAATAAGTAAAAGGGTAATGCTCGCTCCTGATAAAAGAGCAACTATTATAGCTATGATACGGTGCTTCATTATTTAGGAGGCTCAAACTTATAACCTACACCCATTACTGTCTTAATGTAATTGTCGCCAATTTTTTCACGGACTTTACGTATATGTACATCTACAGTTCTGGCAAGAACATACACATCTGATCCCCAGATATTCTTCAATAATACATCACGATTAAATACTTGCCCAGGTTTTTGAGCTAGAAAATGCAGCAGTTCAAATTCCTTTTTGGGTAAATCAATTACTTTACCAGCTTTAGCAACAGTATAGCTTACACGATCAATTTTCAGGCTACCATATTCAAGTACACTTGTAGTATCTGAGGCTCGCTCCGACTTCTTAAAAAAGGCATTTACCCTGCTCATTAGCGCTCTCGGCTTAATCGGCTTCATCAAATAATCGTCGGCTCCTGAATCAAATGCAGCAATTTCGGAATACTCCTCTACCCTGGCCGTTAAAAATATAATATGTGTATTTGCCAGCTCGGGTAATTTTCTGATATGTCTGCAGGCTTCAACGCCATCCATTTTAGGCATCATAATGTCCATGATAATAAGGTCTGGCAATGATTTCTTGGCTACCTCAATTGCTTCTATACCGTCTTTTGCAATCTCAACATGATAGCCATCAGACTTTAAATTATAGAACAATAACTCAAGAATATCTTCATTATCATCTACAATTAATATGGTCTTTTTTGTGGAAGCCATTTTATAGGGTTTTTCGCAAATCTAATCCCGATTTAATATAAAGATAACTGCAAAACATTACTATTTTGTTAATAATCTTATTTCGCATAATTCAACTTCCAATAATCTATAAATGACGATAGTTGATTATCTAATGAATCTTCTAACATGTATTCAAATTCTTGCTGTCTTTCACGATAATTCAGGAATGATATGAAGTAAGCATTATTAGGCCTATACTCAGCAAAATATCCTTGGTAGCGCAGTGAGTCTAAAAAGCTTAGCGTATCCAGATTAGCCACAACCTTATCTATAAACTCAGTTTTATAAACCTTCTTTATAGAATCACTTTCGTTATCTATATCCTGATACAAACTATCTAATTGTTTGGCCGCCCGAACAATATATCGGGTAAATAATTGCACATCTTTCTTCCGCGTTATATAAGTCACATATTCTTGGGAATCGGGGCCATACTTGGCTTCTAAAAAATTAAGGGCCCCTTTAGTACCAATAAATGTGGCAAGGTTTTCATTAAAGGTCATACTATCGGGAATAAAGATTGTACCGTGGGTAAGTTCGTGAATAATGGTATTAGAAAGCTCCCCCGGACCAGCTGCTAACATGTTACTTAAAATCGGATCCTTAAACCAGCCTAGTGTTGACCAGCCACTTACCGAACGCATTTCTACATCATATCCTTGCTCTTTCATTGATTTTGCCAAATCAACAGACTTTTGATAATCAAAAAATCCTTTATAAGTGAAAGATCCAATAAGAGGGAATGACCACATTACCGGCTCAAAAAAATAGGGTTTGCAGGCTGTTACTACCCATAGTATTTCTTTGCCCTGCTGATCGTAGACGGTAGTATAATTCTTGCTGGCTTTCAAACCTAGCGAGTCGATGGCAAATTGCTTTATCTCAGCCACCAATGATAAATTTACTTTAAGCGAATCAGGAAATTGAGGATCCGCAAGAACTTCTGCGATGGGTCTGGCATTCCACATTACTTTAATCTGACCCTTGGCCTGGCCCAATCCATAGCCAATAAGTTTATAGTCGAATAGAACAACTACAAAAAGAAAAAACAAGAAAAATAATAATGAGCCTTTTAAAGTAACCTTCATTTATCCCAAAACCAGATTTTATATACTACAATTATAAGAATTAGCAATGATTTAAATTTTTACTAATTATATTAGTTTTTAAATACTAAATATATTAGTTTTGTTAAGTGGGTGATCATAATATCCATTTAGAACTATTATAATCTTAACAATAAATTTAAACTGATGAGCGAACAAAACGGTAAAGCAAAAGCCTTACAACTTACAATCGAAAAACTTGAAAAGGCCTATGGCAAAGGTGCGGTTATGAGGTTAAGCGACGAGAGTGTTAGTGATATTCCTCTATTTCTACCGGCTCATTAGGGTTAGATATTGCCTTGGGCATTGGTGGTATTCCCAGAGGACGGGTAACTGAAATTTACGGTCCGGAATCCTCGGGTAAAACCACGCTTGCCATGCATTGTATTGCTGAAGCGCAAAAAGCCGGTGGCTTGGCAGCATTTATTGATGCGGAACATGCATTCGATAAAGCTTATGCTGAGAAACTAGGTATCCAAACTGAAAACCTGCTTATCTCACAACCCGATTGTGGAGAGCAAGCGCTGGAGATAACTGAGCATTTAATTCGCTCGGGTGCTATTGATATTATAGTTATAGACTCAGTAGCGGCATTAGTACCCAGAGCAGAACTGGAAGGCGAAATGGGCGATAGCAAAATGGGTCTACAGGCAAGATTAATGTCGCAGGCCTTAAGAAAACTTACCGGGACTATTAGCAAAACCGGTTGTTCATGTGTTTTCATTAACCAGCTTCGTGAAAAGATAGGTGTAATGTTTGGCAATCCTGAAACCACAACCGGTGGCAATGCCTTAAAGTTCTACGCTTCGGTAAGGTTAGATATCAGACGAATCGGACAAATTAAAGAAAGTCCTACTGATGTAACGGGAAACCGCACGAGGGTAAAAGTGGTTAAAAACAAAGTTGCCCCTCCTTTTAAAGTGGTAGAGTTTGATCTCATGTATGGATTAGGCATATCAAAGTCCGGAGAAATACTAGACCTGGGTGTTGAGTTGGATATTATCAAGAAAGCCGGCTCGTGGTTCTCTTACGAAGGCAATAAACTAGGCCAGGGTCGTGATGCTGTAAAAGCATTAATAGAAGATAACCCTGAACTTATGGAAGAGCTTGAAGCCAAAATAAGGACTTCTATTAGTGGCGAAATTTTAGACGAACCAATAGCAGCTCAAGAGTAAAATAATTAGGCTTACTTCAGTTTCTCAGATAAAATACTCTGAGCTCCCTCATACTATAGAATTGGTATGAGGTTTCCAACATCAATTTATTGTTTTATCTTAACCATCTAATTTAGAAGACCTTTACGGTGGATTTCATGTGATTATAATGGAATACCAGCATATGCCTAAGTATGTGCTCTTCAAAATAGAATGGAAATAGATGAAAATCCTGTTTGTCGACAAGCAAGAAATTTTACTGGATGGAATAGCCAAACTATTAGCCAAATCAGCCCATGATTTAGTTGAAAAAGCAAATACTATTGATGATGCTCTAAATTATTTCTCTGAAGCAGAATTTGACATTTTAATAACGGATTTTAATTTAGTAGATGATAATGGCATTGAATTAATCCGTAAGGTGAAAAGAATTTACCCAAAATTGAAAATAATAGTCTTGAGCATGCATGATGAAGCGTACCTGGCAAAAGAAATACTTAAAGGAAAGGTAAATGGAGATTTTCTTGACAAGGATTCACATTTCGATCTTATTGATGCTCTTGAAACTGTTGACAAAGGCAAAGTAGTTCTAAATGCTGATATTAATAACTTAATAGCCAAATCGCTAAGTCAGAATAAAACCAAGCAGATTCTTTCAACCAGAGAAAAGGAAGTCCTGAAGTTAATTTCCAATGATTGTTCAACTAGAGAAATTTCAGAGAAGTTATCTGTCACTGAAAAGACGGTG
>PVMK01113872.1_pt1 | contig 14948 bp, 14 predicted proteins | sample 1853481 | NCBI WGS metagenome assembly PVMK01 (sample SAMN08533507, study PRJNA380276) | Marine sediment metagenome, whole genome shotgun sequencing project.
TGCAGTCAGCTATCATCGATCGGGATGCCTGGTGATAGGTTTCAGGTACGGCAGCAATATTTTTTATGGCCTGCGCAAGCACCCTGTGAATAGCTGATAACCGGGCTGTCACCCGATCAACGCGTACCTCATCCTCATCGGCCGGTTTGGTTAGGGCATGATCCAGGCCGATAAAAGCAATTTTCAGATATAGCAGCGGGTTATATTGCCAGGTGCGCTTCTTATCGAATTCAATTAAAAAACCGGCTATGTTGGCCTGCAAAATTTGAAGATCGATACGGGTTTCAAGAGGTTTTTCCGGTTTATCCAGGCGGGCAAAGGCTTTCTGAAAGCTTTTTATTTTTTCAAGGCTTTCCTCAATCGCCACCGAATCAAGATTGTCCAATTTGTCATAGTAGTCCACAGCTGCCTGAGCCCGGGGAAGAAAATGAAATTCATCGCTGGCGCACATTACCGGAAAGCATTGAGCCAGGTAGTTGAAGTATTCTTGAGCCAATATTAAGTGTGAGTCCTGTTCGGGCATTTTATACCTGAATCTTGCATGAAAATTAATGAGAAGTTTAAATAATATTAGACAACCGAAGGTTGAGAGAAGATGATCGTCGACCTTATCTCATTAATTTTCACCCTGCGGGCGAGCCGGAGGCTTCCATGACCCTACGGGCCGCGCTTACAGCGCCTTTCATTATTAAGGGCTCGGCATAGTACACTATGGCCTCGCCCTTAAGTGCCTTGCATATGAAAGCCTCCGACTCGTGCAAAATTCAGGTAAAAATCTCTTAATCGTTGCCGCTGTCTGTCCTGCTCTGTTTCGATAAACTTAATGCAGTTGATTCCGACGTCAAGCAAACGGCTACGTTTTTTCAAGCCGCCCTTTTTTTACTGGTGTTGACCTTCTGTCAGGCAATTGATATCAGTAAGATTATGATTACGGATTTTTCATTTGGCAGGATTGTCGCTAACAGGCAAACCTGTAACAATGACATTAAAATAGTCCAGGGTACGCTGGTACCTGACTGGTGGCGAAAAAGCGGCCACAGTGTCGAAATTGAAGATTTGCAGGATGCTTTGGACACCGACCCGGAATTTATCGTAATCGGCCAGGGACAACCCGGATATATGAGAATAACAGACTCACTGAGGGAACACCTTGCCGAAAAGAACGTAAAGCTTATAGAAGAACCGACCCCCCTAGCGATTGAGACCTTCAACCGATTGTTTAAAGAAGGGAGACGGGTTGCGGGTGGTTTTCATGTCGGGTGTTAATAAGATATCAGAGGACAGATGACAGATGACAGAGGCAAGAGGTTAGAAAACCGAAATAAGGTGGCTCGCCTTAACAGTCAGAGTAAAGATTCGACGAACGGAACCGAAAATTCTGATGTATCATCTGTCATCCGTCATCTGTATTCTGTCTTCTGCCCAATGGCACCTGAAACCAATAATTCCCAGAAGCAGGTATGAAATAATAGGACTTAATATTTGAATGCAAGGACCCCAGGGATATCGGTGATCCGATCTTAACGGCCTGCGTTTACGAAATTTTAAGCTTTCAACAGGAAGATAGTGCTGAGGTCTCTCCTAAAGACCTGGCCGAAAAAATGGCGATCTATTCACTTACACTTAAAGGGGCAAAAGTGATGAAAACAATAACTGGCAGGATTTCCATAAGGTCTGTTTTCAGTCTCCATACAGGCAGAAATCATTTCCCGGGTCATATCCTCATAGTCCGGCCTTTTTTCTTCTTCTTTTTTGCATTCCATGCAAATCGGCTGATGGTCATAAACCGATAAAAGTCTTCGGTCTTTATTCTGCAAAGGCTTGCTGCATCTCCGACAAATCTCGGCACAGGCAAGTTGCTTCTCCCATTTCTCTTCCATGTCTACCCCCCTTCATGGTTTTTTATACAGCCAGTGAGCTTTTTCTTTAACACAATAAAAAGATTATTCCCTCGAAAATTGCATTCCTTAATCAATTTGGCAATAAAAATTGATAATAGACCGCGAAATATTTGACAATGGCACAACTTCATCAACTGCCCCGAGCTTTATGGCCTCTTTAGGCATGCCGAAGACAACACAACTCTTCTCATCCTGGGCGATTGTATTGGCCCCGTTTTCTCGCATGCTCAGCAAACCTTTGGCGCCATCGGCTCCCATGCCGGTGAGCAGCACGCCAACGGCATTGCGCCCGGCGTTTTTCGCCACCGATTGAAATAGTACGTCGACACTGGGTCGTTGGTAATGAACACGAGGACCGGTTTTTATCTTTACCCGGTAGGCACCACCACTGCGATACAACAGCATATGGCGATTACCCGGTGCGATAAATGCAACGCCGGGCACGACACGATCGTTATCGCGGGCTTCACGAACTTCCATGGGGCATATTTTATTTAGCCTCCTGGCAAAGGAGGTTGTAAAATTTTCCGGCATGTGCTGCACGATTACCGTACCCGGAGATGTAACGGGCATGGTACTGAGCACGGCCTCGATGGCCCTGGTCCCACCGGTGGATGCACCGACGGCAATCACCTTATGGGTGGTTTGCACAAGCAGATGGTCACCATTAACCCTTTCAGCAGGTATGCTCGACTTACCAGGATTGTTTTGAATCCGGGCCGATGCGGCTGCCCGGATAGCTCGCGCCAGGCTTTGCGATATATCCCCGGTGGAGTGAGTGGCTCCCGGTTTGCAAAGAACGTCCACCGCGCCCAATTCCAGGGCTTTTAAAGCGGTGTCACTGTTTTTAGGAGTGAGCGAACTTAACACAACCACCGGCATGGGATAGTGTTTCATCAGTTTGACCAAAAATGAGAGGCCATCCATGCGCGGCATTTCCAGATCGAGCGTAATCACATCCGGCCGTAGTTTAACGATCTTGTCCCGCGCCACATAGGGGTCAATCGCGGTCCCGACGACTTCAATATCTTCGAATCGGGCCAACTCTTTCGATATAACCTTGCGGACAACCGCCGAATCATCGACAATAAGTACCTTAATCATTTTTTTCTCGCAACTTTTTGCAAATTTGTATTACAGTTCCCTCTTTCTGCCCTTGCAGCTGATAATCGTTTGACCTGATGCAAGATCTAAATTGACTGTACGGGCGTCTGTTCCGCCGACATCTTGCCTTGTCAGCATGACATTATTTTTCCACAAAAGTTTTTTCAGGATGGAAAAATTCCGATCCCCGATTTTAAACATTTCACTATTTCCGATTGGATTACCGCAGCCGGCGGCTTTGACGATCAATCTGTTCTTCTCCCCTCCCTTGTTATATACGGCCTTGAACAACTCCGGGACCCCTGTGTCCACAAACATAAACGGATTCTCTTGGGCCTTTTCCGGGTTGATCTTGGACAGGGGCAACATGGCATGCAACAGGCCTCCGACCTGGACCACCGGGTCATAAATCATCAGCCCCAAACAGCTGCCCAGGGCATAGGTCACCAGTACGTCGTCTTCACCTCCGCACTTCATATCTGCCACTGTAATAATGTATTTCATCTGCTCCCAACATCCCCACAATAAATTCTCATTTCCTGTAAGTGGCCGGCCGCACATAGCGAAATTTGTGGGATATGGCCGAAAGTCCTTCCGAATGACCGACAAAAAGATAGCCGCCGGGCGCTAAATAATCCCAGAAACGATTAATTAGCTTCTGCTGGGTTGGTCTATCAAAGTAAATCATCACATTGCGGCAAAAAATTACGTTAAATGGCCCTTTCATCGGCCACAAATCCATCAAGTTTAGCCGCGCCACTCGAACCATAGATCGTATATTATCTTTGACCTGAAAAGCTCGGATCGATCCATTGTAAGCTTTATTGAAATATTTTTGAATCAACGCCGCGGGAAGCTCTCGCAAGGTATCCTCACTATAAAAAGCCTGTCCGGCCTTTTCCAGCATCCGGGTCGATATATCTGTGGCTAGAATCAAACAATCTCTCGAATCAATGTCCGCCAGGCTCTCCCTGAGCATGATTGCCATAGAAAATGGCTCCTCACCCGAGGAGCAGGCGGCCGACCAGAATCTCATCCTTGGACCTTTAATTTCAGGCAATACCGTTTCCCGTAAAAAGTTAAAATGTTCCGCCTCGCGAAAAAAACCGGTCTTGTTGGTCGTCATGACATCGATCATAAAACCCAGCTCCTGGACGCCTTCATCGCTCTCGATCAATTTCATATACGCATCAATGCTACCCATCCGTAAAGCACGCACCCGTTTCATCAAACGAGCCCGGACCAGGGCCTCTTTACCGTCCTTCAGACTAATACCGCTGACTTGATAGACGATTCGGCTAATTTTTTTAAATTGCTGATCGCTCAGTTCAACAGACATTAGGGTCATGGGTTTACCTAACCCGGACAAGCCGGAATTGAAGATTGAAGATTGAAGATTTGTGGATGTCGCTCGCGCAGCGCAGGCGCTTGCGCCGCGTGTCGCTCCGTCATTTTTTTGATAGGTCTTTATAAAATTGATCCGCCGCGGTTAAGCGCCGCCACTGGCCTGAAAGGCGGCCAGTTCAATCGAAAAAGAAACTTTGACCTTGTGCTTTTCTCGTAGGGGCGGGGTTTATCCCCGCCCGAAAACCACCGCGATTACTGCTACGGGCGGGGATAAACCCCGCCCCTACGAGTTCAATGTAGATTCATATAAGGTGTCAAGGCGCATACAGGCGATCTAATTTGATATTTTTCGTACTCGTCGTCGTACTCTTGCTCGTCCTCGAAATCAGATTTTTATCGAGGACGACGGACGAGTACGAGGACGACGACGAAGTCGGTACTCTGTAACCGAGTGTGGAACTTCACGAAAATGGCATTGGATTTCATGAAGTTTCATACGAGCGTCGCCGCTTCCTCATGCTCCTCATCGGCAAGCTTTACCACCCCGCTGACATCGAGAATCAAACCGATCCGGCCGTTGGGCATAATCGCACCCCCCGATATTCCGGGAATATCTTTCAGGGTTTCACCCAGGGTTTTGATAACCACCTGTTGCCTGCCGACCAGTTCATCAATGAACAAGCCCACCTGGCGCTCTTCGTCTTCGACCACCACTATGAGGTCTTGATTTCGATTCTGCTCTGCACCGTCAATGTGGTAAAGAGTGCTTAATCGAAACAAAGGGATGAGCTTATCCCGAAGCGACAGCATCTCCCCCTGGTGGTAGACGGTCGAGATGTCTTCCGGTTCCGGCTTAATGGATCTGACAATCGAAACCGTCGGAATAACAAAGGTTTCAGGCCCCACCCGCACTACCATGCCATCGATAATCGCCAGCGTCAGCGGCAGACTCATTTTAAAAACACATCCCTTACCCGCTTCGGATCTGATTTCAGCCTGCCCGCGCAGCGATTCGATATTTTTTTTGACAACATCCAGGCCCACCCCGCGACCCGATACGTCCGTGACGGTCTCGGCGGTGGAAAAAACCCGCTTCGAAGATCAGGTTGAACACCTCTCGATCGCTGGGATGACTGTCTTGACTTACCAGTCCCCGTTTTCGGGCTTTGGTAAGAATGATCTCACGGTCAAGCCCCTTACCGTCGTCTTTTATCTCAACCACCACGCTGCCGGCAGAATGGAAGGCGCATAACTGCACCGTTCCTTTTGGGGGTTTGCCGGCCTTTTCCCGCTCTTGCGGAATTTCGATGCCGTGATCCACAGCATTGCGCACCATGTGCACCAGCGGATCGTTAATGATAGCTACCAGGTTGCGGTCGATCTCGGTGTCCTCGCCTGCGGTGATAAAATCGACATGTTTGCCCTGCTTACGGGCCAGGTCCCTGACCAGCCGGGCCATTTTATTAAAGGTTGCTTTGAGCGGAACCATGCGCATGGACATGCTTAAATCCTGCAGTTCCCGCACAATCTTGCTGGTGTGGGCGACCTTTTTTGCGAGCTCGTGATGGGTGCCGTTAACCATCACTGCGTCCTGGGCCACCATGGAATGGGCAATCACCATTTCTCCCACCATGTCAATCAACCGATCCAGCCGTTGGGTACTCACCCGCACCGATGATTCGACGACCTTGCCCGCGCTTTGCATGCGCTTTTGGGTACGAAGCGCCTGACCAACATCGGTTACGGATGCGGCCTCGGATTTTACCATGGCCACGCCAATCTTCTCATCGGGATGGTTGGCAGCAGCCTCCTCAACTTTTTTTCTATCAACCTTGCCTTGCGCCACTAGAACGTCACCCACCCGCAGCGGCGTTACTTCATCAATTTCATCCGATATTCCGGCGGCTTCCGGGTCGGCCAATAGATCCATCAAATCATCGTAGCCTTCGGGTTTTGACAGCGAATTACCTTCCAACGCATTCTGAACAGATACAATCATCTCTTTGAGCGTATCCAGCGCGCGCAGAGACAGATCGGCATACCCGCCACTGTATCGAATTTCGCGATCCCGGACGCGGCTCAAGAGCGACTCCGCCCGGTGCCCCAGATCTGATATGAGCGTAAGTTCCATAAAGGCTGAAGTGCCCTTGATCGTATGAAAAGCACGAAAAACCGTGCCGACAGCCTCCATATCATCCGGATCGGTTTCAAGCGATAACAAGGACTCTTCGGCGCTTGCAATTAAATCTGCGCCTTCGGTGATGTATTCGGCTATCAGCTCGGGATCGGTATCATCCGGTAGGTAATGCAGTTCGGCCCCATCGTCATCCGCTTGGTCTTTTTTTCCGACCACTGCATCTTCAGCCGACGGTGCCGTTTGATGGTCCGGCGATATATCATCAGGCCGGCGATGATCGTCGGCCGGCACACCATCATTTCCCGGAAGGGAGTTCGCCGATGGTGTTAGGGACGATTGCCTGTGCTCTTCATCGATTGAATCCATAGCTTTTTCAATAAGCTCACCGGTTTCGACCATCGCAAGGTCCGTATCCGAAACTCTCCTTTCAATGAGGCCTTCAATTTTTTCTAAAGCCCGGATTATAAAATCCCGGCCCAATTGAGAGTATGACGTGCCCCCGGCAATTTGTTTCAGCGATTCTTTCAAACCGGCCAGCCCGGACAGATCATCCGGTTCAAGTTGAATCAAAAGCGCAGCGGCATCATCGAGGGTAATCGTTGGCAGATCGGTTGGTGGACCAGCCCCGGGCGCAGACTCTTTTCCAGACTCCCCCTGCTCTTTGACCAGCACTTGTCTTAGCTGCTGCTCCGCCTTTTGGATAGCAGGTTTCTTACCCGGATTGTTCAACAGATAATGTTCTACTGCATCCAAGGCATTGGATACGGCTTCAATGAGTGAGAAAGATTGAGCCCCCTTTTGTTCACTAAGGGCTTGAACGCCTTCGACACAAAGGGCCAGCGTTTTTAGCGGCACGGACATCGTTTTTGGAAAATCATGGGCCACTGCTTTGATTTCAATGCGGATGCTTTCCCACACCCCTTGATCGCTAAAATTTATCGTATCAATATCTTCTTTGATTTTTCGAATGGCTTGAATATTTTTTTCTTTTTTGGAGTTCATGTCCGATCTCTTGTATTGCCGAATGCCTATCGTTTTAAAATGCTGCCTTGGCCTCTTCGACAGTTTGATAAACCGGCAACTCCGCTGTCTCCTGGAACGCTTTGAGCTCATTGCTTAGCTTTGAGGGCCCTACGGTCCGCACTCGAATGCTGAATTGCAGACAGTTTTCCAGAACCAAAACGATCAGTTTGATTAGAGACATGTCAATTTTTGATATTTTCCGCAGATCAAAAATAAGCTTATTTACCCTCGCATCGGTCGCCTTTTTCATTTTAGATTTCACCTGGCCTAAAATTACTGTGATGACTGCGCTGTCTGGCTGGGCAGGTAAAACCAGATATAGAATATTTCCATCCATTGAAAAAAATTTCAATGGGCCCCCTTCCGAATTTACGTCTTTTTTAGGTGTCAGCTTCACTATGCCGGTTACCCGCTCAATTAATTGCTCTCCCTTAAACGGCTTTACCATGTAATCTTTAACACCCAACTTAAGGATTTGGGTCACATTGTCCTTAGCGGCTTCAGCGGTCAGCATGATCACGGGAATATCCTTCAAAGAAGGTTCGCCTTTTAATCTTTCCAGCATCTCAACTCCGGTCATCACCGGCATGGTGATGTCTAAAACGATCAGATCCGGCTTTTCACGACTGGCGGCGGCCAGGCCTTCGACACCGTTTTCAGCTTCGATAAGCTCACAATCATATTGTTTGAAAGCTTTCTTTACAACCATCCGGATCATTTTACTGTCATCCACCGTAAGAATTTTTAACGCCATGATTATCCTCCAAATTATTTACTTATTTTTTTTACTCGCCTGATTTCATATAGACTTCCACCAGGGCAGTGTGCTCCCGGTGCTTAAAAGCGAACTGTTCTTTCCTCCCCCAGCCCTTGGATTGAACCTTGATATTATTTCCGCTTGCTATGGAAGGAATGGAAAGACTGCAGGGAAAGCCATGGTCACACAACCGCGACTTCAGGTCCCCGCCGACCATGTTACATAATTCTCCGATGACGTCATGGACATCTTCATGGCCCTCGATTTCGTCCACTTCCATGTCGAGCATTTCGGCTGTCATCAGGCGGGCAAAATTGTCATGGACCAGGATATTGACGCTTCCCATCACATCCCCTGCGAAACTGACCGATCCCACGATGTTGTTACCTTTTTCAGTCTCCGTCAAGCCCCCATCGGACGGTGCCACGTCCATGGAAAACATCGTATCAAAGATGTTTCTCATTGCATTTGAAATAAATACTTTCAAATCCAGCGTATTGATGTCATTCATAAAATTTTCCTTATTCGCGAGTAAAAATCCACACCAAATATATATCCTGGATGGAGAAAATAATTGTATAGAATTCCACCATTATTCAATCGTCAATTATCTAGAAGTCTCTAAAATCCTCATCGTCCAGCGGGATCACCTGATCGGGAGTGGCTTCCTTGGCCTTGTACACCGCCAGGGCTTTGTTTTTGGCCTTTTTTTTACCGGAGTAGCAACCTCTAAGGCGTTATGAATTTTAGCTTTGGCAGTGTGCATTACCGCAGAGCGTTCAGCCTTTGCGCCGCCCACCATGGCCACCAGCTCGCTCACCATGGCTTTCATCTGCTCGGCCTGGGCGTTTAGCTCTTCGGAGGCACTGGCCGACTCTTCGGAATTGGCCGCATTGGACTGGGTGACTTTGTCCATTTCAATTACCGCCGTATTGATCTGCTCGATGCCCTGGGCCTGTTCATGGGAGGCTGCCGTAATCTCAGCGACCAGTTCGCCCACCTTCGATGAGCTGTCGGTCACCTTGGAAAATGCCTCATTGGTGCGGCTGACCAGTTTCGAACCGTCATTGACCTTTTTGACGGTACCTTCGATCAGTTCGGCGGTATGCTTGGCGGCATCCGCCGCACGCATGGCCAGGTTGCGCACCTCGTCGGCTACCACCGCAAACCCGGCACCGGCCTCACCGGCTCTGGCCGCTTCCACCGCCGCATTCAAGGCCAATAGATTGGTCTGAAAGGCAATCTCATCGATGGTCTTGATGATCTTGGAGGTCTCTTCGCTGGCCTTGGAGATTGCATCCATGGAACTGTTAAGCTCGACCATGGATTCATTGGCCTTATGCACCACCTGGATGGCTTCTTGCATGAGATTTTCCGCCTGGCTGGCGTTATTCGCATTCTGTTTGGTCATCGATGACATCTCTTCCAACGACGAAGATGTTTCCTCGATGGAGGCCGCCTGCTCCGATGATCCTTCGGCCAACTGCTGGCTGGCCAAGGAGACCTGACCGGAGGCCGAAGCCACCTGGTAGGCGCTTTCGTTCAGACTTTCGATGATGTGGTTGATATGCCGGGTGATGATACGGGTAATCAAGAAAGCAAGCAGAATGCCGGCTAATATTGCAATGGCACCAACCGTACCAATAATCATGCGAGCAGAAGTTGCGGTGTCGTTCGCAAGGGTTGCGACGACATTCGCCTCTTTATCCTTCATATCCAGAAAACCGTCAATCTGGATCATCAGGGCCGCTGACTGTTTGGCAACATCATCAGCTATTGGATCCAATTCCTCTAGAGGTTTGTTCGCTCTGATTGCCTCAAAAAAGGCCCTGCAGGATGTAACGAAAACATCATGCTGGACTTCCATTTTTTCAATTGGATCCAACCAGCCTTTGTCAACAAGATCCTGATCAGCCATGACCAATGTCTTGACCTCTTCAAATTTCTGATCGATAAGTTTATCAAACTTATCAAACTTTGTGAGAAATTCTTCATCCTTGTGAAGCGCATACTGTGTTGCTGCAAGCTCCTGTTTCGTGGCCGAGACAACAATCTCGGAAGCAACATTGAGAAGCGGTAGGTGTGTCCCGTACAAATCCGCGACCACAACCTGTACCCTGGTAATTTCAAAAAAAAAGGTGCCTCCCCCGATAACGAGGGCAACCAGCAATAGACCAAATCCTAGGGCCAGTTTCATTGAAAGTTTCATATTCTTAAACATTGCATTTTTCCTTTGGTAATTTTGTTTTTATGATGAATTCATGAGTCTTTTGGTGACCATGTTTAAAGATGCCTTTTCCAAAACGATGACTTCCTCAGAATTCAACACCCGGTCAATATCGAGCAAAATCTTAACACTTCTTTCCATCTTGGCCATGCCGAGGATGTATTCCGTATGCAGCTTGACACCGAAGGTCGGAGTCTCCTCGATGTCTTCGGCTTTGATGTTCAAAACTTCCGAGACCGCATCCACCACGATCCCGATCTGTATCGTGCCGGCCTGGCCTTCGATTTCCACCACGATGATGCAGGTGCGCTCGCTGTATTCAGCTGCCTCCATGTCGAAACGCAGCCTCAGATCCACCACCGGGATCACCTTGCCGCGCAAATTGATCACCCCTTTTACAAAAGGCGGTGTCAGGGGCACCGAGGTGATGGGCATCATGCCGATGATCTCCCGGATCTTTAAAATACCAATACCGTACGCTTCATCGGCCAAGGTGAAGGTCAGGTATTTACCTTCCCGGTCGGCCGTGGCCTTAACCGCCTGATCGATTGTTTCTGCTGACACTGCCATTTGCATCTCCCATAAATTATTTGTTCCGCCTCAGGCGGATCACTCGTCACTCGTTTCACTTTTCGATCTATGTTTACCTAATTGTTTATAAAAGCAATTTTTATGCCGTATATTGTATCCCGGACTAAAAGAGAAAAAGAGACGCACTGAAATCGGTATAAATCCTCAAAATTCCCATTCCGTCCTGTGTCGGCCAAAACTCTCGATCGCCGGATAGCAAATTTCCCCAAAGTTTCGGAAACTCACATCCGATGGATGGATGATTCTTATCGATCTTCCCTCCATCTCATTTTTTTCATATCTAAATACTATAGAAATTCCGTGAGGTTCCAGCAAGCACGTCAAATTATTGCCGATATCCTGTCAAAAGAATTCCACTGAATTTAGGATGGCGTCCCCAACCGGATTTGAGATGATCAAAGAGGCGGTGAATTTTTATGGCGATGACCGCGTATTCACAGATGGGCTGATTCCATCCTTACGAGCGAAATTATCAAGCCTTTCTGAATTTGTTCGTGAAATAAAAGTAGGCTTTGCCAGGTTTTACAATAGACGACACAACCGTCGCGGTTATTTTTGGGGAGACCGGTTCAAGAGTGTCATCGTTGAAAAGGGAGAAACCTTGATCAACTGTCTGGCCTACATCGATTTAAATCCATTGCGTGCCGGCATTGTTAGCCGGCCTGAGGAGTACCGCTGGAATTCACTGGGTTATCATGTGCAAACTGGCAATAAGGATAATTTTCTTTCGACTGATTTTGGGCTAAAAGAATTCAATGTCAAAAGTATGAAAGAACGGATCAGAAGGTATCGCAGGTATGTTTATGAAGCGGGGGCTGTTAACCAGCCTGAAAAAGGGAAGGCCAAGGTGATTGACGACAAGGTTATAGAAAAGGAGCGCAACAGAGAGTTTGAACTCAGCCGAAGCGATCGGTTCAGATACCGCACGCGTTATTTTACGGATTCGGGCATCATCGGATCAAAGGAGTTTGTGTCCACCAATTACCAGCGGTTTAAACATCTATTTTACTCAAAGCATGAAAAAAAGCCCAAACCTATCAAGGGCCTGGAGGGGATGTATTCGTTGAAGCGACTTTCTGAAATCGTCTGAAATCAATTCTCGCCAGAACAGACCATTTTACTAGGATGGGATCGATTTTATATACTCCTCTAACTTCGAAATATCCCTTTGAATTGTTTCCCAAACGCGATCGAGATCGATGCTGTCATATTCATGAATCAGAACGTTTCTCATCCCGACTATTTTGTACCAAGGAATCAGAGAGTATTGGTTCCTGAATTCATCTGGAAGCCGATTTACGGCTTCTCCGATAACCTCAAGACGTCTATAGACTGCATCTTATTTTTCAGTGGAGCTGAAAAAATCTTCCTTGGTCAGGCCAGCAGAATTTGAGGGTCAAATCTACGTTTGACTTTTGGTGTTTTCTTGGCAAAAGTCAAACGCAGATTCCCATTCAAAATGAGATTTCATCGCGCATTAAATTGGCAACCGCATATAATGGATATGAATGCAGATATTCCTGCACGGAAAATGGATACCCCGAGAATCTTACTCCCCAGGAACTTACGGATGATTTCTCTTTCAGGAAAAGATGCAGACTGCGTAATGTCCCCCGGGAGCCGCTCTTTACTTCAATTGGGATAATGTTTTGCCGTTGTTGAAGAAGATAATCCAATTCGGCATTGCTGGAGTGAGCTTCACGATGCCAGTAATATAATGAAGCCTTTCGTGCCGGGTTAGAATACGCCAGCAGCTCCTGCCCAACAAAGGCTTCTGCAATGGCGCCCCGGTTTACCAAACACGTCTCAGGTTTCAGTATCCATTCGGCCAGATCGAGTTCAAGCACGGTCTGGGCCAATCCAATATCAAGAAAAATGGTTTTAAAACGATCGGGATTGACTGTACCACCAAGAGGTACACCACTGGCGGATGTGTGTCTCACGTCATGAACAACGGATGCCTTGAGAAGTAAATCCAGAGCCGGAGCCAGCTCCCTTTTGCGCCAGTTGCCAGCCAGCTGGCTGTATTTGAATTTTTGACCCATCAAGCGGGGAACTTCACTAAATATCAATTCAACGTATTTAATCTGGTACTTTTTGACATATTTGGAGAAGTCCTGCCTGTAGGCTTCGATCAGGTCCGCCAGTCTTTTGCCGCATTTCTTCAAATCTTCGGCTTCCATCCAGATGAGCACTACTTCTGGCATACCGCCGGTTGCCAGGTATTCACCAAGAATATGAATTAATTTTTGATGTACGGGATTAATTAGGGCCGATCGATGATCGTGCTCCAGTAAAAGCTCGGCAAGCCCCTGATCTCCCTTTGCCAGCAGGAATTCGAGAAAAGACATGGGATACATATGCAACGAAGAAACACGCCCCACTGGCATCCCAATATTCTCCAGAACGAAATCCAAAAGAGAACCGGCCGCCACAACATGCAATTCGGGCATGAGTTCATAAAAATATCTTAACGATTTTACAGCCTTGGGTGCTTCCTGAATTTCGTCAAGAAATAATAGCGTTTTATCGGGTACAATATCTTTACCGACTAAAAGCCCTATATCCCGGATAATACGCTTCGGATCCAGATCCCTTTCAAAAACCTCGATATACCGGGGTTCAATTTCAAAATTGATTTCGACAAATTCATCAAATCCCTTTGCGAGTTTTCGACAGCTATAAGTCTTACCAACCTGCCTGGCCCCTCGAAGAAGCAGCGATTTCCTGTCGGAATCATCAGCCCACTCCTGCAAATGCCTGTCAATCAAACGTTTCATTCTTAACCTGCTCTAAATATGGTCGATTTTAGAATATGATTCTCTTAATTTATGGTTAAAAATATAATCAAAAATATATCAATAATGGTTAATTGTAAAGGAGAATATCTATGCTTAAATGATTTCAGGGCGATCCATTGTTCGCGATCACCCTGATTCCAAAGGATAAAATTTGAATATCTCACGGTTTCAGACGGATATTATAGTGATACTCTCTTTTTTTTCCGCTCCGAACTTGTTGGTACCATTATTCCGAGCGTCCCATTCGGGTGGCTTTAAAACTAAAACCAACCCATAAAAAAGGCTTACAAATTGAAATTTGTAAGCCTCTAAATTTTTGGTGCGCCAGGCAGGATTTGAACCTGCGACCTACGGATTCGTAGTCCGGCGCTCTATCCGGGCTGAGCTACTGGCGCTTGCAAAAGCATTTGAAATTTAGGTGGTACATAAGCTAAAGTGTTATTGTTGTCAATGCCTTTGTTTCTTGCTAAGGGATGCTCGATACGGGATACTGGATACTGGCCTCTGGTCACCGGTGGCTCTTTTCTGGAAGAGTGAATCGAAATTATTGTAAATTTCCGTTAGTCGTGAAAATGATCCTATCGCATGAAAAATACATGAATCTGGCTTTGAGCGAGGCAAAAAAAGCTGGACAAATGGGTGAAGTTCCGATAGGTGCAATACTCGTTTCTGAAAACGGAACAATATTATCCGCCGCACATAACCGAACGATCGATCTGGCCGACCCCACCGCCCATGCCGAAATTCTGGCCCTGCGGGAAGCAGCACGTAAGATTAACAATTACAGATTGTTAAATACAACGCTGTATGTTACCGTCGAGCCCTGCATTATGTGCATGGGGGCTATCGTACACGCCAGGATTTCACGGGTTGTTTTCGGCGCCGGTGATCCCAAATGGGGTGCCGCCGGTTCATTGTATAACTTTGCTGAGGATGACCGCCTCAATCACCGCTTGGAAATTACAAGGGGTGTATGCGAGCAGGATTGCCGGAATTTGATGCAGGATTTTTTCCGTGCCAAACGAATTTAAAAGAAATGCCTAAAATGCCTAAATTGCAC
>PVMK01114327.1_pt1 | contig 14948 bp, 8 predicted proteins | sample 1853481 | NCBI WGS metagenome assembly PVMK01 (sample SAMN08533507, study PRJNA380276) | Marine sediment metagenome, whole genome shotgun sequencing project.
GGGTAAGGTAATGCCCCGCCGGGCATGCTGTCCGGCACTTTCCACACTATGCTAAACGTGTTGGGATCGGTCTCGGTGATTTGCACATAGTTCGGCCGTGCGTCGTGCGCCTGCGTCGTCGTCGCGGCGAGAATAACTAATAGTGCGAAGCACCGACGCACGGTTAATTCGTCATGCCGACGATTTCACGTTCGAAGCTACGTCGAACCTCGTAGGTGTCAACAATTGCCTGAATCGCCTGGTCTTTCAGCGTGGCGATGGCGTCACGCTCGGCGTCGTCGCGAACAACGGCCTCGATTTCGGCGAGTTCGGGGTATCGGCCTTCGGCCTTACGCGTCATCAGGACGAGGTGCATGCCGTATTGCGATTCGAACGGCCCATGCCATGTCGAATCACTCGACTCGAGCGCGAAGACTTTGTCGGCCATCGGCATGCCAAAATGACTGGCAACGAACTGTGGATCACGCTCAACATAGTTGAGGAAGAACGGGAAGCGATCGCCGTGTCCGGGCGCATCGCTGAACGGTACCTGACGACTGTTCAGCTCTTCGAGTTTCGTCGTCGCCAGTGCAAGTGCCTCATTACGATTGTGACGCTCGCCGTCGAAGAATACATGCGTGAACGTTACGTATGGGCTGATGTAGTAATCCTCGCGGTTCGCTTCATAGTGGGCGGCAATAACATCATCTGAGACATCGACCGCCGCGGTCACGAAGCCGTCGGTAATGAATTCGATAGACTGGATCATGCGACGCTTGATGATGTAGTCGTTCTTGTCCACACCGAGTGCCTTCGCCTCGCGGTGCAGCGCTTCTTCGCGAACGTAGTCAGCGATCAGGCGATCGAGTTCTTCTTCGGACATGCCGTCGAGGCGCGCCGCTGCTGCCTGCGGCTCGAACGCACGCGACCGGTATTGAACGAACGTCAGCAAGGAATCCCGATCGACGTTGATGACTTTGCTGTCATACGCTGCCTCGTCGCTCGCAACCAGGTCGAATAGTACGAACAGGCCGAGGCCAAGAGCCAGAAAGTACACCAGCGGATCGGTGATTATTTTTCTCACAAAATCTTCTTATTGTTGTAGCGTCCGCGGCGTATCGGACGCGCAATTGACGTTTAGACTGACTATAGTATCGTTACAGAGACAATATTTCTCAAGTTTTGCAGCGGTCTATCCACATTGCGTCACCGGCTCTCGTTCCAAGCCGCTAATCTGACTCGTAAAAACTGATGACTTACGAAGAATTTGCCTCAGGTCTGCCCCGTGATCGAACCTTCTCGTTCACCTCGGCGGAAGAGAGGGAAGAAGAGCTGCTGCGCTCAGGTGTTTATCAGCCGATACGCCAGACGGGGAAGGGAAAGTTTCGATCTCATCTGGCGGTGCTCAGCACGGAACAGGGCGATCTCTTCTCAGATCGATACAACACGGCGATCTCACTTTACCTTGAGCCTCCGCGGGCATGGTCGGCATTCTTTTTCCGCGGTCCGCTCACGGGCACTTTTTGGCCTGCGGCGATGATGTGGGCAATGATAAGTTGGTCGTTTTTCGTTCCGGATCTGGGGCGCACATCGTTGGCCCGAGCCTGGTCGGCTCTGAGGCCATTGCCGTTCCGGAAGCTCGATTCATCGAAATGTTCGAAGTGCTCGCACCGACATCCAAACGATCGGAGGATGTGGTCATCCTGGAAGGAAACACGGCAGAGTTGCACGAACTGCGGAACGCCGTAGCCGGCCTGATAGCTCAATCGGACCTGGATCCAAACACCGAACAAGTCTCCAACCTGATCGGACAAATCATCGCCTGGATGGGAGATTCATCCAGTCAGTGGGGGCCGGAGAGCCTCAAGGCGAATGGGGCTCGCATTCGCGTTGCCAAGCTGGCTCAGGAATTTATCGAAGAGCACTATCGTGAACGCGTCTGCATCGAAGATCTCTGCCGCGTAACAGGCGTTGGAGTCCGGACTCTGCAGCGCTACTTCAAAGAGTATTTCGACCTCACTGTTACCGAATACCTGAAGACCGTGAGGCTGGACGCCGCTCGACGCGAGTTGAGGACTCTACGTCCCTCGCAAACCACTGTTGCTACCATCGCCCTGCGAAATGGATGTGCCCACTTGGACGGTTCTCTATTGCGTTCCGTGATCGCTTCGGCGAATCGCCCAACGAGACGCTGGCGATGCGCGCCAATCGCAAGTCCCATTTCAGGTAGATGCCTGCGCAAGTAGTCAAAGCACGCGTATATCTTCTCTTCGTCCCCGACCGCAGCCACCAGGCATGACGTGCTGATTTCGACGGGTTGGCCGGTAATCCAAACATAGAACCGGGCGATTTGGACACAGCGCGGGGGCATTTACACGCACTACTCGGTCAGGTGACGCTTAAGCGGAAAGACGGCGTGTTGTGGGCGCATCCGGCCCTGAAAACAAAAGGGCTTACCGAAGTAAGCCCTTTGCCTTTAATTGTGGTAGCGGGGGCGTGATTTGTGCTGTTCCGACCGTCCCGAAGCGAGTGCGTCTCAAGTGAGACGAGTATCAGGGCCTGACGAGTGGCAGGCCGGCAAGTGTTCCTGTGGCATCGCCATCGCGAATTGCGAACGCGCCATTTACCATCACATGAACTGTGCCTTCAGTTAGTTGCCGCGGACTTTCGTACGTTGCCTTGTCGCGGTATGTCAATGGATCGAGAACCACCAGGTCGGCAGCGTATCCATCGCGCAGATAGCCGCGATCCGGTAGTCGAAAAAAGTCCGCCGCGAGCCCGGAAAAACCCCGGATAATGAATTCCGGCGCCAGCGTTTCATCTTCAAATACAAACGTGCGCATCTTCTTCGCAAAAGCACCGTAAGTGCGCGGGTGCGTAATGGGCTGATCGGGGAGCGGCGTTTGACCATCGGTGCAAGTCATCATCCATGCCTCCTGAGCCAGCACTCGAGTATTGTTGTCATCATAGAGTTCCAGGTTCATGACGCTCTTCTCGCCGCTGCGAAGAATCTGTTGCACCGCCGCCGCCGGCGAAAGTTCTCGCTCGCGCGACACCTGAGCCAGTGTCTTGCCATTAAGGTCCGGGTGCGGATCTACGAACATAATTTTGTCTGCGCCACCACGAATCTGCAGCATAGCGTTGGTTGCTGCCTCTATCTTTGCAGACACCTCTGGGTCATCGAAGCGCGCAACCATGGCCTCCTGCCCGCCAGCGGCAGCCCAGCCAGGGATCGTATATGACTGCAGAATACTGTGCGTTGCGGTGTACGGATGATGTGCCGCCCAGACATCAACTCCGCGAGCGCGAGCTTCATTTATGTACTTCGCGCCGATATCCGCGCGCCCATAGTTGTGCGCCCCCTGAAGATTGTAATGGCTAAAAATTGCACGCAAACCGGACTCCTCAGCAATGCGGATGGCCTCTTTCACGGACGCGTCGTAGCCGATGCCCTGGTAGACTGCGCCAAGGTCGCGATCATGCGTGTCATAGATTGCGTTTTCATATTCCGCTGCTGTTTGCGCAAGGGCGAGAACCTCCTCTGTTGAAGCATAAGTCCCCGGCACGTAAAAAAGCCCTGTCGACAGCCCAAAAGCGCCCTCGCCCATGCCTTTCCTCACGAGCGCATGCATTGCGGCCATTTCGTCACGCGTAGGCGCGCGGTTTTCTGTGCCCATGACAGCACGACGTATATTGCCGTGACCTATATATAGAATTCCGTTCGTGCCTATACCGTTCGACCGCCACAGATCCAATCGCTTTGCTACATCGCCGGCTCCGATACCGTCGACACCGAGTGCCGCAGTGGTGATTCCCTGGTCCACGAATGACCGGGTTCCCTTACCGTCGACACCGAGTACCACAGTAGTGATCCCCTGGTGCAGGAATGGCAGTGCGTCGCGACCGTAATCCGCATCAAGCTGCGCATGGCTGTGTGCGTCAATAAATCCCGGCGCGATCCACAGTCCGGCGATGTCAATCGTGTCATCCGATGTGACCTTGGCAGTGTCCGCGTCACCGATGAAGACTATTTTGCCCTCACTGATGCCGAGATCCGCAACGAAAGGCACATCACCCGTACCGTCGAATAGCTGGCCGCCAACGAACAGGTGCTGAACGGTAGTGGCGTTATCAGCTCTTTCATTGTCTGCCGGACTACACGCTGCTGAGAGTGACGCGATGATTACTGCCAGAATCAGTCCGCGAACGATTGATTGCATAATTACTGCCTCATATATAACTGATTGATGCCTGACTAACTGATCGACGCCAGCGCGTGTCAGGCATGATGGCATATAAGGAACGAGTCCAACAGATGTCGGAAAAATCAACGCCGGCAGAGATTCAATTGGCAATAGATGCTGCTCAGTGAAAGCGTCGTGAGCTCGCCAATGCCCAGCCTGAAGAACGTAATTTCGCGAAGATAATTGCTACGCTACCTAGGGCGGCTGAGGCTTACAGGCAGCAAATCGAACGGGGATTAGATGAATAGTCCCCGCTAAGCGAATAAGGCATGCGCAATACTGCGAGATCTCTTGCGGCCTATTCAGATGTCCCCGGGGCCGAGCGGCAGCCTTTGGGCGGAGTTCGACGCCCGTCCCGAGGCCCTCTTGACGAAGGCCGTCGGAGCGCGGTCAGGTCTGAGTGGTAGCGGGGACGGGATGGCCTTCGCCGCTTTGTGGCACAGTTGGTCTCGGCGCCTCTATTCCGATGCTGCGCATCGGGGCGCCTCGGCTTGACCTGCTTCCTCGCAGGTTTGATTCTGCGCATACAAAAAAAAGCCGGCCCACTTTCAGGGGACCGGCGTATTATTTTTGGTAGCGGGGGCGTGATTTGCTCTGTTCCTACAGCCACGAAACGGATTCGTCTGAAGTAGTTAATCTCTGGACGATGCACAGCTGGTCCGCGTTACTCTCAGGTATCCCATCTATGGCTCACTACGGTTGAATCGTCGCTGTATGACAAATTTCAGACGTCGACCCCGGCTGTTGGCACTTATACGCCTACCGGTCCCGATCCGCCCCTACCGCAAGGCGAGAACCTATCCCTGCCGTATAACCCCGTGCCGGAAATCTCCTGACCCGATGTCCGAGGATGTCGTTCGGCCCGGAGATGGCCGAACTACCGAGATTCGGGGAGTTGGCCAGGCGAGGCAGCTGGATCTGGTAACAAATCACGCCGCAACGAACCCAGGTCCACGGCTTACCCGCTCGTTCAACCCCGACACCAGGATGCAACGACCGTTTTCCACCCACAGCGCCTCAACCACGCGATAGAATTTCCTATCCTTTTTAGGGTAGGCACAGCTTCCCCCCATTACATCACCTATCCCCCATAGGCTTGCCGCCAACGGATTTCTAAATCTCACCTGCTGAGCCGTTCGCTGCCGCAGCTGCATCAAGGAGCGCGTCCAGCGCAACTCGATCGTAAACGCGTCCATCACTGAATACGAAATCAATCGCCTGATAGTGTTCCAAGGCGTCTAGCGGATTGCCATGCAGCAGAACCAGATCGGCTTGGGAGCCGACTGTAACCTGCCCTTGCGGTTTGTCGATTACCCCGTGTTCAGCGAGGAACATTCCTGGATTTAGCGTCGCCATACGGATCACGTCCTGTGGAGAAGCACCCAGCTTGGTGAGGTAGGTCATCTCCTGGTGCACGTTTATGCCCGGCACCGAAGCGACGGTGGGACCATCCGTTCCAAGTAAATATCGCGCATCGCTGGCATAGAGCGCCTGGAAAATCTCGACGATGAATTGCGCCGTGTCGCGATAATTCTCTTCCGAACGACTCGGATCCTGCCAACGCGTGAAATGACGCTCACGCCAGCCCTCTTGCACGAGCGGGTGCACGAACCGGGTTTCCGGCCGTGCCATGAAGGTCTCGATTGCTTCATCGCCACCTGTAGCTATCGCCAAGACAAGATTCTCCAACAACATGGTTGTCGCGATCCACGGCTGATACTCCCGTGTCACGTCTACAGCGTCAGAAAGGTGCTCTGGCACGATCTCATTATTGAACTGAGAGTAGGTGTACGATTCCGAATGAGCAATCAGATCGATTCCAATCTCCAGATTTTCCGCAAGCGTCAAGCCGAAAATCGGGTGTGCGACTATCCCCATACCACGGGCTCGCGCTTCGGCCACAACGCCCCGCAAGGCGGGCTCCGGCACAGTGTGGTAAACCTTAATGAAGTCATAACCGGCAGCCTGACTGGCCGCGACGACAGCACGCCCATCGGCCTCGGTCTCTACTTCCTGAAAATCCAGTCCGTCATTCGGCCCGCGAACATAGGCCGCCGTGTACAGCGCAGCGCCGTCGAGAACGCCATCGTCCACGTTTTGTGCGAGCGCGGTGATCCGCGCCCCGATTGGGCTGCCGAAATCGCCCTGGTTGAGAATGCTGGTGACGCCATGGGCCAGGTAAACGGCCAATTCGTGCTCGCCGATTGGCAGTCCCATATCATAGTTAAAGCCAAGATGGGCATGCATGTCTGCTAAACCGGGAGCCAGCACCCGGTCGTTGCCTTCGATCCGGCGCGCGCCTTCGGGGATCTGCGTTTCGCCCGCCGCCCCGACGGAAACGATCAGGCCATCCGCCACGACCACCGTCTGATCGGGAACGATCCGCCCGGCCTCCACGTCGAGGATGCGGACCGATGTGATTGCAACAGCATCCCCTCCGCGCTCGAGACGCGCGGCGCTTGCGGGGCCAGGTGCGGCTTGCCCACCCGACATGCTGGATGGCGTACATGCGACCGCCAGCAATGACGCGGCAATCAGGGAAATTGTCGAGTGCATCCGAATTCTTCCGATCGTGTCTTTTTGCCTTACTTGTGTCATATACGGCTGCCACCGATCAGTTCCAATGAAATAGGGGTCGAACCGATTTATTCAAAATATCGGTTCGACCCCATTTATCTTAGAATTCTTTATTTTTTTCGCTATTCCGAGTCTCGACATAGTAGTCACTCAAGCTTCGTTTCGCCAATTCTCAAGCGTCACCGATCGAACTGAAAGCGGACATCGAATGCGCTGCCGACGGGCACAAAAAAACCCGGCACATGGCCGGGTTCTCGATTTTTGGTAGCGGGGGCGCGCTATGAGAATTATATGCAGATCAAGATCCGACCCTTTCCATTGATCGCTTAGTCGATACGGACAAGAATTTGGTGAATTCGAACGGTTTAGAGTTGGCTTTCCGGCGCAATTTTCAGAAACCAGGCCTTAAATCGTAGCCACCTGCCTGCCAGCGGCTCTTTATTCTCAGTCACAGGCTCCCCGTCGATCTTGCCTTGCCACTGGAGGCGGCCCTTGTCATCGAGTACAACTCGATACGCGATAGATGGAATGTCCACTTCGAGACCGGCCGCCATCGCGCCGACTAGCTCTTCCGAGTCGACCAACAGACCCATTTCTGCATTAATCTCCAACGAACGCGGATCGAGGTTTAGTGAGCCTACGAAAAGGTAGCGGCGATCAATCAGTATTAACTTGGTGTGTAATGTCAGGACGCCGGGGCCTTCGCCGCCCTGGATCTCGTTGCCCGCATTTGCCCGCACTTCGTACAATTCGACACCTGCCTCAATCACGTCCTTGCGATAACCCGAGTAGCCTGAATGCACGGCGACGTGATTGTTTGACGCCAGGGAATTGGTTACGACGACAACGCGTACACCCTTCTCGACCAGGTCTCGCGCATACTGCACGCCGTCGTCGCCAGGCACATAGTATGGCGAAATGAAAATCAACTCTTGCTCGGCTTGCTGCAGTATCTCGTTTACGTCGGTCGCAAGTCCCATGTGCTCCGTGCCTACGGGATTGACGAGCTTGTCCGGATCGTCGGCGATCACAACGGCGTTGGCCACGAAAAGCGGTTGATTCCCGGTAATCAGGTCTTGTAGGATCTCACTGGATAGCGCCTCTTTGTAGATGGCTGCGTATGTCGGCTTCGCTTTCTCTGTCAGTCTCGACCGCTCAGACTCGAGTGACTCCGAGTCATTCACATTCAAGAGTTGCTCGATCGGGATCGCCAGCTCGTGGTTCCAATAGATGTCAAACGATTTGGAGATTGCCTTCGCAATCTCTCCGAATGCCAGAATATCGAAGTCTGCGAATACCGCATCGTCCTTGAGCTGGAAGTATTCATCAGCGATGTTGCGCCCTCCGACGATGCTGATGGCATTGTCGACGGTAAACGACTTGTTGTGCATGCGCCGATTGGCCTTACTGAAACTTCCAACAAAGTTGAGTGAATAGAGGCCCCGGCGCGATATCGGATTGAACAGCCGCACTTCAATGTTCGGGTGCTGACTCAGCAGAAGGAGCGTTCGATCCGATGCCGACGTAAACACGTCATCGAGCAGGAACCGGACACGCACGCCACGGTCTGCAGCTCCGATGAGAGCATTCGTCATGACCAGTCCGGCCGTGTCGTCCTTCATCAGGAAGTACTGCAGATCGACGCTCTTCTCGGCTTTCTCGATCATATCGAGCCTCGCGCCGAGGGCGTCCATGCCATTCACGAATGGAAAAAACCCGGATCGCCCATCGTGAAGTCGCGCCCAGCCTTCGGCTGCACGGCCAAAGTGCGTATCGCTGATATTCACAATTGCGGCGCTTTGGGTCTTGGGTGAATCTAAAGGTACGCTGGCGCAACCATACAGCGCGCTCGCGACCGCAAGAATCGCAAAAGCCGCCGAACGCACGATTAGTCGTCCCAGCTGCCGCCCAGAGCGAGGTTCAGGTTGACCCGCTGCTCGAGCAGAAGCCGCTCAACGCTGGAGAGTGCGCTTTTTGCATTGATCACGCGTTGCTGGATAGTCAAGACACTCAGCAAGTCCTCTTCGCCTTCGTCGTAGCGAAGGCTGGCGATACGAAATGCTTTCTCAGCTTCACGAGCAGCCTCTTCCAAATCAACTGCACGCTGCGCGACGACTACACCCTGGTCCAGATTCGTTTCCAATTCACTGAATGCATTGAGCGCAGCCTGGCCGTAGGCCGCTAGTGCTTGTTCCTGCTCCGCGGTTGCGATCACAACGGCTTCGCGTCGCCTTCCGCCGTCGAATATCGGCGCAAGAAGATTCGCGCCCAGACGCCACGCGACGTTTGCCGGATCAAGCAGGTCGGACAGCGAGCCGGACGCTCCTCCAAACTCACCGGTCAGCCCAACTGTAGGAAGGCGGGCGGCTCTCGACTGCGCGGTGGCGTTGAACGCGGCCGCCACACGACGCTCCGCGGCCACGATATCCGGCCGACGCTCCAACAACTCCGACGGCACGCCGGTAGGCGGTGGCGGGGGCACAGCGGGCAGAGATTCACGCACTTCAAGGTCCGCGCCCGGATAGCGGCCCAGCAGCGCCTCCAGCGCCCGCACGGCGTCACGGTACGAACCCTCCACGGTGGTCAGTCGCTCACGGGCAGTCGCAAGGTCTGATCGAGCCAGCGAGACATCCTGCGCTGACGCCATACCGTTGTCGTACTTTACGTTCACGATCCGCTGGGTTTCTTCCAGAATTTCTACCGTGTCACGGGCGATGCCGGTCTGGACTTTCGCCTCAATGGCGGTGAAATAGGCTTTCGCCGTCGCAGCAGCCAATGAGTATTGTGCAGATCGATAGTCCGCCTCGACCGCCTGCGCACTCGCGACGGCACCGCGCTGCCCGGATCGGAGGCGACCCCAAACGTCCGCCTCCCAGGATACCTGCAGACCGAGACTCAGGCTGGTCGTCGTTGGCCGCGAACTATCAGCACTGCCTGATCGGCCGCCGGTGGCGGCGAGACTGATGTCCGGAGAAAGCGCGGCGCCCGCTTGTCGGGCCAGCGCCCACGCGCGATCGACACTTGCTGCAGCAGCAGTCAGATCCCGATTGTTTGCCTGCGCCTCGGTTACGAGTTTTGTCAAAGCCGGATCGTTGAAGGTTTCGATCCAGCCTACCTGTACGGCGCCTGCGTCCGATTGCGTGCCCCATTGCTCGGGCGAGTTCGGAGATTCGTTTTCTACCGCTTTGTCCACGTCAGTCTCAATGGCTTCGCGCGACGGTGCGGCACTACATGCTGTTAAAAGACCCGCAACAATCGCGATTGGCAGACCGAATCTAGGTATTCGCATGACGAATCTCCTCAGGCCCGATCTTGAAGAACATGGCGTAAAGAACAGGAACGATGATGAGCGTGAGCACGGTTGCGAACGTCAGACCGAAAACCAGAACAACCGCCATGGATTGAAAAAACGCATCGAAGAACAGCGGTATTACACCGAGCACGGTCGTAAGTGCGCCCATCATGACTGGCCGAACGCGGCTTGCTGCCGCATCGATTACCGCATCGAATCGAGGCACTCCGTTCTTGATCTCAAAGTCGGTTTGATCGACCAGAACAATAGCGTTCTTGATGAGCAGACCGGAAAGTGCCAGCAGCCCAAGGATGGCCATAAATTCGAGTGGAGTTCCGGTCACCAGCAATCCGACAACGACGCCAATCAATGCCAGTGGGACGACCAGCCAGATAACGACGGGTTGACGAACCGTGCCGAACAATATGAAGACCGTGAGTACCATGGCCGTGAAACCCAGCGGCAGCGTTGATGCGAGGTCTTCATTTGATTTCTTTGAGTCTCCGTATTCGCCGTCCCATTCAAGCGTATAACCGTCTGGCCGCTCAATGGCTTCAATCGCCGGCCTGATGCGTGCCAGTAACTCCGAGGCCAGCTCATCGGGATAAGGATCGCTTTGCGCCTTGATCGTCCCGATTCGGTCTTCGCGTTTCAGTCGGCCGTCGCGCCACACGGTTCTGAAACCATCTGTGACCTGCCCGATCGGAACAGTGACGCCCGTTACCGAGCTCAACACCTGAATGTTGCGCATGTCCTCCACGTTGACTCGCTCATTTTCCGGCGCGCGCGAGATAATTGGCAAAAGGTCATCTCCTTCTCGATACACACCGACTGATTTACCCGAATACGTAGTTAGCAACGCGTTAGCGAGATCTTCGCGCGACACACCGGCGCGGCGCGCTTTGCTTGCAGAGTAAATCGGTTCAATGACGCTGACAGGCTGGCGCCAATCGTCTTTGATGGACAGCGCTCCCCCATCATTGACCATCACTCGTTTAGCTTCATCTGCGAGTGCGCGGAGTATCTTCGGGTCCCGCCCTTTGAATGTTGCCTCTATTTTCGAGCCGCCGCCCGGCCCAAGCACAAAGCGCCAAACCTTTGCTTGCGCGTTCGCATAGCGCTCATCGATATACGACTGTATCTGCGGCATCAGCTCGTCGATGAGCTTGTAGTTATCGACCCTGACAAGTAGTTGAGCGTACGAGGAATTGGCCGACTCGGGCGGGTATACGAGCATGTAGCGTATGCCGCCACCACCAATCGAGGTTTGCACGGCGTTCACACCGTTCAGACCCAGAACGAACTCTTCGATCTCCAGAATGTCATCTTGCGTTTTGGCAATGTTCGTACCCTGTGGCAGCCAGTAGTCAACTACCAACTGCGGTGTCGTGGATGCCGGAAAAAACCCAGCCTTCACGAATTGAAACCCCCAAACAGAGACTAGGAAAACGCCGACTACAGCAACCACTACAGCGGGCCGCATGCGCAGCGCACGACCTAATACCCGTTTATAAGTGCGTGCGAACGCGTTGTCCGCTGACTGCGCATCGCTTTCGTCAACTGACCCCTCCTTGAACAGCCAGAAACAAAACAATGGCGTCAGCGTAACCGCGAATAGCCAGCTGAATAACAACGATATCAAGATGACCCAGAAAAGATGCCCTGTGTACTCAGCTGTGCTACCGGGTGCAAGCCCAATTGGCGCAAAGGCAATGATTCCTACAAGAGTGCCCCCAAGGAGCGGCCACTTGGTTTGATCGACAATTGACTTTGCAATATCCAGCTTCTTAGCTCCACGCTGGACACCAACAAGGATCCCTTCTGTCACCACGATGGCGTTGTCGACCATCATCCCTAATGCAATGATCAGCGCGCCCAGCGAAATCCGGTGCATCGGAATGCCGGCAACATTCATTGTGGCAAGAGTCGCGAAAATCGTCAGCAACAAAATGGCACCGATGGCGCTGGCCGACTTCAATCCCATGAAAATCAGCAGCGTTATGATCACGATTACCAGGGCGGCGATTACATTGACAACAAAGTTTTGAACGGACGCGTCGACAATCTTGCCCTGGTGATAGAACTCGTGCAGTTCGATACCAATAGGTCTGCGACTCTCCGACTCGGCGATCTTTGCATCGACGCCCTGGCCGATCTTCACGATGTTTCCGCCGAGGATTCCCGCCACGCCGAGAGCGACTGCGGGGTGCCCATTGTATCGATATAACTTCCGTGGTGGTGTCTGATACCCCCGCCAAATGTTTGCGATGTCCCGAAGATAAATGATGCGACCGTCGGCGGCCGTCGAGACAAGCAGATTCTCGATCGCTTCGACGGAGTCGATCGCTCCAGTCGGATCGATGACCAATCGGCGGTCGCCAACGCTAACGTCCCCTGCAGAAACGACTGCGTTTTGCTGCGAGAGGATGTCGTAGACGTTTGACACGGATACGCCAAGCGCCGTTGCATTTTGTCGGGAGATCTCGACGTATATCGCTTCCGGCAACACACCATCTACTGAAACCTTGGCCACGCCATCGACCTGCAGCAGCTCACTTTGCAAATCCTTCGAATAGCGACGAAGGTCCGCAGGCGTATAACCGTCGCCAGTCAGGAAAAAATAGAGGCCGTAGACGTCACCGAAATCATCATACACAGCGGGCGCACCAGCACCTGGCGGCAACGACTGCTGCGCATCGTTTACTTTGTTGCGCAATTTGGTCCAGATGAGTTGCAGATCAGCTCTTGATTTTGAGAACTCGTATTTGATATTGACCATGATCTCTGCGACGCCGGCAGACGATACAGATTCGACATCGTCGACTTCCTGCAGCTGCTGTATCGCGCGCTCAAGCGGCTCCGTGACTTCCTCAGCCACTTCTACCGGGCTGGCGCCCGGATACTGCACGATGATTTGTGCCGTGCGAATCGTGAATTCCGGATCCTCGAAACGCGGCATGTCTTGATACGCTGACCAGCCGCCAATTACCGTCAGCAAAATGACGATTACGCTGAGGACTTTGTTTCTTATTGTGAATTCTGCGAGATTCACGTCAGCTCCGCCTGATTGCTTCAGGTTGGCATATGCCCGTCGCTGGGATCATTCGGTCCACGGGCGAACCTGCATACCTTCGGCAAGGTAGGACGCCCCTGCCGTGGCGATGGTTTCTCCCATCTCGAGTCCCTCGGTCACAATTGCTGTTTCGCCGATACCGTCTGACACGGTGACTTCCCGCTTGGATACTGTCATTGAATCCTGATCGACTATCCAGACGTACCGCGCTGTACCGTCGCTCAAGATCGCCGACAATGGCACCGAGACTCGCTGCGGCTGCGAATCGGTTGTCCGTCGCGCTTGACTCAGCTCGAGCGTCGCATGCATGCCGGGCAAGACAACCAGGTTGCCGGGAGGGTCGAACGTAAAGGTGACAGCATAGGTTTGAGAGGTCGAGTCTGCCAGCAGAGACGCACTTTTGAATGTCGCCTCAATTCGTGTATCCGGAGCGGCATCGAGTAAAACGAATGCCGTCCGGTTCTCCGCCTCTTGCGAGCGCGCAATGACACTCGCCGGCACATTCACCGTCGCCTCAACAATCCCTGCCCCACCAAGATTTTCAGTCCCAATGAGCGTGGCGACTATTTGGCCTGCAGAAATACTCTGACGTTCTCTGATCGGAACTTGCGCAACAACGCCGGAAAATGGCGCCAGAATGACTGTATCGGCCAGTGCCTTTTCGGCCGTATCCAGCTGGGATCTGGCGACGTCCCGTTGGGATTTTCGCTGTTCGAGAACGCTGCGTGCGATCGCATCCGCCTGTGACAGGCGCACCGCCCGCTGATACTCCTCCTCAGCGTTTTCGAATTGCGCTCTTGCGGACGTCACCTGGCTCTGAAAGTCGCGCTGATCCAAGCTCGCAATTACATCACCCGCTTGCACTTCCTGAGAATCGACGACGGCGATTTCCGCAACTAAACCGCCGACCTGAAAGCTCAACTCGGAAAGCTGCGCAGCATCAAGCACCGCTGGATACCTTGCCAGCTGCATATCTGATGCCCCTGATAGGGTGATCAGTTTTACTGGCCTTACAGCTGGTTCTCGGACGTCCTCACCGTCCTTGTTTCCGCATGAAGCCAAAAAAATGAGCGTGATTGAGCATACCAATGTCAGCGTAATCTTGTTTCCAACTGCTCGCATGATGTACACCTTATTTTATTTGGTATTGGTGGCGGTACTGAGCCGCGCTGCTCGCACTTTAACCAGCAATTCAGATTGTTGCACGTCTATTCGCGGTTGACGGCGGCTCGAAAAACTGCTTGTTTTGGCGAATAATCAACCGCATACGAAGTTGGGGGGCGTTATTGTGATGAGTAGTCAATTGCTTCTGGGTACCGCGTTGATCATTACAAACGCAGTTTCTCACGTTTCCTGCCTGGTTTGGCTCGCCGGTTTGCTAAAGCGAATAGGAACGTCCAAAACTTTCAGCCCAAACAAGAGAGGAATGATATTTCTGCTGGGCGTCGCCGTACTTGGATTGATTGCGATTCACACAACCTCGGCGTGGGCCTGGGCGGGTGTTTACTACACCTTGGGCGAATTCACTGATTCAGTCGGGCGCTGTACTTTTCAGTCGTGACATCGACCACGTTGGGGTACGGCGACATTACGCTCACAGGTAGATGGCAGCTACTCGCGAGTTTCGAAGCAATGGGAGGACTCATTCTCTTTGGCGCAAGCACAGCGTTCTTACTTGCCGTCACTCGGAGTTGGTTCAGCCATTTGTCGGAATCGGAAAGTTAGGATTTTCCGAGCCCCTTGCCCCGTTGCTAAGGCTCGGTTGAACTAACCTCCCGACGGA
>PVMK01126222.1_pt1 | contig 14948 bp, 13 predicted proteins | sample 1853481 | NCBI WGS metagenome assembly PVMK01 (sample SAMN08533507, study PRJNA380276) | Marine sediment metagenome, whole genome shotgun sequencing project.
CCACTTCACCCATCGATCATTTTTAGGATCCAACGCCTTAATCACTGTTTTCTCTGAAAACCCCTTTCCGACAAGCTTGCGGATGTTACCGTAAAGGTCTTCCAGAAATTGCAATTTACTTCTGATCTTTAGCTTTGCGTTTGTTAAACTGGGGTTGTGCGCACAGAACAAGGTTTCAAAGTCGTACTGAAGAATCTTTTTTAATGAAGCGATCTGGTCGGCAAAGCGCTCATCAGACCGGAAAAATTTAATGCGGTCGTTTAGGTACAGATCGCCTGAAAATAGCCAGCCCTGCTGCTTTTCCAGAAACACGGTGTGGTCTTTGCTGTGTCCGGGCGTGTGAACAGGTGTAAATGTGAATCGATCGGTTTGGATAACCTCATCCATGGGTGTTACCTTCAACGGGGGTGCTTTTCCCCAAACATACCGCTGATAGGGTAGAATGGGGAAGCCGGATTCCATTTTTGCGGCCGTAAACCGATGGCCCATAACCGGAATGGCATGCAGGTTGCTGATCAGCGCTGCGTTTCCGCTGTGGTCCTCGTGGTGATGGGTTAAGAGAATGAGTTTGAGTTTTTTTTCTTTGAGCAGCCCGGAGAGCGCTTTTGCCATGTGGTGCTGCCCGGTGTCGATCACCAGTCCATCAACGACATACATAAAAACCGACATCACCGGCGGGCCGATAGGACCGTATCCTATCCGGATGCTTTCCACGTCGCCAAAATAGTCGGTTTTTATGATGTTCATACAGATCGAGTTTTATACAAAGCTGTTGACAGCATTTTATACCGTTATAAAACGCGTGCACTACCTTTGGACCGTAACCTTGTTGATTACCACAGGTTCTGAAGGTTGGTCCCTGGCATCGGTTTTTACAGAGCCGATTTTGCTTACCACATCCATACCTTTGACGACTTTGCCAAAAACGGAGTGTCGATCATCCAGATGCGGTGTAGGACCGAGGGTAACAAAAAATTGGCTGCCGTTCGTATTGGGCCCGGCGTTGGCCATAGAAAGAATGCCTTCACTATCATGTCTTAATGACGAATCGAATTCATCCTTGAATTGATATCCCGGGCCGCCTGTTCCGTTTCCCTGGGGACAGCCGACCTGAATGACAAAGCCTTCAATGACACGATGGAAGGTCAGACCGTCGTAAAAATTCCCTTCGCGATGCGTTTTCTGTCGGCCTTCTGCGAGATTGATAAAACTCCATACGGTCTCAGGGCATTCTTTGGCATAAAGTTCGGCTTCAAAATTGCCCAGACTGGTTTCAAAAACGGCGATGGGACGCTCAACATCTTCTTTGTAGTCAATTTTTTCGTTCATAAATCCTACCTCTTCATTAATTATCGATGCGTTATAGGGTTATTAAAAATGGCCTGAAGACAAAACCGGCTTAAAATCAATTTAGGAAAGAATAGTTCCCAGTAAGATATCGTCAGCTAATTTTTGTGCCCTGACGGCCACCAATTTATTTTTATAATCATTATTGGCGTCAATCAGAATCGGTATATAATTCGAAGAAAGGCCTTTCAATAAGCCTGTGAGTCTGTGGCGAGTTGTTTCTATCAGAACATCAAGTTTTTGGCCGATAAATTGGGTGTAGAAATCAACTCTTTTTGAGTCCCCCAGCATACGAATGCGCTCACATCGGTGTTTAACCACCTCGGGCGAAATTTTATTCTGATAGTCGGCTGCAGGGGTTCCCGGACGAGATGAAAACGGGAAAACATGCAGATACGATACGGGCAACTCATCTATAAGTGCATACGTGTTTTCAAAGGCCGCATCGGTTTCGCCGGGAAATCCGATCAGTGTGTCGACCCCAATGGCTGCCTGCGGCAGCCGATCGTGGATTTTTGTGACCAGTTGCCTGAAATCTCTGGCGGCATACGGCCGGGCCATTTTCTGCAAGATGCGATCATCGCCGCTTTGCAGCGGAATATGAAAATGGCGGCAAAAGCTATTCGATTCAGCGACACGCTCGACGATGGCATCGGTTAATTCAAGGGGTTCAATGGAACTGAGCCGCACTCGCGGAATCAAATTTAAGTTATCAATGCGATTTAGCAATTCTCCCAGGCAAGTTTTCGGAATCAGATCATTGCCGTAATGGCCTAAATGGATGCCGGTCAATACAATTTCGTGATATCCGTTATTTGAGAGCTCTTGAATCCCTGCCAGTACGTTTTCAACCGGTTTGCTGCGGCTCGGTCCTCTGGCATAAGGAACAATACAGTAAGTGCAAAATGCATTACACCCATCCTGGATTTTAAAGAAAGGGCGGGTCCGGCCGCCGGCAACAACATCGGGCGAAGATTCGAAATCCTGTTCGAGTTGAATATCGTTGCAGATAGATAGCGGTTGATCGGGGGCTGTATTCGTATTGCGACGGATCATTTCGCAGATCAAGTGCTTGTCTGCATTACCGATGATATCATGCACCCCTTCGATTTTCTCGATGGCTTCCGGTTCTGTCTGGGCATAACAGCCTGTGACCACAATGCGGGCTGATGGATTCAGGCGTATTGCCTGGCGTACGGCCTGACGGGACTGCATGGATGCTTTTTGGGTAACGGTGCAGGTATTTATAATGCAGATCTCTGAGGGCTCGTTTTCAAGAGCCGGTAACCGGTCGCAAGATTTCAATTGCTTCGCAATGGCATCGGACTCGCACTGATTTACTTTACATCCCAGAGTGGTAATCCTAAATTTCGGCATATTAGTCGACATCCTGAGATCAATCTAGTTTCCATCCATTTGATAAAGTTTACCAAATTACTGCCATTTAGCGCTCCTGTCAACTCCCCGGTTAACACATATACAGGGCGGCGACATGTCGTGCATAACCCAAAATGCCGCTTATCTTTGTCATGCAACACGGACAGAGAGTTTTAGAACTTAAATTATTGATTTTAAATCTTTTTTCTCATATTATTTTGAAAAGAGCCCATTTTTGGCTTTCAAATATAAAGCTTAGAACGCTAATTGAGCGAAAGTCGAGGGTGCCCCAGCTTCCCCGCTAGCGGGATCTCCGCTTCGCTCCGTCAAACGTCCAAGGCCGAAACTGTCCCGCCTGGGCGGGACCGCGAGCCCTTGGCAACGCAGAAGATGGGGTGGCATCGGCTTTCCCGAAGGGTAAACAAAATGAAAAGATTTTCTTAAAAGTTATAACGCTTCAAGAGAAGACATATTGAATTTTGAAAAATATAGCAAAAATGACCACTATTTTAAAACTTTACCCCTTGTTTTTCATTTTGTTTACGATCAATTAGGGTAGAATTTAAAGGCTGTTGTATGCTGAATCGTTTTGCATATCGGACAACGGGGCTGGCCATTAAAACGATTACTAATCTATCAAAGGCCAGAATTTCGCTTCACGGTGAAAAAAATATACCCGATGGACCCAATATCTTTGTCCTCAATCATTTTACCCGGCTTGAAACCTTTCTAATGCCTTACATTATTTTCCGGTTAACCAAAATTCCGGTCTGGTCATTAGCCTCTTACGAACTGTTTAAGGGCGCATTTGGGAGTTATCTGGAAAAAGTTGGTGCCGTTTCCACCAAAAATCCGGACCGTGATCGATTGATCGTTAAATCCTTGCTCACGGGTGAGGCCAATTGGGTCATATTTCCCGAAGGCCGCATGGTTAAAAATAAGAAAATAATTGAAAAAGGACGTTTCATGATTTCAGCAGCCGGCGGCAAGCATCCACCGCACTCTGGCGCCGCGACCCTGGCACTGCGGACCGAGTTTTACCGACAACGCCTGCGAAAGCTGTCTGTGGAACATCCAGATGAAGTTAAGTATCTGCTGGATTTGTTTCAAATAAAGAACCTTGAATCCGTATTGTCTCAAAATACACATATCGTTCCTGTCAACCTGACGTACTACCCGATAAGAGCGCGGGAAAACATATTAAGCAATTTGGCGCTTCGCCTGGTCGATGATTTGCCGCAACGCCTTATCGAAGAGCTTATGACGGAAGGTTCCATGCTTCTTTCCGGCGTGGATATCGATATCCGTTTTGGAGAACCGATTGAGATATTTGAGTGTTTACAGTGCTCTCCAATTGAAATGGACATTTCAGCAAAACGCCGAATCAACTTTGATGATCCAATACCCTCGCGAACCCGAATGCGCATCGAAGCTTTGAAACTCATGGAACGTTATATGACCGCCATTTACAGCATGACCACCGTTAATCATGATCATCTTTTTGCCTCGATGCTTCATTCGATGCGATCAAAAAAAATTGACGAACAGGATTTGAGAAGAAGAGTTTTCCTGGCGGCCACTCATATTCCCCAGAAAATCGAAATATGCCTGCACCGCAGCCTGCAAGAGAACCAGGTGCATTTACTAACCGACGATCGTTACCATAAAGTTAAGGATTTTATGGCCGTTGCCCTTGATACGGGAATAATTACGACAAAAGACAGGTCACTGATTAAAGATCCCTCGAAGTTTTCCTCGCCTTATGATTTTCATCGGGCTCGGATTGATAACCCGATAGAGGTGATGGCCAATGCGGTGGAACCGCTAAGCACTTTGCAACGTACCGTCAGCCGGATTGCCTCTCAACCCCGGTTTTGGATCAAAAGAAGCGTTGCCAATTACCTGAGAGAACAAGCCGATGAGGAATTTAAAAAAGACTATGAAGCATTTTTTCTGGAAGGCGAAACAAAGCCCGCCTCGGTGGGCATGCCGTTTCTGATCAAGGGAAGATCCAAAGATATTGGCGTCGTTCTTTCCCACGGTTACATGGCAGCGCCATTAGAAGTTAGAGAACTGGCTGAACATTTAGGCCGGTTGGGTTTTTGGGTATATGCCCCGCGATTAAAGGGGCACGGAACGTCACCGGAAGATCTGGCCACTCGCTCCTATCTGGATTGGAGGGATTCCGTCGATCAGGGATATGCGATAATCAGCAACATCTGCAACCGCGTGGTGGCCGGCGGCTTTTCAACCGGAGCCGGTTTGGCACTGGATCTTGCCGTTCGAGTGGAAGCAGTGGCCGGTGTTTTTGCCGTAGCCGCTCCTATGCGGCTGAAAGATTTTTCTTCACGGTTTGCACCTGCGGTGGACATGTGGAATCGCTTAATGGAACGCGCACGGCAGGTGGGTGCCAAAAAAGAATTTGTGGAGAATAGACCCGAAAATCCCCATATCAACTATATGCGCAATCCGATCTCCGGTGTGGTTGAACTCGATCGGCTCATGGTTGACTTAGAGCCCAAATTATCTGAATTGAAGGTACCGTCTCTTGTCGTTCAATCCCGGGGAGATCCCGTGGTGGATCCGAAGGGATCCCGCAAAATATTTGAGCTTATCGGTTCAATTGACAAGGAATATTTGCTGTTTAATTTTGAGCGCCACGGTATTTTGCTGGGTGATGGTGCTCAGAGGGTCCATAAAGCGATTGGTGAATTTTTGAAGAGATTTTAATATCTTATAGTCAAATCCTTAAGTTTTACATAAGTTTTTTGTTTCACTGGCGGTGTATTTCGTTGCAATCCGTACAAAATTTTTCAATGCGATGCAATACAGACCCAATATAACGCTAAAGCTTCACTGCGTGCCCATCATTTCAGTTCTCTTAAGGCAACCTCTGTTTCGTGTCTGAAACCTCAATAAGAGCCCATCGGTATAAACTCACCAATTTCGGGCTAACTATTTCAAATTACTTTAGATTGAAGCGGCGGCTACTTTTTTTTGCACGCAGAATTTTGACATAAACTGCTATTTATATTACAATAATTAATAAATCCGGAAAGCAAAAATGATAGCGATCTTTACGATCTATAATGAATAGGGAGCTTCTGATGTCATGAAAAAACTGCTTTGGCTCATCAGTGCAATATTTTTTACGGCATGTGTAAAAACCCTTCCGGCGGTGAAAATTGCCGAAGAACCCATGGTGCAGGACTGTGAGTTCATTGCAACAATTTCTGAAACCACGGATCCGGGTAGGATTTTAGATAATTATCGCCCCACGGATCACCAGGATAAGGTTTTGCAACGGGCTGCCAACTTGGGGGCCACCCATATCGTCTGGGCATATGATTATCGGATTGGTTCGTCTGCCACCGCCTATCGGTGCGATCCATGATGATAGGGAAGGAAAGCAGACATTTCGACAACCAAGCGGAATGAAACCGATAACCGTTAAAAATGAGCGAAAAGATTCAATATGGCTAAAAGAAAGATGTACAATACCACTCTGGATGCGGATCTGATCAAGGAGATCAGGATATTAGCGGCACAGGAGGAAAAACGCCAAAACGATCTTCTGGAAGAAGCGATCCTGGACCTCCTTGATAAATATAAGGAATCCGTAAATTAATCGTCATAAATGCTTGCTTTTTGCCATCTCCAGATGGTAAATATTCATCCAGGGGTGGTCAGATGAGCTCAAATCCTGAAAAAAGAGACAATACCCGATTCGATTACCAGGCTCCGATTGTACTGGAGGATGCCAAGTTTGGTGTTCTTCAGGGTGCCCGAATGTTCAATTACAGCGACTTCGGGTTGTATTTTGAAACCGATCACTTTCTTGCCCCCGAAACCGATATTTATGTCGGAATCCCCAACTCCCCCTACGCGCCTGATCCCGACATTTATGAGCGCTACCATACCCTAATAAAATGGCGAAAGCCTCTGAAGAAATCCTCTTTTTACTATGGTTATGGGGTTCGTTTCCTGAAAACCGATCCGTTGGACAGACCCATCGAAAGGGGAATAGAGTCCCGTAAACATCCGCGAAAGTTGTGTTCTCTGGATGTAAAATACGCGATTCAAAAGCAAATCTTTCCAGGAGAAGTCAGAAATATAAGTCTGGGTGGCGTCTTTCTTAAGACCCATCAAAATGACAGCCTCGATGTCGGGCAGCGCTTCAAATTGGCGGTTCTCAACAGAAAAAGAGGTAATGTTATCAAGCGCAACGGCAAGGTGATCTGGTCCAACCGTAGCGGATTTGGGGTGGAGTTCCAGCGATTGGCAAGAAAAATATAGGCGGCGCCTGATGAGATTTAATTACCGCTTGACATGATACATTGTGGTATTATAGTATAAGCATGCAGCACAAGCTGCGAAGTTGTTAATCGGTTAACTTTTCAACTTAACCCTTAACACTTTCCTCTATCCAAGGTGGCCCATTCCCCATGGGTCACCTTTTTTTTGAGAAAAATTAATTCGAAATGTCAAAGACCCCCGTGTTAGAGATATTCTCAGATTATATCTGACCCTGGTGTTACTTCATTACCGGGCGTATTGAAAGATTGCGGAGTGAATTTGAGATTAAAATCCAATGGATTGCCTTTCCCCTCCATCCGGACACTCCGCCGGAGGGCCGCACACTGGAAGAACTGTTTTCCGGCCGCAATATCAACATCCCTCAAATGCTAACAAAATTAAAGCAGACCGCCAGGGACGCGGGCTTGCCTTTTGGGGATCGGAAGATGACTTACAATAGTCGACTGGCTCAGGAGCTGGGAAAATGGGCGGAAAAAAAGGAATACGGCGATGCCTTTCATGATGCCGTTTTCAGAGCGTATTTTGCAGACGGGCGTAATATCGCTGATAATAACACTTTAAGTGATATCGCCAATTCAGCCGGCCTCAATGCCAATGAGGCCCGCGAAGTGCTTGCCGCCAGAACCTTTAAGGCATCTGTTGACGCCGATTGGTCCCGCGCTCATGAATCAAAGGTGACAGCCGTACCAACTTTTTTAATGGAGGGCCAATCGCTGGTTGGCGCCCAACCATACAACATTCTGGCGAATTTTATGTGGCAACATGGGATCAAGCGGCGGGTATGAAATCATTAACCGGCCTGCAGCATTAAAGGCGCGTCGAATCCTGCTCTTGAAGTGGTTTCAAAACCTCAGATCAGGTTCAAGGGCAAGGCGTCCCGCGGATTGAAAACGGAGCGTACACGTTAGTACGTGAGTATTTCAATCCGCGGGGCAACACAGCCATTGGGCCTCAGATGGGGTTTTGAAACCACTTCTAAGGACTGCCAATGAACTTCATTGCCATCATCATTCTCTGTACCATCTGTGTTGATTTTATCTTAAACCTGGTGGCGGACGGATTCAACCTAAAACACCTCAGAAGCGAACTGCCGCAAACGTTTCAGGGAGTCTACGACGCGGAACGCTATCGTAAATCCCAGCAATACCTGAAAGTCAATACCCAATTTGGATGGATCACATCCGCATTTAGCCTCAGCGTGATTCTTGTATTCTGGTTCGCAAAAGGATTTCCTCTGCTGGACCAATGGGTGCGCTCTTTTGAACGGGGACCGGTTCTTACCGGACTGATTTATATGGGCATCCTGATGCTGTTCAAAGCTGTTCTATCGCTTCCTTTTAGTCTTTATGCGACCTTTGTCATTGAAGAGCGCTTCGGCTTCAACACAACTACCTGGAAGACCTTATTAATGGATTTATTAAAAGGTCTGGTGTTGGCGCTTTTACTGGGAACACCGCTGCTGGCCGCTATTCTGGCATTTTTTCAATATGCCGGCCCCAATGCCTGGTGGTATTGCTGGATTGGCGTGACACTTTATATGCTGGTGGTTCAGTTTATTGCCCCCACATGGATCATGCCGCTGTTTAATAAATTCACACCCCTGGAAGAAGGGGAACTCAAATCGGCGATTTTATCCTATGCGAATTCGATCAATTTTCCTCTGGAAAATGTCTATCAGATGGATGGATCGCGGCGATCCACAAAATCAAACGCCTTTTTTACCGGTTTCGGCAAACATAAACGAATTGTCTTGTTTGACACCTTGATAAAGCGGCACTCGGTCAACGAACTGGTGGCGGTATTGGCCCATGAAATGGGGCATTACAAAAAAAAGCACATACGACAATCTCTTATTCTGGGGATCCTGCAAACGGGTCTGATGCTGTTTCTATTGTCGCATTTCATCGCCTATCAGGGTCTGTTTAACGCCTTTTATATGCCGCAACAGTCTGTCTATGCCGGTATGATCTTCTTTGCCATGTTATACGCGCCGATTGATTTTTTTATCGGGATATTCATGCAGGTATTGTCACGCAAAAACGAGACCGCCGCCGATCAATTTGCAGCTGAAACCACAAAGGATCCCCTCTCGATGGTGGATGCATTAAAAAAGCTCTCGGTTCACAATCTATCGAATCTGACTCCTCATCCGTTTTATGTGTTTTTAAATTATTCTCATCCGCCGGTGTTGAAACGCATTCAATCACTGTCAAACTGATACACAGCGGTTTATTGCCAACGCCGCATAAGGGGGTCGGCATAATTTTAGCTTTTTCCAAATGGGACACGGATGAACACGGATTACGCAGATTAATTAATATTTTTTAGCATGCTATAATGGCATAAGCAGTCTTGTTTTCAAAATCTGTGGAAATCTGTGATAATCTGTGTCCTATTTTCTTAGGGCTATAGTGGCACAAAGGAGCGAAAAAAAATGGGCAATCGATTGACCCATATTTTGATACTGGCAGATCTGGAAGGAAGCTCCGGCTGCTGGAGATATAGGGCGTCTTCATTTTTAACCGACGAATGGTGTCGGGCCTGTCTTGAAATGAGCCGCGACGTCAGCGCGGTCGTCAGCGCACTTTTTAAGGCTGGAGTAAAAACCATTACGATCAAAGATTTTCATCGCACCGGCTACAATTTGTTCCCGGAGATGATCGATTCCAGAGCGACCCTTATATCCGGATACCGGCGGGGTCCCGTTCCCGGTATCGGAAATCCAAACAATGCTCAAGCGGTTATGTTTCTGGGAATGCACGCGGCTTCAGGATCGGACGGGTTTCTGGCCCATACCTTAACCTCCCGCATTGCCCGTCTGGAGGTCAACCACAGATTGTTGGCCGAAATCGAGTTATTTGCCGGGTCTTTGGCTCCGTGGGGAATCCGCCCTGTCTTTTTTTCGGGCTGTCCGGTGGCCTGTAAACAGGCAGAAGTTGTAATTGAAAACATCAATTGCTTTCCGATTGATAAATCCCGGGGCCCTGAAAACTTTGACGCCCGCATATGGCGGTCAGCCCTGGCACAGGAGGCAGTTAAATCCCTGGCCAATCATAAAGCCAAACCCTATGAACCGGTCGGACCGTTTAATGCGCGGGTGACTATGCGGGACGGAGAAGCGGAGGCCGCCAGACTGGCCCGTCGCTGGAAATTTGAGCAGGCCGGATCGCAAATCCGGATTTGCAGCGCCAGTATCCATCAACTGTATCTGGAATTGATCCGGCTGTGCTACCTGACGCCGACAATCGAAAAAGTACTGCCCCTGGCGCTGGTGGCGTTTAATTTGAAAGGGCGCATTGGCATCATTCGAGCCCGAAGACGCTTAAAAAGGTTGCTGCAACGCTAGCTACCATAAATTTCGTTGGACGGATCGACGCATCTTTTTAGACGGTGTTTCCTTCCGTGGACCAGATGATTCACCTTGAGGATTATCGGGTTTATGTTTGTCAATGACCCGTAAACGATGGGGTTTATCAGAATAGGTAACTTCGAAAGAATTTTTAGCAATTGTTTCTATCGTCATTAAGGGATTTAAAAGAAGCTCTGTCTCCTGGCGCGTCTTGACCGCAAAGTTATAATACGCATTTTTATATTTGAACCCGCCTTTGGAGTTTATATTCGCATCGAGATAACCCAAATGGTTTCTAATCCGATTTTTAATTTTTTCGTTGGCAAAGGGCAATATTGTATGCTTTATGACATCGATCTCATCTCGGAGTCCCCCTTCAATTTCATATCCGATGCAGTTCCGTCCGGCGGTCATCGCTGCCCACATGGTGGTTCCAATGCCGAAAAACGGATCCACCACTGCATCGCCCTTGACGGAAAACATATTGATCAAACGGTAGGGGACCTCAAAAGGAAAGGCGGCGCTGCGCAGCCGGGCGGCGCGGTCGCCCAGGTGCTGGGAGGTACCTTTAACATCCATCCACACATCCGAAAACCAGGCATTGCGTTCTTCCCAGAAAAAGGCGCTTTCACGGCGATTTTGTTTTTCAGCATCCAGTTTAAACTCGCGTTTTGGACCTTTGCGCAAAATCAGGATATACTCATGCTCCAGCGTTACATAGGCGCCGGGCGGCAGCATGCCGGATCCCATAAACTTATTGGGAGCGTTGGTCTGCTTGCGCCATAGGATCGCGGGCAGGGCCTGAAAGCCCAGCTCCAAAAACTGATTTAAAATTCTGGAATGATTGGGATACAGCATGAAACGGCTGTCGATCGTGCGGACAGCGTCACCGATATTAATGCAGGCGATGCCGCCTTCCTTTAATATCCGCCAAACCTCCTGCCACACGGCATCCAATTCCCTGTGCATCATTTCAAAGGACCTGGACCCGTCACCTTTTTTAAGGACTTTGCCTATCTCAGCGTTCTGGCCGGCGAACATGGAATCCCACATTTTTATCATGGGGTAGGGCGGTGATGTGACGACCAGATCCACCGAGCCGGATGGAAGGGCTTTCATATTTTTGGAATCTTGGAAGTAAATTTGATGTTGGGTGATCATATCGTTACCTTTATGATCTAATATAGAAGCTTCTTGCGATATGAATCAAGATAATCTATGAAATATCAGCGATTCTAGGTGAAATTAAGCAAAAGATTGCTTCGTCGCTCACGCTAAGCGGGATCCTGCAACGAGAGTCTCTGAGCAAACGAAACCTCAAAAGAAATAATCCGCAGATTACGCAGATTACACAGATTACAATAGGTTAAAAACTTTACTTTAGTACGCAGTTTCTAAATTATTGGGAACTTTTGATGCCCCTGAAATAATTTTCACGAATAGCTCTTAATATTAATTTTTTAAATCTGCGTTAATCTGCGAAATCTGCGGATAAATAATCTGAGCGAAGCAATCTCAACGCTCTGGTATCTCACCGAGGATTGCTGATGAAAAATTGTGAAAGCAAGTTGTCTGCGAAAAAAAAATATGATTGCGATTCACCCGCCTTAGGATAAATTAAAAATGCCAGGCATGTTACAAACACCGCTTCCAGCGCTTGATGACCGCGAAGGTGACCATGTCCCGGAATCTCTTCCAGAGGTCATTGATGCGCATGTGCATCTGTTTCCGGATAACCTGTTTGAGTCCATCTGGCAATGGTTTGAAAAATTCGGCTGGCCGATTCGCTACCAGTTTAGCTCTCAGGAGGCGATCGAATTCTTATTGTCTCGCGGTGTGAAACAGATCGTGGGTTTGCATTATGCCCACCGGCCGGGCGTGGCCCGTGAACTCAATGCTTACATGGCAAAACTGTGCCGCAGCTATCAACAACTTACCGGAATGGCTACGGTGTATCCGGGTGAAAACGGTGCCGATCAGATCTTAACCGAAGCCTTTGATAAGGGATTGTCTGGGTGTTAAGTTGCATTGCCATGTTCAATGTTTTGATATGCTGGGTCCGGGCATGCATGCGATCTATAAACTGTGTGCCGAAAACCAGAAACCTTTGATCATGCATGTGGGAAGAGAACCCAAAAGCCCGGCCTATCTCTGCGATCCCCTATGAACTTTGCAGCGCCGACAGGCTGGAACAGGTTATTAAAACCTATTCCGGGTTGAGGGTTTGCGTGCCGCATCTGGGTGCCGATGAATTTGAATCCTATCGCCGGTTGCTTGAAAACTATGATAACCTCTGGCTGGATACAACCATGACCCTGGCAGATTACTTGCCCTTCAGCAATATCCCCGACCTGGGAGAGATGCGCGCAGATCGCCTGATTTTCGGAAGCGATTTTCCGAATTTGCCGTACGCCTGGGACCGAGAAATCCAGAAGCTTTGCGGCTTAAACCTTGCCCGGGAGCGCCTGTCAAAACTGCTGAGCCAAAATGCAGTTGAATTCTACAAATTAGCTAAAATTTACAAATGATCTCATGCCTAAAATGATCTAAAGTTCTAGGTCTCACGCAAAAAAAACACCGCGTCGCACCAGATGCCAAGGGTTTAAAATCTTAAACTTTGCAGCTTGGCGGCTTTGTATGAGGATTAATATAAAATGGATTGATTCCACCTTTTAACTTTTCAGGCATCTCTTAGATCATTTTAGTCATCTCTTACGCACTTCTAGTCTCAGACGCACTTTCTCCCGAACTTATTTTTCTGTCTTCGAAGATGAACTGCTAATTTTAAAATCAGTTTCTCCACGTTATTCGTATGAGCGATAAAATAAATATTGCCATCATCGGGGGCGGCATTATCGGCTGCTGTGTGGCCCTTGAGTTAGCCAAAAACCAAGAGGATATCTATGTTTTTGAAAAAAATCCCGGGATTACAAGAGGGGGAGAATCAATCATCGCGCAATTCAGGCGTCCTGCATGCGGGCATCTATTATGAGCAGGATATACGTCCCCTCAAAGGCCAATTGTGCGTCGAGGGCAACCGTCTGTGGTACGAATTTGCTAGCAAACATCAGCTTCCATGCAAAAAAACCGGAAAATTGATCGTGGCCATTGATGAAGCTGAAAGCCGCATGCTGGATCAATATCTTCGGCAGGCCAAAACCAACCGGGTGCCGGATGTGCGCAAGATTGGCGCAGATGAAGTGACGCAGTTGGAACCCAATGTCTGCGCGCATTCAGCTTTGCTGGTTCCGACATCCGGCATTATCGATCCCACCGCACTTTTGCATCAGGCTTACGCCTCGGCTAGCAACCGGGGCGCAACCTTTATGACCGATACAGAAGTCGTCGACCTCAAACTGTCCGGCGAGGAGGTAATGGTGCATTTGCGGTATCGGGATGGTCACGAAGATCGCATCCGGGCAGATAACGTCATTAACGCTGCCGGCGTGCATGCGGTTGATATCGCCCGCATGATTGATCCTCAGATCCCGATCAAGCAGGCATTAATCCGTGGGGATTCATTAAAATTTTACCGTAACCGGCGGCCGGAACTATTTCTGCAAGGAATGAACGTGTACCCAACGCCGATTACTGTTAATACGCCCACCGGGCAGCATCATACCGTCGGTGTTCACCTGACACCAACCTTTGACATGGTTGACGGCGAAATGAGCATCGGTGACACCGTCACTGTGGGCCCCAAACTGATACCGGTCACGCATGTTGAAGATTACACTACGCCGGTTCCACCCCCTGAAGTGTTCCTTGAAAACATGGGCTTTTTCCCGGACCTGACAACAGCGGACCTGGAATATCACCAGGGCGGTATTCAGGCTAGGCTCGACGGATATCATGATTTTTCTATCAGGTCGGACCGCAACTCCAGACGGGTGATCCATTTGCTGGGAATTGACAGCCCGGGCTTGACCGCCGCACCCGCAATCGCCAAAACCGTTGCAGGCATGCTGGCTTGCACGTAAGGGAATGGAGAATTTTTGGATATGAGATTGAGCTAAATGAAAGTGGTCGGGACGACTGGATTTGAACCAGCGACCCCAGCGTCCGAACGCTGTGCTCTACCAGGCTGAGCCACGTCCCGACTAAACTAATATATGTATGCCACCAGTAAAGAATTGTCAATCCAAAATCCAAGTTTTGAATTCGCAACTTTAGATTGCCACGCAATTCAGACAAGCCATCTTGGTCATCAACATTAATGTCCCCTCTGTGATCCTCAACTCTTTGGAATTAACACTAAATATTCATTCAGCGGAATAAAAAATAGGAAATAATTTTCATATAAATGTGAAAAATTTTACCCAAATTTATGTCCTTTACTTCATATTTTATTTGTATTGCGTGGTGCCGTTATGACCAAATTCAGAATTTGGCGATTACGAAAATTCAGTAAAAAAGACATCGTTGCGACCTTAGCCTTTATTTACAACCCTAATGAATCAGTTTTCGGTCAACCAGGAAATTGATTGATCCCACCAATGCATTGCGTTTCACTTGTGGCACCATAATTGCTACTTCCCACAATAAATATTGCAGCTGT
>PVMK01166148.1_pt1 | contig 14948 bp, 14 predicted proteins | sample 1853481 | NCBI WGS metagenome assembly PVMK01 (sample SAMN08533507, study PRJNA380276) | Marine sediment metagenome, whole genome shotgun sequencing project.
CCACCCCGGGCCGGGCCATGGAGTACACGTGTTTCAGCTCGACCCTTTGCTGCAACGGGGATTCCATCAGGTCGCCTACTTCCAACTCCACCTGCTGCGCCGAGGCGCCTGGGTAGACCACGGTGATGGCCGCGGTCTTGACAGTGAACTCCGGGTCTTCCAGCTGTCCCAGGCCCATATAGGCCCCGATGCCGCCGAAGATCAAAAGAAATGTCACGAAATAACTGATCGCCCGTTTATCGAGCGTGGCGCGGGTGAGGTTCATGTGTTTATCCCCCGTCCCTGGCTACTATGACCTCCTGGCCTTCAGTGAGCGTATGCACCCCGGCGGTGGCGATCAGCTCACCGGCCTGCAGGCCTTCGAGAATCTGTACCCCCCCTGGTGAGATTCTTCCCACACTGACCTCTTTACTGTGCACCGTGTTGTCGGCGTCGACCACCCAAACCTTGCTGATATTACCCGCGTCTTCACCGAACAGTGCGCCCACCGGGATCACATAACCGCGCCCTTCCTCTTCACAGATTGTGGCGCTGATGTAAGCGGTGGCCGCCATACCGGCCAGCACCTTGTTCTCCACCGGCTGCTCCATGCTCGGGTAATGGGGAAGGTGCGCGTGGTCAGCGAGGCCTCCCTGCCCACCTCGGTAATTTCCGCCGGTAGCCTGAGGCCGGGTAGCGCATCGAACTCCACCTCAATGTTCTCGATGACATGCAGGTTGGCAATCTGGCTCTCCGAGACATTGATCACCATCTCCACCATATCCACACCCAGCAGGCGTGCGATGGGTGTCTTGGCGCGCACCGACTGGAAGTTTTCCACCGACAGGCTGGCTATGACCCCGCCGAAGGGTGCGTAAATCTCCGAGTCCGTCAGCGCTTTTTTTGCAAGATCCAGATTGGCCTGGCTGATATCCACCTTTGCTTCAAGCCGGTCCATTTCCGCCTCGGAAATGAAGTTGGTTTCAATCAATTCTCTGCCGCGGTCGAAGTTTCGCTTGGCAGTGCGGGCCTCGGCCTCGGCGGCCCGTACGTTGGCCTGGAAATCCCGCGGATCCAGGCGCGCAATCAGGTCTCCCTCTGCAACCACGCTACCAATGGATACCGGTCGCTCAGTTACCGTGCCACTCACATCAAAAGCCAGGTCCACCTCATCGGCGGAGCGCGCCCGCCCCGGTAGTTGGGCATTGCGAATATCGGAGGTGTCGCCTACCTCGATGGTGCGCAGTTTGCGCACGGGCCGGGGCTCCGGTGCTGTCTGTGAACAGGCGGCAAGTAGTGATATGACGAGTAAGGACAGGGTGAGAGTGCGGGCACGCATGGGGGCTCCAAGGGTGATACTGTATTTATTCGTCGCTCAGTATCGGTGTTAGCCGGCTAGCTGTAAAGCATAGCGAGTTGCAGCTTAGCGGGTGGCCAGTGGAGCGCGAATATAAAGGAGCCCTTGTTACTGGCGCGGATCATGCATTTACTGGTGGCTGGCCGCCGCACCCCAGATTTCTTCCAGCCGCTGGTCGCGCCCGCAGTTCCAGCGGTAGTATTTGTAACGCATGGGATTCTTTTGATAGTAATCCTGATGGCCGTCCTCCACCGGCCAGAATTCGCTGGCATCCCTGATTTCTGTATAAACCGCCTCCCCCGGGAAGCGCGCGGCGACCTTCGCACTCGATTGTTCCGCCAGTTGCCGCTCACTGGCATTGCCCGGGAAGATGGCGCTGCGATAGCTGGGTCCCTTGTCGCAGAACTGGCCGCTGTTGTCGAAGGGGTCGATGTTGATCCAGTACAGGTCGAGTAATTCCTGGTAACTGACCACCGCCGGGTCGTAGTTTACCTTTATCGCCTCGAAATGGCCCTGGTGATTGCCGGAGTAGCTGGGGTTTTCAACAGAACCGCCGGTAAACCCCGACACCACCTCGCTGACGCCTTCATGCTCCTGATAGGCCGATTCCATGCACCAGAAGCAGCCGCCGGCAAAAATGGCGGTGGCGGAGCCCGCCTGGGCCATGGGAGTGAAGCCGAACAGCGCGGCCAGTAACAGGGAAACTCTGCGCATGGGGGTGTGTCCTTTGGGTGATCGTCCATTCAATAGACTGTCCGATTTTACCAGAGTTCATTTGTGTCAGTTTTACATGTAGCAGCCCTCTGTTACCACGCGCCTCTGAGGGCGACCGAACCGCCGGGTCCGATATCAGGGGTTTTAGGGCCTGTCGCGGCCGGAGGCCGCTGCTACAGTAGATTCTATACCTGTTACAAAGGAGTTAAGCATATGGTGAAGGGCTCTATTTGCGGGATTATCTGTCGAAAAGTCCAGTTTTTCGTGGATTTGCTGTGCTCGGGCACTTTAAGCTGGATTTGAGCTGAACGTGGCGCTCTAATGCGGGAGATATGAGAGTATGAAAATTCTACTGTTGGTGCTATTGCTTGTTCCTCAACTGGCGGCGGCGAAGGTCTTCATGTGTGTAGACCCGGCAACGGGCAAGACAAGTTTTACCGATAGGGCCTGTGAAAAGGCTGCTGCCCGCGAGGAGGTGCGTGTTGACCCGACTAACCTCGATTCAGGTGGTCGCACAGCCCGGGGTGGCTCTGCCAAGACATGGAACAGTCAGCGTGATACCAGAAAGACCGGCAATGATTACAATGCACAGCGTCGGGATGTATACCAAAACAATCCCACCGCCAGTGCCGATTGAGAGAGGGTTGGCCAGCAGCGCTGACTGCAATCGAGTGAATGTGGCAGTGCACTCAGGAGGCACCCTTTGGCAGCTCCGAGTGCGCAATCCTGGACTTGACCACACCGTCCATGACGGATTCCAGAACGACATCGAAGCCCCATAGCTGTTGCAGGTGCCTGACCACTTCCTCCGCAGTATCCTTTTCCAGTGGCCTGCCGTGGTGCATATCGTGGCGCAGGGTGAGCGTCCGGTCGCCGCGCGCATTGACGTTGTAGGCCGGGATATCGGGCCCAGGTTACCCAGGTCATAGTTGGCCGCAAGGGATCACGGACGGACTGGTAGCCCCACTCATCGTGGATGGCGGTGACTTCCAGGTGGTCTTTACCGGAGTCATCCATCACGCTGAACAGTCTGAGTTCGCGGATCAGGCTGGGGGACAGAAACTGCAGGATGAAACTCTCGTCCTTGAAGTCGCGCATGGCGAAGTGCAGAGTCTCCAGCCAGGGTGTGCCGGCGATATCCGGAAACCACTCATTGTCTTCCTCAGTGGGCGACTCACAGATGCGCTTCAGGTCACGCATCATGGAGTAGCCCAGGGTGTAGGGATTGATGCCGCTGTAGTCGGGCGAGTTGAAGGGCGGTTGGTAGACCACCGCCGTGTGGTACTGCAGGAACTCCAGCATGAAACCATCGGTGACCAGTTCCTCCCGGTACAACTCGTGCAGGATGTTGAAGTGCCAGAAACAGGCCCAGCCCTCGTTCATCACCTTGGTCTGGCGCTGGGGATAGAGATACTGGGATATCTTGCGCACAATGCGGATCACCTCCCGCTGCCAGGGTTCGAGCAGAGGGGCATTTTTCTCGAGGAAGTACAGGATATTTTCCTGGGGCTCCTCGGGGAAGCGATCTTCCTTCCGCTCGTCGGGATTCGCCTCCCGGGTGGGAATAGTGCGCCACAATTCGTTGACCTGTTGCTGCAGCGCCTCTTCGCGTTCCAGCTGACGGCGCTTTTCCTCACGCATGGAAATGGGGTAGGGGCGCTTGTAGCGATCCACGCCGTGATTCATCAACGCGTGGCAGGCATCGAGCACCCGCTCCACCTCGGCCAGCCCGTGGCGCTGTTCACACTCGGCGATAAATTTTCGCGCGAACAACATGTAGTCGATAATGGATTCGGCATCGGTCCAGGTCTGGAACATGTCAGATACCACTCTGACAGTAATCGCACCTGCTTCTCGGTGTAACCGCGCTCTACCAGGCGCGCCACAAAATCCGAGTGTTTTTTCTGGTCGTCGCTTGAGGCCTTGGCATTGAATGAGATTACCGGCAACAAGTCTTCGGTGCTGGCGAACATCTTTTTCTCGATAACGCCGCGCAGTTTTTCGTAGCTGGTCCATTTCGGGTTCCTGCCCTCGCTGTTGGCCCGTGAGCGCAGTACGAAGTTCACGATTTCGCTGCGGAAGTCCTTGGGGTTGCTGATGCCCGCCGGCTTCTCGATTTTTTCCAGCTCGTCGTTGAGGGCCGAGCGGCTGAGAATTTCTCCGGTTTCCGGGTCGCGATACTCCTGGTCCTGCACCCAGAAATCGGCGTAGGTCACGTAGCGGTCGAACAGGTTCTGGCCGTATTCCGAGTAGGACTCCAGATAGGCTGTCTGGATTTCCTTGCCGATGAATTCCACGTAGTTGGGGGCGAGGAACTCCTTGATAAAGGCCAGGTAGCGGTCATGAACCTCCTGTGGGAACTGCTCCTGCTCGATCTGCTTCTCCAGAACATATAACAGGTGTACCGGATTGGCCGCCACTTCCACCGGATCGAAGTTGAATACCTTGGACAGGGTCTTGAAGGCAAAGCGGGTGGACAGGCCCTCCATGCCCTCGTTGACGCCGGCATTGTCACGGTACTCCTGGATGGATTTGGCTTTGGGGTCCCGGTCTTTCAGACTCTCGCCGTCGTAGATGCGTATTTTCGAGTAAATGCTGGAGTTTTCCGGTTCGGCAACGCGTGACAGGATGCTGAACTGGGCCAGCATGTCCAGGGTGTCCGGGGCGCAGGGTGCATGGCTCAGGGAGCTGTTCTGCAACAACTTGCGGTAGATCTCCACCTCCTCTGTCACCCGCAGGCAGTAGGGTACCTTGACAATGTATACCCGGTCGATAAAGGCCTCGTTGTTCTTGTTGGCCCTGAATGACTTCCACTCGGACTCATTGGAGTGGGCCAGCACCATGCCCTCGAAGGGAATACCGCCGATGCTTTCGGTGCCGTTGTAATTGCCTTCCTGGGTAGCGGTGAGCAGGGGGTGCAGTACTTTGATCGGGGCCTTGAACATCTCCACGGACTCCATCAGGCCCTGGTTGGACCGGCACAGGCCGCCGGAGAAACTGTAGGCGTCAGATCGCTCTGGGCGAAGCTCTCCAGTTTGCGGATGTCTATCTTGCCCACCAGGGAGGAGATATCCTGGTTGTTCTCGTCACCCGGCTCGGTCTTAGATATACAGACCTGGTCGAGGATGGAGGGAAATATCTTGATCACCCGGAACTGACTGATATCCCCATTGAATTCGTGCAGGCGTTTCACCGTCCAGGGAGACATTACCGATTTCAGATAACGCCGGGGTATGCCGAACTCCTCCTCCAGTATCGTGCCGTCTTCATCGGCATTGAAAAGTCCCAGCGGGGATTCGAATACCGGTGAGTCCTTGATGGCGTAGACCGGCTGCTTCTCCATCAGTTGCTTGAGGCGTTCCGCCAGTGACGATTTACCACCACCCACGGGACCCAGCAGGTAGAGGATTTGCTTGCGTTCTTCCAGTCCCTGAGCGGCGTGGCGGTAGAAGCTCACGATCTGCTGTATGCATTCCTCCATGCCGAAAAATTCACTGAAGGCCTCGTAGCGCTGGATTACCTTGTTGCCAAAAATGCGACTGAGGCGCTGGTCTCGGGCGGTATCCACTAACTCCGGTTCACCAATCGCAGAGAGCATGCGCTCCGCCGCGGAGGCGTAGACGCCGGGATCTTCTTGGCACAGGTCCAGGTACTCCTTCAGGCTGTATTCTTCTTCAAGTGTGGATTCGTAGCGGTCCTGGTAATGATTGAATATCGTCATGGTTTCACTCCTCCCTATCACTTTGGACAAAGAACTCCCCTGTAGGCTCAAAAAAAGAATACAGGAATTTCGCGCCGAGCATACGGTCTAATTGGACTTTTCTTGCACTGTTTTGTGCTGAGAAAAATCTTTTTACTTCAATGAGTTATAAGCAGGTATTTTGAGGGAGCAAAAGGCGTTTAGCTCTCTGGAAAGAGAGCTGGACGGCGAGTGGCCGGACAGCTTGGTCACGATTCTGACCGGTCTTTTCATTGGAAAGCTTAACCCAAATTCGAAGCGCGTGACCAGCTTAAATTGAGTTATTGTGATGTACGTTCCATTTTTCCTGGGGAACTCGCTCACGCAACTGCCATCAAATAGGTACACACAACGGCATAGCCCACCTGGAGCAATTCATATGATTTGGCAATCACGGTTCACTCCCATCCTGCGGCTCTTGTTGTTATTGGTTTTACTGTCACGGGCGCAATTCAGTACAGCACAGACCGAGAACGATAGCGGACAAGTGGTGGGTGAGTTTTTGTTGCTACTGCTGGGTACCGATGAAGGCAAGCAGGAGGCCCTGGCATACGTTGACGACCAGTGGCAAGCGGATTTTACGCCCATGTTGCTGGAGGTGCTCACCTTCAATAGAGATCCGTCCTTTGGGGCGCTACTGGTGCAATTGCTGGAGGATAAGACGGGCCGCTCCTTCGGCTTCAATATCAACCAGTGGCAGCAGTGGTTGTGGAGACAGGAGCCGCTGGTTCATCCCCTTTATAGCGAATTCAAGAGTGCCCTCTACGGGTTGATTGACGAGAAGTTCGAGACTTATTTCGGCGTCGACCGAGCTGCGACAATCCGCCTGGACGAGGTCCTGTGGGGCGGTGTGAAACAGGATGGTATTCCACCGCTGCGCAATCCAGAAATGATTCCCGCCGCCGATGCCGACTATCTGGCCGATGACAATATTGTATTCGGCCTGGCCATAAACGGTGATGTGCGGGCCTACCCCAGGCGTATTCTTGGTTGGCATGAGATGTTTATTGACGAGGTGGGCGGTGTGCCGGTGGTCGGTGTTTACTGCACCCTGTGTGGCACCATGATCCTGTACAAAACACGATACGACGGTGTTAACCACCAGTTGGGGACCAGCGGCTTTCTGTACCGTTCGAACAAGTTAATGTATGACAAGACCACCCAGTCCCTGTGGAATACGATGTGGGGGAAGCCGGTGATAGGCCCACTGGCGCAGGAGGATTTCTCTCTGGAGCGAATGAGTGTGGTAACTACCACATGGGGTGAGTGGCGAAGGCGGCATCCCGCCACGCAAGTACTTTCACTGGCTACCGGGCACAACCGGGACTATACCGAGGGCGCCGCCTATCGGCAGTATTTCGCTACGGATCAGTTGATGTTCCAGGTGCCGAAACTGGATAGCCGCCTGAAGAACAAGGATGAAATACTGGGGCTGGTATTTCCCCAGTACCCGGAGCAGCCCCTGGCCATCGCGGCGGATTATCTGGCGGCCAATCCTCTCTACCAGGACCGGGTCGGTGAGCTGCGTTTTGTGGTGCTTACTGACCCTTCCGGCGCCAACCGCGTGTACCAGGCACAAAACCTGAACTTTACCCAGTGGGATGGCAAGCACACGGTACAGGATGAGCAGGGGGTGAGTTGGCACCTTGACGAGGCGCAACTGAAGGCGACCGACGGTCGGCTTTTATATCGCCTGCCCGCCCATCGCGCGTTCTGGTTCGGCTGGTTCTCCGCCTACAATCATACCCGCCTGGTTAATTGACTGTGAAAGTTCCCAGGGCCACCGCTTCGCCACTCAATGTATCGATCAGGCGAACCGGGTGTTCTCCCGCCGGTAGCACCGACCGATCCAGCATCGCTTCAATTTTGTTAGGTAAAATACGCGTGGTCAGGGCCGTGTCCCCAATATAGACAGCAGTGGTTCGGGGCCCGCAAAAGGTATCTACACGTACGGTTTCTTTGCCCTTTGACACCAATGTGCTCCATTTCTTTACTTCGCAAAAGACGGTAGAGGGTGTACCGTCTTCCAGTAGCGCCGCCGGTGGACGTGGCCTGACGGTGAGCTGACCGACAACCTGGCGGATACCCGTTGCTGGCACCAGCATGGAAACCTCGTGTTTGGCGGGACGCGCGATCAATTCCTGCAGTTCTTCGTCGTACACTGCCCCGGTGAGGGATTTCGCCTTCCACCGTGTTTTGATGGGGTGCCCGTTAATGGTTATTATCGTGCCCGGGGGCGTATTTTGGGCCACTACCCAGATTCCCCCGTGACCGTCGGGCTGCTCGTTGAATATTTGTCCAACTACGGTATACGTGGGTCCGAACCTGGCGCCCGCTGAAATAATACCCTCCTTGATTTCCGGTACTGGCGCAGTGAAGGTAGTGCCATCCAGCCCCTGTTGTACCAGTGCGTAGGTAAGAAATAGCGCCTCGGTGCTGCTGAGTATGTATTCATTGACCTGCACGGTGTTGTGCTCGGCGTAATCCGTCTTAATGGCTTGATCGAGTGCCGCGAAGATTTCCGAGGTATGAACTAGAGCTCCGGGCTCCAGCGCCAGGCGAGCTAACAGGGTCCGTTCGGCACTCTGCCCGGAGAAGCCATCCAGTCCCGGGGCGGTCAGCCCGATCTGGTGCACACCCACTGCGGCTTTGGCTGCCTCTCGCAAAGCCCCCAGGACAGGTAGCGGCGCCGCGCTGCTGACATCCCTGGCGGTGTGGCGCCCGGCGATAAACCCCGCACCCCCCCCGATGAGTAGCCCACTGGCCAGATAGCGATTAAATGCCCGGCGATAGATAGTCATGATGTGGACAGTTCCTCATTGAGATGATTGGCCATTCTGCAGGCCAACGCGACGATGGTGAGTGTCGGATTGGAAAAGCCAACGCTCGGGAACACGGAGCTACCCGCAATATAGAGGTTATCCACGCCAAATACGCGACAGTTGCTATCAACGACGCCGGTTGCGGGGTCGTCGCTCATGCGAGTGGTGCCCATATGATGCAGGCCACTACCGATACGTTTCTTTGTGTTGGTAGCGTTTACCGGCTTGCGCAACTTCAGTCGCCCCATACCCGACTGGCCCAGGTAACTTGCGAAACGATCGATAGAGCGTGCCAGCATGTCAAAGTCGGAGTCATTGAAAGCCCAGTGCAGGTCAAGCTTGCGCAGTCCCAGGATGTCCGTTTTGTCAGTGAGCTGTACACGGGAGTCGCGGCAGGGTGACGGTTCGAAGATCAACTGCAGTCGATAGCTGCTGGCTTCACCGGCGCTGGCCATGCCGTCGAACCATGGATTGTTGAAGTAATCCTGTTGAATGCTTTTATCGAAACTAATCGGGTGCAGCAGGCCGCAGCAATTGATCAGTTTCTCATTCAGCAGTACCTCGTCCGCAATACCCAGTACAGGCATTACCGGTGCACCATCGTGCTTGAACCGGTGATAGGCCAGGCCCTTGTTGGCTACGACGACCCCCGGGCTCCAGCCGGGGTGGTCCATAAATCCGCGGCCCAACCAGTCATGCTGATTACCCAGGGCGTCCTCACTGCGCTCGGCGCTGTTGAGCAGGATGCGCGCGTTTTCAATGCCGCCGGTAGCCAGTACTGTGCAGCGCGCCCTGACCTCTATTTGCATACCCTGCAGGGAGCGCGCTGTCACCGCGGTAATACGCTCTCCGTTGCGGTGCAGGTCGGTGACATTCGCGCCCAGCAGGCATTGCACGCCCTGGCTATTCTCGACCGACTCTCGATAGCGGACACCGTAACGGGTTGGCGGTGAAAAGCGGAAGAAGCGGTTGGTAATGCCGTTTGCCCTGGACAGCAGCTTGCTTGAAAAGGGTGGGGCATCTTTCACAAAATATTCGCTCGATGGTATTTCCAGCCATTTGTGAGCCAGGGCATACCAGGGGTCGAGTTCTGTGCGATCAATGGGCCATCCACTGTATCGGATATGCGGTTTGACGGCGAAATCAATGTCATCCAGCGGTCTGGACCAGCCACCCCAGTGTCCTGTGGTGCCGCCAAAATACCTCAGCCTGGAGTTCGCAAGCGGATAAGTGCGGCCACTGATCTGGCCATCATACAGGGACTTTTCCTCCGGAGTGGGCGGTGCCAGTCCCCCGCCCTCGAGCAAAACCACTGCGAGACCGAGTTCGGCCAGCTGCAGGGCCAGCGTGATACCAGCAGGACCGGCACCGACGATACATACGTCCGTTTCCAGTACGCGTTCTGTTATCTGATCGAGAAATGTCAGCATGTTATGAGCGGTATCCCGGGGAGAGGAAATAGGCTGTTACAGCATGCGAACCATGAGCGGTCATCATTGGATTGTGTCCATCTTTAAGCGAAGGACGAGAGTGTATTACAAAAGCATTCGCGAATCATTTAGGCTCAAGCCAGTACCCATCGAGACTGTCCCGTTATTTTCCGATATTGAACACCCGCTTTTGCGGGTAGCGATTAGCGAGCTTTTGCAATGCTTGCATGGTAGTGGCCCTCACGCATTCAATTGGGGATTACGCCGTTGGCGATCAGCCGTTCACCGAACATTAATACCAGTTGACCCCAGCCTACCAGCGCACCGAGCGCACCGCCAATAGCTACCAGAATCCATTCATCTTCGTGGAAGATGGGGCGCACAAGATCCTGGAACTCCGCTGGCGGCTGGGCCGAGATACGCTCGTTGAGCATTTTCTGCACTGCCGCGGCCTGCGCCTGGTTGAAACTGCGGTCTTCCGCCAGTTCTTCCGTATACTGGATGGCTTTTTCCAGCGCCGCATCTTTTAAATCGGCATAACCCTCGGGTCCCACCGCCGCCTGGGTGACCAGCTGCACGATCAACTTGTGCTCCATGATGTCGGAGATATGTGCCCTGAGCATGGACAGGGTGCGGTCGCTGCGCTCCCCGTGCACCAGCGTGTGAACCACTTCCTGTGCGGTAAGCACTTGCTCGGTAAAGACGCGGCTGAACTCCTCGGAAATTTCATTCTGCCGCTTGAGGAACAGGCCCTGGAATACAAAGGGGCCAAACTTCTTCGGCTCCACGGGTGTGAAAATCAGTTGGATAGCGATCCAGTTGGTGAGCGTACCAACCAGGAAGCCAAAGAAGGGCAGCACCCACCACTGGGGCACGAAGAACCACACCAGTGCCTGGACAACACCGAACCCAAATCCGAAGAAGGCGCCGGAAAACACCAGGAAGGACAGCTCCTTTGCCGCGCAGGCGAACACCATCCGGTTCAGCAGATCCGGGTTTTCCTCACACTTCCTGACCACCAGTTCCCGCAGGTCCAGCAGGCGTTCGAAGTGGTCGCGGATGTCTTGTGCCACGCTATCGAAACCCTCCCGCATCTCCATTTCCACAATCTGGAACACCAGTTTTTTGGAGGGGGCGGGCAGGTTCTCCCACATCACCCGTCTTTGCTCACGCATCAGGCTGTGCACCGCCTCGGCGATCATGGGGGTAGCGGAGTCGAGAAAATACGCCTTGACCTCATCCATGTCGATCGCATCTACCATGGCGGGCAAGCCGCCGATGCGCCCAATAGTGGTGTCCACCATGCCGGTGGCAAACTTGCGGATACGCGACGGCACCACGCCCCGCCAGCCGAAGGGAAACTTGCCCACGTATTCCAGCGGGTAGAAGGTCATTTTTATGGCCAGCCAATTGGTACCCCAACCGGCCCCTGCGGCGATAAAAGGGATTAGAAAATAGCTGCTGTTGGCTGACAACCAGGCGCTCATTTGCCCATGCCCGAATCTGATGGAAATGGCGGTATGTCTCTGAATCTGCCTTTCAGCATGCGACGTTTTTCCCTCGTGTCGTCATTATTCACACTGTTACGATTGTGCAATATGACGCTAACATATTGATATTGTTTAATATATCGGAATTCTTCCCGGTTTTCCCGGCCGAAATCCCGAAAAAATTAGTATGTTTATTCTAGACCCTATTGTTCCAATAAGGGCTCAAACCAAAACTTAGAGGAGGTTTGAATATGTTTATCCATTCAATAGTGTTCGTAATCCTTTCCACCCTGTTTATTACTGCGGTTTATGCGGCTGGTATGCCTGTCACCAGGCACTCCCAGGAGCAACATGAGCCTGAGCAGGCCGAGAAGGACACCAGCAACTCCCTCTAATAATAAGTGTTTGGCAACGGCTGCCGGGGAATTTCCCGGCAGCCTTTGTTGCCACAGCTGTTGCCTCACCAATTCCACAACCGTTTCCCCAAATGTATCTAAAAGCAGTTCATCCCGTGATTCATCCGTTCCCGGAAACTCTGAGGCAATGGCGACGGGTGTGATTGTTGGCATGGCTTGAGCCCGTAAAAAGAGTCATTGTAAGCGACGGCGGGAGAATTAAGAACATGACTGTCGCAGAAGTGCCAACCGGCATAGCATTGCACCCGGTCGTTGGGCATAATGCGAGACAGATATTTACGTACTGACCAATGGCTCGCAGCTGAATGTACTACCAATATTTCGGGTTGACTGAAGCCCCCTTTTCCATAGCGGTCAATCCCCGCTATTTATTCATGAGCGCCCGTCATCGGGACGCTTTGGCGCATCTGCTGTATGGAGTGGGTGCGGGCGGCGGTTTTATCCTGCTGACAGGGGAGGTGGGCACGGGTAAGACCACCATCAACCGCTGTCTGCTGGAACAACTGCCGGACAACACCGATATCGCTATCATCCTCAATCCGGCACTCAACGCCATGGAACTGCTGGCCAGCGTCTGCGACGAGCTGGGAATTGTCTATAACGTCGATAAGCATACGCTGAAAACGCTTACCGACAGCCTGCACGCCTACCTGCTGCAGAACTACGACAGAGGCCGAAAAACAGTCTTGTTGATAGACGAGGCCCAACACCTGGACTTCGATGTGCTGGAGCAAATCAGGTTGCTCACCAACCTGGAGACCCACAGCGAGAAATTGCTGCAAATCATCCTGATCGGGCAACCGGAGCTGGCCCAGATGTTGAGCCAACCCCAGTTGCGCCAACTCAACCAGCGCATTACCGCCCGCTACAACCTGGAACCATTGAATCTGGAAGAGACTGGCGCCTATATTCGCCATCGCATGGAGGTGGCGGGTATGACACCCGGACGCGACGTGTTTCCCGCCTCTGTCGTTCGTGGTATTTACAAACGCACCCGGGGCATTCCGCGGCTGATAAATGTCCTGTGTGATCGCATATTGCTGGGTGCCTACGGTCGCAACAAGACCAGGGCAGACCAGTCCATGCTGAAGCTTGCGACGCGCGAGGTGATGGGCAACCCGGCCCCGGCTGAAGCAACCTGGTATTGGCCGGCAGCGATGGCCGCGCTATTGCTGGCGGCACTGGGCGCGGGAGGCTGGTGGTTGCTGGATGAGTACGCCAGTCAGCAGGCGGTGGCGAGCGCCGTGGTACCAACCAATGCGGCGCCACCGGAGGCGACCGGGTTGCCCGTACAGGCGTCGGCGCCAATAGTGTCATCTGTGCCGCCCCAGCGGATTGCGGAACCACAGCCACAGACACAGCCGGCATTTGAACCGGAGGCAGAGCCAGCTGTTGCGCCTGCAGTCGAACCGGGTGTTGTTTCACGCTGGCTGTTGCCCCCCGGGGAGTCCATGGCACAGCTCTGGGCCCTGTACTCCGAGCAAGCAGTGCCTGAAAGCCCCTGTTCAGATGAGGTGCAGGGGGGCGTGGTCTGTATTGAGGGCCGGGCCCGAACATGGGATGAACTGGCCGGCCTTGATAGACCACTACTACTGGATATGGTCACCCCGGAGCGTTTTTCCGCAGGCGTATTACTGCTTGGTCTCAACGGTCGTGGTGCATGGGTGTTGCTGGGTCAGGGCGTCGCGCAAATAGGCCTTGCCGAGTTAGCCCCGGCGTGGACGGGCGGCTACCGCTTTTTGTGGCACCCGCCGCAGGGGTTCGAACGACCCCTGTCCCTGGGTGACGAAAATGCGACGGTAGCGCAAGTGGCGGAGTTGTTCGCCCGTTTGGATGGCCAGCAACGCGCCCTGGCCGACCAAAAGTTTAATAACGCCCTGCAGCAGAGGGTGCGCCTGTTTCAGCTCGAACATAAGCTGGATGCCGATGGAGTCGTGGGCGTACAAACCCTGCTCAGATTGAATGAGCAGCTGGGCATAGACACTACCGCGGCAGACGCGCGAAACCAATTGCAACACAACGTCAGTGAACTGGTACAGCGGTGAAGCCTGATTGCCATTGTGCAGAGCCGGTAGGGGGGTTGGTATGTCCCTGATCCTGGATGCGCTGAATCGCTCCAGCGCGAGCACCGCTCAGGTACCCGACCTGGCAACGCAGCACCATGTTGAAAATGGCGCCGATGGTAGCCGTGGACGGCGGTATCTGCCCTGGCTGGCGCTGCTGGGGTCTCTGTTGGTCATCGGCTGGCTGGTACTCGATAGAATGCAGCAGCCGCAGCCGGTGGCCACGACGATTACTCCGCCGCCAGAGACACACAGGCCCCAGGTTGCGGCCATTGTTCGTACACCTGAACAGGCAGCAATTGCAGAGCAGGAGAGTCACCCGCCGCAGGCGCAGCCTGTTGCAGAATTCACCCGTGTCGAAAGAGAAGTCGATAGAGAAGTCGAGGAAGAAATTGTTGCTCAAACACAGGCGTCAACAGGCGATTCTGCCGTGGCGGATCTTTACCGCAAGCGACCCGAGCCCACGTCTGTCGCAGCAAAGCCAGCGGTCCAGCCCGCGCCGGAGCCGACTGCCCGATCCGGGGTGGCGCCAGCAGTAGCCGGGCGGCCGGTGAAAGCGGATGTGGTCGAGGCCGCCAGGGAAGAACAGCCTATAGATATCGGGCAGATGATACTAAAGGCGCGCAACGAATTGGAGAACGCAAGTCTGGAAGAGCACAATGCGCCGTTTATTGCCGACCTGTCGCAGCAGACCAAGGACAGAATCCCCAGCATTTTCTATGAACGTCACGACTATTCAGACGATAAATCCCAGTCGTCGGTAGTGTGCAACGGTAAGATACTCAAGGTGGGCGGCAGCCCGGCTGCCGGCGTGAAAGTGGATGAAATTCTACCGGACTCTTTGGTGCTGAGCTATCAGGGCACGCAGTTTCGCCTGAGGGCCCTCAATAGCTGGGTTAATCTCTAGCCCTGGCTACAGGCCCAGATAATCCCGGGTA
>PVMK01123841.1_pt1 | contig 14944 bp, 25 predicted proteins | sample 1853481 | NCBI WGS metagenome assembly PVMK01 (sample SAMN08533507, study PRJNA380276) | Marine sediment metagenome, whole genome shotgun sequencing project.
TATTCTTAACAACGGCCGATCAGCCAATATTTCCACCGTCCCGAACTTACCTAAAATTTCGTACCTGCCCTCACCGGATCTCCTGAGACCCGAAATCCGGCCTGGATTCAGCGACTGATTCAGCGCATCTGGCGGTATCGGCTCCATTTTCCCCGCTTCAAGCACCTGTGTGCAAGCTGGAAACTCGAGAAAAGCTGCCCGATAGCAACCTTTTTCAGACGGTCGCGGTTTTTCGTAAAATGGATGTTCGGGACACAGGAACAGGTCAAGATCAATCATTAATGAGGTGGCTGCAAAATGCCAACTGAGTACAAAAGATTGAGTCAGGCCCACGGCGACGAATTCGCGCAGTTCTGTCCAGTCTGTCGTGTCGTCAGTCATCTGTTTGCACAGTCAGCATTACTCATTCAGCGACTTCAATCACTATTTCGCTGGTCACAGAATTGGCTATGAAGCACAGATCGTGCGCTCTATGATGCATCTTTTCTATCTGTTGCTGGCTGGGAATGTTTTTGCCCGACCAGGTGATTTTCGGTCTCAATACGACACGCGTCATTACGAACTTTTCGTCATCCGATTTTCCTAAATGGCCGACTGCCGCATCAGTGTATTCATCGGGTACAAAATCACGTTTGGCTGCGAGCGATAAAAAAAATAACATATGACAACTCGACAGTGACGCAACGAAAGCCTCTTCCGGATCAACATTCTCCGCGATGGACATTGGCAGGGGCACGATACTCGGTGATGCCGATGCAGGCACGGTGACTCCACCGTCAAACTCCCACTGATGTCCGCGACTGTATTTGTCATCGATGAACTTCTGGTCACCGCGTTGCCATCGAATTGTCGCGACATATTCGCTCATTTCAGGAAAATCCGCTTTCTCTGCTAGCCAAGGCGCAATCCGTTCGCCACTGGTTTGTCCGGCACCGCCAGCACGACGCTGCCATCATCCTGTATCAAACCAGTCACGAGGCATTCCGACATGAACGGTCCGATCTGTTTTGGCGGAAAATTGATAACTGCAAGCACTTGTTTTTCAAGGAGATCTTGCTTCTCATAATGATCAGTAACCTGCGCCGAAGAGTGTCGCACACCGATTTCGCTGCCAAAATCTACGCTTAGCTTCCACGCCGGCTTGCGCGCTTCCGGAAACTCATCAACAGCAACGACGGTGCCAACGCGCAACTCTACTTTTTGAAATTCGTTCCATGTTAAATCCGCCATTGCTGCCCTCGTATTGAATGCTCTGTTTTTTTCGAGTTCGATTGTGAAGAGGCATCATTTCCAGTTGCAGGTTGACTAGTCCAGCCCCACAGTGCCTCTGCAGACATCAGGTTCGCACCCATTGCCGTATCGCGTGGGGTGCATCAGGTAAAAGTGCTGTTTACCCAGATACCAATGTAATGTGATATCGCCACGACGACAATCGCAATGCCCAGGTGCTCAGTAACAATGGGCAATGCAGCTACACGCTGCATCCGCGCCAGGTAGGCACTAAGAAGGGTAATGACGAGCAGCCCCCAGGCGACCGCTACGGCGACGGCCGTCTGCAATGGCAACCAGAGTAATGGTACTGCGAAACTCAAGGCCACAACTAACTTGGTAACAAATGTCCAGATCGTTGCCGCCCATATATGCTCTTCGGTCGAATCCGGATCAGCTTCCTGGGCGATGTGAATACCGAGCGCATCAGACATCGCATCTGCAACGGCTACGACCAGTATTCCGCCAAGCACAGCCACCAGGGAATTGGTCCCGGCATTCAGCCCGGTGATCAAACCGATGGTCGTTATAACGCCACTGGTAGCACCAAAAAATATACCGGTGCGCGCACCTTTGTTCTGCATTATTCTTTTCACCGTCTTCTCTTAGCGCCTGGTCTCACGCTTTCGACCCGGCAAACAGTTTGTGCAACAGGTGCTCGATAATCATTGCGCCAAACACGAAGACGACAGTGCCCAGCGAGACGACCAGTGCCTGCTTGTACATTCCACCAGCACCCACCGACGATGCCGCCTGGCCACTCGCATAGATCGTCCGGATAATTTCTGCACCCAGACCGCCGCTCAGCCCGCCGACAAAAATCAGCTGTAGTCGTGTTGCCAGCCTGGCATTGCGGCTGGCAAAGAATGCGCTGGCAATACCGATGACGGCCACCAGCCACGGCCATGAGTGATTCAGGATCGCCACGAAAGCAAGGCCGAGCAGCGCGGCGTTGACAAGTACGTTCTTCATTCGACTACCGTCGTATACATGTTTATCTCGTCTGTTTCACCCGGCATCCGTACCGTCCCCTCGAACGTCAAACCGAGCTTTTCGACCAGCCTGATGGACGCCTCGTTCTCCGCATCAACCATGGCGATAATACGCGGCAATTGCAGAACATTCTTTCCGTATTCAAGAACGGCGGTCGCGGACTCGACAGCATATCCGCTGGCCCAGAACCTGTGCAGGAACGCGAAGCCGACATCGGGCGCAGCAAACTCCTCTCTTTTCACCAGCCCACACATTCCCATGGGCACGTTATCGCTCCTGTTGCGCACCAGGAACATGCCGAAGCCGTGGCGCTCATAGCTACCGATCGGGCCCTTGTGCAGGTACTCACGCGCGTCGGCACGTGAGCGAACCGCTTTGTCACCGATATAGCGCAGGAACGCCGGCTCGTTCAACAGCTCGACGATAAAATCACAGTCATCATAAGAAAGACGTGAGAGCAGCAGCCGTTCTGTTTCCAATACAGTCATTTCACAAGACCCGAATACGGGCTAACGCCGCTCGATTCCCAGGTACTCCAAAGTCTCTTCCTGAAGCAGGTCGGTGGTCACCAGATCGACCTCGCAGCGATTGTTGCGGCAAACGGCCTGGCGCTTCGCCTGGCCTGACGGACAATCGTAATAGACGCGAAATGCACAGTTCTTTTCATAGTTCCTGTATTCGAGTCGCAGCGATGTTATCTCCGACTTCGCCACCGATGTCAGACATTGAATCGGGTAGCCATAGTCGGCCACCGTGCAATCGTCATCTGTACTACAAGACCTCGCGCCTGCAACTTTTTCTCGCAGGTCGTCTTCAGCCTGCTCGCAATTGGTGACGCTCTGCGTTGTTTGCACCGGCGTATCTTTTCCTGGTTGCTGCATTGCCAGGTCCGGCGGCGTGCCCTCCTTGATTGTTAACCAGCGTGACTCATCCTCAAACCGGGTCGCAATAAACCAGAGGATTACGGCCAATGACATTGATATCAGCGCAGTTGCGTAAGGCAGACGATTCATTGGGCAGCCCGATATTAAAAGCGATTAATGACGGTGACGCCGGCCACCTGCAGCTCGTCCGGATTGCCCAGTGCCTGTGCCGCTCGCTGCAAATCGATCGTTTGGCCGATTAACTGCTGTGGGCGCAACTTGCCCGCGGATATCATCTGTAACATGCCCTGGTATTCATGTGCCTGCATGCCATGGCTGCCAACGATTTCGAGTTCATTGGCGACGACGAGTTCCATTGGTATCGACGGATGGTAGTCGTTGCCAGCCATCAGGCCGATTTGCACATGCCGCCCGTGCTTGCGCAAATTGGCGATAGAGTTGTAACAGGTGTCGGCACTACCGAGTGCATCGATAGACAAGTGTGCACCACCGCCGGTCAATTCTCGGATTTCATCAACGACGGATACTGCTGAGCCAGCATTAACAGTGGCAACCGCGCCTATAGCTTTCGCCAGCTGCAGCGCTTCCTCGTTGATGTCGACGGCAACCACGCGTGCATCAAATGCGGCTGCAATCATTATTGCGGACAGCCCCACGCCGCCACAGCCATGCACGACAACCCATTGGTCCGGCGACACGCCTCCCTGCGCTACAACACCGCGAAATGCTGTAGCAAAACGGCAGCCCAGGCTCGCAGCAGTTACAAAATCGATATCTTCCGGCAACGCAACCAGGTTGGTATCCGCGTAATCTATTGCGACGAACTCTGCATACGATCCCCAGGCGGTAAAGCCCGGCTGGAATTGATGGTCGCAAATTTGTTGATTGCCGGACCTGCACTGCCCACATGTGCCGCACCCACAAACAAATGGCAAAGTCACGCGGTCACCGACTTGCCATTGCCCTACATCGCACCCAACTGCCGCAACCACGCCGGCAATTTCGTGCCCAGGCACATGCGGCAGCACGATGTCAGGGTCATGTCCCATCCAACCATGCCAGTCGCTGCGGCACACCCCGGTCGCGGCGACTTGCAGCACCACGCCTGCATCAACCGGGGCAGGATCGGCTACCTCGCTGATACCAACCGGCCCCTGAAATTCTTCATATAACGCGGCTTTCATTTAGCCAGCTCTTTGTACATGACAAACGCGTCCACGTAGCCATGCACCGGATGAAGAAATGCGCCCGGCAATGTACCGACAATCGCGAAGCCCATTTTTTTCCAGAGGTAGACGCTTGCCTCATTGGATTTGACCACGAGGTTGTATTGCATTGCCCGGTAGCCGAGCCTTATCGCCTCTTCCTGAGAGTGTTCGCACATTCGGCTCGCCACGCCCCGCCCGCGGGCGTTCTCGGCAACAATGTAGCCGCAATTTGCAACGTGAGCCCCGAGCGTCGGCTGATTTGGCTTTATGTAGTAGGTGCCGAGTAAGATCCCGGTTTCATCCGCGGCAACATAGCTTGCCTGCGGAATATCGAGCCACATTTTTTGCGCCTCTACATCCGTCATGTCACGTGCATACGGATACGTCTCTCCCGCCCGAATGACAGGTTTCATCATCGTCCATGTGTCTGCCCAGTCCGTGTCTTTTATTGGACGAATTTCTATCTCACTACCCATTTATGAATTCGCTGTTATTCAGCAATGTCTTTTATGTAGCGCAATAACTCACCGGTATAACTGTTGCGCTCGTAAAATTGCCGGGCCCGAGAATTGCTTGCAAATACATGTAAGGTCATGGATTTCGCGCCGTGCTCCCTGGCGTTATCTTCCGCCGCATTCAGTAATGCCAATCCGACACCTTTTCCCTCCGCAGCATCACTCACTGCGATTGCCTCGAGATGCGAACTTGGTACATGACTAAGCAACTCCGGTCGCAGGCGGACCAGCGTCAATCCGAGTACTTCTTCGCCATCGACGGCAACCTGCACCAGGCAGTCTTCGGCGTCACCATCGAGCCAGCTCTGCATCTGTTTGGCGTCATCGCGCCACAGGTGCTCCGGGTTTCTGGATTCCGGAACTTCGAAAGCTGCAAGGCGTGGCATCAGCGCGAGCATTTGCTCTCCATCCGACGATTGCGCATTTCTGATTTGAAAATTCATGGGTTCCTGTTCGACTCCCGGGAGTTTGATTGAATGCATTCTATTCCGATTGTGCATCTGAGTGGTCGGCGATTGGATTACAGTCGGCTTGCTTGTTTATTCAGTATAACCCGTTGTTTTTATTTGTCTTTTGAACCCAACGGAATCCATCGATTGACCGATAAACAATAGCGACGATAGCTCTCGCCGAACTTTTTTTCCAATACTGGCTCCTCGTAAACCCGTACAAAACCATGTGCGAGCAAGCCAAATGCGACTGACAGACCAATGATAGAAATCGATCCCAAAATCATTCCACCACCAAGAATAACAACCAATGCACCGACGTACATCGGGTTGCGTGCGTATCGATACGGCCCTCGACTGACGAATTCCCTTGGTGGATCAAAGGGTGCCGGGGTGCCCTTGCCTTGTGTAATGAAAACTCCAACGCACCATGCCGTAATGACGGCTCCGACAAAGCCAACCGGCCAGCCAAGCACGCGAACAATATAAGGAATACTGATCGGAAACCTTGCATCAAGCGGAGCGACCGAAATGGCCACCCAACTCCATAGGCCAACAAAACAAACCGCATAAAACAAGCCACGAAGTGCCACAAAAGCTGTTTTAAGGCCTGTTTTCATATCGGCTAAGTTACCCCTCGCATGACTGCAGGAGATTATTCGATCTGCACCTCGTTAGCAGTCCTGGCCGTCGGCCATTGCGCGCTAACTCTTGGTTTTTCCCGATCTGTAGAACCTGATCTGCACCTTTTCGACAGTCACCAGACCTTCGTCAATCGCATCGTCAATCAGCGGCAGGAACGTCTCTATCTTCTCTTCCGTATCGACGATCTCTATGATCACCGGCAGGTCGCTGGAAAGACGCAGTATTTTCGCGGTATGTAGTCTGCTTTGTGCACCAAAACCTTCCAAACCGCGCAACACGGTCGCACCGGCCAGTCCCTGCTCCCGGGCCTTACGGACGATCCACTCGAACAACGGCAGTCCTTCGTGTTTGTCGTTTTCGCCAATAAATATGCGCAGGAGCTTACCTTCATCTGGAAGTGTCATTATCGATTCTACCTTGCCACCAGACCATAGCCTGCCATCACCAGGGCCAGTCCGAGAATAACGTGAATACCGACATTAGCTGCCGCCCGAAAAAATTCGGCATCACGCATCATCGCGAACGTTTCGTAGCCGAATGTTGAATAGGTGGTAAAGCCGCCAAGAATGCCTATCAAAACGAACCTGCGAAAATCCGGACTGAATAGCTGCCTGGATTCCACGAGTCCGGCAATCAGTCCTATCAGCAGGCAGCCCAGCATATTGACCGCGAGGGTCCCATAGGGAAATGCGGCGAGTGCGGCTTTGCGCTGCACGAATCCACTCAGTCCGTAGCGACAAATGGCACCAATGAACCCACCGGAACCAACCATCGCCGCATTAATCAGGGCCGCTTTCAATATTGCCTCCGCAAACGGCAGTCGACCTGCGACCGCCTGAATACTCCCGACTTAGTGTCTGGCACACGAGCTGTGAACGCAATAAGCGCTCGTGAACCGGATCATTCAGATGCCAAATCATGCCGCCGGCAACACATAAAAGTATACCATCACGAAATGGCAAGCACTCCCTGCAAGCACAAACACATGAAAAATCGCATGATGAAATTTTATCTTCTTGAAACTGTAAATTACCGCACCAACGGTATATGCAAGACCGCCAGCAAGAAGCCACCACAACCCGTCAGCTGAGAAATTGTTTATGAGCGGCTTGATGGCGAAAACGATAAGCCAGCCCATAAATACGTACATTGCGGTTGACGCGTGTGAGTACTTACCAGTGAAGAATAGTTTCAGGACGATGCCGATTGCCGCAAATCCCCAGGTAATTCCAAACATCAGCCAACCCAGCGATCCACTCAGAATGACAAGCATTATTGGCGTGTAGGTCCCGGCAATCAGGATGTAAATAGCCGCGTGGTCAAGAATTCGGAACCTGATTCGCCGTGCTGGATTGGTAGTGCTGTGATAGAGCGTGGATGCAGCGTATAAAACGACCAGGCTCACGCCAAAAACAGCAAAACTTAATACATGCAGCAGGCTGCCATAACGGTTCGCATAAGTAACCAGGAGCGCAAGCGCGAAGATGCTCAAGACGAAACCCAGTGCATGGGAGAGAACGTTAATTCGCTCCTCTAACGGCGAGTAAAATTTTGCTCCGTCTATTTCCATCAGTTAGCTTGTGTCCTGGTGCACGAACGTATATTGATCAAGCTTAGCTCAAGCCGAAGTCGCAGAGTGGCATTCGATCATCCAGCACTTTTTTTCCGCTCCTCGAAATAACGAGCGTACACTTTCGCCATGATCTTCCCGGGAATCTTCAGACCTTCGACTACCTCGGCAAGGAAATTCATTTCCGCGATATCTTTTTGGTTATCGGCGGAAATTACATGCAGCAGCATTAGCATCAACGCCTCCTTGTCTTGTAAAGCCAGGTCATCATTGACCGAGTTCAGCAACTCGTTGAGGGTCGCCGTTTCTGCCACTTCATCGGTGGCCCGCGTGATCAGGTTCAATGCTTCCCCGGGTTGCAGCCTGAATCGTTCGCGCAGCAACTCCACCATACGCGTCATTTCATCCGGAGAGACTCCACCGTCGCTTTTCGCTACCAACGCCATCAATGAAGCAATCAGGATCTGTCCGCCTGGATCACTTACAAGACCGTCTGAGTCGATGGCAATTCCGGTTTTCGCGTAAATCAGGTCTTTCAATTTCGATGACATGTGATCGGACGATTCCTTTTGCTTTGACCAACCGGGCACTGCGCGCGGGTCTGGCCGTTACCCCTCAGGCGGCGGCAAATTATAAAAGAAATGGACGATCCCCGTTTCCAGCGAATATTCAGCGCCAACAATAAGTAGTTTTCCATCCTCTACCAACTGCTCAATGATCGTTGACCCGTGACTCAGGTTATCTGCTGACACGCGAACATTGGACCGTATGGCCTGCTCAATTCCTGGCTCAAGTAGCCCTTCGACGGACGGGCGAATACGATCGACAATAGAACGCAAATTGTGTGATTGATTGCCCGTCGGCTGTCGCAACTCATCCAACGTAACCTGGACTGCGCCACACTGGGTGTGGCCAAGGACAACCACCAGCGGCGTGCCGAAACATTCTGCCGCATATTCAACGCTGCCAATCTGCGATGGCGCGACGACGTTTCCAGCAACGCGGATAACGAACAGCTCGCCAAGGTCCTGATCAAACACCATTTCAACCGGGACTCTCGAGTCAGAACAACCCAGAATGATCGCAACCGGTTCCTGGGCATCGAGAAATTCACGACGAAGTCTTGGGGCCATGTGGCTCTCGAGTTGACCAGCGCCTGCAACAAAACGCTGGTTTCCTTCTCTCAGGCGATCAAGCACTTCCCTTGCGGATATCATTCAGGCATTTCTTTCATTTGACTTGAACTCTGTCTTTGATCCAGTGAAATCATTGAACAACTGTTGATGAGCGGACAGCGAAAACTCATCATCCCGTAATGAATATTGTCGCACCCAATCCAGAAGCATGCTCAGGTTCTTGTTCTGCTCGTCCAGCGACTCATATTTGTGTGCCTCCCAAGGCCTCGCCCTGCAATTGCTGATGCACGTTTCCTCACCAGGGTTTAGAAATATAACTTCATCAGCCTTGTTGATGACCAAACCCAGCAAATCAGAGTAACAGCCCTCGATTACCCAGTTGTCATTATTATCCAGAAAACGCTGCACTTCAGCAGCGCTCTCATCAAGAGGTAACCTGGTTGGAGGATCTGACTCTCGCCAGGCAAGCGCATCAAGATCCAGGTGAGTTAACCCATACTTTTGAGAATAGTCTTTTGCCAGGGTAGATTTTCCAGATCCGGAATTGCCAAAAACAACTACTTTTCTCATCGCCACCCTTTATTGCGGACCTTTTTGCGTTTTAAGCCAACGTGTCGAACACCCCGGCACGCACCCTACACTACGCAACCCACTTCACGAAGGCGAGCCAGCCTCCGGTCGCGACGATCATCGCGGTGGCGGCCGGCGAAATGATAAATATCGCGACCAATCCCCAAACCGTGCCCGGGTGAACCCGCCTCTCATGAACCAGGTCATGAATCACGGCCAGGACCAGCAACGCCAGGAATGCAATTGTGGCGAACGCGATTTCGGCGGGCGCAGGAAACCAATACAATAATTTTCCAAACAGATCGTTGAGCAGCGGGATTCTTGCGAATCGATCCAGTGCCGGCGCCAGAAGCGGAATTGATGCCATCATCATCAGACGCTTGTGATGACCGGATTGGCGACGAAAGTAAACTCCGAGCGCCACACAAAACAGGAACATGAACAATGAGGCCAGGTTACCTGCGGCACGCGCGGGGTATTCGTCAATATTTGGCGCGTCGCGCATAACGACCGTCCAAACGCCGGTAATTATGATCGCAACTGCAACAAACAGAGCTGCGGTCCCCGTTTGACGATGCAGTGGCGTTTGGCGGTTCCAGACGAGAGCAGGTTGCAAACACGCCAGGAAAAACCAGGCAGTCAATACTGTACCGTGCACAATAAGGTGTACCGGCAATTCAGGCAGACCAAAATAGTCCTGCAGGTAGAAGCTACGTGAAAATCCCAGCAGAGCTATCACAAGTGAAAAAATCGACATTCCCAGGTAGAAGGAGTCGCGGGTATTGCGGTTACCTGATCTGTCGAGTGCGTTCATTTTGCTGTCGGCTCCAGTTTGATCAGCCGATGGAATGACTTTTTTTGCCTGTTGTACTACTCCACAAGCCCGGTCAGGTCCCGCTTGCATTGAGCTGGGCTCAGGAACTGGATAGTTTGAATACCAATCGTTCTTGCCGCCGCCAGGTTTTCACTCATATCATCAATAAAGACCGTTTCAGCAGCATCCAGCTGGTATTCGTTCAGCAGGTGCTCGTAAATCCCGATTTCCGGTTTGATCTTTTGAATTCGACAGGAAATCACTGCGCCGTCGAACATATCCCAGATGTCATGTTTCTTTTCAAGATATGCGATTGATGCAAAATGCATATTGGAAAGAACGAAAAGTCGGTGGTCCGGGCCGGCCATGGAACGAATCAGGTCAATCGTCTCATGAATCGGTGTGAGTGATCGGGGCACCTCGTTCAGCAGCCGTTCAATGTCAGCATTTGGCAGTCCGGTCCGTTCTGCACCGCGAACGACTGCATCCTGGAAAGGAAGCGTGCCTCTATCCAGCTCCAGCCAATCGGGGTGCCCGAGTATTTCGGTCTTCACCAGATTCTGAGTCTCGGGGCTATCAAATACATGCCGGATGAGCTTGTCTGGTTGCCAATTGAATACCACGCCGCCCAGGTCGAATACGATGTTCAACAATGCCACCTCGTCCGCGAAACTTTTTGGCTATGGATGATTTGTGTACCCGTCATCTTCAACAGAGGTAGTGATTTCGTATGCGTCCAGCTCGATTACATTCCGATCCGGATCACGAATAAATATGGCTGACATGTCGCCAAAGCTGAACGACCCAGTGATCTTGATGTCGTGCTCTGAAACAAATTCTTTCGCTTGTGCAAGAGAGCCCACTGTTAATGCGACATGTGTAATTCCGGTATGTTTTTCGTCCACATCCATCAGGATATTGGTGTCTCCGGGCACGTCGGCCGGGCCAAGTAGGTTGAGCACCACACCGCTTGGATGCTTCATTATGACCGGGTGCCCGGATTCGAATCCGACGTCATTTACAAGATCAAAACCCAACAAAGAATAAAATTTTATGGACCGCGTTTTATCGCTGATTCTGATACCGACATGATTGACGTTCGTGATATCCAGCATGTGAATTGCCTTTCTTTTTATTTACAAATAATTTGGCTGGTACATAAGCGCCGATGAAAACACAGCAACATCAGGGTGCCTCGTGTTCGAAATGCCCGGTCTCTATAAATGAAAAGGCTTGTTCGATAGCATCAGGTGATTTCATGATAAATGGATGCGAATGTGGCACCACGAGGAAATCGGTCATCCCTGAAACCTTCGTATTCTCGACCGAGATCTTTCCATCATCGGGATTCTTAAGATATTGCGACAGAATAGGGTTAAACGTTCTCGTACCTGCAATGACGCCCACCTCGTAGTCCACCGGTCCCAGCGTCAACGGAATGCTATCTTCACCAGTGCCAAGCTGATATCCGGCGGGACCATTAATCGCTCCAAATCCGGGAAAATGACGCAGGTTATCGACAACCTCGCTACCCTTGTTAGGTGGCGCGAACATAAGCACCCGGCCAAGATTTGATATGTCGTTCCGCTCCAGGTAATACCGCACCAGAATACCGCCAAGTGAATGAGTGACAAAGTGAACGACGCTTTCTGCCGGACATTTTTCCAGACCAGTCTCGATTGCCAGCGGAGCCAGTTTCTCGATCGGGAAAAATCTTGACGGGTAATCTACATTGGCAACCACGTACCCTGATTCCTCAAACGTAGCTGCCGCCTTTTCCATGGATGCAGAGGTGCGTGCTAACCCGTGCAGGAAGACAACACAGTCTGCACCATGCGCCGGCGCTGCGGCCACAGCCATTAACGCAACCATAGTAAGCAATCGAAACAGGTGCATAAGTGTTAGTTTACGTCCCGGCTGTTCAGCACATTAACACTAGCTGTTCATTGCCCTGGCAAGCTTTTTCTTAAGCGCAGCGACATCTTCTTTTGTGCGTTCAGTATTTTTCTCCGCCTCGCGCAGCTCGCCGAGTGCCTTTTCAACATCCGTTCCCACAAGCCACTCTGTCACCACGGGCACACGCTCGGCATTGTCGCTTGAGATAGATGTTGACTTGCCATCAAGGATAGCAACCCGATGTTTACATGAATTTCCGAACTGGCCCGCCGGACACGTGCACAGGGCAGTCAAACTCGCACCATCTTTGATGAAAGTAATCTCATAGGCATCTGAAGAAGACCCTTTGACGAGAAATACAAGCTGTTCCACGAACTACCCTTTGTGCTCTACAGGTGTAGCTTACCGTGTCTGGTAATCGCCACACTTCTTGCGAATACCACATCATATCAATTCGTGGGGCATGACGGGAAACTTGCGGTGAATCGCCCGGCGACCAGTGCAGCGAATTTTAGACGGCATGTGGTGAGGCTCCTGAACAAATACGACCGTCCTATTCGCTATCATCGCCACTGTTCCACATATCTCTGGCGATCCTCCACGAACCATCGGAATCTCGGCGCCACAATCCAGAGAAATTCAGTCGGTCTTCAAATTCTCTTCCATCACTCGTCAACCTGCTTCGCCCTTCATATTTGCCGCGAGCGTAAGCCCAATCACCAAAAACAATTATCTCGTCGAAAAGTGATGCACCTTCGAGCGTCGTCACCTGCTTCATTGCTTTGGACCAATAAATACGTACAGCCCCCTTTCCCACAACCGCAGGTTCCGATGGTGGCAGCAGCACCACATCATCAACATAAAAATTCATGAGGGACGCTATGTCAGCAGCGAGAATGGCCTTAATGTACCCGTTATTTGCGGCGACGATTTGCCTCTGATCCGAGCTCCATTCATCCGCGCCACATATATCAACTGCAGTCAGGTATACGACCGCAAGAGTTAAGAAAATTGCGAATGGCCTCAACACGCTAATTCTCCTAGGTTGCCGCCTAACGCCTCGCATCAGCGGCAAATGGGCGCGTAGCGTCAATTTTGTCCAACTGTATGCGTTTGTCAGGCATCACCCGGATGAGTCTTGTTTTGTCTGTAATGACTTACTCCATTCGAGTGTCAACGGTTTATCAAACTTGTCTTTGTTCCATGGCAATTTGGCACTATTGTTTCCACGAACGTCCTCATAGTCAAAGCGAAATATCGGTTCATCATCTGTCCATTTCATTTTCCCTGACCACGAATCAATTTTGATTTCGTAAATTGTTGTCTGGTCCATTTCGGCTTGGCTCGCTGGGTCATAGTCTTTATGAGCTTCCAGGTGCGGTGTGTGCTTTTCAAACAACAACTGCATAACTTCGTGCTTGCGATTATTATCGCTGAGTATCGAAGTTTTTCCGAAAACAATTATCCCGGCCTGTTCCAGGAAGAACTCGAATGCTCTTCGATGACCCCTCATTTTTCCAACGACATAAACGCAAAGACATATTTTCGAATTCTCCGTCAGGTTATCGAAATTGCGACCTTTATGGGCACCATGAATATAAATCGAATGGTCACTTTCCGAGTAGTAAAAAGCCGATGGCCTTATGAACGGTTGGTTATTTGCGGCTGTCGCCACGGTGCAGTATGGCTCATAACGTAAAATATCCTTTATCCAGGATTCGTCCTCTACCTCGCGATCTTTCCTGCGAATTTTCGTGCGTTCGTCGTTTGAGTTGTGCATGTCAATTTCTCAATAGATGCCTGACGTTTTAGCTCGCTGGCGCCAGTATATGGCGCACTTCGTGCGAGGCCAAAATCATTATATTTCACGAAATGTGACAGATACGCTCGTGAGGCCAGTGCAGCGCCTTGTCAGGCCGCACATTGGGACAATCCTGCCGCGTCTCTATGAGTATTTGACTCGCACTTCAATTTCAATGCCCTCTTGCTCTTTAACGTGTTGCAGGATACTAAGCAGATTCTTTGCCGTTGGGTTACCCCCGGGTCGAAGCATTCGAATGAGGCTTTTGGGATCTTTGCCGGTCAGTTCGGCAAGCGCTGGGTAGCCAATCGTCGCATTGATATAGTTGCCAAGAATGCTCCGACCACTATCGAGGTCGCCATCAATAAGGCTCTTTATAGCCTCTTCGATCAGGGCAAGGCGAAACATCGGATCACGCTGAGCGCGAGCTCGAACAGTCTCTTTAAAGTCTCGAGTTAATGCCATTACTTCTCCCCTCGACGCTTTCGGGATTTATAGTCTTTCCAATACTGTTTGGCCAGGTCAATGTCTTTGCTTTGGCCCTTTTTAGTTCCACCATTAAGCAAGATTACAACCCGCGTAACTCGACCATCCGTTTCCAATCCAACGTAGATTCGATATCCAGGACCGAAGTTGATCTTTCTCTCATATACACCACCAGCAACAGATTCAACGTTGGTCATAAGACCTCTACCGATTCGGTCGATCGCGGCCGTGACTTTCGCTGCAGCTTTCGCGTTCAATTTGTTGAACCACTTGCCGTAGGGCGAGTGGCCACCAGCATCCAGGTATTCCAGAATCTCAATGATCATAATAGTAACTTATATGTTACCAATGAGTCTACAGTTTATCGTCAAATTGCTCAAAGAGAGAATCTAGGCAAAGAAGGAAGATTGGGTTCGAGGAATAGCTTTCCGCATCGACTCAATTCAGGAAATGCCAGCAGCATTATGGCTGTGGACGAGTATCGAGTGCAGCCTAACGTTTTAGCGCACTGGCGCCAGGTAACTGGCACGCTTCGTGTGAGACCAACATCATGACATTGCACGATGCGCGACAGAAAATATGCGCTGAACCAGCCGGCAGCCAGTGCAGCGATTTGTCAGGCGTCACTTCGGTATCTCTAATTTCGACATGTGTGCCGCAAATTCATCTGTTTGAGTATATTCACGAAAACCGCCTACCATAGCCCGC
>PVMK01120140.1_pt1 | contig 14935 bp, 15 predicted proteins | sample 1853481 | NCBI WGS metagenome assembly PVMK01 (sample SAMN08533507, study PRJNA380276) | Marine sediment metagenome, whole genome shotgun sequencing project.
AACAACTTCGAGCTCGCCATCGCGGTTGCCATCGCCACCTTCGGCATCTCCTCCGGCGTCGCCTTCGCCGCGGTCATCGGCCCCCTGGTCGAGGTGCCGGTATTGATCGCCCTGGTCAACGTCTCGCTGTACTTCCGCGGGCGTTTTTTCGTGGTTCAGCCACCGGCAGCGGCGACGAACGGCGCGGCGTGATCTCACCTCGCTCCTCATCGGCTTCCTGCTGCGACTCATGCGACCCACACGAGAGAATTGGGAGTGTCTTGGCGCTCACCACAGCGTGCGCACCGGGTAGCTCGCGATCTGCTCGTCGGGGGTCAGGAGGACCAGCCCTTCGACGGTGGCCTGGCAGATGAGCATGCGGTCGAAGGGATCGCGGTGATCGCCGGTAGCTTACCGAGCAACAGGGCCGCCTCCTCGGAGAGCGCCAGATCTGCGATCCCGTGCCGCTGCCTCATCTCGGGGACGAAGGTCGACGGAGGAGACGGCAGGGGCAGGCGGCCGAGACCGTGTTTGACCGCAATCTCCCACGCCGAGACCGCGGACAGATAGACCTCGTTGTCGGGCGCGGTGAATGCGATGCGGGCGCGCTCGGAGAGCTCCGGCGCCCCGGCCACGATCCACAAGAACGTACAGGTGTCGAGGAGGAGCTTCATCGCTCCTCGAACGCCTCCACGACCTCGTCGGGGAGCGCTCAAAGAAGGCTGGCGGAACCTCGAAATCCTCGCTGTGCCAGGCCCACGGGCCGGGGCTCGGCTTGCCGGCCCGGAAGGCCCCGGATCTCGGCGATCGGCACGTTGCGCTTGCAGAGCACGATCACCTCGCCCTCGGCGAGAGCCTTCAGGTAGCGCGACAGGTGGGTCTTGGCCTCGTGGACGTTGAGTCGAATCATAGTTTATATATAAATCAACAACTGACCTATGTCAATAGACTTGTCAAGTCGTAATGCAAAGTTGTCATAATGGGTCGTAGGGCCTCGTAGCGGTTCCGCGTCCAACGTGTCCATCGGATTCGCTATCGCAATCGCTATCGGTATCGGTATCGAAACCCAAGTTGGGCGGCGTCCATTTCGTTGTCGATAGCGATCCCGATAGCGATAGCAAACCCTGAACCCTGCATCTCGAACAGCGCGGGCAGGTCTTGACATGTCCCGCTGCGCGGGCAAGGATCGTGCGGGCCAGCCGCCCGGAGGAGCATCCATGGAAACCGACGAACCCGTCCTCATCGACTACACCCGCGGCCCGGTCGAGGTCTATCGGCCGGCGGATGAAAATGGAGTACATCGGGATGGCGTCGGTCTTTGTCGTCATCGCCGTGCTCATCTACGGCGGCCAGCCGTGGCAGCGGTCGATCGTCGCCACCTTCGGCAGCTTCTTCCTCTTCCTCGGGCTCAAGAAGAAGAACCGCGACCATCTCATGTGCTCGTTTCTGCTCTTCATGGCCGCTCTTCTGGCCCGCCCCGCGGTCCTGGTTGCGGACTGGGCGCTGCCGCTGCTGCTCTTCGGGGCGACCGTGTTCTCCCTCGAGCGTTACATCGAGAAGCGGCCCTCGCAGGTCTACGTGCTGCCGGTGGTGTTTGCGGTGTGGGGCTGGGTGGACGGGTTCTGGTTGCTCGCCCTACTCTTCGCGATCGCCTACCTCTTCCACCCGCGCGACGACCGGCCGGGTTGGCGAAAGAAGCTCGGACTCACCGTTGCCGGCGCCGCCGCGGCGGGCGGCATCGCCACCGTCGTTCACTTGACAGGCTCGGGCCTACCGACCGGCTACTGGCCATCGGAGCGGCTCGCGCTTGGTCCGACGCACCTCATCTTCATTGCGGTGCTTGTACTCGCGTCGCTGGTGATCGTCGCCTCCTACTGGCGACGTATCATTGCGCCTCACCGGATCAACCCGCTGGTCTTCGGCGCCCTGGCGCCGTGGGACATCCGCCTGACGGCAATGTTCGGGATGGTGGCCGCCGTGCTCTTCGCGGCAACAGTCTTCCACCACAGCATCGATTCGGACCGCGCGCGGCCCTTCTTCAAGCACGCCGAGTGGCACTTCTTCTGGTGGGTTTTGGCCCTGGCAATATGGGCGGTGGCGTTCCGTTAGCCCTCACCGCCAGTTGCGGGATAGGAAACCCTGAGTTGGGTGTCTGTCGCCGCTTCGCGGCTTGATGAAATAATGTTCCCCGTTTTCCTGGGGCTGACGCCCCAGGCTATGAATATGTCGCGCCTTCGGCGCTCGCAATCGATGTCGATAACTGACCACAAGCCGCGAAGCGGCGAAAGACGTGTAGCCCCGGGCGTGAGCCCGGGGAACCCCGGACCGCTCAAAAATCCAGCCCTGACGGGGCGACAGACCATCGGCGTCTCCTTCGGCACCCCCAGTATCGCCGGCCGCAGCAGAAAGCTGGTGAGATATGCGGGCTAAAACCGGACGCGGATGAAAAAGCTGATGTCGTTGATGCCGATATCGACCTGGCCGAAGAATTCCTCGCTGTCCGCGTCCACCACAACGTCCGAGCCGTTGAGGGCAGCGCCGAAACCTACGTTTTTGAAGGTGTTGTGTTCCACCGACAGCCTGACGATGCCCTGCCAGCCCGAGTAATCGCCGATGGCGAGATAGAAATAGCCCAGACCGGCTCTCATGCGCCACTTCGCTGACAGCATGCGACGGTACTCGAAGTTGATGTAGGGCAGCGGCGCGGTGAAATCGGCACCGCCCGACTGCCCCACCAACTCCCCCTCCACAGAGATCGCGGCGAGGATCGAGAGCGTCCGCAGGCCGAGGCCGAAACCGACCGCCCACCGCTCCTTGATCCACGGGTAGTAGGTGTAATCCATGGCGTAGGTCTCGTAGTCGTAGAGGAGATCGATGTTCGCGTCGATCGGGATGATCTCGCCGTCCCACTCGATCTCGGTGAGAGCCTGAGCGGTTGAGTCGCGGCCGACCTCCTGCCAGCGGATGCCGAGGCGGTGCCTGCGGCCCACCTGCCAGTCGAAGGAAAGAGAAGGAGTTATCGTCCTGCCGTCGAGACCGAGATCGTCCTCGAAGCTGAGCGTGGTGCCGAGGCCGTGCTCCTTGGAGTCGAAGCGAATCTCGGTATTCGTGCTCACAAAACTGCCCTCGAACCGGAAATTAAAGGTGTCGAAGAGGGGTTGGTAGGCGCCCTTCTGGGCGAACGCGGGGGCGGCCGCCGACCCCAGGAACAGCACGGTGATGATCGTCACGATGCGACGCATTGGAGGCCTCCAGCCGGTTGTCGATGACAGCACGGAATCGCAAGCCATCGCGAGCACAGTATAGGACAGCGGCCGTTAGCTATCAGCCGAGAGCCGAATGTCAACTGCGACCAACGAATCGCTGTTCTCCGGTGTTAAACTCCTCGACGCAAAATGCCGATCCTGTCGGGAGGTCGATGATGTTCCGAAAGCCCCTTTTCTGGGCAATCTTCGTTCTGTTGTCTGTTCTATGCACGGCGTGGGCGGTGATGCACTTCGCCGAGGCCTTTCCTCTGGTCACCCTTGATGTGACGATGGACCGCGGGGCCGCCCTCGAGGCGGCGGAAGGTCTCGCGATCGATCGCGGTTGGGGCCCAGAAAAGGCCCGGCAGGCGGTCGAGTTCAGCCTCGACGGTCGTGTTCAGAGCTTTGTCGAGCTCGAGGCGGGAGGCAAGGAAGCCTATACCGCAATGCTCGCGGGCGACCTCTACTCCCCCTACACCTGGGTGGTGCGACGGTTCGCCGAGGGTGAAACCAACGAGAGCCTCATCCGATTTCGGCCCGACGGCACGCCATACGGCTTTCGCGAGAAACTCCCGGAGGACGAGCCGGGGGCAAGCCTAGATTCCGAGGCCGCACGCGAGCTCGCTGAAGCCGCGGTCGAAACCGGATGGGGGGTGGACCTCGGCGCCTACGAGTTGGTGGAGGCTTCGCACGAGGTGCAGCCGGGCGGGCGCACCGACCACTCTCTGGTCTACGAGCGCCCGGATGTGCAGATCGGCGACGGGCACTACCGCCTGAGACTCACCGTCTCAGGCGACCGCCTCACCGGGCTCACCCACTTCATCAAGATTCCGGAGGCCTTCTCGCGGCGCTACCAGGAGATGCGCTCGGCCAACAACGGTATCGCCACCGGGTCTGCATTCGCCATCGCCATCCTCTACCTCGCCGGCGGCTGCGGGTTCGGCCTCTTCTTCCTCCTCCGCGAGCGCTGGGTGGTGTGGAAGCCGGCCGTCAAGTGGGCGCTCTTCATCGCCTTTCTGCAGGCGTTGGTTGTGCTCAACCAGTGGCCCTTGCTGTGGATGGGTTACGACACTGCGATCTCACCCACCACCTTCGCGCTGCAACAGATCGCCATCGCGCTTGCCCAACTCATCGGCATGGGCGCGGTCCTCGCGCTGTCCTTCATCGCCGCCGAAAGCCTCACCCGCCGCGCCTTCCCCGAACACGTCCAGCTGTGGAAGTCCTGGAAGGGAGAGGTTGCGGCATCAAAGACGATGCTCGGTTACACGGCGGCCGGATACCTCCTGATCGGCATCTTCTTCGCCTACGAGGTGTGGCTCTACTTTTTCGCCAACAGCTACCTCGATTGGTGGACGCCATCGAGCGCCCTCTTCGACCCCAACGTCCTGGCCAACTACTTCCCATGGCTGACTTCAATCGCCATCTCGCTGCAGGCCGGATTCTGGGAGGAGTGCCTCTTCCGAGCAGTCCCCATCGCCTCCGCCGCCCTCCTCGGCCGACGCTTCGGCAAGCGCTGGTTGTGGATCGCGGGAGCATTGGTCCTGCAGGCGGTGATATTCGGCGCCGGCCATGCCGACTACCCCGCCCAACCCGCCTACGCACGACTGGTCGAGCTGATCATACCGGCGCTCGGCTTCGGCGGTCTCTACCTGCTCTTCGGTCTGGTGCCGGCGATCGTGTTCCACTTCGCCTTCGATGTGGTGTGGTTCGCGCTGCCTCTGTTTGCCGCCGACACGCCGGGCATTTGGGTCGACCGCGGGATGGTGATCCTCCTCACGCTCGTCCCGCTGTGGGTGGTGCTGCAGGCCCGTTGGCGAGCGGGCTCGTGGGGCGAGGTCCCGGCACAGGACTTCAACTCCGGTTGGTCGCCGCCTCCCGCCCCTGAGCGCGCCCCGACTGCGCCCACCGCCGCCTCGGGCGGCCTCGCCGCAAAGAGCCGCGTTCTGCTCCCGATTCTCGGGATCGTCGGCGTGCTGCTGTGGGCGCTCACAACCGGCTTCCAAACCGACGCGCCGCTCATCGAACACGGTGACGGAGAAGCCCGCCTGGCCGCACGCGAGACGCTGGCCACTCGAAACGTCGAGCTCGCCCCGGAATGGCGCGAGCTCAGCTCCGTCCAGGCGCCTCTCGGTCTCGAAGATCGATTCGTCTGGCAGGAGGGCGGCCCCGAAGCCTACCGAGAGCTCCTCGGGCGCTACCTGCCGACTCCGCGTCGCATGGTTCGTTACGCCCGCTTCGATGGCGACGTGGCCGAGCGGGCCGAGGAGTACCTGGTCTACGTGGGTCCGGAGGGCACGGTTCAGAGGATGGCCCATCAGCTCCCGGAAGGCCGGGCCGGCGCCGAGCTTGACGAGGACGCGGCCCGTGCGATCGCACGGGCAACGGTAACCGCCGAGTACGGGCTCCCCGCAGACACGCTTGAAGAGGTGTCGGCCGATCCCTCGCAGCTCCCCGAGCGCCGCGACTGGTCCTTCGTCTTTCGCGACGAGGAGGGCTATCCGATGGAGACCGGCGAGGCGCGGATCGTGGTCGACATCGCCGGCGACGAGGTGGTGGGGACCGGCCGCTTCATCCACATCCCCGAGGAGTGGGAGCGCGCCTACCGCAACCGTCACAGTATCACCCGGGTGGTGCAGATCGGGTGTGTGGTGCTGTTGGTGTTGCTGTATCTGGCGGGTGCGGTCGTGGCCGTGATCCGCTGGAGCCGGCACCGTTTCGCCACCGCCACCTTCGCCATCTTCTTCGGGGTCACGGCCGTTCTCGGTGTCGTCGGACTCCTCAACGGCTTCCGTTCCGCAACCGCCCAGTTCATGACCGCGCAACCCTTCAAGCTGCAGGTCGCGATCGTGATCGTCGGCGGGCTGATCGCCATGACCGGCATGGCGGCTGTGTCGGCGCTGCTCATCGGGCTCGCCCACCGCATGCTGCCGCCGCAGCCCACCGAGAATTCCGGCGCGAGTATCGCGGCCGGTTTCGGTCTTGGCGCCGTCCTCGCCGGGCTCGGCGCCCTCGGCCTGTGGATGGCGCCGTCCCCGCTGCCGCTGTGGCCAAGCTTCGGGGGCGCCGGCGACTCCGTACCGCTGCTCGCCGCAGCACTCGGCACGCTCAGCTCCTGGATCACCGGCACCGCGTTGTTCCTGCTCGTGGTCGCGACCTTGTACGCGTTCACAGAAGGTTGGCGGCGCCGGCAGCCGCTGGCGTCCGTCTTCATGATCCTCCTCGGGCTGGTTGTGACCGGTAGCGAGGGGGTCGAGAGCATCCCCATGTGGCTGCTCGAGGGCGTCCTCACGGGGCTCGTGCTGCTGGCGATCTGGCTTTTGGTCCTCCGCCACCACCCCGCGCTGACGCCGCTGGTGACTGCCGCCGGCGCGGTACTCGCCGCCATGAGGGGTGCGCTGATCGGAGCCTATCCGGGCGCGGCGGCCGGCTCCGTGATCGGCGCACTGTTCGTATTCGCCGCGGCCGTCTGGTGGTTCCGGCGGCTGAGCACCGACTCGGTATTCCAATCGGCACGGGTTTTCCCGGGAAATCCTGTCGGAGTCATCACAGGATTGGAGGAGTAAGGAATGCGCACATTCGCAGTTTCGCTACTGGTGTTCGGCGTTCTGTTGTTTCTCGTCAGCCTGACGGCTGACACCACTGGCTTCGGTGAAGGGACGGGGGTGGGGTGGAAGCAAATCACGGGCGCGGTTATCGGGGTGGTGATGGCCGCGGTTGGGATCGTGCGGCTCCGCCGAGAGGATTGACCGCAACTCAGCTGGGTTCTTGCTAGGCTTCGCCGACCGCCGACAACATGAGGAGCCATGACTGACGACTGCCCGAACTCACAGCAGCATTGCCTCAACGAGGCGATGCTCTACGTACGGCGCAACGAACACACCAACCGCGTCAGTGTGGTCACAGGTTACGAAAAAATGACGGATATCCCGAAGAAGCTCGCGGAAGACCTCGAGTTCCTCGACGAGGCCTACCCCGAGATCGACATCGAGTACCTTGAGGTCGAGGGCGAGTTCGGTCCCGAGCTCATCCAGCAGCTCTCCAGCAAGTGGAGGATCCCCAAGTATTTCATGTTCATCGGCTCGCCCGGGGATCACTTCCCCTACCGGTTGGAGGAGTTGGGTGGGGTGCGGTTGATCATTTGAGGAATTTCGAATTTCGGATTTCGGATTTCGAATTTGCCGTCCCCAATATGTATCCCCAACCGGGAGCCTACTGTCTGCGTGATGCTGTCGTGGAGGGCCTCGTCGCGCAGGCCACGAGATGGCAGATCGCCCCAAATTTCCTCGGCAAGAGGGGCCAGGCTGTGTTCGCCACGCGGAGCTTTTCCAGCACCGTCGACGAAACACAATCAGCCTCGAATCAACAATTAAAACACTCCTACCTCTCGGAAAGTCGCGGCGGGCCCGGCCCAACGTGGCTTTCCGAGGGCGGGTGGGCGGCGGGCGGGCACGGAGACGGAGACGGGCACGGGTCGTGAAACCACATTGCCTCCTCGTGCATAGGACGGTGTGAACTAAAAACCACCGAGGAGGCACCATGGATTTTCGAGATACGATCAACCGCGTCAACGGCCTCACTTTGCAGGTCACCGACAAGCTCGGCTCCATCGCGCCGCTGGCGACACGCATCGTCATCGGCCTGGGCCTTCCTTTCAGGCCGGCAGCGGCAAGTTCCGGCACTTCGAGAACGTCGATCGGCTTTTTCCAGGGGATAGGAATCCCGTTCCCGGCGTTCAACGCCGGCCTCGTCGCCTCGATGGAGACGGTCGGCGGGATCATGCTGATCCTCGGCCTCTTTCACCAGGTTCTTTGCCAGCGGTCTGTCGATCACCATGGTGGTCGCCCTGATCGACCGCCGACAAGGCGGACTTTCCTGGCCTCGTGGGGCAGCGCTGCGGAATCATCCCCCACCGACATCGCCGCCTTTCGTCTTTCTTCTCTTTCCTGCTGTGGCTGATCGCCTACGGCGCCGGCAAGCTGAGCCTCGACGCGTCTGCTGCGCAGGGTGCTGGGCTTCGAGCTCGCGGGGCGGGCCGGGCGCAGCGAGCTCGGCCGCCGCCTGAGCGAATTCGCGCCATTCTCGTGTAACCATTCGCGCCGTTCAGCGCTCACTGTAGTTCGAAACCGAGAATAAACGAGACGCGGACTCAGTTATGATAGAAGCCCATCTATCAACCAACAACCTCCCGAGGAAAGGGGAATGAAATGAACTCGAAAGTCAAGAAGCTCCTGGTCAACGCAGCGATGGCGGGAATGATCGCCGGTGTCGGCACGATGGGCGCGCCCACCGCCTCCGCAGCGACCAACCCTTCGGAGACGCGTCCGCCACGGTTGCGGCGGCAAGGACGGCTGCGGCGGCAAGTCGGGCGACAAGGCGGAGAATGCCGACAAAAACGCCTGTAAGGGCATGAACTCCTGTAAAGGCAAGGGCAACTGCAAGTCGGGCGACAACGGCTGCGCCGGCAAGAACTCCTGCAAGGGCAAGGGCGGCTGCGCGTCCGAGGACGCCAAGCACGCCTGCAAGGGCCAGAACGACTGCAAGGGCCTCGGCGGCTGCAAGTCGCGGCGACAACGGCTGTGCGACCAAGAACTCCTGCAAGGGCAAGGGCGGCTGCGCGGTTCCCGTCCAGGAAGCTGCTTGAGGATCACCGACTCCGGCGCGGGCCCCGGGCGTATCCCCGGAGCCCGTCGCCAGATTCGTGTTCGATCGAGCCTCTCGGAAACTGGGGGGCTGGCTCGAACCCGAAAGACATAACGAATACTGACACTGGAGAGATGAGATGAGCGAAAATCGCTGGAGCTTCCCCGACCTCGGCCTCGGAGTCGGGCTGCGGACCCCGCACTACGCCCACATCCTGTCGGAGAAACCGGACATCGGGTTTCTTCGAGGTCCTGACCGAGAACTACCTCGACACCGGCGGCCGCCCGCTCTACCTGCTCGACCAGATCGCCGAGCTCTATCCCGATAGTGATGCACGGCGTCTCCATGTCCATCGGCAGCACCGATCCCATCGACTTCGACTACCTGGCCAAGGTCAAGGCTCTTGCGGCTCGCACCGGCGCGCTGTGGATCTCGGACCACGTCTGCTGGACCGGCGTTCTCGGCCGCAACACCCACGATCTGCTCCCCCTCCCCTACACCGAGGAGAGCCTCAAGCACTCGGTCGAGCGCATCAGGGTGGTGCAGGACTACCTCGATCGTCCATTGGTTATGGAGAACCCCTCCACCTACCTCGAGTTCGCCGCCTCCGACATGCCCGAGTGGGAGTGGGTGGCCCGGATGGCGGAGGAGGCCGACTGCGGTCTGCTCTTCGATGTCAACAATGTCTATGTCTCGGCTTACAACCACGGGTTCGACCCGGTGGAGTACATCGATGCGATTCCCGGCGACAGGGTCTGCCAGTACCACCTCGCGGGTCACACCAACAAGGGCACCCACATCATCGACACCCATAACGACCACGTCCTCGACCCGGTGTGGGAGCTCTTCGGCCACACCATCCGCCACGTCGGCCTGCGCGCCACTCTGCTCGAGTGGGACGCCGACATCCCGCCCTTTGAGATCGTCCACCAGGAGGTTCTCAAGGCGGATGACTGGCGCCGGCAGGAGGTGGCCAATGCCGCCTGAACTCGAACGGCTGCAGCGCTGGATGCAGGAGATTGTTGTTCACCCGGGAACCGTCGAGGAAGCCGTCACCTCACCGGCCGCCGAGCGCGAGATCCCCGGCGATCGCCTGGGCGAGGTCGTGCTGCCATCCGAAACGATGACGTCCTCCGAGCGGATCGGTGTCTACCACGGCATGTACCTGATGCGAATGGAAGAGGCGCTGGAAACCGACTACCCGGTGATCCGGTACCACCTCGGTGACGTCGCGTTCTCGCACCTCGTGGAAGCGTACGTCCAGCGGTATCCGTCGCGCAGCTACACTCTCAACCGGCTCGGCGACCACCTGCCGCAGTTCTTCCTCGATGAGCCTGAGTGGCCTCAGGCCGCGTTCCTCCACGATCTGGCGCGCCTCGAACTCGCCATGACCCAGGTCTTCGACGAACAGGAGTCGCCGGTGCTGTCGGCCGAGGAGCTCGAGGCCGTGCCCCCCGACGCCTGGGAAAACGCTCGGCTCAAGCCGATTGCAGCCTTTCGCCTGCTCGGCTTCCGGTACTCGGTGATCCCACACCTTGTTGCCTTCCACGAGGATCGGCCGTCACCGACCCCCCGCCGCCGAGCCACCTGGGTGGCGCTCTACCGCCGCGACTACTCGGTCCTGCGGCTCGAGCTGGGCCGCGCCGAGCACGAACTGCTCAAGGCCCTGGCCGGCGGCACCCCCCTGGGAGAGGCCCTCGCCGTCGCCGCGCAGTCGCAGAAGTCCTCGCGCCAACGGGCCCAGATCTTCAAGTGGTTCCGGACCTGGATCGCAGAGGGACTGTTCACCTCGATCGAGTCATAGCCTCGTCGAACGAGGCGATGCCTCGATCGAGAATTAGGAGTTTAGAATGAGGAATTAGGAATTCCGATCCAACACCTCCATGATCGCTTCAAAACCCCTGGAGGGTGGGCGTCATTCCTAATTCTTGATTTGACTTGGCTCATTATCCTTGAGAAGATGAGAATATGAGCAAGGCAAAGGAACCGGAAGCGCTTCCCGACTGGATTGTGGAGTGCCTCAGCAGGCTCTTCTCATCGATCTCCGATCCGACCAGGATCCGCATCGTTCATGTGCTGACCGAGCACGAGCGGCTCAACGTCAGCCAGCTGGCGAATCACACCGGTCTATCGGTCTCTGCCATCAGCCACCAGCTCCGCCTGCTCCGCGACCGCGCGTTGTTGCAGGCCCAGCGGGAGGGCCGATCGGTCTACTACAGCCTCGCGGACGAACATCTCCGCTCGCTCTTCCGCACCGGCGTTCAGCACGCCTACGAGGACTGCACCAACAACCTGCGCCGCGAGGCCGAACGCAAAAAATAACCCGTGGCTACGGGTCTGTCGCCGCTTCGCGGCTTGACGGATTTATGTCCCGTCAGATCCTGGGGCTCACGCCCCAGGCTAAATATGTGCCGCCGCTCCGCGGCTCATCACCACCATCACAACGGATCGGTGCCGCCGAGCACCGGCTTGTCACGACATAGTCAGCAGGGCGAGATCATAAGGCGCGGCATACACATTGCCTGGGGCGTGAGCCCTGGGAACACGGAAGACAAAAACCATTCGAGCGCCGAAGGCGCGATAGATACATAGCCTGGGGCGTGAGCCCCAGGGACACGGCAGACAAAATCCAATTAAGCGCCGAAGGCGCGACAGACAGAAACACCCATGGCAGGAGCCTCCAGAAAATGGAACCCTCGAACCGCGAAGAAAAGACTAATCGACCGCCGGACGGCGATGAGGCATCGCCCTGACGATGAGCCAGGCAGCGATGAGCATCAGTCCGAGGACCACGACAATTGCTGGTCCGGTCGGCATATCCAGATAAAAGGATGCCACGAGGCCGATGGCCGATCCGACGACGCCGAAAACCCAGCCGAGGATCAAGCGCGGCCGCATCCCCGCCGCGAGCAGGATCGCGATGCAGGCTGGAATCACCAGATAGGCGAAGACCATCAGCACACCACCGATCTCCACCGAGAAGGTGATGATGACTCCGAATGAAAGGTAGAAGAGAAAGTCCCACCAGCGCACGTTCCAGCCACGCCGGAAGGCCTCTCCGGGATCTTCGGTGATGAGCATGAAACGGCGGCGGAAGATCCAATGGAAGAGGCCGACCGCCGAGTAGATGATCAGATCCTTGATCACGGTGGGCCAGGTCACCCACAGCAAGCTCCCGGAGAGCATTTCCTTGATGTGCTCGGCGCCTTCAGGGGCGCGATCGGCGATCAGGATCGTCGCCGCCGAGGCGACCACGAAGGTGATGCCGATGATTGCCTCCTGGGGCAGCTTCTCGTCGCGGGCGCGGGTCAGCGCAAAGAGGACGGCCGCAAGGGTTGCAAAGGCCATGCTGTAGAGGGTGGAGCCGAGCTCACCCGGATGATACCCGTTGACGAACCCCACCACCGCGCCCAATGCCGCGAACTGGGCGACGGCCAGATCCACGAAAAGGATCCGCCGCTCGATCACGTGGATTCCGAAATACGCGTGAATTCCAACCAGCACGAGGCAGGCGGCAAAGGGCGCGGCCATGAAGCTCAACATCTGGGTCATTGGTGGGTTCCCGATGAGCGGTGTTGATCGTGGTGATCGTCATCGTCGCGATCGTGTTCGCCTCCCCGGTCTTCGTGACCATGCCCGCCGGAGGCGTCGTCCGCCAACGCGAACGCGTCGAGCAGACGAGTCAGCCAGGTGTCCACGAGATCGAAATACGTCACCACCCCAGGCTCACCGCCCACCGAGGTCGGCACGACCACCGGCACGATTCCGGTGCGCTCGGCGATCAATTCGGGCTTGCGGCGCTCGAAGTAGTTGGCCGCCAACAGCACCTCGATGTGCTCCGCCTTGATCAGGTCGATCAGCTCCGCAACGTGGCGCGCGGTGGGAGGAATCCCAGGTTTCGGTTCCACATAATCCACCACGCTGAGCCCGAAGAGGGTGGTGAAGTAGATCCAGTTCTTGTGGTAGCAGATGATCCTGCGATTGCGTAGCGGCAGCCCTTGACCCAGCCAACCGCCAAGCTCATCGACCATGTCATGTTCCTCAAGGAAGGGAACCAGGCGGCCGGTGCGGGCGAGTGGATCCAGCGCCTCCACGCCCAGATCCTCCACCAATCGCTGTCCGTAAAGACGCCGCGCTATCTCTTCTGTGAAGATCGCCAGATTGAGTCTGTAGCTCTCGCACCCCTCCGGGTCCACCTTGCACAAACCGATTGCGATGTTTCGCGCAATGATCGTGGCGTTGAGGGGCGAGGTCTGGATGTGGGGATTGCCGTAGACATGAACATCGCCCCCCGAGCGGTCGAGGGAGAGGGGCTTCTGCATCAGCTCGATACCTTGGAAGGCGGCCACATATCCGGGCGCGCCATCTACTATATTCCGGTTACCCGCCTTGTTGACCACCACCGGCACCCACAGCTCGAGGTCGAGGCCGGTGCTCACGAAGAGGTCGGCGTCGCGCAGCATCAGGGCGTAGGAGGGTTTGGGCTTGATGAAGTGGGCATCGGCATTGCCGGCGACGATCGCCTGCACCTCGACCCGATCACCTCCCACACCACGGGCGATGGCGGCGTAGGCCGTCAACGTAGTGACCACCTTGACGGTAGAATCGGCGAACGAAGGCGCGCCTAGAAAGGCGACCAACAGCATCAAAGAACGTCTTCTTGTGTTCTTCATGACGCCACCTCAGTAACGTTCGTGCTTGTGCGGACCGGCCGCAAATGTGATCTGGAGTTGGAACCGCCGATCGGTCCCGTACCAACTGTCCCTTTCATAGGTCGCCTGCCCTCGAAGCCGGACAAACTCGGACTGCCAGAAGGTCAGATAGGGAGTCAGACCCCATGTGTCGTGGTCCGGCACACGTTGGTCTTCCACCCAGTCCCAGCGAAGGCCGCCGACCCAGCGCGCCGTGAATCTGTACTGGCCGTAGAGATAGCTGCCCCATGCGTCCAGGCTGCCACCGTCCTCGAGGTTCAACCACGAGCGCAGGAGCATTCCGCGCGCGGTGAATCCGCGGTAGAGCTCCCGCCCAGCCGGGTACCAGTCGTAGGCGAGATCGAGGGCCAGAAAATCGTGATCGAGGTCGCCTGCGTGGTCCGTCACGCCGTGCAACCCGGTCAGGTCGGCCTCAAGGTAGCTGTCTCCGCTGAGGTCCCAATAGTTCTTGAGATAGGCGAGGAATGTCGGCTTCTTCCAATCGGATCCGGCGAAGGCCACGTCGTTGTTACCGTTCATGATCTCGACGGTGAGTTCGTTGGTGTCGGCCCACAGCCGGGGCATCAGCCAATCCACCGAAACACCGGTGCCGAACAGCCCGTGCGGGCCAAAGCTCTCCTGGATCACCCACGGCCAGTCGGACTGGTCGAGGGCGTGTCTGTGCCAGCGGTTGAGAACCCCGAACTGTTGGCGCTTTTTGCCGACCGTGAGCGAGGTGTGGCCGGGAAGCTGGAACCAGGTGATGTAGCCCTCACCAATCCCGAAGCCCTCATGGCCGTGCTCCTCCTCCTCATGGTCCTCCATACCGAACGTGGGCCCATGATGGGGGCCGTGATAACCGATCACCACGTGCATTTTCGTGTACGGGTCGAGGTAGGCCTGGATATCGAGCTCGAAGTGGTCGGCCAGAAACTCCTCTTTCTCGTGCTCGCCGCCAACAAAGAAAATGTCGCCGGTCACCGAAAGCTCCGGGTTGAGCATGGCCTGCATGCGGGTTCCGGATACGAACTTCGTGGATGTGTCCACCTCCTCCGCCGCCGTGTCCTTGGCCGCCTCGGTGTGGGCTGCTTGCCGCAGGTGCTCGAGCTCCGCCTGGCGGCGCTCTGTCTCCTGTTGGACCTTCATCTTCTCCAGTTGTTCCTGTACGAGCAGCAGCCGCCGGGTCAACTCGTCGATCTGGCGTTGCAGCTCCTCGATCGTGGGTTGTTCAGTCGGCGCCGGGTCCCTCTCCTGCGCCGGAACCACGCCCGCGGCCAACACGATCGTGACCGCCAGTATGGCGCCTCGAATGAGACAAATTCTCATATGGTCTCCCCTTTTCGTCTGAACGGTGATCGGAGATCAATACCGGGTCAGACG